>ERZ1106939.8-NODE-8-length-129221-cov-13.234822_pt1 | contig 129221 bp, 119 predicted proteins | sample MGYA00403669_ERZ1106939 | MGnify/ENA primary metagenome ERZ1106939 (study PRJEB35170, sample SAMEA104062447) | human gut metagenome | biome: human gut; feature: human-associated habitat; material: faeces | place: Denmark | collected 2012-09-28 ...
ATAAACAGGAGGAAGTTCAAATGAACAAAACAGAATTAGTTGCAGCTATGGCTGATGCAGCCGGCTTATCCAAGAAAGACGCAGAAAAGGCATTAAAGGCATTTACAGATGTTGTTGCAGAAGAACTTAAGAAGGATGGAAAGGTTCAGTTAGTTGGATTCGGTACATTCGAAGTATCCAAGAGAGCAGCAAGAGAAGGAAGAAATCCTCAGACAGGTAAGACCATGAGCATTCCTGCTTCTAAGGCTCCTAAGTTCAAAGCTGGTAAGGCTTTAAAGGATTCCATTAACTAATATTGTTTGGAACGATTCGGAGTGTCGCTGCTATGCAACGGCACTCTTTTCATGTAGAGCACTTAATGAGAACGAGCCGAAGGTGAAGTTCGAATTTAGTGCGAACGGTACCAGTGCACTTAATGAGGGCGAGCGGGGCGAAGACCGAATTTAGTGCATCGGGTATAAGTAGAGGCTTGTAACGAGAAAACCAAGCGGCTCCAAAGGAGACATTTGGTTTTCTTGCACCAATAACGAACATGTGTCTGATGTAAATCAGACAGGAGTGCGAAGCACGGGCATGTGAGTTAAAATGAATATAAAGACGAGGGAAATATTATATGAGACTCGACAAATATTTAAAGGTATCACGTTTAATTAAAAGAAGAACCGTAGCCAATGAAGCCTGCGATGCAGGAAGAGTGCTGGTGAATGACAAGCCGGCCAAGGCATCCACGAATGTTAAAGAAGGAGATACCATTACGATTGCTTTTGGTAATAAAGATGTGAAGGTGGAAGTGCTCTCGGTTCAGGAGGTAGTCAGGAAGGATGAAGCCAGGGAGTTGTTCCGATACCTGTAAGACATTGGCAGATTAGAAAGTTGTCATTTATTTTCCATGACGGACATATAGTTATTTAGAGTAAAGTGCAGGAGTCATGGAGGATGGAGGATAACACATCAATTAATAAAAAGGCGCATAAACTGATTCTTAACAACCGGAGATGCGGAAATCTTACAGGAGTAAGTGATGTTCTGTCGTTTGATGAGAATGAAATTATTCTGGAGACGGATCAGGGAATGCTTATGATGAAAGGAAAAGAACTTCATGTGAGCCGTCTGATGCTGGATAAAGGCGAAGTCGATATCGACGGACGGATTGACAGCGTAACTTATTCTGAACAGGGAAGCCGTACGGAACGGACAGAATCGCTCCTTGGCAGACTGTTTAAGTAAGGCGTATGAGTCAGGAAATCACAGAGGAACTGCTCCTTTTTTTTCATTCCTTTCTGACCGGAATTATCATGGCGGTGTTTTATGATGGACTGCTGATCATTAGGCGTGTGATCCGGCATGGACAGTTCTGGATTTCATTGGAGGATTTTTTCTTCTGGCTGATCTGTGCATGGGGCGTATTTCTTTTTCTGGTGGAAGAAAATAATGGTATTTTACGATGGTTTGCAGTCGGTGGAGCTATATTGGGAGCATTTCTTTATAAGAAAACGGTAAGCAAATGTTACATAAATATTATGTCAACAATTGGGAAAAGCATTCTACACATACTATATCTTGTGGTTCAGAAAATCATGACACCTATAAATGCCGGAAAAGCCTGTATTTATAGGAAAAGCAAACGTCTGGAGCATCGCAATATAAAATTATTACGTTCTCTGAAAAAGAGGTTGACGGTTGGCATAAAATTACTTAAAATAACATTATGTAAACACACACAGAAATAGTTTTGTGGATACGGAGAGGTAAAATGGCCAGAAGAGCTGCATATAAAAAACGACGACAAAATAAAACAGGAATATTTCTGGTGACACTGGTGCTTCTGATGATGCTGGTTGTAGTAGGAATCAAGAGTATTGAGCTTCGGGAGAAGAAAGCCTACTATGCGAAGCGTGAGGATGAGCTTGCTCTTCAGATTGAGCAGGAGGAGCAGCGGGCAGAGGAAATCAAAGAGTACGAGACCTATACGCAGACCAAGAAGTACATTGAAGAGGTTGCCCGTGATAAGCTCGGACTTGTATATGAAGGAGAGATCCTTTTTAAGGATGAGAATTAGATGACCATTTATATCCGATTGGATATGGATGGTCAATTTTATGTAGAGCACTTAGTGAATGCGAGCCAGATGGCGAAGCATGAACTTAGTGCGAACGATACCTGTGCACTTAATGAGAACGAGCGTAAGCGAAGTACGAATTTAGTGCAGCAGGTGTATGTAGAACACTTAGAGAATGCGAGCCAAAGACTTATAGAAATTTTTATCAACACCTGAATACGACAAAATATACCGCTTTCCCTGTGTATAATGTTCTTTACGATGTCATAGCTTTATGTATCCAGCGTGACATTGCTTAAATAGAAGGGGTGAACGGACATGAAAAGACAACCGGATATGGATAAAGAATCCTTCGCAAGTATTTTGCCGGATTACGGGAAGAGAAAATTAATGACCTATGCTGATTCGATTCGGGAACTGGCTTTAAATCTGGAAGACAATGGGAATGAGGAACCGGGCGATAAAGAGTGCAGGGAAGCAGTAGACAGAAGAGCGATTCTCTGGCAGAAGAAGCTTTCGGAGAATAAAAGCCTGATGGTGGATCAGCTTCGGGAAATGTCCAAGATTATGATGGAGCTTGCCAAAGAGAACCGGAGATGTGTTCCCATGAGCAGCAGAAGATTCAAACAGATCGCCCATGCCTTTAAAGAAATGGAGCTTCAGCTGAAAAGTCTGTATCTGATTGAAAATGAAAACGGCCGTACCGAAATATCGGTAACACTGAAAGGCAAAGGCAAAAATCCGCTTTCCTCGGATGAGGTTGGAGATCTGCTGTCAGTGCTGCTTGGGACACACTTAAGCAGCAGACAGGATAATAAGTTCTTTTTGTCGGAGGGCTTTGAAACCCTGTATTATGTGGAAGAGTCCAGGTTTCATACCCTGACGGGAGTAGCAAAGGCTGTGAAGGAAACGGAACAGATTTCCGGAGATAATTACAGCTTTTTTGAAATGGAAACGGGAAATCTCACGGCAGTATTGTCGGACGGAATGGGCTCCGGGGATAAGGCCTGTGCCGACAGCACAATGGTGGTAGAGCTGGTGCAGCGCTTTTTAGAGGCGGGCTTTCAGATGGAAATGGCAATCCAGATGATTAACAGTATCCTGCTTTCCGGTGGGGAGCAGAGCAATATGTCAACGCTTGATGTGTGCAGTCTCGATCTGTATAGCGGGGAATGTCATTTTATAAAGGTGGGAAGCTCCAGCTCCTATATTAAAAGGCAGCATCTGGTGGACCGGATCTCCTCCGGGAATCTGCCACTTGGTATTTTCCAGAAGCCGGATGTGGAAAGTATCGGACGCACCCTGATGGATGGGGACTATATTATTATGATTTCGGATGGTATACTTGATGCGCTGTCACAGGGAATCGGAGAAGATATGCTGTCGGAATTTATAGGAAGCCTTACGGTGGAAAATCCCGGAGAAATGGCGAATACTATTTTGCGATACTGCATTCAGCAGTCCAGAGGGCATATCCGGGATGATATGACGGTTATGGTGATCGGTATCTGGGAACGGAATGGGGATGACCGGGCATCGTGACCGAACCGGACAAAGGGCTTTCCATTTCCAGTAAAATACATTATATTTAATGTATGGTTGAAGAAGTTTTGCAGTACATGACACAATATCATATGGTGGAACCGGGAGATGTAGTGATTACAGGTGTTTCAGGGGGCGCGGATTCGGTCTGCCTCCTTCTTGTGTTACAAAAGCTGGCAGCAGAGCTTTCTATATCGATAGAAGCAGTCCATATTAATCATGGCATCCGCACAGAAGCTGCCGGGGATGCGGAATTTGTCCGGAGGCTGTGTGAAGACCGGGGGATTCCTTTTCATCTAGTCTGTGCAGATGTGGAGACACAGGCAAAGCAGGAAAAGATGTCTACGGAAGAGATGGGACGAAAGATCCGATATGAGGCCTTCCGGCAGATTCTGGGTGAGCGTAAGGGCAGGATTGCGGTAGCGCATAACAGCAATGATCGTGCGGAAACGATGCTGTTTCATCTGTTCCGGGGAACTGGACTTGCGGGAGCGTGCGGTATCCGTCCGGTACAGGGTGAAATCATCCGTCCCCTGCTTTTTCTTGAGAGGAAGGAAATCGAACAGTGGTTACAGGAACAGGGGATTTCTTTCTGTACGGATGCAACGAATCTGGGGGATGACTATACCCGGAACCGGATTCGGCATCACATTCTGTCTTATGCAGAGGAGGAAATTGTGCACGGAGCCACGGCCAATATGAATCGTGCGGCAAAGCAGCTGCAGGAGGCCGATGAGTATGTGATGAGACAGACGCTGGCGGCTGTGAAGAGGTGCTGCATCCTTACGGAGCATCCCAAAGCTGCTTCGGTGAAGCTTTCCCTGTTACAAAAGGAAGATCCGTTTATCCAAAAGCGGCTGTTGTTTTATACGGTGTGTGAAATTGCCGGCCGGAAAAAGGATATTACGGAAGCGCATATCCAGAGCATATATAAGCTTTTACAGGGAACGGGCAGTAAAGAATGTATGCTTCCCTATCAGGTTCATGTCTATAAACAGTATGAATGGGTAAAAATAGAAAAGAGTGAAGCAGAGAGAGGAATTTCACAGGCAAAATATATGGAATTACCGGAGCTGCCGGTTGATATTCCCTCTGTTGTGGATGTTCCTGGACTTGGAAGAGTGGAATTCCGGACATTTCCCTGTGAAAAATCTCAAATTATTCCTCAAAAAACATATACGAAATGGTTTGATTATGATAAAATAACAAGGATTATGTGCCTCAGACCGAGACAGGCTGGGGATTATTTAACGGTGAATCAGCAGATGGGACGAAAATCCCTGCAGGACTACTTTGTAGATCAGAAAATCCCGAAAGAAAACAGAAATTCCCTGTATGTTCTTGCCATGGATCACCATGTAGTTTGGGTTCCGGGACTGCGGATCAGTGAGTACTTTAAGATAACGGAACAGACAGAGCATGTTTTACAGGTGAAGGTTCTGTCAAAGGAGTTAGATAAATAGAATAATAAATGGCAGCACCATTAGAGAAAGGAGTCATAAATATGGCTGAAAGAGTTAGAGTACTTTTATCAGAGGAAGAGGTAGATGCAAAAATCAAAGCGATCGGGGAACAGATCAGTAGGGATTATGCCGGTAAGAGTGTTCATCTGGTATGCGTCTTAAAGGGTGGAAGCTTTTTTATGTGTGAGCTTGCCAAAAGAATTACGGTACCGGTATCTTTGGACTTTATGTCGGTTTCCAGTTACGGAAGTGAAACGAAATCAAGCGGTGTCGTACGGATTGTGAAGGATCTTGATGAACCATTGAAGGGAAAGGATGTCATTGTTATTGAGGATATCGTGGATTCCGGACGTACCTTAAGCTATCTGCTCGAAATGCTAAGGGACAGAGGACCTGCAAGTCTTCGTCTTTGTACCCTGTTAGACAAGCCGGAGCGAAGAGTGACTGATGTACATGTGGATTATACCGGATTCCAGATTCCCGATGAGTTTGTTGTAGGCTATGGTCTTGACTACGATCAGAGATACCGTAACCTGCCTTACATTGGAGTTGTGGAGTTCGATTGAATTTATATAAAGTAATTGTAACTATTCAGAACCCCATTCGTAAAACCGTTGCTAACGCAACTTGAATTTTACTCATGTGGTTACTTCGCCATATAAATTATGTCAAATGTCCTTACGAATGCATGCATTCGACGTCCATATTGTCATAATTTGCATGGCTCTGAATAGTTACAAGTAATTTCTGAAAGGAAAATAACGTGAAAAGAAGTAGAGGATTAAGTGTATATTTTGTTGTGATGCTGGTTTTACTGGCACTGCTGGTTGTTCCAAGCTTTATGGACAATAACCGGATCGAATATACAAGAGGCGAATTAATGAATGATCTGGAGGCTGGCCGGGTAGTCAGCGCAGATATTACGCCGAGCCGGCAGACACCTACCGGTGAGGTAACGGTTACATTGGAGAGTGGTCTGGAAAAGACCTTATATGTTACGGATGTCAGTGAAATCGAACAGTTCCTGATTTCCTTTAACATAGATCCCAATGTGGAAAAGGTACAGGAGGAAAACTGGTTTCTGACAAGTATTCTTCCGATGCTGGTGTCAGTTGTTGTACTGATTGTGTTCTTTACCATGATGAACGGGCAGAACGGCGGAAGTAATGCCAAGATGATGAATTTTGGAAAGAGCCGTGCGAAGCTTTCTGTGGGCGACGGAACCATAACGCTTAAGGATGTTGCCGGTCTTCAGGAAGAAAAGGAAGAGCTGGAAGAAATCGTGGAATTCCTGAAGGATCCTGCCAAGTTTACCAAGGTAGGAGCGAGAATCCCGAAGGGTGTTCTTTTAGAGGGTGCTCCCGGTACCGGAAAGACACTGCTTGCAAAAGCGATTGCAGGAGAAGCGGGTGTACCGTTCTTTAGTATTTCCGGTTCGGATTTCGTGGAAATGTTCGTAGGTGTAGGTGCTTCCCGTGTGAGGGATCTGTTTGAAGAAGCCAAGCATCATGCACCCTGTATTGTATTTATTGATGAAATTGATGCGGTTGCCAGAAGACGTGGTACCGGAATGGGCGGCGGACACGATGAAAGAGAGCAGACATTGAACCAGCTCCTCGTGGAAATGGATGGATTTGGTGTTAATGAAGGAATTATTGTGCTTGCAGCAACAAACCGGGTAGATATTCTGGATCCGGCCATTCTTCGTCCGGGACGTTTTGACCGTAAGATTACCGTGAACCGTCCGGATGTGGCAGGAAGGGAAGAAATTCTCCGTGTGCATGCCAAGAACAAGCCGCTTGCAGAGGATGTGGATTTAAAGAAGGTCGCACAGACAACTGCCGGATTTACCGGTGCAGACCTGGAAAATCTTCTGAATGAGGCATCCATTGTTGCAGCAAAGGAAAACCGCACCTATATCATTCAGAAGGATATTGAGAAGGCCTTTATTAAGGTTGGGCTTGGCGTAGAGAAGAAGAGCCGTGTGATTTCGGATAAGGAAAAGAGAATCACGGCATTCCATGAAGCAGGTCATGCGATCCTGTTCCATGTGCTTCCGGATGTGGATCCGGTTCATATGATTTCCATTATCCCGACGGGACTTGGGGCAGCCGGCTATACGATGCCACTCCCGGAAAAGGATGAAATGTTCTTAACTAAGAGCCATATGCTGCAGGATATTATGGTTTCCTTAGGCGGAAGAATTGCAGAAGAAATTGTGTTCAATGATATTACAACCGGTGCCTCCAATGATATCCAGAAGGCAACCAAGACAGCCAGAAATATGGTAACCCGTTACGGTATGTCCGAAAAGCTTGGTGTGATTAATTATGAAAATGATGAAGATGAGGTCTTTATCGGCAGGGATCTTGCACATGCCAAGAGCCACAGTGAACTGATTTCCGGAAAGATTGATACCGAAGTCAAGGATATTGTGGATGACTGCTACCGCAAGGCAAAGGAAATCATCTTAGAGCACATGGATGTGTTAAACAGGTGTGCCGAGCTTCTTCTTGTAAAGGAAAAGATCGGAAGAGAAGAATTCGAAGCGTTGTTTGACAGTAGAGAAATTTGTAAACAGGATAATCATATGACGGAAAACTGAATTTGCAGTTGAACTGTTACAGAATATAAACTGCCATAACAACAGAGGTACGGTAGAAAACCATCTCTGTTATGGCAGTTATTTTATGCCTTTTGTCCGGTGGTAGATCTCAGGATCAGTGACGGCTCAATAACAATATGTTCGATCTGCTGACGGGAGTTGGATTTTGAAGCATTAATCTGATGCTGTATAATACGTATACAGTTTTCGGCCAGTGCCTTAGCATCCTGTGAAACTGTGGAAAACGGGAGATAGGATTCCCTGGAAACAGGTGCGTTATCAAAACCGATAATTTCATATTCGTCAGGGATGCTTTTGCCATGTTTTAATAATATGTTGATAAAGATGCTGGCATAAGTATCCGAAGACCAAAAGATTCCTTTTTTTTGCCCTTTATAGTCTTTTTCTATATTGTCATAGATTGTTTCTATTTTCTGGTATAATTTATCATAAGAATGAGGAAAGTCTTCCTGATATATTTTATAATTGGAATGATGGGATTCACATAAATCGATAAAGCCACGAATACGCTGATAACCAGGTGCCATTTCATGATCTTTCGTATTTACGTGAATCAGGACATCGCAGTTGTCTCTGATAAATTGTTCTGCAGCTAACCTTCCTCCGTAGAAGTTATCGGTATTAACGCTGCTGATATATTGGTCTTCACGTTCAATGGAAACGACAGGAATTCCGATTTCCTTTAGTTCCTCAGAAGGGAGATTGTGGCTTAATTCTATTAATCCTTCAATTTTATAAGATAATAATTCACGGATATATTTTCTTTCCTTATCTGGATCTTCTTTTCCAAGAAAAATAATAAACTTATATCCATATGTGGTATAGGTGTCAATCAGGTGTTGAACAATGCTGCTGTAAAACTGATGCTCAAAATGAGGAATAATGATACCGATAAATTCTGATTTACCGTTTGCCAGAATTCTGGCCACCTTATTATTTTTATAATTTAGTGCTTCCAGGGCATCTGAAATAATCTTTCGGTTTTGCAGGGTGACGCTTTCCGGATTATTGAAATAACGTGAAATGGTTGTTTTTGAAAAATGTGTGTAGGCTGCAATATCGTCAAAAGTGACTTTGGATCCCATAAGTACCTGCCTTTCTTCTGTATCTACACTATGGATAATATCATACTGCTTACTGAAAACCAATTACTTATTTCATAATAAGTAAATTGTTATATCTTATTTTACCACTCATTCTTAAAATGTAAAGTGCAAAATAACCGGTTACTTTAAAAATATAAATAAAATATATTCAAAATATACAAATATAGAACGACAATATTGTATAAAATGTAAAATTTGCAAAAGCATATTTACATATTTCTGTTGATGATGTATTATCTAGTCAAGAAAAGAAAGTAACCGGTTACCTAAAAACAACTATGAGTAAATGCCATGATAAATGGAAGAAAGGGAAATTATGAGAAAGAGACTACTGAAATTAACTTCAATGGTATTAGCTGGAACCATGCTGGTCAGCATGGCAACAGGATGTGGTTCGTCCAACACAACAACAGAAACAGCAGCGACTACAGAAACGACTGATGAGGTGACCGCTTCCTCTACAGAAGAAACATCAACAGATGGAGAAGCACCAGTTTATGGGGACAATCTGGTATGGGATGGTAATGTACCTGTAAATAATGGAGAGGATGTTTCTCTTTTGGTTTATGCACCCAGTGGAACAATTGGTGATTACTATGTTGAGTGGGCAAATAACTATATGCAGTTACGACCTAATGTAAAGATTGATATACAGCTTCAGACAGAAGATGTTGCCCAAAAAGTTATTCTGGAAACCCAGAATGGGACAGCACCGGATATGTTCTCAACACATAATGGCTGGAATACTGCAATTGTTAATACTTGTGGTATGCCGTGGACACAGGACAGGTTTAACATAGATGGACTATTAAAAGATTATGTTGGACTGGAGCAGTTTAAGTATAACGACAATATTTATTATATTCCTTATGGCATTATGACAAGTGGTATCTTTTATGACAAGGATCAGTGGGCAGAAGCAGGTCTGACAGAAGAAGATATTCCTAAAACGTGGGATCAGTTGATTGCAGTAGCCCAGAAGCTTACAAAAGTAGATGATAATGGAAAGATGACAGTGGCAGGTTTCGGTTTTAATGGAAATATATCTTTCCTGCTGGAAACCTTAAACTATGAAAAAGGACTTCCGATGTTCGACAAAGAAGGAACTCCCATCATCGATGATCCGATTGTTGCTGAGAATATTCAGTTTATTCAAAAGCTGTATGATGAATACAAAGTAAACGACAGAAATTTTGATACGGCTGCCAATACATTTGCAACCGGCGAGTCAGCCATGATTTACAACTGGGGATGGTTAACTTACTCACTCAAATCTACTGCCCCGGATAAGAACATTGGATATTTCCAGACACCTTCCTTTGTTGAAGGAGAGGTTTGCCCTGCATATGGCCGTAACGGAGGGGACTCTTCTCTGGCTGTTAGTGCTACTTTGAAGGATGAGGCAAAGATTGAGGCGGCATTTGATTTCCTGACATATTTACTGGCAAATGATGATGCGGTATATGAATTTGATGAACTGTTAAGTATGTATCCACGTAAGATTTCGTTAAGAGAAAATCAGGAAAAAATTGATGGAAATGTTGTATTCAAAGAATTAAAGAATTATGTGGATCGTACGGTCTGGCCAGGTCCTGTACCCGGATCTTATGCTGATAACAATTATATTACCTATGTTGTGGATCCGATTTTTAAGGAGAATGCAGATATTGCATCGACTTTGACATCAGCACAGAAAGTGTGCTCAGATGCACTGGCAGAAGAAGGCAATTGGTTCTTCTCAGAGAGAGATTATCAATATGCAAGTGAATTTATCAAATAGCTAAGTTGTGAGAATAACAGAAATTATGGGAGAAAAACATATGATTAGCAGACAACGAAAAAAAAGTATACGAAGTGGTCAGAAGATGATGGTTTATATTGTTGTGACGGCACTTATATTATTTTATGGCATATTTGTATTCTTCCCGATGATTTATGCCTTGGTAGGAAGCTTCTTTAACTGGAATATTGCCAGGGGCACATTCACATTTAATGGGCTTGACAACTATATTAGTATTTTCAGTGCACCAAAATTCAGGGCAGGAATTATTAATTCTGTTATTTTTTCGGTGATTGCAACCATCCTCAGGTGTTTCCTGGGGATGGTCATAGCAGTCATGATTTATTTTTCTTCCCAAAAGCTGAAGGAATTTTACAGGACGGCTTTTTTTCTTCCTATTGTAATTTCAATGGTTGCAGCTTCTTATGTATGGAAATGGTTTTTTGATGCCCAAAATGGTATCTTCAACTGGCTGTTAAGCGTGATAGGTGTCAGTGGCCCTAACTGGTTGAATGATAGCAGCTTTGCTCTGCCGGCCATTATTATAATGACCGTCTGGAAGGACGTTGGATTTGCTGTTGTTTTATACCTTGCAGGAATTTCTCAGGTTTCTCCGGCTATTTATGAGGCTGCCAAGGTAGATGGAGCAACGAAACCTCAGATCTTTCGGCATATTATGCTTCCTTTGCTGGGGGCAGTTACCACATTTTTACTAATTACTTCCATTATTGGTTATATCCAGTCGTTTGATCAGTTTTTTGTCATGACAGAAGGCGGACCTGGAACATCAAGTTATGTAATGGGGCTTTATCTGTACGAGACAGCATTTAAGAGCTATGACTTTGGTAAAGCATCTGCAGTTTCATTTGTAATGTTTTTTGTTATTTTGATTTTGACACTGCTTAATTCAAAAAAGAAGAATGCATAGGGGGTCGGTGTTATGAGCAAAGCAAAGATATTTAATTTTCTGGTAAATGCGTTTTTAATGATTATGGCTCTGTCCATGATACTGGTATTTGTTGTTTTAATTATCGGCTCATTTAAACCTAATTCGGATTTGCTGAAAATCCCGGATGGATTTTTGAATCTAGACTTTACGTTAGATAACTATAAGGCGGTTTTTTCAAAACTGGATTTCCTCAGAGTTACCTTTAATTCTATGTTTCTCGCAGTTATAAGGGTGGTTGTTGTGCTATACACAAGCGCAATAGCTGCATATGTACTGGAAAAAATGGAGTTTAAAGGGAAACATCTTTTGTTTGCTGCGATTTTAAGTACCATGATGATTCCGTGGACGGTAACCCTTGTTCCCAAGTATCAGCTGATGTCATGGTTTAAATGGCTGAACAGTTATAATGCATTGATTATTCCGTTTTTATTTGATACGTTTGGTATTTTTATGTTAAAACAGTTCCTAAATGGAATACCGGATTATTTTGTTGAAGCAGGGAGAATTGACGGAGCTTCTGAATTTTATATATTTCATAGATTGGTATTACCCCAGATGAAGGGGGGATTGGCTTCTCTGGGTATTTTGAAAGCATTGGATTGCTGGAATGACTTTATGTGGCCATATCTGGTGTTAAACAGACCGGAAAAATTTACACTGCCTATTGCTTTGAAGTCTTTGTCTAACAGTTATTGGAATGATTTTTCATGGATGCTTACAGGAATTACAATTTCGATGATTCCAGTGGTAATTTTATATCTGTTCTTTAAGGATAAATTAATTGAAGGAATGGCTTTTGCAGGCACAGCAAACTAAATTTAAGATTCAGAGGTGAAATATGAAATTAACATACCAGGATTTATTAGAAAAAATGACAAATATGGAAATGCTTGCCATTCCTCCTGAAAAAGGAGAGATGGGAGGAAATTTCTCAAGCTATGACCGGAATTCATCCTATGATCCTTCAACAGATACTTACAGCCAATGGGGAGCAAACAGAGATTGTGATGGGTATATTCGTATGGAAAAGGATCGTCTTGTGGCATTTGAAATGGAAGGTCCCGGGGTGATCTGGCGGATCTGGAGTGCAAATCCACAGGAGGGGCACATCAGAATCTATACAGAGAATGAGCAAAAAGAGAAAATGGATATGCCATTTCGAAAACTGTTTGAGAGATATGCCTATGATGAAAGCAGAGTGGAGTGGCCAGCTAATTTTCCCGAATTGATGCCGATCTTATCAAGGGGTAGAAACCGGTTTATTCCAATTCCTTTTAATCATTACTGTAAAGTTACTTTGGATCCTGGATGGGGTGAATTTTATCACATCACTTATACTAAATTTCCATCATGTGTGGAGCTTCCTGAATACTCGTTGGATATGGAAATTGAAGTCCAAACAGCGCTTGCTGTACTGGATCGAAAGTTTTATTTAAGAGGTAAGGAAGCGTATGAAGCAAATCAGCTTGAAAATACTTTGGTTGAAAATCTGACGTTGAACTGCGAGGCTGGAGAACAAAAGATTCTTTATCAGTCAGATAAGCCTTTGGCAATTAGTGGAATCTGGCTTCTTGCAGACGAAAAGCAATGTGCCTGGGAAGAGCTGGAGAAGCTTCGAATGGAGATATACTGGGATGGTGAAAAGGAAAAGAGTGTGTCGTGCAGTTTGGCCTCTTTTTTTGGAGTTATAAAGGAATCCTGTGAATACCGTTCCTGGCCAGTTTCCAAGACTGAAAGAGAATATGCAGCGTTTTGGTATATGCCATGTAAATCAGTTATTATTAAAATTATAAATAATCATAATATAAAGCTCAGATTGGATTTTAGAATCCGTTATGCAGATATATCCATGGATGAGGCAGAACAGCTTATGAGGTTTCATGCAAAAGAGCATGGAACAGAATTCGCTTATCTTGAAAAGGAACGTTTTGAAAAATCAGGTGACAGATGGCCGGATTGGCCGGTTTTATTATGCAAAGGGAAGGGCCGTTTTTGCGGTATGCATCTTGTGGTGGATAATCATTTTGTAAAACCTGAAAATGAAGCAGAAGAATGGTGGTATGGCATTGCGGATAACAAAACCATTGATTGGTGGTGGGGGGAAGGTGACGAAAAATTTTTTGTTGATGGTGAAAAATTTCCTTCTTCTTTTGGAACCGGAAGTGAAGATTATATAGGATATGCCTGGGCGGCTGAACCTCCACATGTATATTTTGATAGTGCATATGCTGTGCAGAATGCAGTCCCACTGGATGGAAACGGAAACACTTCTCTGTTACGTTTTCATATATGCGATGCAATTCCTTTTCAAAATCAGTTTGAAGGTTTTCTGGAAAAATACAATGATAACGGATGGTCAGTGAATGCAACATGTGAATATACAGTTACGCCTTTTTGGTACGTTTTACATGATGGAAATCAGGTAGATCCATATCAATAATCGGAGGAATATGATGAGTCAGTTGTTAGAAAAAGCAAGAGAATTTGAACAGAAAGAAATAAATAAAATCAACATGGAGGAACGTCCGGTTTTTCATTTTTCCAATCCGGTCGGCTGGATGAATGACCCGAATGGATTTTCGGATTATCATAAGGAACATCATTTATTCTTTCAGTACTATCCATATGAAACCTGTTGGAATTCTATGCACTGGGGACATGCAAAGAGTAAAGATTTTATTAAGTGGGAATATTTACCTGCGGCGCTTGCTCCGGATCAGGAATACGACAGCTATGGTGTATTTTCCGGAAGTGCAATAGAAGATAAAGGAAAGCAGGTATTGGTATATACCGGAGTGAATGAAGTCTTGAAGGATGGGAAAGCATATGCCCGTCAGAATCAATGTGTAGCAATAGGTGATGGTATCAATTATCAAAAAATTTCTTGTAATCCTGTAGTACGTTCTGATATGTTACCGGAAGGAAGCAGCAGGGAAGATTTCCGTGATCCCAAGATATGGAAAGAAGAAGATAAATACTATATGGTGGTTGGCAGCAGGGGAAGTGACGGAAGCGGGCAGGTCGCATTGTTCTCAGCAGATCGGCTTGATTCGTGGAAATTTGTCGGAATTATAGACAAAAGTGCAAATGAATTGGGAAAAATGTGGGAATGTCCGGATTTTTATCATTTGGAAGAGAAATATGTATTAATGGTTTCGCCACAGGAAATGGAAGCGAAGGAACGGGAATTTCATAGTGGAAACAATTCTGTGTTTCTGATTGGAACCTATTGCAAATGTAATTATAAATTTAACCGTGAAAAAATACAAAATGTAGATTACGGATTAGATTTTTATGCTCCCCAGACGATGCAGACAGAGGATGGAAGAAGAATATTAATTGGCTGGATGCAATCATGGGATAATCCGATATATCAGGACATCCATGCCTGGTCTGGTATGATGACAATACCGCGTGAACTCACGATAAAGGAAGGGCATGTCTGCCAGTGGCCGGTAAGGGAGTTGGAAAAATACCGGACAGGTAAAGTATCATATGAGAGTGTTGTGGTTGGAAAGGAATTAAGTCTGGCTGATATTGAAGGAAGAAGTATTGATATGGAAATTCAGCTGACAGGAGATACATATCAAAAATACAGAATGAAACTGGCAGCAGGTGACAGCCGGTATTCTGAAATTATCTATAATAGAAAAGAAAAAGTACTTACATTCGACCGTACATATTCCGGATTGAAAAGGGATGCTACCAGTATGCGTAGTATGTATGTAGAAGAAGAGAATGGAATGTTAAGTCTCAGGGTATTAGTGGACAGGTATTCTGTGGAAATCTTTGTAAATAACGGAGAGCAGGTGATGACTTCGCTGATCTATACACCCTTAAGTGAAAATTCCATATCTTTTTCCTGTGAGGGTGAGGCTTGTATGAATATTACCAAGTATAATATTGAGGTATGATTATGAAGAAGCATGATGTTGTTGCGCTTGGTGAATTGTTGATAGATTTTACACAAAACGGATATAGCGAGCAGGGCAACCCGATTTTTGAGGCAAATCCAGGAGGAGCTCCCTGCAATGTTCTTGCCATGCTGCAGAAGCTTGGGCGTAAAACAGCGTTTATCGGTAAGGTTGGACGAGATGGCTTTGGATTCCAACTTGAAAAGGCATTGAAGGAAGTTTCCATTGCAACGGACAATTTATGCTTTGATGATGTGCGTACAACATTAGCTGTGGTGCAAAAGAAATCAGATGGAGACAGGGATTTTTTCTTTTACAGGAATCCGGGGGCAGATATTATGCTCAGACCGGAAGAGATACGGGAGAATCTGATTAAAATGACGAAGATCTTTCATTATGGTTCCCTGTCCCTTACAAACGAACCGGTCAGAACAGCGACACGGAAAGCAGTTGGTATTGCTGAAGAAGCAGGAGTTATTATTTCGTTTGATCCAAATTTAAGAAAACCACTGTGGAAAACGGAAGCTCTTGCCAGAGAACAGATAGAATACGGAGTACGGCATTGCCAGGTGTTAAAAATATCAGATGATGAGCTGGTCTGGTTTACCGGAAAAGAAGATTTTGATCAGGCGGCAGAGTATATGCAAACCCAATATCATATTCCCCTTCTTTTGATATCAATGGGAAAACAGGGAAGCCGTGCTTATTGTGGTGAACAGCGGGCAGAAATTCCGGCATTTTTAAATCCCCATACTATTGAAACCACAGGTGCCGGAGATACTTTTATGGGATGTATGCTGCATCAGATTCTGGACAGAGGGTTTCGGAATTTAACAAAAACAGATATGGAAGAAATGTTACAGTTTGCAAATGCGGCAGCTTCGCTTATTACAACCAAAAGAGGTGCACTCAGGGTGATGCCTGCAAAGCAGGAAATTAAGGATTATCTTTCTACCTTCTGTTAATAAGGTTTTGTTATTTAATATATATCTTTCGATTTGGTGAAAATGTACAAAAAGTAATAACGATTTTTGTAATATTTGTGAATCGTGAGTATTTACGCAAAAATAGGCATATGCTATTATACTACTTGTAACCCCCCCAATACATTATATAGTTTTTGCTATACCCCATAAGAAAGAAATACCTTCTCTAAAAAGGACAGTAAGTGTTTACTGTCTTTTTTACTATGCTGAGACTTTAATGCGGTAAAGTTGTAAAGAAAAAGATGGCGCATACTGTTCTTGATTCTGGGACATGGTTGGTATAAAATAAATCTGATTATGATTTTTCCGATCGGGTTATACTCATTCTGTGTAACGAATCAGAATAGTTACCATTCTATAAAAAACAGATGGAGCATATTGTATATGGATATCAATCGTATTATGAAAACCGAGCAAAACATGATATATATATCAGAAATGAGGCCGGTTTTTAACCGTGCGGCATTATTCAGTGACACAACAGAGAATTATATCAGTCCTGCAGAACCCAATCCGTATTCTGAAGTACAGGTACGATTCCGTACCAAGGCGAAGAATATCGACCGGGTTTTTCTGGTACACGATAATGAGAGAATTCTGATGACCGTTACAGAAGGGGACGATGAGTTTGATTATTTTACCTGTTCCATCGAGGTAGAGCAGGAACAGTACAGCTATTATTTTGAGGTGCAGGTCGGAAGGATTAATTGTGTCTATGATACGCGCGGAGTTTCCAAGTACCCTGAGGAAACGTTCTTTTTCCGGATTATTCCGGGCTTTAAGACGCCGAAATGGGCTAAGGGAGCGGTAATGTACCAGATCTACGTGGATCGCTTCTATAATGGCGATCCGACGAATGATGTCCTGACAAATGAATATCAGTATATCGGGGACAAATCCGTCCGCGTAGAGGACTGGAACAAGCATCCGGCCAGCATGGGGGTCCGTGAATTTTACGGAGGTGATCTGCAGGGTGTACTTGATAAGATGGATTATCTGCAGGATCTCGGCATTGATGTTATTTATTTTAATCCCCTGTTTGTTTCTCCGTCCAATCACAAGTATGATATTCAGGATTATGACTACATTGATCCGCATATTGGAAAAATTGTCCATGATGAGGGAGAGCTTTTGCGTCCCGATCAGAAGGAGAATCGTGAAGCAACCAGATATATTGACCGCGTGACCAATAAGGAAAATCTCGAAGCCAGCAATGAGCTTTTTGCACAGGTGGTGGCGGAGGCTCATAAGCGTGGCATGAAGGTCATTCTGGATGGTGTGTTTAATCATTGCGGATCCTTTAATAAATGGATGGACAGAGAGCGTATTTATGAGAATGCGCCCGGATATGAAAAGGGCGCCTATATCAGTAAGGATAGTCCGTATCACAATTATTTTCAGTTTTTTAATGACCATGCGTGGCCTTATAACAGTGCATATGATGGCTGGTGGGGACATGATACCCTGCCGAAGCTTAACTATGAACAGTCAAAGGAGCTGTTTAACTATGTGATGCATATTGCAGCTAAATGGGCTTCTTTTCCCTATAACATTGATGGCTGGCGTCTGGATGTGGCTGCAGACCTTGGACACAGTCCGGAGTATAATCATTATTTCTGGCAGCAGTTCCGTAAGGCAGTCCGGGATGTGAATCCGGAAGCAATTGTACTTGCGGAGCATTACGGAAGTCCGAGAGACTGGCTGAACGGCAAGGAATGGGATACGGTGATGAACTATGATGCATTCATGGAGCCGGTAACATGGTTTCTGACCGGTATGCAGAAGCACAGTGATGATTTCCGTGGAAATATGCTCGGCAATGCAGACAGCTTCTTACAGGCAATGCGTTATCATATGGCAAGCTTTACGACACCGTCCTTACAGATCGCCATGAATGAGTTATCGAATCATGATCACTCCCGGTTTCTGACAAGAACCAATCATATGGTGGGAAGAACGAATACCTTAGGACCGGAGGCAGCAGAAGCGGGCGTAAATAAGGCAGTGCTGCGCGAAGCAGTTGTCATTCAGATGACCTGGCCCGGTGCACCAACGATTTATTATGGCGATGAAGCCGGAGTATGCGGCTTTACGGATCCGGATAACCGGAGAACCTATCCATGGGGGAAGGAGGATAAGGAGCTTATCCGTTTCCACAAGGAAATGATCCGTATCCATAAAGAGAATAAGGAACTGTTAACCGGATCCCTGAAATTTCTGGATGGGGATTATAATATTCTGGCTTACGGACGTTTTAACCGTCATGCATGCACAGCGGTTTTCCTTAACAATAACGACCACGAAATTACCAGAGAGATAGACGTGTGGTATATTGGTGCTCCCAAGGAAGGTGTTATGCAATGTGTGATGCTGACCACTGCAGATGGATTTGATGTAGAAGTGCATGAGTATCCCATTGTTTCCGGTAAGGTGATGGTGACACTTCCCGGAACGTCTGCAATTGTGTTGAGGTATGAGAAAGCGTAACAAGTAACAGCAGATGGATGAGGTATGAGATGAAATTCCTGAAGAATCTCTATTTGCAATGTATTGAAAGAAAGCTGTCAAATAAAATCACATTTGTTATCGGAGTTATTTTCGTTATACAGGTCGTGATGGTTTTTGTGATGTATTCTTATTCTTATCATATCCGTCGTGAAGAAATTGTTGAAAATAATATACAGATACTGCATCAGGTAAATACAAATTATTTTGCCGGGATTATTGAAGAAATTGATACTGCTTCCATGGAAATCTTCTATGATAAAGTATTTTGGGAGAGAAATGAAGGAACTTCGGTAAATGAGGATAGTCAGATTTATAACATACTGGCAAATCAGTATCATTCCAATAATGATTTGAACAGTATTTACCTGTATTCCAGTGCATCAAATAAATTCTATATTATGGATGAGGCTTCCTTTAACCAGATTCCGGTGAAATCTTCGGCCAGTACACTGTATATATTTAATGGTGACGATTTGCAGAAAATGCCCTGGTATGAGGCGGCACAGGAAAATAATGGTCTGGCAGTATCACTGGCAACAGAGATCCGGCATAACCATCAGGATATTATCTGTTTTTCACGGTATATGCAGTATCCGTTGAAAAATAATGATTATTATTTTGTGATTTCTTTAAACCTGGGTAAAAGGAAATTTGACACGCTTTGCCGTCAGCTGAATAATGAAAATGAAGAACTGATGATTTTCGATCAGGAAAAGCTTATTTATGACAGCAGTAACCAGTCGGATGAAGTGATAAATGATTTGGCACAGACGGTTCAAAAGCAGGAAGCGGCAAATTACTGGTTCACAGCAAAAATCAATTCAAGAAAATATGTGGTTATTGGTGACAGATCTGAAGACAATGGTTGGACCATGTTAAAACTGGTGCCGCAGAATGAGATGATCAGAGATGTCAGGCTACAGTTCCTGACGAACTGTTTTATTGTCTTTCTTATCTTTTCAGCAGGCATTTTCTGTCTGTCCTATATTATTAACCGAACCATGAAACCAATTGAAAATCTGGCAGAAATCATGAGGCATTACCGGCAGGGAAAGCGCTATGAGGAACCCGAACTGAGTGGAAGGCTTGATGAGGTAGGTACACTGTATTCCAGCTTTGAAAAAATGAATGAGAGAATTAATACACTGATTGAATCGGAATATCAGAGTCAGATCCAGGAGAAGCAGGCACGGCTGGAAGCATTACAGGCGCAGCTGGATCCACATTTTCTTTATAATACGTTGCAGACGATCAGTGGAATTGCCATAGAAAATAATGTATTAGAAATTGAAGAAATTAATAATTCACTCAGTGAGATTTTACGATACAGCTTAAACAACAGTAAACAGCTGGTAAAGATTGACGAAGAAGTAAAAATTGTACAGGATTATATGAATATACAAAAACACCGGTTTGGTGACAGGGTAAATCTGGAGATTGATTTGTCCAAAGAGGCTCTTGAACTTCGGGTTCCGGTATTCTTTTTACAGCTTCCGGTAGAAAATGCGATCAAGCATGGTATGGAAAAGTCGGTTCATACTGTAAATATTCATGTTTATGATACGCGGATCAGGCATATTTTTTATATCCATGTGGAAGATGATGGACATGGAGTTACCGATGAACGTCTGGAAGAGATCCGAACGATGCTTCGGGGAGAAAGCAGGACGGAATCTAATGAATATAAACCAAAAGGCCTGGTTAATCTAAATGAGAGAATCAGGCAGCAGTTTGGTTCAGATTATGGTGTATGGATTGATCATATGGCAGAGGGCGGTACACAGGTCGTGCTTACAGTACCAGAAGGAGGACAGGATGCTGAAAGTACTCATAGCGGATGATGAGAGAATTGTGCGTAAAACACTCCGGCTCATTGGTAATTGGGATGAGTATGAAATGGAGATTGTCGGGGAAGCACAGAATGGGATGGAAGCCCTTGAAATGATCGATCAGCTTAAACCGGATATCCTGTTACTGGACATGAAGATGCCCGGACTTTCCGGAAATCAGATATTGGAGCAGCTGACAGGGGGTAGAAAGCGGATACATGTTATTGTGATCAGTGGCTATGATGATTTTGAATATGCCAGGATGGCTTTAAAATATGGTGCAATTGATTACCTGTTAAAGCCTATTAACAGGAATGAATTTAATCAGGCACTGCACAGGATTTATGAGAATGAGCAAAAAATGCAGATCCAGGGTGTAGAACGTAAAAAGGATGCTTTGGAACAGATTAAAGATAAAATTGATACTTATTACATGGAGGATATTTCTCTTACAAATCTGGCTGAAGCATATTTTATGAACAGCGATGTTTTATCCAGATTATTTAAGAAAAAATATGGTGTCAATATTACGAGTTATATTAATGATGTCCGGCTGACGCAGGCGAAAATTTATCTGACGGCAGGATATAACAGTGCACAGGTATCGGAAATGGTAGGCTATCATGACAGCAATTATTTCAGCCGTGTATTTAAAAAGTATTATGGGATATCTCCGACACAGTTTGTAGATGAAATGAATCATAGTTGAAGGAAAGGGTCATTTGAAAAAATGATCCTTTTGTCGATTTTGTCCTAAAAACAGTCGAAAATGTCTATGTCATGATGCATAATTAACAGATATGATATAACCATGAAAGGCAATTTCAAATGTAAAGAGGAGGGTTACAAATGAAAAGTAAAAAATTAATATCACTTGGTATCATGGCAGCAATGCTTACAGGAATGGTATTGACAGGCTGTGGACAGAGCCAGCAGGCAGGGGAAACAACGCAGGGTTCATCGAAAGCGACAGAAACAACAGAATCAACATCAGCAGAAAGTACAGCAGCATCCGGTGAAACGGTAGAATTGGAATTCCTGTTTGGAGATCCGAACAGAACGGAGATTTTCAGCAGAATTGTGGATGATTTTAATAACAGCCAAAGTGCTGTTCATGTGACATTTAATGCGACAGGAACCAATCATCTGGAAGAATTAATGACAAGACTTGCAGCAAATGATGCGCCGGATATGACCAGCCAGTTACAGGGGTATGAACTGGCAAGCTATGTGGAAGCAGGATATATCAAAGACATTAAAGATGAGCCATTTATGAAATATATCCGTGATACAGAGCTTGATACGGTTACCATAGACGGTGGGGTATATGGTATTCCGATGGACACACAGGCATGGGGTGTATTCTATAATAAAGAGTTATTTGATAAGGCAGGTATTTCAGAAGTTCCGACTACGGTAACAGAATTAAAGGACTGTGTAGATAAGCTCAAGGCAGCAGGAATTACACCATTTGCAGCAGGGTATGCCACGGAATGGACAATTGGCCAGTTCCTTGGTTATGGGGCATCTTCAATCCTGACTCCTGCAGCAGTAGAACTGGGAGATAATTATAAGAAAGGAAACTGGACCTTTGACCAGCCGGGAATTGATCAGGCGTTTGACGTATTGGATCTGGTTGGTGATAATACCCAGGACCGGCCTTTTGATACCGATGTGTCCGGACAGTATGCAACCTTTGCCAAGGGAGATGCAGCCATGATGCTTCAGGGTAACTGGTCCATCTTACAGATCAGGGAATTAAATCCGGATATTAAGATGGGAATGTTCCCACTGCCGATTTCAGATAATGCAGATGATCTATTGTTCCCTAAGCAGTATGGATTTGTAATTAATGTTTTAAAAGCATCGGATGAAGATCCGAATAAGGCAGCAGCAATCAACCAGTTTATGGAATATTTCTTAAATCCTGAAAACGGAGGCGGATATTATTACGATGAAATTGGTGTACCTACAGCAAATGCATTGGCTGAGCCTAAATTAGATGAGGCATCTGAAATTCTGCAGCAGTATTTGGAAAATGAGAAAACCGTGTTTACTTATTATGCATATGAACCTGCGGGATTTGATGCAGAATCCTGGAAAGTAACGGTAGAGTACCTGAATTCCGGTAATAAGGATCACAAGAAGCTGATTCAGAATTTTAATGACGCATTTGATAAATATGCAGATGCATTAGAATAAGTTTTATGAATAGACTGCAAAATTAAAGTTCATATTATTTGATTTTGCAGTCTTTTTCAATAGGAGACGGACATGAAGAGTAAGAAAAAAAGAGTAAGAGAAATCACAGATTATATTAAATTTGTATTTCCTATGTTGATTTTATATATTTTATTTTTTATCCTTCCACTGTTTCAGACAATCGGTTACTCTTTTACAGATTACAATGGAATAAATCCCAAAAAAGAATTTACGGGTCTGACTAATTATTTCGATGTATTTCAGGATAAATGGTTTTATAATTCAATGGCATTTACCGGAAAGTCCGTATTATTAATGATTTTGCTGGCCAATGTATTGGGATTTCTTTTAGCACTGGCTTTGAATACAAAAATAAGAAGCAGAAATATATTGCGTGCAATTGTATTTTGCCCATTTGTTTTCAATAATGTAACAGTTGGATTTATCTGGCAGTTTTTACTGGGAAGATTCATGACAGATCTGTATCCGCTGACCGGTTGGAAGGTATTTAACATTGGATGGCTGTCCGATAACAGTCTGGTCTTATACTCAGTGATTTTTGTTAAGCTATGGCAGAGCATAGGCTATTTTATGGTTATTTATCTGGCAGGATTACAGCTGCTTCCGCAGGATCCGCTGGAAGCAGCGGTGATTGATGGCTGTACAGGTATTAAGATGATTCGTTATATTACAATACCGTTAATGAAGCCAACAGCATTTGTATGTATCTTTCTGGCAATTACAGAGAGTCTTAATATGTTTCCGTTAATTATGAGTTTGACTAATGGTGGACCGGGTCATGCCTCAGAAAATATATCTTTGTATATTTATAACGAAGCTTTTAAGAGCCACAGGATGGGATACGCTTCGGCTCTGGCCGTTATACTTACCATTATTATGACCATAATTGCCGGTCTGCAGATGAAACTGACAAGGGAGGATGCAGGATGAAAAAAGAAAGAAAAGTCAATATGATTCTTGCCATCGTGCTTTGGTTAATATGTATTGCCATGTTCCTTCCGATGGTATTTGTAATTATTAATTCCTTTAAGACCTTTGGACAGGTAGTCATGGAACCACTGGCATTGCCGGAAGAGTGGAATCTTGATAATTTTAAGGAGGTTATGAAAACCGGAAATTATCTTAAGGTTTTTGGAAATACGATCTACTTTGCAGTGGTAAGTGGAGTTATCGTGATTGCACTGGGGGCCATGGCAGGATATAAGCTGGACAGAATGAATAATCGTATCGGGGAAATCACATCAATTGTATTTATGATTGCAATGATGCTTCCGTTTCCGGTTATTATGATACCGCTAGCAGTCGTTGCATCAGAGCTTCATATTTCCAACAATCTGACGTTGGTGTCGGTATTGAATGCAGGATTTTCATGTTCACTGGCGGTGATTATGTATAAACAGGCGGTAAGTTCCATTCCGAAAGAACTGGATGAGTGTGCCTATATGGATGGTGCAAGCGGATATCGTTTCTTTTTCAGGATTATTTTTCCGTTATTAAAACCGATTACAGGAACAGTCGCTGTATTATATTTCATCCGGTACTGGAATGATTTGATGCTTCCTATGATCCTTATTTCCAAAAAGGAGTTATACACTATTCCGTTGTCACAATTATCTTTTTATAACCAGTTTACGCAAAACAGATGGAATCTGCTGCTGGCCTCCGGCCTTATGGCGATTATACCTGTTGTGATCATTTATTTATTTGCACAGAAAACCATTATCAGTGGTGTTGCAGCCGGTGCAGTGAAAGGATAGAGAAATGTATAAAGAGACCAGAATGTCAGAAGTAAAAATAACAGATGGATTAATACATAAAAAGCGTAATATAGTTGAAGAGAAAACAATTCCCTATATCCGAAAGGCGTTAAACAACGAGCTTTACGGTGTTGAACCGAGCGGGGCATTTGAAAACTTCCGGATCGCAGCCGGGGAATCAGACCGCAATTTCTATGGTCTGGTGTCACAGGACAGTGATGTGTTTAAGTGGATGGAAGCCGCTTCTTTGAGTTTACAATATGAAAATGAGGAAATGCAGACTTATTTAGAGGAAGCAATTGATTTATTGGACCGGGCACAGCAGAAAAATGGATATCTGAATACTTACTATATCATTCATGGACTGCAGGACCGCTGGCACTATCTTAAGGAATCCTGTCAGTTATATTGTGCAGGACATCTGATTGAGGCAGCGGTATCTGCCTACCAGACAATTCAGAATACGAAGCTGCTTGAAATAGCAAGAGCTTATGCAGATTATATTGACTATAGCTTCGGAACAGAAGAAGGCAAGATTCACGGATATGACGGGCATGCGGAAATCGAGCTTGCACTTTACCGGTTATATGAGGAAACAGATGTAGAAAGATACAAATTATTAGCAGACTATTTTGTCGAGGAACGTGGGAAAAAACCATATTTCTTTTCAAAAGAGAATAGAAATCAGAATGTACGGAATAATCTGGTTTATGAACTGGAGGAAAGTAATTATCAGCATTCGCAGTCTCATCTGCCGATTCGGGAACAGACAGAGCCGGTAGGGCATGCCGTAAAGGCAATGTATTATTATACTGCAGCCGTTGACAAAGCGAGACTGAATGAGGATAAGGAGCTGTTTGCACATATGTGTAAGCTGTGGCAAAGCGTCGTATCACAGAAAATGTATCTGACAGGTGCGATTGGAGCATGTGCTTATGGAGAGAGCTTTTCTTATCCGTATGATCTTCCGACCGATCTGATGTATGGAGAAACCTGCGCCGCAATTGGCCTTTTCCTTTTATCCTATCATATGCTTCTGGTAGAAACAGACAGCAGATACAGTGATATCATGGAGAGAACCTTATACAATGCGATTCTGGTTGGAATGTCGGAGAGCGGAACAGAGTTCTTTTATACGAATGCACTGGAGATTGATCCACGGAAATGTGAAAAGAGACAGGATTATTCCCATCTGAAGGCAGAACGTCAGACATGGTTTGACTGTCCGTGCTGTCCGCCTAATATTGCAAGGCTGCTTATGGGAATGAATAAATACATCTATACCGGGGACAGAAATGAACTGAATGTTCATTTATTTATTGGAAGCAGCATTCAGAAAGCCGGCTGGAGTGTGCGTCAGGAGACCGTGTATCCGGATAATGGGAATGTGAAATTCTATGTGAAAAAAGATAATTCCGAAAAAGGTACTTTCAGAGTGAGAATACCGGAATGGTGCAGTCATTACGAGGTATCTCTGGACGGAGAGAAGCTTAAAAGAATAATCCGGAAGGGCTATCTGGAAATTACGAAAGAAGACTGGAGCAAAGAGAGTGTACTGGAAATCTGCTTTGATATGGTGCCTCAAAAGGTTTACGGAAGTCTGAAAGTAAGCTCCCTCACAGGAAAGACAGCTGTTACGTGTGGTCCCTTTGTATATTGTGTAGAAGAAGCAGATAATCAGGAGCTCCATACTCTTTACATAAAAAGAGAAGGACAGGTCTGTCACGCAGACGGAAGGTTAATTGTTGATGGTTATCGTGCAATAGAACGGAATACGGGGCTGTATGGAGAGCAGTCACCGGATTATGAAGAAATTAAAATCTGTCTGGTGCCGTATTATTCGTGGGGGAACAGAGGTAAAGGAGCCATGACTGTATTTTTGAAGGAGAGGTGATTGTAGAATGAAGCATTCACAAATGCAGATTGAGGACTGCTTTTGGAGTCCGGTTATATCCAAAATGTGTAATGAAATTATACCTTATCAATATGAGGTATTAAATGATGAAATAGAAGGGATTCCGAGCAGCCATGCAATTGAAAACTTTCGCATTGCATCCGGACAGAAAAATGGTAAATATGTGGGTATGCTCTTTCAGGATAGTGATGTGGCAAAATGGATTGAGGCAGCAGCTTATTCCTTAAAAGTGAATGATGATCCTGAAATCCGGAAGAAAATCGAAGATGTGATTGATCTCATAGAGCAGACGCAGCAGGAAGATGGATATCTGGATACATACTATATCTGTGAAAAACCGGATCAGAGGCTTAAGAATATTGCACATGGACATGAAATGTACTGTGCGGGACATTTACTGGAAGCAGCGGTCGGATATGCGGAGGTTACCGGGGAAGAACGGTTTCTGCATATCATGGAACGATATATAAAATGGTTTATGGACCGGATTGGCCCGGATGAAAATCAATTGCATATTTATCCTGGACACCCGGAGCTGGAGCTTGCTTTGTATAAGCTGTATCAATATACCGGAAACGATCAGTATCTGGAATTTATGAAATATATTCTGATGGAGAGAGGAAAGCAGCCTTCTTTTCTATTGGAAGACTCCGGCTATGGAGAGCAGTATCATGATAAATGGTTTGCATTGGAATATCATCAGGCACACAAGCCGGTTCTCGAGCAGACAGAAGCCGTCGGGCATGCAGTCCGGGCAATGTACCTGTATTCCGGTATGGCAGATCTGGCAAAAGCATCCGGGGATGAGGCACTTTTTAATGCGTTAAAGGTGCTCTGGACAGATGTAACTACTAAGAAAATGTATATTACAGGGGCGATTGGTTCTGATGAGCATGGCGAAGGGTTTTCGATTGCGTATGATCTGCCAAATGACCGTGCCTATGCAGAAACCTGTGCTTCTATCGGATTGTTTATGTGGGCACGCAGAATGCTTAAACTGGAATGGAACAGCAATTATGCGGATGTGATGGAGGTAGCACTTTATAATGGAATATCAAGTGGCATGTCCGAAGATGGAAAACAATATTTTTATGTAAATCCTCTTGAAGTAAATCCGGCTAAGGTTCACCAAAGATATGATATGAGACATGTCCGGTCAAGCAGAGTGACCTGGTTCGGGTGTGCATGCTGTCCTCCGAATGTGGCGCGTATTCTGACTTCATTGGAGAGATATAATTATGATATAGCGGATGATTCCTGCAGTATGGCAATCCATTTGTATCTATGCGGACGGATCATCATGCCGGATGATAGTGTATGGAATATCACGGGATCATATCTCACAGATGGAAAAATAGAAGTTTCCTATACCGGTGAAGAGAAGGACTTTACGTTAAAATTAAGAAATCCCGGTTGGAGTACAGGGACAGAAATCAGAATGAATGGTCAGCCGGTTGAAGCAGAACAGGAACAGGGATATTTTTCTGTTTCCAGAAAGTGGAAAGATGGAGATAAGCTTCAGTTAAAGTTTGGAATTACTGCACAATTGGTATACGCCAATACCTGTGTGGAAGACGATGCAGGTAAGGTAGCTGTTATGAGAGGACCGGTTGTATTCTGCCTGGAAGAAGCGGATAATGGTAAGCATTTATCAGAATTAATGATTGAGTCAATCGACAGTCAGTGTCAGGACAGTGTGATCTTAAAGGGATACCGTGAGCATACGGAAGATCATAAGGCACTATATTCCACAATACCGCCCCGGATAGAAGAAACATCAATAAAGGCCATCCCCTATTCCCACTGGGGAAATGCAGGGGAAGGAGAGATGAGAGTCTGGGTAAGAAAGGTTTCGACTTTTTAAAATTATGATCTTGCGTTTTAACAGATGATATGGTATATTCTATTATTGTCAGGACTTCGTGAGCAATATGCTCACGAGACTGTATGGATGGATTCCCGAGTGGCCAAAGGGGACAGACTGTAAATCTGCTGCAAATTGCTTCGGTGGTTCGAATCCACCTCCATCCATTTGAAGTCTGCGTTGCGGATTTCAACCTGTGCATCAATGAGGTTAATGGAACAGCACTTGTGCGTATGTCCATGATCTAAACCGAGATGCATATTGTGGCGTCTGCAGGTGTGGCGGAATAGGCAGACGCAAGGGACTTAAAATCCCTCGGTGGCAACACCGTGCCGGTTCAAGTCCGGCCACCTGCATGATGGAAACAGGAAACATTGAGTGAATCAGTGTTTCCTGTTTTTGTAATAGGAATTATACAATTTTCGTAAGATATGATAGAATATAAGTAACTATTCGAAGCAATGCAGAATTGTGTTGTCAGGATAGTTATTTTGAGCTTGGGATTATGATTTAAAAGGAGTTAAGAGCGTATGGACAAGATTAAGAAGAATTTTGGTTTTGGCTGCATGAGACTGCCGATGATTGGTGAGGATGTAGATATTGAACAGACCAGACAAATGGTAGATTTATTTTTAGAGGAAGGTTTTAACTATTTTGATACAGCGCATGGGTATATTCAGGGAAAAAGTGAGCTTGCGGTCAGGGAATGTCTGACCAGTCGTTATCCGCGGGATCAGTATATTCTTACTGATAAGCTTACGGGTAATTATTTTAAGAAGGAAGAGGATATCCGGCCCTTTTTTGAGAGTCAGCTGGAGGCCTGCGGCGTAGACTATTTTGATTTTTATCTGATGCATTCACAAGGGTCCGGAAACTTCCCTCACTTTAAGTCCTGCAGGGCATATGAAACTGCTTTTGAGCTTAAAAGGGAAGGGAAAATACGCCATGTGGGTATGTCCTTTCATGATACGGCAGAGGTGCTGGATCAGATCCTGACGGAATATCCGCAGATTGAGGTGGTTCAGATACAGTTTAATTATCTGGATTATGAGGATCCGAAGATTCAGAGCCGCTTGTGCTATGAGGTATGCAGAAAGCATAACAAGCCGATCATTATTATGGAACCGGTTAAGGGTGGAAGTCTCGTAAACCTTCCTAAAATAGCCGGTGATGTATTAGACGAGCTGCAGGGAGGAAGTCCTGCAAGCTATGCAATCCGTTATGCGGCCGGATTTCCCGGGGTAATGATGGTTCTCTCCGGAATGAGTAATATGGAACAGATGCAGGATAACTTAAGCTATATGAAGAATTTTAAACCGTTAAATGCAAAGGAGCTGAAAGCTGTATACGAGGTACAGAACATTTTTAATCACATGGATCTGATACGTTGTACAGGCTGTCGTTATTGTGTGGAGGGATGTCCAAAGCAGATTGCAATTCCTGATATTTTTACAGTAATGAATGCCAGACAGATTCATCAGGACAGAAATGCAGAACGGGAATACAGGGATGTTCATACCTCGTTGGGACATCGTGCATCCGATTGTATTAAGTGTGGTAAATGCGAAGCAATCTGTCCCCAGCACCTTCCGATTCGTGAGCTTTTAGAGGATATAGCAAGAGAATTTGAGAAACAGGAATGAAAAAACTGTGGAAATACATAGAAATATTATCGGTTTTCAACAGTGCTTACAGAGAAAACGGAGAATGCCAGGCTTCAGGCATTCTCCGTTTCTTTCATTTCTTTTAGGCGTTCTTTTACATATTCGCGGATAAAGAAGTCGTCTGTAGGCATCTGACAGCCTACAATATATACTCCGTCATCATTCGAGCATCGAATGACATGTCCTTCCAGATGATTATGCTTTGGAAGAGCAAAATCATTTATTTCTACAGATACAGTAACTCCTTTATGATCTGTAAAATACTCACTACTCGTCAGAAAAGCAAATCCGTTGGCACTGAGATTTTCCAGGTTACCGTGAATTACGAGATTATCATTGGGAACGGTGATGGTACAACTGTTAGATACATCTACACGAGGGTATTTTCTACGGTTTACGATCTTAGGTCTAGATTCAACCAATACTGTAAATTTATTTTTGGTATCTGAAGGATCAAGCTTTGTGTGTTCCCAGGAATAAATGACATTTCCTACGGTTACATTTAATTTACAATCAGTTGTTTTGGTAAGAGCAGGTGGCTCAGGAAGAGTAATATGCAATAAATTATCATCGCGTGAGAGAATCTCGCCATCATAATAGTGTTCGTTCAGATTGATGGAAAGCTTCATACCGGGTTGGACATCTTCGGTACCCATAAAACCGCCAATTCCAAGTTCACACATGAGCGCTTCAATCACATTCTCGATATCATTAATGTTATTGGCAGATTCATCATATTTACTGAGCATACGGTTATTGATTTCATTGGAATCGGTGATGCTTCCCGTCATATCATCCACGATGTGGGATACTTCTTCCAGATTTTCAACGAGATGAACATTCGAGGATTCCACTTCCTTCATAGCGGTATCAATTACCTGAATATGGTCACCAAGCTGAGTCGTATCACTTGCAATCTGTGTAATATTACTTCCGGCAGCTGTTACCTTTTCAAGTGTCAGATGGATCAGTTCCAGAGTTTCTTCAATCGCAGAAGTCATCTTATCGGAGGTCTCTTCCAGATGCTGAAGAGCCTGCCAGATCTGTCCGGAAGAGGATTTTGTTTCTGTACTTAAGGAACGGATCTGGTCGGCAACGACGGCAAAGCCTTTACCGGCTTCTCCGGCTCTTGCTGCTTCAATGGAAGCATTTAAAGCAAGGAGATTAGTCTGATTGGTAATCTGTTCAATCGTTCCGGTTTCTTTCTTTACCATTGCAAAATCATTCTTGAAATCCTGCAGGGTCTTTTCAATATCCCCGGAAAGATCTGCCATGGTATTAGTTGTTGTAATCAGGCTGTCCAGGTCTGTGGAACTGATTCTGGCATGATCTTCGCAGGTTGCGGTAAGAGCTACCATCTGCTTAATCAGTTCGGCCACCTGATTGACCTGGGAGTGAATATCAGAGGTCATTTCGTTTGAAGAGGTTGTAGTATTCTGGAGATTATGATTATTGTCCTGCAGCTTGTGGAGACTCCGGACAACAATGCTGGCACCGTGGGTATTCTCGGAGGCCAGTTCCTGCACAACGGTAACACCATCCATGATGGAATTGCAGGCTTCCTTTACCTTTTCAACGGTAGTAACTACACGGTGAAGATCGGCACGGATGCTGTCGGTCATTGCACCGTCAGATTCATTCAGATGTTTAATGGACATAACATAGCAGATATAGCAGAGGATAATACAGGAAAGCTCTAACTGATAATCCTTCATATTCGTTGCAGAATTAAAGCCGAGGGAAATCCGGTAAGCAGCACTTCCGATAATAATGAGTGAATTAACAATTCCACAGGTGACCATGAACTTCCTGTTCTTATAAAGAACCAGAAGACTTGTCACAGGAAGAATATAGGTAAAGGCAATCGGAGAACTTGTAGTACAGATGACATAGGTATAAAAAATACCATATCCGATGGCTAAAATATACCGGTAGAGCTCTGTGTCATATCCCTTCACCCGAAGTGTGATTTCACCAATGAGAATCGGGAACCAGCAAAGAACCAGAAAGGTAAGGTAGTAAGGAACAGCATGGATTCCGTTGGCAACATCACTGCCGTAATTGGCAGATAGCAGAATGGCAAAGATAAGCCAGATTTTTCTGGCCCGCCGGTTGGCTTTTTCTTTGAAAACAGATTCGTCGTAATTCATAAGTACCTCCGTAAATTAAAATCCAGTATCATTGGAACTGTTGAAAATATCCGGACATGTCTTCAAGCAGTTCAATGCTTTCCTTGCGGAAAGGATTAATTACACTGAAGGCGTGGGGGAGATCTTTTCTTTCGGAAAAGTCCAAAAGATGATGGGAAACCTGATATCTGGAAAGTGCTTTTTCAAAATCAAGGGTATAGCTGCGCAGATAATCTCCTGCACTGGTTGTCAGAAAGCAGGGAGGAAGAGCGGTTACTATCCCCGGATGCTCCGGGTTCACATAGGAAGAAAAAGCGCTTTTCTTGTAATGATTTCCATATAAATAAGAAGGAAGAAATAATCCAATCTTATCAAAACGGGTGGTATAGTACATTCCACTGATGAGTCCGAGCGCCTTTAAGCGCAGGGAAGCAGGACTGACACCGGCAGTTCCCGCAATCTTCGGAGAGTTCTGCATGGCAGCGCAATAGGTCAGAAGCATCGCACCACCGCTGTCTCCAACGGCATAAACCCGATCCTTCAGTCCCTGGTATTCCGGAAGCTTACGCTTGATGCATCGCATGGCGGTGAATACATCTTCACACTGGTCAAAGAACAGGCAATCCGGTACGAGGCGGTATTCAATACTGAATACGAGATACCCCAGCTTACTCAGCTGAGCACAGAAATACCGGTTGTATTCCTTGCACCCGAGAATCAATCCTCCCCCGTGAATATTCAGAATCACAGGAAGCTCCTTGCCGGCAAAAGCATCAGCACGGTAGATATCCATGCGGTGTGCAGGATCAGAATCTTCAGCATAGGGGACATTACGGATTTCTGTAACGTCTGCCGGAAATGTAAATTCAGTATCACGGGCAGGAATCGCATCCTGAAACTCCTGCCGCTGTTTATAAAACATATTTTTAATAAAGGAATTCATAATAACCTCAACGTAAGTAGTAAGTGAAAACCTACTTGCCATTATTTTAAAATATTTGGTGACAGGAATCAATATAAAATAGTACATATTTCCTATTCTGAAACAATAAATTATTCGGAAAGATGATGTTCACGCATGTATTCTCCGATTTTTTGATCACAGGCAAGAATATGGTTGGTAAGCCAGTCCAGCAGGAATTGGATCAGATCTAAAAGATATTCCTGCTGATGATCATCCATTTCATCAAGATCATTGAGGTCGATCTCTACAAGCCGCTCAATGAATGCAGAATGTGCTCGCTTCTGGGCATCCAGACCGGGATACTGAATACGGGTCATCAGGGCTTCCTCATCCGAAAAATGGAATTCGGTATAATCTCTTAATTTCGTAATCAGTCTTACAATTTCATCATATTTATCATGGAGGAATTCCTCGTGAATCAGATCATTGGTTTCCTTAATAATTTCAAATAAACAACGATGTTCATCATCAATGAGTGTAATGCCAGTCATGTATTTGGATGTGAAGGCAAAAGGATCGCTCTCTGAACTCGAAAGGGATTTCCCAATCATCATATCGCTGCATAAAATGTGCCGGTACAGCCAGCGGACTAAATAAGTCAACAGGTCGTTCAGGGATTTTCTGGCAGCTTCCGGAGAAGAGGTATCCGGAACGAAAGAATTTACCTTCTGGGTAAACATGGCATGCTGAGTTTTCTGCAGGGAAAGCTCCGGATCATGGATGCTTTCCATATAAGCTTCTTCATGGGCAAAATGAGTCATTGCATAATTCTTTAAATTGGAAAGAAGACTTATGGTAATGGCAGAAGCATCTTCCGTTTCCTGAACCATGGTAAAGGCTTCGTTAAGCATCTGAAATAACTTACGATGCTCATTGTCTATCTGTTCAATATGGATCATGCAATCTTCTGTAAATTCATACATGGTATATTACCTCCTTTGTTCCTGCGACAAATTATAGCATTATAAATAAGAAGAAACAAGATGTTGACGAATTGTATTTTCGATATACAATGATAAGGGTAGGATTTTATTTTAAAGAATTAATTCCGGAAGAAACAGAAGGGAAATTTCAGCATGAAAATCGGAGTAATCTCGGACATACACAGTAATATTGTTGCCTTTCGCGCCTGCGTGGACTATCTGGAAGAAGAAGGATGTGATGAATATTTCCTTTTGGGAGATTATGTTTCGGATACGCCATACACCAGGGAAACGCTGGATTTCTTATACACATTTATTCAGACGCATACGTGTTATCTGCTCCGTGGAAACCGGGAAGAGTATATGCTGGCACAGAGGGAGGACCGGCTGGCAGGAAGGGAAGAGAAGAAGTGGATTTATAATTCTGCAAGTGGCAATCTTCTTTATACTTATGAGCAGTTGACGGAACAGGACTTTGCATTCTTTGAAAGGCTTCCGATCAGCTTTGTATATGAGAAAGAAGGGTATCCTTCGATCACCTGTGCACATGGCTCACCGGAGAGTACAAGAGAATTGCTGCAGTTTGATGGAGAAAAGGTTGCAGAGTGGCTTCAGAAAATTCCGACGGATTATCTGATCTGTGCACATACGCACCGGAAAGGAATGAAAACGGTTGGGAAAAAGCAGTATTACAATCCGGGATGTGTGGGCATTGCCATGGAGGATAAGAGGGTTGCACAATGTATAATTCTGCATGGAAAGGAATGCAGTGAAGGAAATTTGTGGGAGCCGGAGTTTGTGAAGGTTCCGTATGATATGCCGAGGGTGGTAAGAGATATCAGAAAACGGGGACTCTTAGAAGCAGGTGGATGGTTTGTTAACAGCAGTATCCTGAATCTGCTGACTGGAGTTAACCGGTCAGCACCACTTGTTGACCTGGCTGGTCGATTATCAGCAGAAGCAGGAGAAACGGGTGTCTGGCCACACATTAGGGAAATCTATTTTGCGATGGCAGCAAAAGAATTACAGATACCGGATTACCGGTCAGAGTTTGCAGGTATGGACCAGACAGAACCATATGATCAAAGAGGCTTTGCGTTAGAAAGAGGGAAAGAATGTTAAATCAGTTTTCAAGAACACAGTTATTAATCGGAGAGGAAGCAATTCAGAAGTTGGCAAAATCGAGAGTTGCCGTATTTGGAATCGGAGGTGTCGGGGGCTATGTGTGCGAAGCTCTGGTCCGGAGCGGTGTCGGTGCCTTTGATCTGGTGGATGATGATAAGGTATGTTTAACCAACCTGAACCGTCAGATTATTGCCACGCGTAAGACCGTTGGAAAGTACAAAGTAGAGGTGATGAAGGAGAGGATGCTGGAAATCAATCCTGATGTGGATGTGAGAACCTATCAGTGTTTTTTTCTGCCGGAAAATGCAGATGACTTTCCGTTTGAAGAATATGACTATATTGTAGATGCCGTGGATACAGTGACAGCAAAGCTTGAAATTATTATGCGGGCAAAGGAAAAGAATGTTCCGGTCATCAGTGCCATGGGAGCCGGAAACAAGCTGGATCCCGGAAGATTCCGGATTGCGGATATTTATGACACGAGAGTCTGTCCATTGGCCCGTGTTATGCGAAGGGAATTGAAGAAGCGTAATGTGAAGAGCCTTAAGGTGGTGTATTCGGATGAGCAGCCGATCCGCCCGGTCGAGGATATGTCCATCAGCTGCAGGACGAAATGTATCTGTCCTCCGGGAGCTGCCCATAAATGTACAGAGCGACGGGACATTCCAGGAAGTACGGCATTTGTTCCTGCCGTGGCAGGTCTGATGATCGCCGGTGAAATTGTAAAGGATTTGTCGAAGTAAGCTTATTTTTCAAATATGCCGGCCGGGCAGGCATTTTCCTTACTGTAGAAGGAGAAGGTGCCGGTGTTAATTAAAGTGCCTTTGTCATCACAGCAGGAGAATTGAACGACGGTAATGGTGCGTCCGCGTTTGATGACACTTGCGTCATAAGTGATGTATTCGGTGTCTCTGCCCGCCCGGAGATACTGCATATTGGCATCAATCGTAGTGACATAACTGCCATAAGTGATGGCTGCCAGTCCACAGAAGGTGTCGGCGGCAGCATAGAGTGCGCCGCCGTGATAATCGCCATACATATTCTGAAAGCGGGAGTCGAACGGGATACGCCCCTGCACATGCCCTTCGGAAACGGAGGTGACCTCAAGTCCCAGTAATTTGCAAAAAGGATTGCGTTCCAGAATTTTCTGATACTCTGCAATTTCGATCTGTTCCATAATAAATCTCCATATAGTTACGATGTTTGGTGCTAAAACTGCTTCCATAGAAAAGGAGTGGCAGATCTGCCACTCCTTCATTGTAGCTATAATATGCCGAAAAATCAATTCCCAAGCAGTTTTTTCGCTTTCCAGCGGGAAAAATTAAAGCTCCGGATGGAAAGGTCTGAGGTACAATCGGAGAGATAATCCACATACTCCTGCCGCAGATTGGAAAGGTAGTAATCATCCGGATCATCGCTTTCTTCCGGGAGTTTTCCAAGAACCACCGGGGCTGCATCAGCAGACAGCTGGCAGAGATAGGTGAGGGCGTAATCATCCTTTGCAGCATGGGAAATGTTGTAACGGGCAATCCGGTAGTCCGGCCTGGAGAAGCTGTATAAAAGGAACAGCACTGTTACGACAATAATGCCATACCGTACAAAGGGAAAGTCCGGTTTATAAATCAGAATCAGAGTTCCGACCATTAAGAAGCTGATAACCAGGAGGCTCCATAATACGAAAACACGTAGCACGGTCAGATGGTATACACTGATATAGAGCAGCATCCGGTAGGCACTCGATGCAATCATGACAAAGGTACACAGTGATACCACCGAAAGCAGGAGCTGCAGAATGCGGTGCGGACGGAACAGGCGGATGCACAGCAATACCGAAACGAGATTAATCAGGCATACAAATACCAGCTGGAAGAAGCCCGCTCTTGCATAGGAAGCATAGGTATAGTTTTCAGGAAGTGTGCCAAGACCTGCAAAAAGGTACACAATCTGAATCACACAGAACAGAACGTAAATTACTGAGAAGATGAACGTAAATGTTATGGCAATCACGGGATCTTCTTTTTGACAGGAAGGAGCTTCCTTCAGATTGGGTGTCTGCAGCCGGCAAAGGAGGCAGTAGCTGAGGAAAAAGCCAAAAAGAAACATGACCAGTATGGTCAAAATATCTCCATGGATCATAATTCCTTCAAAGACGTTCCACGCATCCTGAAAGAGATTGGCAAAAACGGCATCGGCGCTTCCTAAAAGTAACAGGATGACAGGAAGGGCAAGCAGCGCAACCGTCAATCCGATCACAATAGAAAGAACACGTCTGTTGTCTGTATGGGATGTCTGGATATTCCGACGGTTTTTCACATAGGCAGTAAGATCCGTAAATGGACAGGCAAGGAAGGCAAGGCTTGAAAATACGGTTTTGATCATTGCCCATACGTAAGTAAAGATATCCCAGTGCCGGTCCTCATAAAAGCTGCACAGAAATAAATGCAGAAGGAGAAAAAAGATCAGGGTTTTCCCAAGCAGGATCAGATAGGAGGAATCCGTGAAGCAGACAGAGAGTGCAAGTAACATCAGGCTGCTGAGATCGAAGATTGTCATGGGGGTTAAGATATAATTGTAATTTCCTTTACAGGAAATTGACTGCATTGCAACATTGCCCGCACATGAAGAATCTGCAAGTGAACTCTTCATTCGAAAGAAGCAGAAAAACAGGCAGGTTCCACCGATGTAAAAAGGGTAGCTGATTCCGGATGGATTATGGTACAGGCAGATCGTATAAAGCAGGGCATACAGAAGACTGCCGATTCCCATAACCGGAAACAGGGGATTTACAGGTGTTGTAGTTTCATTTGTTTTAACAGGTTCCATGGTAGTTCCTCCTTGAAAATTGATTCATAATTATTCAGTACCTTCACAGTTACATTTCGTGTTGGTTATCCGGGGGAGTGCAGGAAGCGTCTTCCTCCGGATCGTCAACATATTCTAAGATATCACCAGGCTGGCAGTTTAATGCCTTGCAGATGGCATTTAAGGTGGAAAGGCGGACGGCCCTGGCTTTGTTGTTTTTCAGGATGGAAAGGTTGGCAAGGGTGATGTCCACTTCGTTAGCCAGTTCAGTTAAGCCAATCTTATTTTTAGCCATCACCACGTCAAGATTAATGATAATTGCCATGTATTGTTTACCTCCGTTCATTGATAGGGAAAAGTGTACCCGGTGCTTTTATATGGTCAGGTCGTTTTCGAGCTTGTAGGTGACTGCCCGGTCGAAGACCTGGGAGAGCACTTTGCTGAACAGTCCCGCAATCACGAAGGTCAGAATAATGACCAGCACAGCCGGAGTCAGGTAAAGAAACAGCCGGCAGCAGGTAATCAGGGCGATGAAAAAGCTGTAGGTTCCCATGCGGTTAAGACTCCGGACATTTTCATGGATGAAGCAGTTGTCGTTTAATACACTCAGGAACAGCCTTCGCAGCTCACGGATGATCAGGACGGCGAGAATTCCGGACAACATGAAAATGACGCTGAGGGATAAAATATGTATGCTGAAATATGGGTTGTACTTTCCGTAAAAATAAATAATGACAGGAACAAGTACAGTCGTGAGAATCCCGGCGTAATACATGAAATCCAGCAGCCATTTGGTAAAAAGAGTAAGTTTGTTTTTCATAAAGAAGTTTCCTTTCTGTTGTTTGTATGGATTTTTTGATGTTTCAGGCTTCTGGTTTTCATCTGCCTGCAACAATTCAGCTTATCTTCAGCTTTATTTAATCTCATTTGATCTCATTTGATCTCATTTAATCACTTAATCTGTAAGTAATCTGGTAGTAATCTGCACAATCACTTTATCATAGATATAACACCGGAAAACATGAATGTCAATAATTATTTATCGAAAAACAATAAAAGAATCTCGAGACACGATAAATTGAAACAGATAAGGACGTAAAAAGGACAGGACATGGTTTATTCAGCTCATGGTTCATTCACCCATGATTCATTCATGATTCACCAGAACATGATTCAGGGCTGATTCGGGAGTGAACAGTAACCGGGACAGAGATACGGGGATATTCCGGTTGCATTCTTCTACTGAAAACGCTAAGATAATGTTAGTATAACAGTTTTAAATTAACTACCCCATATCACTTGCCTATTTTCCCGATAGCACAGGATAAAAATCCTCAGCGTAGCCCGCTACGCCTACGTTTTTTATCCTGCACTCTCAGAAAAATATTCTACGTGAATGGTATAGTTATTTAGAAACCGTTATACTAGTATATATTTTCAGCCGGCGTGTGCTGTCTGATGATGATGAAGGAGCATGGCTGAAAGGTTCGTATAAAGGTAGAAAGTATAGAGAGAACAGAAGGAGCGAAACAGCAGATGAGAAAGAAAATAGAAGTTACAGTCAAAAAGCCGCAGTTTTCTGTGACAACGGATGTGTCATTTGCACAGGTGGATGCCTGGTACGGACATACCCGTATGGATTTGAAGATGGATATTATTTATCCGGAGGATGATACCCGGTTATACCCTTGTGTGGTATGGGTCTGCGGTGGTGCATGGATGAAGATGGACAAATCCGCGCATCTGGCTTATCTTTCCAGGCTGGCACGTAAGGGCTTTGTTGTAGCGAGCGTACAGTACCGTACAAGCAATGAAGAGCCGTTCCCGGCAGCACTCGAAGATGTGAAGGCTGGAATCCGTTACCTGCGTGCTTATGCAGACCGTTACCATATAGATAAGAAGCATATCGGTATTTCCGGAGAGTCTGCCGGCGGTCATCTGGCAAGTCTTGCCGCACTTGCAACGGATAAGAAGTTTGATGTGGGAGCCTATCTGGAGGAATCCAGTGCACTTCAGGCAGCCTGCCCGTGGTATCCGGTAGTGGATCTTACCACCATGCCGGGCATGGACAATGAGGCAGAGGCTGCGCTTACCTGGGAGACGATGTTTTTGGGAAAGAATGTTTATAACTTTAAAAAGGATGCCATGAAGCTTTCCCCGTTACATTATGTAACAAAGACGGCACCTCCGTTCCTGATTATTCACGGAAATGATGATAAGTGTGTTCCGTTTGAGCAGGGTGTGAGTCTGCATGATGCCCTGGAGGAAGCAGGCTGTGATGTTACGTTACTTGAAGTAGATGGCGCAGACCATGCCGATTTACGATTCTTCCAGAAGGAAATCTGGGATAATATGATCGCATTTTTTAAGGAGAAGCTGAGCAATGATTAAACCACAGGGAAGGCAGCGTATTTCCAAAGAAGATATGTATTTAAACAGCGCAGAAAATTTTGCATATCGCAGCACCTGTCTGAAAAGAAAGTATGGGGCGGTGATTGTAAAGGATGATGCGGTGATTTCCACAGGCTATAACGGTTCACCAAGGGGCTTTGAAAACTGCTGCGATATTGGGGTATGTCCCCGGATGCAGCGGAACATGCACCAGGGAGAGGGTTATGGAATGTGCCGTGCCATTCATGCAGAGGCCAATGCGCTGCTGAACTGCTCAAGAGAGCAGACACTGGGAGCAGACCTGTATCTTACCAGTATCAACCCGGAGGATAATTCCATTCATCCGGCCAGACCCTGTCCGTTATGTGCCCGCCAGATCATACAGGCAGGCATTCGTAACGTGTACCTGCGCAAGGGCGAGGGACCGGATCAGTATGAGGTCATTCCTGCCAGAAACCTGCAGTGGTATCTTCCGGAGTAACTGTTCTTACGCAGCCTGACAGCAAGTGTCTGGCTGCGTAAGAACATTAATTAAAATTCAATTGACACTGCTATATGGCAGGTGATAGAATCATTCACAGTGAACAAAAGTGGAGGGAAAACAATGCCAAAAAGAACAGATATTCATAAGGTACTTATTATTGGATCCGGTCCGATTATCATCGGGCAGGCATGCGAATTTGATTATTCCGGCACACAGGCGTGTAAGGCGTTACGGAAGCTGGGGTATGAAATTGTTTTAGTGAATTCCAATCCGGCAACCATTATGACGGATCCGGAAACCGCAGACGTGACATACATCGAACCGTTGAATGTAGATCGTCTGGAACAGATTATTGCAAAGGAACGGCCTGATGCATTACTTCCTAATTTAGGTGGTCAGTCAGGATTGAATCTCTGTTCCGAGTTGAACAAGGCAGGAATCCTTGAAAAATATAATGTGAAGGTAATTGGCGTTCAGGTAGATGCGATTGAACGTGGTGAAGACAGAATTGAATTTAAGAAGACAATGAACAAACTGGGGATCGAGATGGCTCGCAGTGAAGTTGCTTATTCCGTTGAAGAAGCACTTGCTATTGCTGAAAAGCTTGGTTACCCAGTTGTTTTACGTCCGGCGTATACCATGGGCGGCGCCGGTGGCGGACTCGTTTATAATAAAGAGGAATTAAAGACCGTCTGTGCAAGAGGTCTTCAGGCCAGTCTTGTCGGACAGGTCCTTGTAGAGGAATCCATCTTAGGATGGGAAGAGCTGGAGCTGGAAGTAGTAAGAGATGCAGAGGGCAACATCATTACCGTCTGCTTCATTGAAAATATCGATCCACTCGGGGTGCACACCGGTGACTCTTTCTGTGCAGCACCGATGCTGACTATTTCCGAGGAATGTCAGAAGAGATTGCAGGAGCAGGCTTACAAGATTGTAGAATCCGTACAGGTGATTGGTGGAACGAATGTACAGTTCGCACATGATCCGGTTACCGACCGAATCATCGTTATCGAGATCAATCCACGTACTTCCCGGTCTTCCGCACTTGCCTCCAAGGCAACCGGATTCCCGATTGCACTGGTTTCTGCCATGCTGGCATGCGGACTTACCTTAAAGGACATCCCCTGTGGTAAGTATGGCACCCTTGATAAGTATGTACCGGACGGAGATTATGTTGTAATTAAGTTTGCACGCTGGGCTTTTGAAAAGTTCAAGGGCGTCGAGGATAAGCTGGGTACCCAGATGAGAGCCGTTGGTGAGGTCATGAGTATCGGTAAGAATTATAAGGAAGCATTCCAGAAAGCAATCCGTTCCCTGGAAACCGGACGCTATGGTCTGGGGCATGTAAAGAACTTTGACCGGTTATCGAAAGAGGAGTTATTAAAGAGACTGGCAACTTCGTCAAGTGAACGTCATTTTCTGATGTATGAAGCACTTCGTAAAGGTGCTTCAGTGGAAGAAATCTTCGACCTGACGAAGGTAAAGGCATACTTTATCGAACAGATGAAGGAGCTTGTAGAAGAAGAGGAAGAGATCTTAAAGCATAAGGGTGAAATGATCAGTGATGAACAACTGACCGCTGCAAAGAAGGATGGCTTCTCTGATAAATATTTAAGTCAGTTATTGGAGATTCCGGAGGAAGAAATCCGCAACCGCCGTATTGCAATCGGTGTAGAAGAAGCATGGGAAGGCGTTCATGTAAGCGGAACGAAAGACAGAGCTTACTATTATTCTACCTACAATGCATCGGACAAGGATCCGGTATCTGATAAGCAGAAGATCATGATCTTAGGCGGCGGCCCGAACCGTATCGGCCAGGGTATTGAATTTGACTACTGCTGTGTACATGCGGCTATGGCACTTAAGAAGCTTGGCTTTGAAACGATCATTGTGAACTGTAATCCGGAGACGGTTTCGACCGACTATGATACCTCCGATAAGCTTTATTTTGAGCCGTTAACACTGGAAGATGTATTGAGCATTTATAAGAAAGAAAAGCCACTCGGCGTCATTGCACAGTTTGGCGGACAGACACCGCTTAATCTGGCAGCAGAACTGGAAAAGAACGGCGTCCGTATTTTAGGAACCGCACCTGCAGTCATTGATCTTGCAGAAGACCGTGATCTGTTCCGTGCGATGATGGAGAAGCTGGAGATTCCGATGCCGGAATCCGGAATGGCAGTCACCGTAGATGATGCCATCAGGATTGCCAACAACATCGGATATCCGGTTATGGTACGTCCTTCTTATGTCCTTGGCGGACGTGGTATGGAGGTCGTTTATGATGATGAGAGCATGGCAGAATATATGAAGGCTGCGGTGGGTGTAACACCGGATCGTCCGATTCTGATTGACCGGTTCTTAAATCATGCATTAGAATGTGAAGCCGATGCGATCAGTGATGGAACGCATGCTTTTGTTCCGGCAGTAATGGAGCATATTGAGCTTGCCGGTGTTCATTCCGGTGACTCTGCATGTATCATTCCTTCCGTACACATCAGCGAAGAGAATGTAAAGACGATTAAAGAATATACCCGTAAGATTGCAGAAGAAATGCATGTCAAGGGACTTATGAATATGCAGTATGCGATTGAAAAAGGCAAGGTATTCGTACTGGAGGCAAACCCGAGAGCATCCCGTACTGTGCCTCTTGTTTCCAAGGTATGCAACATCCGTATGGTACCGCTTGCAACTGATATTATTACCTCTGAAATTACAGGCCGTCCTTCACCGGTGCCGGCATTAAAGGAGCAGAACATTCCTTATCATGGAGTAAAGGAAGCTGTATTCCCGTTCAATATGTTCCAGGAGGTTGATCCGGTACTGGGTCCGGAAATGCGTTCTACCGGAGAGGTTCTCGGCTTATCCGTATCCTGTGGGGAGGCCTTCTTCAAGGCACAGGAAGCCGTACAGTCCAAGCTTCCGTTAGAAGGCACCGTTCTGATTTCCGTGAATAATAAGGATAAGGACGAAGTGGTTGAAGTGGCAAAGAGCCTTGTCGGAGATGGATTTAAGATCGTTGCAACAAGCGGAACCTTTGCTTATCTGACTGCGGCAGGTGTGCCTGCGGTTAAGGCAAACAAGCTTTACGAAGGACGCCCGGATATTTCTGATATGATTGCAAACGGAGAAATCCAGCTCATCGTAAATTCTCCGATCGGCAAGAGCGGGGTACAGGACGACAGCTATCTGCGTAAGGCAGCAATTAAGGCGAAGGTGCCTTATATTACAACCGTTGCTGCTGCAAAGGCAACGGCAGAAGGAATCCATTATGTGAAGACTCATAAAATGGAGGAACTGAAATCCTTACAGGAGCTTCACAGCGAGATTACCGATCTGTAAGAGAAAAAACAGGAAACAGAAATGCAACTGAGGGTAGGATTGATGCATCTTACCCTCTTTTTCTGACCTCTTGATGCAAGGATATTTACATTTCTTTCGAAATAGAATATAAATGTAGAAGTAAGAAAAACACATGTGTAGAAGGAAATGGAACATGGTATGAAGGTACAGATTGAATGTGACAGCGGGGCTGAAGAACTTCAGGTACTGATCCGATGCAGGGAACTGGACGATCAGGTAAAAGAAATACAGCAGGCACTTTCCACCATAGGAAAATGCAGGCAGCAGTTCGTTTTTTAGAAGGGAGATACGGAATTTTATATGCCATTAAATGAGGTACTTTTTATGGAGACCGATGGAAATGCAATACAGGTACATACCAGGGATGATATTTATCAGACCAGATATAAATTGTATGAGCTGGAAGAATTGCTGCCGGGACAGTTTATGAGAGTATCGAAATCCGCAATTCTGAATACCAGTCATGTGTATTCCATCACAAAAAACCTGTCATCATCGAGTGTTGTACAGTTCCGGAATACGCATAAGCAGGTATATGTATCAAGAATGTATTATAAGCCACTGAAATGTAAATTAGAAGAAAAGAGGATAAAGGAATGAAAAAAGGAAAAGTGATCTGGGCATTATTGCTTATTGGAATTGCAGTTCTCATATTGGCAGGAGGATTGGGAGTGATACCTGAAGTATCAGGGAAGCTGATTGCTGCGGTTTTACTGGGAGTTGTTGCAGTTGGAAGCTTATGGGAGCTGTCGTTCTGGGGACTGTTTTTCTCACTGGCAATCATTGGAATTCTGTATGCGCCACAGCTTCATATTGAATCCATTACGCCGGTTCCGGTATTAGGAGCAGCAGCGTTACTGTCAATCGGGTTCTCCATGCTGTTTGGAAAGCAGGCTTCACAAAGAAGAACGGAACGTGCGAGGAAGCGTCACAGCAATTTTGCCGATCAGCATTTTAAATCGGATCATTATCAGAATGGACAGGGACAGCAGGTCTATGATACGGCCTTCGGAGAAACCACGGATCGGGTAAATGGTGAGATGCTGTTTTTTAAGAATAGTTTTGGTGCAACCAGTAAATATGTGAATACCGATAATTTCAGATCGGCCGTATTGCAGAATTCCTTTGGAGAGATGAAGGTTTATTTTGATAATGCCCTGATGCAGCAGGAAACAGCAACGATTGATGTGAGCAACAGCTTTGGGGAAACACAGATTTTTCTTCCTAAGGAATGGAAAGTGGAAAATCAGATCAGCTCCATGCTGGGAAGTGTTTCAGAGCAAAATATGCATCAGCCCGACGGAGGGCATACGGTAATTCTGACAGGAAGCGTAAGCATGGGGGAAGTACAGATCATTTATATATAAATGGCAAATAGCCGGAAAGGAAATGAAAAATGGAACAGACAGTCAGTATATCGAACGAAGTCAGCAGGGAAAAAGGAATCCCCGGAAGTACACTTAAAATTATTGCGATTATTACCATGTTTATTGATCATATCGGGGCGGTCGTACTGGAGGGAAAGTTATCAGACCTTGGAATGGCACAGGCCATGCAGACGCAGGAAGGACTGCAGGAATTCATGGCGCAATATGGAGTGCTTTATCTCATGGACATGATCATGCGGTTAATTGGAAGAATGGGATTTCCAATATTCTGCTTTCTGCTGATTGAAGGATTTATTCATACCAGAAGCCGCCTGAAATATGGGAGAAACCTGTTACTCTTTGCATTGATTTCAGAGGTTCCGTTTGATCTGGCGATTACAAGAGGCATGGGAGATGTACCGAAGATCGGCGGCGTGCTTTATCCTTATTATCAGAACGTATTCTTTACATTGTTTATTGGACTGCTGTGCATGTGCGGCTATGAATTTGTAAGCCGGCATGCAGAAGAATTCGGGAAAAATATCGGAACGAAGGTTTTAGCCTGGGTGGTCCGTATTACGGGTATTGTACTTCCGGCAGTTGTCATCCGGGCAATGATCCTGAACTATATCGGTGAACTTCCTGACAGGATCTGCTGGAGTGTCGGAATTCTTGTGCCAGTCCTGCTTTATGCAGCGGTTTTTATCAGCAAAAACAGTGTGGCTTCCTATCAGGTGCTTTGCACCGATGTGACGATTCTGGCGCTGGGAATGCTTGTGGCAGATCTTTTACATACCGATTATTCAGCCCTCGGGATTCTGACGATTACATTCATGTATGCATTCCGTAAGAATCATGTGAAGAGCGTTCTTGCCGGATGTATTTCGCTAACGGTATTCAATTTTATTGAAATTACAAGCTTCTTTACACTGATTCCGGTAAAGAAGTATAACGGAGAACGTGGACTTTCGATGAAGTATTTCTTCTATGCGTTTTATCCGGTGCATTTGTTTTTGCTGTATCTCATTTCGAGGTATCTTGTTTAATATGATTCAAAGCCACAGAGGATTGCTTTTTGCATTCAGATAGAATAGTTACGATATTAGTAACTATTCAGTACAGGTCGAAGTATTTACTGCAAAGACCGTAAGAAAATGATTCAGTAATGCAAAATCCCATCGGCGAAGCCGATTTGGAATGGATTTTGCATCGTAACTGTGAAGGCACTGATCAGTTACGATATTATTTAAGAAGGAAGAATAACTTCCGGACTCTGCGCACATCCTATTTCCAAGATGAAAAAGGGAATGGATGCGAAGCAAAAAGCAAAGACGGAAACAATTCCATATAGTATTTCAGCCTATGCGGTGATGCTCACGTTGGTATCGTTTTTGGGATTTCTGATCGAGAACACCTGGATCGTTCTGACTGAAGGGTTTGTGGATAACCGGAATATGAATGCACCGTTTCTGATCGGATATGGTGTGATAGTGCTGTTGATTTACCGGTTTATGGGAACACCGGAGCAGCTTACGGGGATACTGCGGTTTGCAAGAGGCTGGACCAGGCACGGGAGGATCAGTCTGTATTTCCTGACCTCCTTTTTTGTAGTGTGTTCGGTTGAAATTCTGACCGGGTATGTGGTGGAAAAGGTATGCAGTCTTTATTATTGGAGCTATGAGGCGCTGCCTCTGCATATCACGAGATATACCTCCCTTCCAACGAGTGTTTCCTTTGCATTTCTGATTGTGTTTTTCATGGGAATTGTGTATACACCTGCCATGAAATGGATTACGAGAGTGGATAACAGAGTGCTCCAGGTAGTGAGTCTTTTACTGGTATTATTACTTGTTCTGGATTGCGGAAGCTGTTTTCTTTATATGAGGAATCACCGGAACTTTTACTATCGATGGAAAATACAACTTGTGGAAATGAAACATAGTATTTTGTGGGAAAATGGAGTCCGATAAGGCCTCATCTGCAGGCAGGAATGCTTCATATATCTGTGGGCTGGAATGGTGAAAGGTGATTGACGAAAGGTGAAGTAAGTAGTATAGTGTTCCTGAAAAGTACTACTATAGGAGGAAAACAATGGCAATTCGAATTGGTATATTAGGATATGGCAACCTCGGAAGAGGTGTCGAGTGTGCAATCAGGCACAATGATGATTTAGAGCTGAAGGCTGTTTTTACAAGGCGTGCACCGGCAACTGTAGGAATTCTGACAGACGGTGCAGAGGTTCATTCAGTAAATGATCTTCTGGCTTATAAGGATGAAATTGATGTGTTAATCATCTGTGGTGGAAGTGCAACAGATCTTCCGGTACAGACACCGGAGTATGTGAAGTATTTCAACGTTATTGACAGCTTTGACACCCATGCAAAGATTCCGGAGCATTTTGAGAATGTAAACCGTGCAGCAATGGAATCCGGCAAGGTTGGTATTATTTCCGTAGGCTGGGATCCGGGAATGTTTTCCCTGAATCGTGTCTATGCAAATGCAATTTTAACTAACGGTAAGGACTATACGTTCTGGGGAAAGGGTGTCAGCCAGGGACATTCCGATGCGATCCGCCGGATTGAAGGCGTGGCAGACGCAAGACAGTATACGATTCCGGTTCCGGAGGCACTGGAGAAGGTTCGTAACGGAGAGACACCGGAACTTACGACCAGAGAGAAACATACCAGAGAGTGTTATGTGGTAGCAAAAGAGGGAGCAGACCTTTCCAGAATTGAGAAGGAAATCAAGGAAATGCCGAACTACTTTGCAGATTATGATACCACTGTACATTTTATTTCCCAGGAAGAGCTGGATCGGGACCACAAGGGAATTCCCCATGGTGGTTTCGTGATTCGAAGTGGATCTACCGGCTGGAATGATGAGAACAGGCACATTATTGAGTACAGCTTAAAGCTGGATTCCAATCCGGAGTTCACGGCCAGTGTGCTGGTTGCTTATGCAAGAGCCGCCTACCGCATGAACAAGGAAGGACAGAAGGGCTGCAAGACCGTATTTGATGTAGCGCCTGCTTATCTGTGCAGACAGAGCGGCGCAGAATTAAGAGCACATATGTTGTAATAAGTGCAGGTAACTATTCAGTACAGGTCGAAGCATTTACTGCAAAGACCTAAGAAAATGATTCAGTAATGCAAAATCCCATCGGCGAAGCCGATTTGGAATGGATTTTGCATCATAACTGTGAAGATACTGAACAGTTACAAGTGCAGAAGAAAACAAGCGACTGCGAAGCAGGCATTTGTTTTCTTGCACTTATTAGCGAACATGCGTCTGACGAAGTCAGACAGGAAGTGCGAAGCACGGGCATGTGAGCATAGTTTTGAGGCTACCCGCTTATGGTTAGGTGGGTAGCCTTTTAAAATATGCATATGGAAAAGAAAAGGTAGCCCTTTATTGGAAATAAAACATATGGTATACTTTAGGTGTTATGAAAAAGAGAATAAAAGCGTATATCCAATTAACTGAAGAGTGGCTTCAGACAAAAGAAGCATTAAGTCAGCAGGAGAGAGAAGATTTTCGGCGTGAATATCTGGTGCACCTTTCCTTTTATCAGCATGAGCGCATGGTGCATCTTCTGGTGACGATCCTGTTTGCCATTCTTGCCTTTCTGTCCATTGGGATCGCGATTGTTGGAGAATATCCGGCTATGTTTCTGGTTACGGCAACGTTATTTATTTTGCTGATTCCATATATCCGGCATTATTATTTTCTGGAGAACTCGGTGCAGAAAATGTATGATTTGTATGACAGGATTTGATTTACCGCACAACAACAGATAATGACTGATTTAGTACCTTGGAAAATGACAGGAAGAAATACGATAAAGAGAAATCAAAGTAACGGATTGAATACTGTGTTATGTAAACTGAACGAATGGAGAACAGCATGAGAGAAATTAACGGAAAGACCTATATAGAGAAGGAACCGCATGATATGCAGGAACTTCTGGAGATTGTGGAAGTGCTGCGTAGCCCGGATGGTTGTTCCTGGGACAGGGAGCAGACGCATGAGTCTCTGAAAAAATGTTTTATGGATGAAACAGAAGAGGCCATGCAGGCTATTGATCATAAGGATGATGAAAACCTGTGCGAAGAACTGGGAGATGTGTTACTGCAGGTTCTCCTGAATGCAGAGATTGCAAAAAAACGTGGAGCATTTGATTTTCAGGATGTTGTTCAGGGACTTTCTGAAAAACTGATCCGCCGGCATCCGCACGTGTTTGGAGATGCGAAGAGGCCGGATACGCCGGAAGAGAGTCTGGCTCTTTGGAAGGAAGTAAAGAAGAAAGAAAAGGAAATGAAACAAAGGCCGGATACCGAATAGAAATTCGGGAAAATGGAGGCAGAACAGGATGATAAAGAATATAGTTTTTGATATGGATGGAGTACTGCTTGATACAGAAGCGGTGTTCATGAGATGCTGGAAGAAGCTGGGCGAGGAGCTGCATCTGCCTAATGTAGAAGAGACTGCCAGGAAATGTATCGGTATTACCGTCACACAGACAGAAGCACTGTTTCAGAAAGAATATGGTGAGAAGTATCCGTGCGAAAGCTACGTGGGAGCTGCAAATGCAATTTTTTACAGACAGGAGGCAGAACAGGGGATTCCGGAAAAACCGGGTGTACATGAGCTGTTTGCTTATCTGAAGGAACAGAATTACCGGATTGGACTGGCTTCTTCGACGCAGCAGCAGGCGGTATACCGCCAGATGAAGGCCGCAGGTATTTTTGACGATTTTGATGTGATTGTATGTGGGGATATGGTTACGAAGAGTAAACCCAATCCGGATATTTATCTGAAAGCGTGCGAACTTATGAAGGTGGATCCAAAGGAATGTTATGCGGTTGAGGACTCTTATAATGGAATTCGTGCCGCACATGCAGCAGGAATGAAAGCCATTATGGTTCCGGACCTTCTTGAGCCGACACCGGAAATCCTTGAACTGACCGATCAGAAATTTAATTCTCTGATGGAACTGCAGAAATTCTTAATGACTCAGCAGAAAATAGAGGGGTAAATGCTCGGTTAATCATTCTGGTGGCTTTGGCACGATCACGAAAGAAATGGAGAGATTATTATGAACAAAAAATTACTCGGCCTATTCCTCGGGGCATGTTTTTGTGCCATCTTTTGCGGATGTGGAAATGTAAAAATAGATAGTGGAACCATCACCGGGCAGCCGTCTTTGGCAGTCGAAGAACTTGGAAGCGATATCGCAGCCGGAGAGAAGCCGGAAACGGTTGATTCCTATGAAGAACTGAAAAACGGGGTCAACAAATTCGCATTTGATTTGTATGATGCTCTGCCAAAAGACAGCAACTGCTTCTATTCTCCTTACAGCATTTCAAGCGCACTGTCTATGCTGGATCAGGGAGCCGGAAGTGACACGAAAACGGAACTGGAATCAGCACTTGGCATTAAGGAGCTTTCTGACTGGAATAATGAAATGCAAAGCTATCTGAACAAGGAATGGTCCGAACAGACCTTTGTCAATACTGCAAATTCCATCTGGATGACCAATCAGAAAAACTGGGCAGAGAATATCTCCGATGATTTTCTGCTGCCGGCAAAGACCTATTACCGTGGTGAAATATACGAAGCAGACTTCACGAATCAGGCAGATCAGGTTGTGAAGGATGTGAACAGCTGGGTAAAGGAACACACGAATCAGATGATTCCCTCCATCGTAGATCAGCTTTCGCCAGATACCGTTATGATGCTTATCAATGCGGTTTATTTTGAAGGAAAATGGCAGACACCTTTTATAGAGGATGATACCTATGATGCTGCTTTCTACGGAACAAATGGAGAGTCTACCGTACCTATGATGCACCTGTATGATGGAAATTTTTCGTATATCGACACTGGTTCGATTAAGGGTATCATGCTTCCTTACGACGGTGGCTCTGTAGTAATGAAGATCTTTATCCCATCCCAAGAGGGCGATACGATCTCCACTTTGTTCGATGCTTTAAGCAGTGATGAAAAGCAGGCATTGATTGATTCTCTGGATACGGCAGATCATAAAGAAATACAGTTGGTGCAGCTTCCCCAATTCACCGACGAGCAGGAAATAGATGGTCTTGATGATATTCTGAAGAGCCTTGGAATCCGGTCGGCCTATGAATCCGCGGATTTTTCCGGGATCGCAGATGATATTGCTGTATCCTCCGTCTTTCACAAGGCAAAGGTGATCGTGGATGAAAATGGAACAAAAGCTGCTGCAGTAACCGATATCATGATTAAAGAGACCGCACTCATGCCATCGGAAGAGACCTATACGTTTGTCGCTGACCAGCCATTTGTCTATGTGATCGAAGATCAGGATACCGGCATGATTCTGTTTGTGGGGCGGGTAAACGATCTGTAGGGCGGACGCCCGACATGAAATAAGTTGCCGGAAAGCACGTATATTTGTTAGCCAATCTGTACAATCCGGCAGCTTATGAATGTCCATGGCTGAACTGTTACGATTCTGAAAGTCAGGAATTGTTAGAATATTTACAGTTTCGAAAAATCGTGGTATGATACTAACATATTGCAGATGTAGTTCATCGGTAGAACATCAGCTTCCCAAGCTGAGGAGGCGGGTTCGATTCCCGTCATCTGCTCTTCCTTTTTAGATGCGGAAGCCTGTAAAATCAAGGCTTCCGCTATTTCTTTTAATAATCCCCAAGGGATATACCCTTTGAATTAGTTGAAAATCTCGTTGATTTTCATTGTCGTAATAAGTCCGAGTCTGGAAGGACGTTTATAATGATCTGTTGTGCTTGGACAGGCGTGACCAGCAGTGTACTGAATTCTTGCCTGATCAACTCCTGCTTCGTACATTTTCGTTACGGCCCAGAATCTCATTTTGTGTGGAATTCTGTAGGTAATATCAGCTTCGTCACAGAACTTATGCAAATGCCTGTAAACGGGACTTTCTGAAACAGGATTTAAACCATTGGTAAGGCTGAAAACAAAAGAATCTTCGTTGGTGTTCGTTCATAATTCGTATTCCATACGAAACAAATCTTCGGCTGTTTTTGAAAGAGGAATGTAACGATTACACTTTTTCCTTTTTCCCTTTGTATGCTTTTCAAAGACATCTGCAACAAAAATATTGCCATGATTTTCAATAAATGGTAACATTATATTGCGGTAAAAGGAAAAAATATTGTTAAAAGGAGGATTCAAATTTGAAAAAGAAACTATTGGCTCTTGCCCTTGTACTTACCATGTGCTTTGGTACAACTATGACTGCAAATGCAGCGATGAACATCAGTAACAAAATGGGGGCTTTGGATACCCACAATATACTGGATAAAAACTCGTCCAAAATACCAAAAGGGACATTGCAGTATATGGCTTCAAAATTCAAGATTGAGTATACGCAGGAGGATCTTGATGCATTAAAGAAGATCTTTGATGCAGATCTGTATGCGAAGGCTTATCCGGATGTTGCTGCGGCATATGGAAACGACAGGGAAGCTCTTTGGAATCACTATGTTACCCATGGCATCAAGGAAGGAAGAACCCAGATCAATTCTGGATTTAATGTGTTTGCCTATATCTCTGCTTATCCCGATCTTCGGAATGCATTTGGGGATGATCTGGTGGCATACTATGTACACTATGCGGATCATGGTATCAATGAGAACAGGAAGCTTACAACGGTTGATGCTGCGACAAAGGCAGGCATCACTGTAACAGGTCTGCAGGGACAGGTGATCGCAAGACCAGCTCCAATACAGGTTCCCGATCTTTCGTCCTATTCTGTTCCAAGCAGCGTTCCGAAAGCAGATACGGTAAACGCTACTCCGAAGGCTACTACGCAGCCGACAGAGACTCCGCAGCCGACAGAGACTCCGCAGCCGACAGAAGTTCCGTCCCCGTCGGTTACACCTACCCCGACACCAACACCAGAAGAGCCTTCGGGACCGACGACTTGTGATCACAGCTGGAAAGAAGGTGTATGTGAGACATGTGGAAAACCGTGTGAGCATAGATGGAATACATCAGGAATATGTGAAATCTGCACTAAATCCTGTGAACACGAATATGAAAAAGGATCAAGTATAGATGATCAGTATCACGTACTTATATGCAAAGTTTGTAAGCATACTGAAAAAGAGACACATACACTTTCGGAAGTTGGTGCTATGAAACAATGTCAATATTGTGATTATACATCTTCGGAAGAAATACCTTCTGAAAATGGGCCGGATATAAGTTAATAATCTAAGATAGAATATGTGAAAATCCTACCGCCTTCATATCCTCCGGCAGCGGTGCCGTAAAATGCAGATCTTCTCCGGTGATGGGATGCCGGAAGGACAATTTCCAGGCATGGAGTGCCTGACGTGTTATTAATTCCATATCGGGATTATAGAGATAATCTCCGATGAGGGGATAGCCAAGATATTTCATATGAATCCGTATCTGATGGGTGCGGCCGGTTTCCAGGATCAGGGAAACCAGGCTGTGCCCGTTTTTTTCATCCAGAACCTTGTAATGGGTGATGGCGTTTTCTCCCTTTTCGAAATCCACGCACCGCTCAATAATCGATCCCTCTTTTCGGGCAAGAGGTGCAGTAATGGTGCCTTCAGGCGGAGTGACAGAACCCTTTACGATGGCAAGGTATTCCCTTGTGATGCCGGAAACAGTCTTGTTGGCAATCATTGTGGAGAGCATTCCACCGCTTACGGAGTGCTTCGCAATGAGCGTAAGTCCGGAGGTATCACGGTCCAGACGATTGATGCAGCGGAAGACAAAAGGACAGTTCTGCTGTGCAAAGTAGTAGGAAAGTCCGTTAGCGAGAGAATTATAGTAATTGTTCATGGAAGGATGGATTGGCATTCCGGCAGGCTTGTTAATCACCATCAGATCTTCATCCTCATAAACAATATCCAAAGGCAGATCCACCGGAGGAATTTTTTCGGAGGAATGCTCTTCAAGAATGTGAATGGTCAGTACTTCTCCCGGCTGCAGCACATGCTTCATGAAACAGGGCATTCCGTCTGCCAATACGGCAGCAGGATCCTTTTTTAGCTGCGTAAGGCTCTGCATGGAAAAGCCCTTCTGTCTCAGAAACTGACTGACAGGAAGAGGAGATATGGAATTGTCAATGGGGTAGGTAAGTGTCCGTTCCATGGAAAACTTCCTTTCTATACTCATTTGCCCAGAGGCCTGGCTCTGAAGCATTAACATCATAGCACAATCCGGAAGAAAACGTACATGCTCCAGATCAAAATTCAGAATAAAATATAAATAAAAGTAACTATTCAGATCCCCATTCGTAAAACCGCTGCTATACGCAGCTTAAGTTTTACTCATGTGGTTACTTCGCCATATAAATTATGTCAAATGTCCTTACGAATGCATGCATTCGACGTCCATATTGTCATAATTTGTATGGCTCTGAATAGTTACAAATAAAATACAAAATAGTCGCGTGACAATACAAGTGCAGCAGGAACAGTTGTGCCGGGAAGCCACATGGTTTATACTGGGAACATAGTGTTTGAAAGTGAAAACAGAAAGAGAAAGGACAGATATACGTTGAAAAATATTGTTTTGATCGGGATGCCCGGTGCGGGCAAAAGTACAGTAGGTGTTGTGATTGCCAAAAAGCTTGGCTATCGCTTTATGGATAGTGATCTGGTAATTCAGGAAAGAACCGGGAAGATGCTGCATGAAATTATTGAGGAAAAGGGCACAGCGGGATTTCTGGAGGTGGAAGGAGAGATTAATGCGTCTCTTTGCTGTGACAGGACGGTGATTGCAACAGGGGGAAGCGTGGTCTATAGTGCGAAAGCAATGGAACATCTTAAGGAGATCGGCAGTGTGGTTTATCTGCAGCTTTCCTGCGAGGCGGTTGCAGAGCGTCTCGGGGATCTGCAGGAGCGTGGAGTGGCATTGAAAGAGGGACAGACGTTAAGGGATCTTTATGAGGAGCGCACTCCGTTGTATGAGAGATATGCCGATATTACCTTGAATTGTGAAGGAAAAATGATCCGGGAGGTCGTTGCCGAGCTGGCTGCAAGGCTTGATGGACGGTAGACAGGGTTTACCCATATGGGTCAAAATATAAGGACACAGAATGGAAAATCTATGATATAATGTAAATAGTCCAAAGAAAAGCAAGCGGCTGCAAAGCAGACATTTGGTTTTCAGGGCTCATTAACGAGCAAATATCCTGCAAAGCAGGATGGAGAGCACGAAGTGCGGATTTGCGAGTTGATTGTGGAAATAAGTAAAGGTTTTTCGATAGGGAAAGACTGGTTATATCGTGAAGGAGGGCTTTTTTATGGCAAACAGAATTGTACTGAACACCGTTTCCTATCATGGGAAGGGGGCAATTAACGAGATCCCGGGGGTTGTAAAGAGTAAGGGATTTAAACATATCTTTGTGTGCTCGGATCCGGATCTTGTAAAGTTTGGGGTTACGGCTAAGGTTACGGAGCTTCTGGAGAAGGAAGGTATTCCGTATACATTATATTCCGAAATCAAACCCAATCCCACCATTAAGAATGTACAGGATGGTGTAGCGGCATTTAAGGCCTGTGCTGCGGATTCAATCATTGCAATTGGCGGCGGTTCTTCTATGGATACGGCGAAAGCAATCGGTATCATTATTACGAATCCGGAATTTGAGGATGTACGTTCCCTGGAGGGTGTGGCACCGACTAAGAACCATGCAGTACCGACCATTGCGGTTCCTACCACAGCAGGTACGGCAGCAGAGGTTACGATTAATTACGTGATTACGGATACTGAAAAGGAGCGTAAATTTGTCTGTGTGGATGAGAATGATATTCCGGAGGTGGCAGTGATTGATCCGGAAATGATGTCCTCTATGCCGAAGGGACTGACGGCAGCAACCGGTATGGATGCACTCACACATGCGATTGAAGGATATACCACCAAGGCAGCATGGGAGATTCCGGACATGTTCCACTTAGAGGCAATTAAGCTGATTTCCCGCAATCTCCGGGGCGCAGTGGAGAATACACCTGAAGGCCGGGAAGGAATGGCAATGGCACAGTATATTGCCGGAATGGGATTCTCTAATGTCGGACTTGGAATTGCACATTCCATTGCACATACACTGGGCGCGCATTATGATACGCCTCATGGAGTTGCCTGCGCAATGATGCTTCCTATTGTTATGGAGTACAATCAGGAATATACCGGAGAGAGACTGCGTGAGGTAGCAAGAGCGATGGGAGTGGAAGGCGTTGATGAAATGACGCAGGAGGAATATCGAAAAGCTGCTATCGATGCGGTTAAGAAGCTGTCCGCGGATGTCGGAATCCCAGTAAAGAATGACAGGATTCGTGAGGAAGATCTGGATGTGCTTGCCGCTGATGCTTTTGCAGATGCCTGCTGTCCCGGTAATCCGAGAGACACCAGCGTTGAAGATCTGAAGGAGCTTTACCGTAAGATCATGTAAAACAGATGCATGATACAGGTTCATGCAGGAGTTGGAAGACAGAATCTCACACCATCAAATAAACATAAACAGCAGGCCGGATGATACAGATGTATGTTTTCATTCCGGCCTGTAAATATAAAGGAGGATGTGTTTTATGAAGATTCAGGAATTTTGTGATATGGATAAATTTGAACAGATCATGAAAAACTGGGCGGAGAGTACAGGGCTTGCAACCGTGGCGGTTGGAGCAGATGGAGAATACATCAGTGATTGCTATAATTTTACGGAATTTTGTATTAAATTGACAAGAGGAAGTGCGGAAGGCAAAAGGCGGTGTGAGAAATGCGATCGTGAGGGGCAGGGGGTATATGCCTGTCATGCAGGACTGGTAGACTTTGGTATTCCGATTACACTTGAGGACGGTACAGTGCTTGGCAGCGTGATCGGCGGTCAGGTGCTTCCGGAACATCCGGATGAAAAGAAGTTTCGTAAAACAGCACAGGAACTTGGAATTGATGAGGAAAAATATATCAACGCGCTTGGAAAGGTAAGCGTGAAAACAAGAGAGCAGATTGAGGCATCGGCAAGTCTGCTTGGTGATGTGATTAATATGTTTGTCCGTGCCAGCTATACAGGTAAAGAGAATAATAATATGATCTCCGGACTGAAGGATGGAATAGCGACTGCAGCACGGCAGATTGTAGAAGCAAATGAGCAGACGCAGCAGATTGAGGGGTATAGTAAACGCCAGCAGATTCTGGCATTGAATGCATCCATTGAAGCAGCAAGAGCAGGAGATCAGGGGAAGGGGTTTGCTGTTGTGGCAACAGAGGTTCAAAGACTTGCCAGGGATATGGCAGATGCCAGTGAGAAGATTAAAAATAATCTGAGCATGCTGACAACCACAATAGAAAATTTAAACCGTCAAAGCTGATCCGGAGCTTGCACGGAGTTGACCGAGTTGACCGATGGTTTTTATCAGTTGCATTCCGGATGGCATTTTGTTATGATCGAATGGATCACTTTTTTGAGGGAGAACATTTATGTCAGGAATCAGAATTGCAGCGCTTCGATTAGGTGTGGTTCTTACCGCAGGAGTAGTCTGTGGAATGCCGTTACTGGTCGATGGAAAGAGCAGTACGGATAGTGGACAGCAGCCACAGACAGCAGCCGTAAGTGAGGAGCTATTGGCAGCACCGGAGCCGGGAGAACTGGGAAATCCGAGAAGCAGCTATAAGCTTGGAAGTGCAAGGAGCCTTGAGGGGAAGAATTTAATTTACAGTCTCTTTGTGGATACACCGGATGCAGAATGGACAGACCGGGATAAGAAGAAGGCATTAAAGAATCTTAAAATTGCAAAAGAATACATTGAAGCAGAAGCGAAGGACTACCATAAGAAAGTTGATCTTGTGGTTGACTTTGAAAAAAACGAAGATCTGACAGGGAGTGCACGCATTAATTTTTCCCTGAAGGATGGGGAAGACTACGAAGAAGCGCTGGATGAAGAAATTGCCGGATGGCTCGAAGATCAGATTGATTATGAGGTACTTACCAAAGAATATAAGGCAAAAGGAATTGCAACGATTGTTTTTGTCAATCATAAGGGAAGCACCTATGCAATCTGTTATGATGGTGTGGATAATCCGCAGGAAAGCCTTGTGATGTTTGCAGGGGAAGTTCCGGCAGTTTATGCACATGAAATTCTGCATCTTTTCGGGGCACATGACCTGTATGAGGATGCGGAGTATACCGAAGAGGTCTGCGAATACGTGAAAAAGGCCTATCCGGATGAGATTATGTACACGGTAAAAGATGAAAAAGGACGCCTGAACAGCAGTGAGATTCAGAATCAGCTTTCACCGGTTACGGCATATCACCTGGGATGGGTTAATTATATAGAAGAAATTGATGTATTCCCACAGTTAAAACGATAAAGATCAGCAGGTTTTACGAATGGGGTTCTGAATAAGTTACAATATGCGGAAGTAAAAAGGCAGTCCCGGGAGGGCAGTATGAAGAAACGAGCGTTGATTACAGGGGCATCCAGAGGAATCGGAGAGGCAGTGGCAAGGCGTCTTGCTTCTGAAGGCTATGATCTTTGTCTGGTGTGTAAAAATTCCATAGAAAAGCTCCGGCTTCTTGCCGGAGAACTGAAAGCAGAATCCGGTATTTCCTGTGAGGCTTATGCCTGTGATGTTTCGGATCCGCAGCAGGTTACTTCCATGCTGCAGCAGGCAGGAACGATTGACGTACTGATTCACAATGCCGGAATTTCCCATATCGGGCTTTTGAGTGATATGACGCTGGAAGAGTGGAATCGTGTGATCGATACGAATCTCAATTCCTGCTTTTATTTAAGTCATGAGCTGATCCCGCAGATGGTACACCGTAAGGAAGGAAAGCTTCTTTTTGTTTCTTCGGTGTGGGGAAATGTGGGTGCATCCATGGAGGTTGCATACAGTGCTTCCAAAGGCGGAATCAACAGTTTTACGAGGGCACTTGCCAAGGAACTGGCACCGAGCAATATTCAGGTCAATGCGGTGGCGTTTGGTGTGATTGATACGCAGATGAACCGTTGCTTTTCGGAAGAAGAGCGTCGCGCATTAAAGGAAGAGATCCCGGCTGACCGGATGGGAACCTGTGCAGAAGCGGCAGAAATGATTTCACAGGTGCTTCATTCACCGGCTTATCTGACCGGTCAGGTGATCACGATGGATGGCGGCTGGATTTAGTTGCCATGCATATGAGAAAATGATCCAGTGGATCATTTTTGAGTAAGGAAGGGAAAAACATGTACGATGTAGTAATTATCGGAGCCGGTCCTGCGGGACTCTCCGCTTCAATTTATGCAAAAAGAGCGGGCCTTAGTGCTGTTACGGTAGAACAGAGCGCCATGAGCGGCGGACAGGTCTTAACAACCTATGAGGTGGATAATTATCCGGGTTTCCCGGGAATCAACGGATTTGATCTGGGAATGCGCTTCCGGGAGCATGCGGACGGGCTTTCCTGTGAATTTCAGGAGGCAGAGGTGCTCCGTGTGGAAGAGAATGGAGATGGATATCTTGTTACGACCTCCAGGGGTGAATTAAAAACGAAAACCATTGTGGCAGCAATGGGAGCAGAGCATGCGAAGCTGAATATTCCGGGAGAAGAAGAGCTTGCCGGAATGGGTGTATCCTATTGCGCAACCTGCGATGGCGCTTTTTTCAGAAACCGTACGGTGGCGGTTGTCGGCGGCGGTGATGTGGCAGTCGAGGATGCCATTTTTCTTGCAAGAAACTGTGCAAAGGTCTATCTTGTTCACAGAAGAGACGAGCTTCGTGCTGCGAAGTCCTTACAGGAGGCATTACAGGCACTTCCCAATGTGGAAATCCTGTGGGATACGGTAGCAACGGAAATCAAAGGCGAAGATCAGGTGGAGGCGCTTGCGTTAAAAAATGTGAAAACGGAAGAAACACAGGAGCTTCCGGTGGACGGCGTATTTATTGCCGTAGGCATTGTGCCGGTAAGCCGGCTGCTTCTGGGAATGGATGTCTGCGATGAAAAGGGATATCTCATTGCAGGAGAAGACGGCATGACGAAGAAGCCGGGAATTTTTGCCGCAGGTGATATCCGGACGAAAAAGCTCCGCCAGATTGTGACAGCCGTTGCCGATGGAGCCAATGCCATTACCTCTGTAGAAGCTTTCCTCAATCATAAGTAATCATAAGTAAGTACTGGAGTATTTTCCCGGCATAGTAAGTGCTGGAACATTTTTCCGGCATTTGACATGGAGGAGGAAAAGTGTTATATTTGTTAACGAACGTAATAATTTTGTAACAATTATAACCGGGTTTATGAAAATTTTGGAGGATATCATGCAACAGAGAAAGAGAAAAATGCCGGTACGCTTTATGGCATTTGGCTTTGCATCCATGCTTCTGTTAAACGGCATGACGATAGATACACAAGCGAAAGAATCTAAAGGTCTTCCTTCTGCCGGAGTGGATTTTTATCTGGCATCCGAAGGAACAAGCGTTAAGAACATACAGGATGAAAAGGACGATACCGTCAGCAATAACAGTGTTCCGAAAACTTCCCGGAAGGAAGTAAAGGAAACTGCTGAAGCAACCACAACAAAGACCGTTAACGAAAAGGAACGGGAAATTGCGAATAAGAAAGAAGAAGAAGGATTTAAGTCTCTTGTGATCGCACAGGTGAATGACTATGTGAATGTACGGAGCATTCCAAGCGAAGAAGGGGAGATCCTCGGTAAGCTTTATGATAAGTCCGTTGGAGAATTTATTGAAGAAGACAACGGCTGGTATAAGATCACATCCGGCTCGGTAACCGGTTATGTCAAGGCGGAATATTGTGTTACCGGTGATGATGCCGTTGCCCTTGCGAAGAAGGTAGGTAACCGGATTGCAACCGTTACGACTACTACCTTAAAGGTTCGTGAAGAGCCTTCGTTAGATGCAACCGTACTTGGTCTTGTTCCAATTCAGGATCAGCTCCTTGTTACAGAAGAATTAGACAACTGGGTTAAGGTTAATATCGAGGAAGGTGATGGCTATGTATCCCTCGACTATGTTACCTTGTCTACTGAATTTGTAAAAGCAGAATCCAGGGAAGAAGAGGAAGCCCGTCTTGCGAAGGAAGAAGCAGAACGTAAGGCAGCTTTAGAGGCTGCACGGAAAGCAGAGGAGAAGAACCGTAAGGCAGCAAAGAGTGAAAGCTCTGCTACTACCAGTGAAGTTCCGGTTGTATATGCAACAGGTGAAAGCGCACTTGGACAGTCCGTTGCAAGCTATGCCTGCCAGTTTGTCGGTAATCCGTATGTATATGGTGGAACAAGTCTTACGAATGGTGCGGACTGCTCCGGATTTGTTATGAGTGTTTATGCGAACTTCGGTGTAAGCCTGCCGCATTCTTCATCCGGTGACCGAAGCGTGGGAACAGCGGTAGACGGACTTGCGAATGCACAGCCGGGTGACATCATCTGTTACTCCGGACATGTGGCAATCTACATTGGTAATGGACAGATTGTTCATGCATCCACTGCCAAGACCGGTATTAAGATTTCGGATGTGAATTATCGTACACCGCTTGGTGTCCGCCGGATCTTCTGATTTCCAATTTTAAATAACAAGGTTAAGTACAGCCTGTCTGAGGGAAACTTCAGACGGGCTGTTTTTAACTTGCTTTTTTCACGCATTTCAATAAAAAAGTCTGAATTCTTTTTTTCGCTTTTTGTCCATTGACAAATAGGAGCTTATACATGTTAACTAAAAGAAAACGTCATTGCTTTTGTGGAAAAATGTTTTTCCGTCGATGATAGAAAATTTTATCCACAGAAATAATCCCGTAAAACAGCCAAAAACCAATTTATACACGAAGTTATCCACAATATCCACAAGCAAAAAAACGAACACAGAGTGAAGAAATCAGGGAGAACAGGAACGGGTGTTTTGTGAAATACGACAAGAAGTGATGAAAATCAGTCAAAAAGAATTCCTTTTTGAGAAAAAGAATTGTCCGAAAACTATTCAAATCTGAAAACAATAGAATTGAATTGTTGCAAAAATGAAAATAAGTGTGTTATAATGTTTATACAATAATCCTGTCGGACAGGTTATGAAAGGGTGATGAGTATGAAATTTATAATTATTGGCAAGAACATCGAGGTTACACCGGGGTTAAAGGCAGCGGTCGAGGATAAGATCGGCAAGCTTGAGAAGTATTTTAATCCGGATACAGAGGTTCACGTAACCCTGAGTGTTGAGAAGGACAGACAGAAGATAGAAGTTACCATACCGGTAAAGGGAAGTATCATCCGTTCGGAGCAGGTAAGCAACGATATGTATGTTTCCATCGATTTGGTAGAGGAAATCATTGAAAGACAGTTAAAGAAATATAAGAATAAATTAGCGGACCAGAAACAGGCGGCCAGTGTATTCAAGAAGGAATTCATCGAGAAGGAATTCGAGGATGAAGAAGAGATTAAGATCATCCGTTCCAAGAAGTTTGACATTAAGCCAATGTATCCGGAGGATGCCTGCATCCAGATGGAACTGTTAGGTCACAGCTTCTTTGTATTCTGTAATGCAGAAACGGATCAGGTGAACGTGGTTTACAAGAGAAAGGGCAATACGTACGGTCTGATTGAACCCGAACTGTAAAGAGTTAATTTTAAATGCATGATGTATCATAACTGTGAAGGCATTAAACGGTTACGAATATAAAAGCAAAAAGATGTGTGGCACTCCACACATCTTTTTGTTATACTGGGACTATGTTTGTTATTCATATTATAATGTTGTTTATTTTCATATTGACGCTGGCCTGTGTATTCCACAAAAGCTTTGTGGAAATGCTGCCGGTAGGGATAAGCAGTCTGGTACTTTTATTGTACGTACTCAGTTTTGGCAGACACTTGGGCTGGATCGATGGAATTGCACCACTTTTACTTTGCGGAGTCGTTCTTTATTTCTTTACGAGAAAAGGAGAACAGCGGAAGGAGCTGTTAAGACAGTGTATCGAAATTCTGAAGGATCCATCGACTATAGCAGGGATTATTCTGCTGCTTCTGGTAGTGATCGGAGTATCCGGGAAGGTGGTAAGCTGGTGGGATGATTATAACTTCTGGGCAACGGATGTGAAGTCAATCTTTTACCGGAATGGATTTGCAGATAAGTATGCCAATGCAGCACCGGAGTTTGGAGATTATCCTCCGGGGACTCAGATGATGAAGTGGTGGTTCCTGCATTTCTCGCCGGGACAGTTCCGGGAGGGACTTTTATTTGCAGGATATTATGTGTTTAACCTGTCTTTCCTGCTTCCGTTGTTACACTACATCCGGAAGAAAACGCCGCTTAGCATGACGCTGGGAGCAATATTGCTCTGGATTTTCCCAACGATGACGGAGGTATTCTGGTGCGATGGAGGCTGTGCAGACTTTTCCATGGCGGTGGTGTACGGTGCATTTCTGGTGGCAGTCATCGACAGGAAAGATGTTTCACCGTGGCTTTATTACGGACGGCAGGCGTTGTATCTGATGGTACTTGTGCTTTGCAAAAATACCGGCTTTGTCTGGTATGTGTTTGCGGTGTTGTTTTCCATCGGGGTTCAGATTTTAAACCGGAGAATGGGAGAAGACCTGTGGCAGAAAAGAACTGCCATGCTGGGAACGATGACGGTGATCACTTTGCCTTTCTTAAGTGGCGGAGGCTGGTTTGTGTTCTGCTATCTGCACCGCCGGGTGGCAAAGCTTACCGGAGCAGCCGTACAGATGGCGACCGGAGGCATGAATATCCCGGAGACCAGGGAACAGATGCTTCAGGCCTTTAGCGAAGCGTTCTTAAAATGGCCGCTGCACCGGAGCTCCACGTGGCTGTTTGATTTCAGCCCGCTTGTATTACTGTTATTTTTACTGGCAGTTTATATTCTGCTGATCGTGCGTAAGAAGCTGGATCGGGGAATGGGGCGGTTTTTGCTGATTTATACGGTAATAACAGCGATGTTATTCTATACGCTGGTACTGATCAGCCACCTGACCGTTTTTGCAGTGGAAACGCAATATCTCGAGCCGTATGGCATGGTAAGCTCCATTTCACGGTATGGGGCACCGTTTACGATCGGGGGTCTATATCTGCTTGCTTATTATGTTATGCAGAGCTTTCCGGATAACCGCGGCTTTTACCTGTGTGCACTGGTGGTACTGTTGTCATCCGATTATGCAAGCGCCTACCGTGCGATCTGGGGATACCGGACGGGTGTACAGGAGGAGCTTACAAAGCGCGAAGAGATTCTGGACGATGCCGCATATGAATTCGCAGAAAAGGTCGGTGCAGGAACGGATTCAGAAATAACCAGGGTGTTGTATGTGCGTGACAGCTCCGATGTAAGCTGGGTGAGGAACACTTACCTGAACTTCGAAGCGGCACCGGTTTCTGTAATGTATGCGAATGTGGATCTTTCAGAGGTGAGCCGCAAAGAGCTTCTCCGGCTGATGGAGGAAGCCCATGCGACACATCTCTATATAGGAGGAATGCTTTATACGGCAGAAACACTTTATATGGAAGAAGCACTTCCTTAGTTTCCGTTGTTTAATACCGGAGCATCCGGATTTAGCTGCAGATAAGAAGATACCGAAGGATCCTTCATGTGAAAGGTACGGAACCATTCCCTGGTTTCTGCGTTCTTTTCCGTGAGGGATCTGTTTTTGTATAAAAACCGGGTGAGGTTATAGCAGTCAATCCAGATCTCGTTGTTGCCTTCTTTCTGCGATTCATCAAAAATGAGCTGCAGACCGAAATGCAGATGTACGGTTTCAATGTTATTCACATTTTCTTTGGCACTATAGCCGGTATGCCCCATGTAACCGATGACGTCCCCGGCGGTTACCACGCTTCCTTCCTTTAAATCCAGTGCATAAGGGAAATTCTGGCGAAGGTGTGCATAGTAGTAGTAACGCTTTTTATCAAAGCTGCGGATTCCGATGCGCCAGCCGCCGTACTGATTCCAGCCAAGGGCTTCCACGTAACCGGACTCCACCGCGATGATGGGTGTACCGATCTGGCCCATCATGTCGTGTCCCAAGTGGGGACGCTTATAGCCATAGCTCCGGGAAGATCCAAAATCATCATAATCGCTGTAGTCAAAACCCCGTGCAATCGGGGAAAAGGCTTTGAGGCCATAGCGTGTTTCAAAGCTGCGTGTGCCGTCTTCGGCTTCTGTCTCCATTTCGTATTCGCCGACCATGCCACCAAGCACGGCTTCATAAGCTTCTAAATAGTAATCATAATAGTCCATTTCACGGGTAAGCTCTTTAAGGGTCACGGAGCCATCGGATAATTCTTTTCCAAGCTTATTTAGAATGGAGAGACTTTTCTTGTCAAAGCGGCCGCCCGTCCTGGCAGCTGTATAGGCGAGCAGCTCAATCCAGTTTAAGGGATGAGCGCTTTCATGGCTTGCTACATCCAGTTCATATGCGGTGCAGAGTGCATCATAGCTTACTGTGAAATCCACCCATTTGATATAATTGCCATTAACTCCGGCAGCAACCTCGATGGCGGAATCACCGTTATAGGGATCTGCGGATGCGTCAGAGCGGGAAAGGATTTCGTGGACAGTTAAGATAACAGCAGTACTGCACAGGGTAAGAAATAATAATTTCCAATATAGGGAACAGGGTTTATGATACATAAGCAGAAGGTTTTCAGGTGGTGTTACAAAAGTATATGAAGCCGGCAGATAAAAAAGTACAGGAATGGAGAGGAACGGAAGGGTTGGATTTTTTTCTGTACGGGAGGCGGGATTTTATGATACACTGAGACTATTCAGAGTATACAAAGGAGATTATTTATGTTTGACAGAAAGACATATGAAAAGCGGGTAGAATGGTATCAGCATGACCGTTTCGGCATGTTCATCCACTGGGGACTGTATGCCATTCCGGCAAGAGGTGAGTGGGTACGAAGCACTGAGGAAATGCCGGAAGATGATTACCTGCCGTTTTTTGAAGAATTTAATCCGGTGGATTATGATCCGTCAAAATGGGCGAAAGCGGCGAAGGAAGCGGGAATGAAATATGCGGTGCTGACTGCGAAGCACCATGACGGCTTCTGCCTGTTTGACAGTAAGCTGACGGATTTTAAATCCACGAACACGAAAGCAGGACGGGATCTGGTACGGGAATATCTGGAAGCGTTCCGGGCAGAGGGCCTGAAGGTTGGTCTGTATTATTCCCTGCTTGACTGGCATCATCCGGATTATCCGCACTATGGAGACTGGCATCATCCGATGCGTAACTGTGAAGCGGAAACAAACGAAGGCAGGGATTTTGAGCGGTATCTTGCTTATCTGCATGGACAGGTGAAGGAGCTTTGTACGGAATATGGGAAGCTGGACGTGATGTGGTTTGACTTTTCCTATGGGGATATGACCGGGGAAAGGTGGCATGCGGAAGAGCTGGTGAAGATGATCCGGACGTATCAGCCGGATGTGATTATTGATAACCGTCTTGAAGTGAGCGGGGAAGGCTTTGGATCGCTGGCAACAGACCATCCAAGCGATTACAGTGGGGATTTCGTAAGTCCTGAGCAGATTATTCCGCCGAATGGATTAAGGGACGAACTGGGAAGACCACTGGTATGGGAATCCTGCATTACGATGAACGATCACTGGGGGTACTGCTCGAAGGATCAGAATTTCAAGCCTGCCGATATGCTGATCCGTAAGCTGGTGGAATGTGTCAGCAAGGGCGGTAATATGCTATTGAATGTAGGACCGGATGCGCGGGGAAATATTCCGGAGGAGTCCCTTCAGATTCTTGCAAAGATCGGGAAATGGATGAATAAAAATTCCGCTTCCATTTACGGCTGTGGGGAAAGCGGTCTTCCGAAGCCCGAAAACGGACGGATCACCGGAAAGGGGAACCGGTTTTATTATCATATTATGGAGAATGCCATCGGCAGCGTTCCGTTGTACGGAATTGAACCGGGGAAGGTTCAGGCAATCCGGCTGCTTTCTGATGGAAGTGAGCGGAAGCTGCAGGATAACTGGATGGTGAATAACTATCCGGATGTGGCATTTGTGGAGGTCAGTGATTCGCCATATCTCCCCGATGAAGTGGATACGGTGCTGGAAATCATCATGAAATAATGTAACTGCATGCTGAACAGTTACGAAATAATAATAAAAAGGAGAACATCATGTTTGGCAAAAAACAACAACAGCCAGGTAATGGACCGGAGCGTTTCCGGGAAGAAAACATAGGAAAGAAGATTGCAGGAGGAGTCAGCATTGCAGTTGTCGTAATCTTCGCGCTGATTCTGTTAGGAGGCAGCTTTTATTCCCTCAAAGAGAATGAATATGCGGTGATTACCACCTTCGGAGTGCCCAAGGTAGTAGAGGAATCCGGTATTCATGTGAAGATTCCGGTGATACAGGAGCTGAGCCGCGTACCAAAGACCATCAATGGATTTACAATCGGTTATGATTCGAGCACCGGCGAATACATTGACCGGGAATCGTTCATGATTACCAGAGATTATAACTTTGTAAATGTGGACTTTTATGTGGAATACCGCGTGACCGATCCGACCAAATACCTGTATGCATCGGAGGCTCCGGTTTCCATTTTAAAAAACCTCACACAGAGCTATATTCGTGATACAATCGGACTTTATGATGTTGACAGCGTAATTACAACGGGAAAGAATGAGATCCAGGCATCCATCAAGCAGAAGATCATCAACCGTCTTGAAACCGAGGACATCGGCGTGCAGCTGGTAAACATCACGATTCAGGATGCCGAGCCGCCGACAACCGAGGTCATTGATGCGTTTAAAAATGTGGAGAATGCCAAGCAGGGCAAGGAAACCTCCATTAATAAAGCAAACCAGAAGCGGAACGAAGACATTCCGGCAGCCCGTGCACAGGCAGATGAAACCGTAAAGACCGCCAACGCACAGGCAGAAGAGCGGGTGAACGAAGCCAAGGGCCAGGTTGCAAGACTCAATGAGCTTTATGCGGAGTATCAGAAATATCCGCTCATTACGAAACAGAGAATGTTCTATGAAACGATGGAAGAGATTCTTCCGGATATGAAGGTGATTATCGAGCGCAGTGACGGAAGCACACAGACGATGCTGCCGTTAGAATCCTTTGCGGATCTTAACAAAGCACAGGGTAATCAGTCAGAAAATTCTGCAGGAAGTGCAGAGGGAACGGAGGAATAAGCATGAAAAAGGGAAAATCAAAATGGATCATTCTGGCTGTGATTCTTGTGGGAATCTTTGTGGCAGCCAACTCATTTCTGGTAGTGACCTATCCAAATGAATATACCGTAATCAAGCAGTTTGGAAAGATTGTGGATATCCGTCAGACACCGGGCTTAAGCATGAAGATTCCGGTAGTCCAGACTGCGGAAAAGATTGAAAACGAAGTGCTGCTGTATGACCTTGCGGTCAGTGATGTCATGACAAAGGATAAGAAATCCATGATTGCGGACTGCTTTGTATTATGGAAGATCGATGATCCGTACAAGTATACGCAGACCTTAAGTGCACAGAAGAGCAACGCAGAATTCCGTATTGACACCATTGTTTACAACAGCCTGAAAAACGTAATCAGCAGCAAGAGCCAGGAGGAAGTGATCAGCGGCCGTGACGGAGAGCTGGCAGCAGCGATTGTTGCAAATATCGGTGACACTCTCGAGCAGTACGGCATCACCCTTCTTGCCGTGGAAACGAAGTCTCTGGATCTTCCGGATGAAAATAAGAATGCGGTTTATGAACGTATGATTTCCGAGCGGAATAACATTGCCGCAACCTATCAGGCAGAAGGTCAGGAGGAAGCCAAGCAGATTTCCAACAATACGACCGCGGAGATCATTGTCATGCAGTCCGAGGCAGATGCAAAGGCTGCCGAGATCATTGCAAAGGGAGAAGCAGAATACATGCGGATCTTAAGCGACGCCTACAACGATCCGGATAAGGCCGATTTCTATATCTTCCTGCGCTCCCTGGATGCAGCGAAGAAAACCATGACCGGTAACAATAAGACGCTGATCATTGATGAAACATCCCCGATTGCACAGATTTTTTATTAAGACGGATTCTTGAAGGAAAATGAAAAAAATGTAAATCGAGAGGGAATCCATTGCAAAAATAAATACCCTATGATATAATAATTGCATTGGAAATGATAAAAATTTAACAATCATTTTCAGCCCGTAAATTAAATGAAAACAACGAATATCGGAGGAATGAAAAATGGCAAAGAAAGTAGTCATCGCCAGTGCATGCCGTACCGCAATCGGAACCATGGGTGGTTCTTTAAGCACAACACCGGCAGCAGAATTAGGAGCAATTGTTATTAAGGAAGCATTAAACAGAGCAGGTGTTGCACCTGAGGCTGTAGATCAGGTTTATATGGGCTGTGTTATCCAGGCAGGTCTTGGACAGAACGTAGCACGTCAGGCATCCATCAAGGCCGGACTTCCGATCGAAGTTCCTGCAGTTACCATGAACGTTGTATGTGGTTCCGGTCTGAACTGTGTGAACCAGGCAGCACAGATGATCATGGCAGGAGATGCGGATGTTGTAGTAGCAGGTGGTATGGAAAATATGTCCATGGCTCCTTATGCAGTTCCTCAGGCTCGTTACGGATATAGAATGAACAACGGTACATTAGTTGACTGCATGATTAAGGATGCTCTTTGGGATGCATTCAATGATTACCATATGATTACAACTGCAGACAACATCTGCAGAGAATGGGGACTTACCAGAGAAGAACTGGATGAGTTCGCATTAAAGAGCCAGTTAAAGGCAGAAGAAGCACAGAAGACCGGTGCTTTCGAGAAGGAAATCGTACCTGTAATGGTTAAGAAAAAGAAAGAAATGATCGAGTTCAAGGTAGATGAGGGACCTCGTCACGGATCCACTATCGAAGGACTTGCAAAGCTTCGTACCATTAACCCGGACGGATTCGTTACCGCCGGTAATGCTTCCGGTATCAACGACGGCGCAGCAGCAGTTGTTGTTATGAGCGAAGAAAAGGCAAAGGAACTTGGAGTTAAGCCTATGGCTACTTTCGTAGCAGGCGCACTTGCAGGTGTAAGACCTGAGGTTATGGGTATCGGACCTGTTGCTTCTACTAAGAAGGTAATGGCTAAGACCGGTATGAAGATTGAAGACTTCGATATCATCGAAGCAAACGAAGCATTCGCAGCACAGTCCGTTGCAGTAGGTAAGGATCTTGGAATCGATGTAGACAGGCAGCTGAACCCGAACGGTGGTGCAATCGCTCTTGGACATCCGGTTGGAGCTTCCGGATGCCGTATCCTTGTTACACTGCTTCATGAGATGCAGGCTAAGGGTGCCAAGACCGGTCTTGCAACTCTTTGCATCGGCGGTGGTATGGGATGCTCTACCATCGTTAAGATGGACTAATCAACTAAAAAGAAAACATAATTCCAGGGTGGGGATCTCCCACCCTAGAAGCATGTTTACACGTAACTATTCAGCGCCCCATTCGTAAAACCGTTGCTAGCGCAACTTGAGTTTTACGAATATGGTTACTTCGCCATATAAATTATGCCAAATGTCCTTACGAATGCGAGCATTCTACGTCCATATTGTCATAATTTGCATGGCTCTGAATAGTTACATAAAATAAAAGGTAAGGGTGTCAGAGACGACACAGAAAGGAAACAAAATGGAATTCATCGTATATGAACAGAAGGGTGCATACGGCATCATCACCATCAGCCGTGAAAAAGCACTGAACGCATTAAACTCCCAGGTACTTGACGAGTTAAATGCAACACTTGATGCGGTTAACCTTAATGAGGTAAGATGCTTAATCCTCACCGGAGCAGGACAGAAGTCCTTCGTAGCAGGTGCAGATATTGCTGAAATGAGCACATTGACAAAGGCAGAAGGAGAAGCTTTCGGTAAGAAGGGAAATGACGTATTCCGTAAGCTTGAAACATTCCCGATCCCGGTTATTGCAGCCGTTAACGGATTTGCATTAGGCGGCGGATGTGAGATCTCCATGAGCTGTGATATCAGAATCTGTTCTGATAACGCCGTATTCGGACAGCCGGAGGTTGGTCTTGGAATTACACCCGGATTTGGCGGAACCCAGAGACTTGCCCGTCTCGTTGGCGCAGGTATGGCAAAGCAGATGATTTATACCGCACGTAATATCAAGGCTGATGAAGCATATCGTATCGGACTTGTAAATGCAGTATATACCCAGGAAGAATTACTTCCCGCAGCAGAGAAGATGGCAGCAGGCATTGCAAAGAATGCACCGATCGCTGTCCGCAACTGCAAGAAGGCAATTAACGAAGGCCTGGATGCAGATATGGATCAGGCAATCGTAATCGAAGAAAAGCTCTTCGGTGACTGCTTTGAAACAGAGGATCAGAAGTACGGAATGGCTTTCTTCCTTGATAAGAATAAGGAAAAGGTAAAAGAGCCTTTTAAAAACTGCTGATTCTGGTTTATAATCAATGTAAATGACGGCGGAAGAACTGCCTGCGGGCAGTAAGCCGCTGTTCAGAATAAGATTTAAGAAAATTTAGGAGGAAAAGAAATGAAAGTAGGTATTATTGGTGCCGGTACCATGGGACAGGGCATTGCCAAGGCATTTGCCCAGGTTGATGGATATGAAGTTGCTCTCTGCGATATCAAGCAGGAATGGGCAGAAGGCGGAAAAGCAAAAATCCAGAAGGGTTATGCAAAGCTTGTAGAAAAAGGAAAATTAACACAGGAAGCTGTTGATGCAATTCTTGCAAAGATCACTCCGGGATTAAAGGAAGACCTTTGTGCAGACTGCGATCTGATCGTAGAAGCAGCATTTGAAAATATGGAAGTTAAGAAGAATACCTTTGCAGAGCTTGATAAGATTGCAAAGCCGGAATGCGTATTTGCATCCAACACATCCAGCCTTTCCATCACAGAGATCGGTAACGGATTAAACCGTCCGATGATCGGTATGCACTTCTTCAATCCTGCTGACCGTATGAAGCTCGTTGAAGTAATTGCCGGTGTAAATACACCTGTTGAGACTGTAAATACCATTAAGAAGATTTCTGAAGAAATCGGCAAGACACCGGTACAGGTTAACGAAGCAGCAGGTTTCGTAGTAAACCGTATCCTTGTTCCGATGATCAACGAAGCAGCTTTCATCAAGATGGAAGGTGTATCTGATATTGCAGGTATTGACGCAGCTATGAAGCTTGGTGCCAATCATCCGATGGGACCTCTTGAACTTGGTGATTTCATTGGACTTGATATCTGCCTTGCTATTATGGATGTTCTTTACAATGAGACCGGTGACAGCAAGTATCGTGCATGTCCTCTGCTCCGTAAGATGGTTCGTGGCGGTAACCTTGGTGTTAAGAGCGGTAAGGGATTCTATGTTTACAATGCAGACAGAACAAAGACCCCTGTTGATGCACAGTAAATATAATTGGATCAAATGTGATTCCAATATCATATATAATGGAGGAAATAAAACATGGATTTTATGTTAGACAAGCAGCATGAAATGGTAAGAACTCTTTTCAAAGAGTTCTCCGAAAAAGAAGTTAAGCCTCTTGCACAGGAAGTAGACGAGACAGAGGTATTCCCTCGTGTTACTGTTGAAAAGATGGCTAAGGCAGGATTTATGGGTATTCCGATTCCGAAGGAGTACGGTGGACAGGGAGCAGATGTTCTTACTTATGCAATGTGCGTAGAAGAATTATCTAAGGTTTGTGGTACAACAGGTGTTATCGTATCCGCTCATACCTCTCTTTGCTGTGACCCGATTCTTACCTTCGGTACAGAAGAGCAGAAGCAGAAATACCTTGTTCCCCTTGCAAAGGGTGAAAAGTTAGGTGCATTCGGTCTTACCGAGCCCGGCGCTGGTACAGATGCACAGGGACAGCAGACCAAGGCTGTTTTAGAGGGTGACGAATGGGTACTGAACGGTTCCAAGATCTTCATCACCAACGGTAAGGAAGCTGACGTATACGTGATCTTCGCTGTTACCGGTATGATCGAGAAGAGAGGCAAGATGATGAAAGAGATCTCTGCTTTCATCGTAGAAAAAGGAACTCCCGGATTTACCTTTGGTACCAAGGAAAACAAGATGGGTATCCGTGGTTCATCCACATACGAACTGATCTTTACTGATTGCCGTATTCCTAAAGAAAACATGTTAGGAGCACAGGGCAAGGGATTTAATATCGCAATGCATACTCTGGATGGCGGACGTATCGGTATCGCTGCACAGGCTCTTGGTCTTGCAGAAGGCGCTCTTGACAGAACCGTTGAATACGTTAAGGAAAGAAAGCAGTTTGGCCGTGCAATCGGTGCATTCCAGAATACCCAGTTCCAGTTGGCTGATATGGCTACAAAGACCAAAGCAGCTCAGCTCATGGTATATGCAGCAGCCTGCAAGAAGGACGAGTATACAAAGAACCCTAAGGTATCTTATTCTGTAGAAGCAGCACAGGCTAAGCTTTGTGCAGCAGAGGTTGCTATGGAAGTTACTACCAAGGCTGTACAGCTTCATGGTGGATACGGATACATCAGAGAGTACGATGTAGAGCGTATGATGAGAGATGCTAAGATTACTGAGATCTACGAAGGAACTTCCGAAGTTCAGAGAATGGTCATTTCCGCGAACCTGCTTAAGTAAGACGGATGGATTTTGGACTGGACAGCTGCCCTGCTTGCAGGAGCAGATGGACAGGACGAAAGACAGAGCGGTGCAGCGCAGCACCGCGAACGAGAAATGCGAAGCATTTCGAGTGCCGGCTTACTTAAGAGAAGTAAGAAGAGCAGGAGAAAATGCGAAGCATTTCGAGTGCCGTCTTACTTAAGAGAAGTAAGAAGAAATATTAATTTTAAAATAAGGAGAGAAATACAATGAAAATTGTTGTTTGTGTTAAACAGGTACCTGATACAAAAGGTGGCGTTAAATTTAACCCCGATGGTACTCTTGACAGAGCTGCAATGCTTACCATCATGAACCCTGATGATAAGGCTGGTCTGGAAGCGGCTCTTAGATTAAAAGATCAGTATGGCGCAGAAGTTACTGTTTTAACAATGGGACTTCCCAAGGCAGAAGAAGTTCTTCGTGAAGCTATGGCTATGGGCGCTGACAAGGGAATCCTTGTAACAGACAGAGTATTAGGTGGAGCAGATACATGGGCTACTTCCCAGACTCTTGCAGGAGCAATCCGTAATCTTGACTATGATCTCATCATTACAGGCCGTCAGGCTATCGATGGTGATACTGCACAGGTTGGACCCCAGATTTCCGAGCATCTTGGAATTCCTGTAATTTCCTACGCTCAGAAGATCGAAGTAGAAGGTGACAGCGTAATCGTTGAGCGTCAGTTCGATGACAGATATCATGTATTAAAGGCTAAAATGCCTTGTTTAATTACAGCTCTTGCTGAATTAAATGAGCCCAGATATATGACTCCGGGCGGAATCTTCGATGCATACAAGGCTGACATCACCGTTTGGGGAAGAGCAGATCTTAAGGATGTGGAAGATTCTAACCTTGGTCTTAAGGGTTCACCGACACAGATCGCTAAGGCATCCGATAAGGTAAGAAAGGGTGCAGGAGAAAAAGTAAACTTGGATCCCGCTGCATCTGTTGATTACATTGTTGAGAAGTTAAAAGCAAAACACGTAATCTAATCTTTCGATAGTAGATCTTAAGCATATTGAAATATAATGGAGGAAGAACATGAATATTCAAGATTATAAGGGCGTATTTGTCTTTGCTCAGCAGGTAGACAATACGCTTAGCGGAATCGCATTGGAATTAGTTGGCAAGGGAAAAGAACTTGCAAAAGATTTAGGAACAGAAGTTACCGCTGTATTAGTTGGTTCTGATGTTGCAGCTTTAGCTGATGAGCTCGCTGAATATGGCGCAGACAAGGTAATTGTTGTGGACGATCCTGAATTAAAGGAATACAGAACAGAGCCTTATGCACATGCATTAGCATCTGTAATTAACGAATTCAAGCCTGAAATTTTCCTGGTAGGTGCAACAGCAATCGGCCGTGACTTAGGCCCCAGAGTATCTGCAAGAATTCATACCGGTCTGACCGCAGACTGTACACAGCTTGAAATCGGTGATTTCCCGATTAACCCGATTCCTGGCAAGGAACAGCGTCATAACCAGTTACTGATGACCCGTCCTGCATTCGGTGGTAATACAATTGCTACCATCGCCTGTCCGGATTTCCGTCCTCAGATGGCTACCGTTCGTCCCGGCGTTATGCAGAAGGCACCCAGAGAAGCTGGTAAGAAGGCAGAAGTAATCAATTACAATCCTGGATTTACTCCGGATAACAAGTATGTAGAAATCTTAAAGGTTGTTAAGGCTGTATCTGATGTTGCTGATATTATGGACGCTAAGATCCTTGTATCCGGTGGACGTGGTGTTGGAAGCGCAGAGAACTTTAAGCTTCTTGATGACCTCGCAGAGGTTCTTGGTGCAACCGTAAGCTGCTCCCGTGCTGTTGTAGATGCAGGCTGGAAGCCGAAGGATCTTCAGGTTGGACAGACCGGTAAGACCGTTCGCCCGAATGTTTACTTCGCAATCGGTATTTCCGGAGCAATTCAGCACGTAGCCGGTATGGAAGAGTCTGATATGATTATTGCAATCAATAAGGATGAAACCGCTCCGATCTTTGATGTGGCTGATTACGGAATCGTAGGAGATCTGAACAAGATCGTTCCTGCTTTAACCGAAAAGCTGAAAGCAGAATTAGCAGCAGCTAAATAAGTTTTCCTGGTAGAAATTCTATAGAGTAGTATAAATCCCCGGAACGAAAGTTCCGGGGATTTTTTGACAATACTGAAAATAAAAATGTCATTTAGTTTACATAATGTTTTAAAGTGTTTTCCACAGCACCCGGACCTGCGAGCATTTCACGGAAATCGGAAATGACGGGATCGGAGAGTCCGCAGGTGTACAAATCCACGCCCCAGATTTCCTTTTTGTGAAGAATCGGGGACAGGATGTTGTCCGTATCTTCAGTGGATGGAACGACTCCTAACGTAAATTGGGTGAGATACGGTGTCAGGTCATCGAGCAGTGGATCAGAGCTTCTCTCAAATGCGGCCCCGGTATCATCAATTCCCATCAGATAACGCAGCCATCCGGCGAAAACAAGCGGAATCATCTTAAGATCTGCAAGGTCTAAGGTATCGGATGCCTGATATGCCTTGATTGTTTCTCCAAAACGGATCGGAAGCTTCTGGGAAGTATCGGTTGCGATTCTCTGCGGAGTATCCGGCATAAAAGGATTCGGGATGCGTACCGTCAGAACCTCGGTAAGGAAGTCCTCAGGACGGAGAATGCCCGGATTGACGACTACGGGCATACCTTCCTTCCAGCCGATCGCTTCCACAAGCTTCTTTAATAACGGATTCTTCATTTCCTCCGAAATCAGTGTGTAGCCAAGCAGACAGCCAAAGATCGCGAGAGCGGTATGGAGCGGATTCAGACAGGTACATACCTTCATTTTTTCCACTTTATTCACGGTTTCCCGGCTGGTATAGATAATGCCGACTTCATCGAGGGGAAGCTTTCCGTTCGGGAACAGATCCTCGATAATGAGATACTGGCATTCCTCGGCATTTACAAACGGAGCAACATAGGTGTTTTTCTGTGTAACCACCGGGGACAAACCATCGATCTCATCCTTTAAAAGGAGCTGCTCCACCTTCGGATCCGGGCGGGGAGTGATCTTGTCGATCATCGTCCAGGGGAAGGAAACCAGAGAAGGGTTCTCGATATAACGCAGGAAGCCATCGTGGACTAAGTGATTCTTTGTCCATTGCTCTGCAAAGGAGTGGATAGCGGCATATAATTTATCGCCGTTGTGGGAGCAGTTATCCATGCTGACCATGGCAATCGGAAGCTTATCATGGAGATAACGGTAATAAAGAAGGGAAGCAACCTTGCCAATATAGCTTTCGCACCGGGATGGTCCATTTGCAAAATCGGCAGATACGGCAGGCAGGAGTTCACCTTTTCCGTTTACAAGACTGTAGCCCTTTTCAGTAATGGTAAAGCTTGCCATCTGCAGGGAAGGACTTTCGAACACTTTCTTTAAGCGTGCAAATTCAGCCTCTCTGTGACTGTCTAAGATTAGGGATTCTGCAATACTTCCGACTACGGTCTTTTCAATACTGCCATCAGCTTTCAGTGTGACCAGAATACTTAAGTCATCGTGTGGACGGTTCATCTTTTCGATGATTTCATAGTCAAAGCCTTCTGCCACCAGAAGTCCGGTATCCATAATTCCTTTGTTTAACAGCTCCTGCATTACATTGGCCTGAAAGGCACGGAAGATATTGCCGGCACCGAAGTGAATCCAGTGTGGCGCTTTTTTCGTTTTCGCAATCATTTCCTCACGGTCAAACTGCGGCAGGGCATAGCCTTTCTGTTCAAAGGCAGTGCGGTCTGCAATTCCCTTTTTACTTAATTCCATGGCGTGCTTCTCCTTTCACAATAGCTTCCCAGAGTCCATTTAAGTAGGTAGCTCCGAGTGCGCGGTCATACAGACCGTATCCGGGCATGGCAACTTCACCCCAGATCATTCTGCCATGATCGGGACGGATCGGTCCTGTGAAATCAATATCATATAAGGCTTTCATAATTTCATACATATCGAAGCTTCCGTCAGAAGAAAGATGAGCGGATTCTTCAAAGTCACCCGGGAAGTTGTGCTGCAGGTTACGGACGTGTGCAAAGTGAATTCTTCCCTTGAGGGCACGGATCATTCCCGGCAGATCATTATCGGGATTGGTTCCGTAGGAGCCGGAGCAGAAGGTCACGCCATTATGCGGATTGTCTACCATGCTCATCATGCGCTGCAGATTTGGCAGGTTGATGATGATGCGCGGAAGACCGAACACACTCCAGGCAGGATCATCCGGGTGGATGGCCATGTTAATGTCATATTTGTCACATACCGGCATGATCGCTTCGAGAAAGTACTTTAAGTTCGCAAAAAGCTTCTCATCATCGACATCCTTATAAAGCTCGAACAGTTCCTTGATCCGGGCCATACGTTCCGGTTCCCAGCCGGGAAGGACGAAGCCGTTGGAATCGCCGGAAATGGAATCGAACATTTTCAGTGGATCGATGCTGTCGATCGTTTTCTGGCTGTAGGCAAGCACGGTGGAACCGTCCGGACGGACGCGGGCAAGTTCGGTTCTTGTCCAGTCAAACACCGGCATGAAATTATAGCAGACCAGGTGAATGTCTTCTTCCCCAAGATGCTCCAGGGTCTTAATATAGTTGTCAATATACTGGTCCCGGTCGGGAGAACCGATCTTGATGGAGTCGTGAATGTTTACACTTTCAATACCGGAAATATGTAATCCCGAAGCCTCCACTTCCTCCTTTAGTACATGAATAGCTTCACGTTTCCAAAGGTCGCCGGGAGCAGTTTCATAAAGGGTGGTAATGATTCCGGTGACGCCCGGAATCTGACGGATCTGCTGCAATGTAACGGAATCGGATTTGCTGCCGTACCAGCGTAATGTCATTTCCATAAGAATACCTCCAATTTCAGTATTTTCTGATATTACCTATGGTAGCACAGACGATTGGTGTTACATATAGCCGGAATTGATAAAAAGATTACAAAAATTGCATACCGAACGGAAAACCGGCTATTCTTTCTCTGTCATGCCGGACTGGCTCTGACAGGAATCCTTGAAATCACGGGGAGAGACACCGAACTCCTTTTTGAATGCACGGAAAAAGGTGGTATAGTTGGTGAAACCGTAATTTGCACAGACTTCACTTAAGGGAGTGCCTGCAAGAATATTTGATTTACTGGCATAAAGCCGTTGCTTCAGAATATACTGGTGGGTAGAAACTCCCATATTTTCTTTGAAGCTGTGTGCAATATAATATTTGCTTACATAGAAATTCTCTGCAAGAACATCCAAAGACAGATCTTCTTCCAGATGGGAATGGATGTAATCACAAATTTGTGAAAAAAGAGCCTTGGGCTTCCGGTATGCGGACGGGGAAGAGTATTCGGACACAATCCGGTTTAACTGCAGCAGAAAGGCACCGGTATAGCAGGTAAGAAGCTGTTCGTGAAAGGCTCCTGACGAATGATATTCTTCCAACAGATCAAACAGCTTGCCAAACAGAATCTGAGCAGTCCCTGAATCATTCCGGAAATGATACTGTTTTTTATTCAGTGCAAGCTGAAAGCAGTAGTCAATCTGTGAATGGGTGCGCTTTAGCTGGTTTAAGTAATCAGCAGAAATCCAGAGAACAATACGGCGATAGGTCTCCTTTTCGTTACGGAATGCCGGACGATGATAGATTCCGGGAGGAATCAGACAGATGTCACCCGGAGCAAGCGGATAGTTCTTGTCATCAATCAGGCAGTTCACCGGTCCACTTAAAAAGAAGTACACTTCATAATGCTCATGACGGTGGCTGGACACCGGCTGGAGATTGGTGTCTTCATAATAAAAGATTTCCAGATTCTGTCTGAGCATATTCTGACGGGTATCGAATGTGGTTGTGTAATGTTTGGCCATAAGGATAGGTACCTCTTCCGTATATTTATTAAGCCAATCATTCCGATCCTGTTTATCAGATATTGCATGGCTCTGGATAGATACAGTATATTACAATTGCAATTCTACTGCAAGTTTTGCAAAGCAACAACCGCTTCCTTTTTTCAGAAAAATATGAGACACTGTAATTGCAGCAAGCAAATCTATGTGATGCGATTTGTTTATTTAGGAATGACATGACAGAATGGTCATAACGGTTTGAGATGGGAGGGATCTCATGCAGAAGAAAAGAAGACGAAGCTTTCGTAAGAAGATCAAATTACCATTACATAAGACTCCGGCACAGCGCTTCCGGATGGAGCTGCGAAGGAGAGAGAAGACGCGTGCCAAAAGCAGGGAGAAAATTGCGAAAATCAAAATGCAGTATAAGACAAAAGCTGTGAAACAAAAGGGAAAACAGAAGGAAAAAGCGGCTGGAAGGATAGACCGGATGCTGTCGGCGGTGGCTTTTCTTTTAGGAGTAGGGATCATGGTTCTGGATGGGCTTCTGGAAAGCAGACAGCGGTATCCGAAAAAGGATCAGGAAGAAGCCGGTTCATGCAGCACGGAAAATATAGTACAAAAATAAAGTAAAAAAAGTGCAAAAATGTGGTGCAGAATATATAAGTAACAGAGCACAGGAAACAGAATACAAGATATAGAGAACAAGAAAAAGAACACAAGAAACAGAGCATAGAATCCCGGAAGAAATTAAAATACAAGAAATAAAACACAGAAATACAGCAAAACAAATAAAACACAGAAACAGAACAGAAGGACAGAATATGAAGAATTCCGAGAACAAAACCATACTGGATTACGAAACCGTAGACTTTAACAAGGAAGAAAACTGCCTGGTCATTATTGACCAGACGCTGCTTCCTGGAAAGACAGAGATTATCGAATTAAAAACAGCACAGGAGATCTGGGATGCCATTTATCTGCTGAAGGTACGAGGAGCACCGGCAATCGGTGTAGCTGCGGCTTTTGGTATTTATCAGCTCAGCTTTGAAATCTGGAAGAACCGGAAGGATGTTACCTGCGAAGAATTTGAGAAGCAGTTTTTGGAACAGAAGGAATTCTTAAATTCTTCACGGCCTACGGCAGTGAACCTTTCCTGGGCATTGAACCGTATGGAGAAGGTTCTCCGGAAGGCGCAGGAAGAAGGAAAGAGTGTCGAACAGATCGTAACGCTTCTTGGAGAAGAAGCCTTCCGGATGAAGGAAGAGGATATTGCTGTCTGCAAGGCTATTGGGGAGAATGGTCTTTCTCTTGTGAAACCGGGGGATGGAATCCTCACACACTGCAATGCGGGACAGCTGGCAACCTGTAAATATGGAACGGCAACCGCGCCGATTTATCTGGGGCAGGAAAGAGGCTATCATTTCCGGGTGTTTGCGGATGAAACAAGACCACTTTTACAGGGAGCAAGACTCACCGCCTATGAGCTGCATTCTGCGGGGGTAGATGTGACACTGATCTGTGATAACATGTCTGCAACCGTAATGAAAAATGGCTGGGTGAATGCAGTCTTCGTAGGCTGTGACCGCGTGGCGGCTAACGGGGATGCAGCGAATAAGATCGGAACCTCGGTCGTTGCAGCCGTTGCAAAGCAGTATGGCATACCGATGTATATCTGCGCACCAACATCCACCATTGACTATGACTGCCCCACAGGGGATGAAATTAAGATTGAACAGCGTAAGCCGGAGGAAGTGACGGAAATGTGGTACAGGGAGCGGATGGCACCGGAGGGAGTAAAGGTTTTTAATCCGGCGTTCGATGTAACGGATCACTCTTTAATTACTGCAATTGTTACAGAGTATGGAATTGCACGTGCTCCGTTTACGGAATCTCTGGCACAGATCCGCAAGAAGAAGGAAGCTGCACAGCTTGTGAAGGGGCAGGGATGAATGGCTGCCGGTATGAAAAATAGATCGGTATAGAGAAGAATTTTGATGTCAATTTCATAGTATGGAGATCTGTATGAAAAAGCAAAAAGAGAAACAACAAAAGAAGCAGCACGATCTGAACAGAGGAAAAGAAAATAACTGTTTTTATCCTTCTGAAAAGGAAGCAAAAGAAGCAATCCTGGATATTGGACAGAGAATGTATGTCCGAAACTTTGTGGCAGCAAATGATGGCAATATTTCCATCCGTACAGGCGAAAACGAAGTCTGGGCGACGCCTACCGGTGTTTCCAAGGGCTTTATGAACAAGAAGATGCTGGTAAAGGTGGATCTGCAGGGCAATGTCTTAGAGGGAACCCATAAGCCATCCTCTGAATTGAAGATGCATTTGCGTGCCTATCAGGAGAATCCCGATCTGCGGTCGGTATGTCATGCGCATCCGCCGATCTGCACAAGCTTTTCCATAGCGGGAATTCCACTGGATGTTCCGGTTCTGGCAGAGGCCGTGATTACGTTGGGGGATGTTCCGATTGCACCCTATGCGGAGCTTGGTACGAAGGAAGTGGCAGAGGTGATTGCACCGTATTGTCATACCCATAACGGGGTACTGCTTGCCAACCACGGAGCCGTTACCTGGGCAGAGGATGCTTATGCCGCGTATTATCGTCTGGAATCCATGGAATATTATGCCAATATCCTGATGATTACAGGGAAAATTCTCGGAAAGCAGAACTGCTTTACCAAAGAGCAGGTCGACCGTCTGATTGCCATGCGTGAGAAGTTTGGAATTCCACGTGGTGGAACGCCGGTAACAGACAGATAATAAGGATTGAATGAAAATCTGTGCAATGCAGTATTGCATATAAAAAAGGAATGTGCTATAGTGTTTTTTGTTGATGTGCTAAAGCGGTGAAGCACAAAGGTGTGCAGCAGTCAACACTCTGGAGAGTCCCTGATGAAGGGCGCCGAAGGTGTACGGCAGGAAGCCTGCCAATCTCTCAGGCAAAAGGACAGAGCATTCTATATGCATGTTCTACTCTTTAGAGGGCTGATGAGAATCAGTCCTTTTTATATTTCTAAAAAATCATAGAAATGAGAGGGAAGAAAAATGTTAGGAAAAGTGTTAGGACAAATCAGTATCGTAATAACCACGATTGACGATTTTGTGTGGGGTATCCCGTTGATCGTTCTCATCCTTTCGGTAGGTATTTATCTGACTATCCGGTTAAAGGGATTGCAGATTACGAAGATGCCCATGGCAATCAGGCACATCAGGGATAATGAAAAGACCGGTGAACATGGAGAGGTATCCAGCTTTGGGGCGCTTTGTACGGCATTGTCCGCAACCATCGGAACCGGTAATATTGTCGGTGTTGCAACAGCGCTGGTAGCCGGAGGTCCCGGAGCCTTATTCTGGATGTGGCTGGCAGCCCTGCTTGGAACCGCAACCAAGTATTCCGAGTGTCTGTTATCCATTAAGTATCGTGTGGTAGCTGAGGATGGGCACATTATTGGCGGACCGTTCTATTACATAGAAAAGGGTATGGGAAAGAACTGGAAATGGCTTGCAAAGATCTTTGCGTTCTTTGGTGTCGGCGTTGGCCTTTTTGGTATTGGAACCTTTACGCAGGTAAATGGTATTACCAGCGCTGTGAAGAATTTCTTTGATCCTGACAGTCAGAATACCGTTCATCTTTTTGGAACAGACTACTCCATCGCAGTTGTGATTGCGGGTCTGATCATTACCGTTTGCGTGGCACTTGTTATTATCGGTGGTTTAAAGAGAATTTCCAGGGTGGCAGAGGTGATCGTTCCTTTCATGGCAGTTCTTTATGTTGCAGTTGCACTCATTATTTTAATCTGTAATATCACCAGGATTCCTGGTGCCATCGTTGAGATTGTGCAGGGAGCATTCGGTGTCCGGGCTGCCGCAGGTGGTGCACTTGGTGCCATGATGATTGCCATGCAGAAGGGTATTGCCAGAGGTATTTTCTCGAATGAAGCCGGTCTTGGTAGTGCCCCGATTGCCGCAGCCGCAGCCCAGGTAGAAGAGCCGGCACGTCAGGGACTGATTTCCATGATGGGAACCGTAATTGATACTCTGGTAATTTGTACCATGACCGGACTTTGTATCGTCATTACCGGTGCATGGGATATGGGATTGGAAGGGGTATCCGTAACGGATACGGCATTCCAGATGGGACTTCCGCTTCCAAATCAGCTTTGCTCCTTCATTCTGATGATCTGCCTGGTGTTCTTCGCATTTACAACGATCCTTGGATGGGATTACTACAGTGAAAGATGCCTGGAGTATTTATGCGGCGGTAAGCTGAAGGTGGTTAAGGTATACCGTTGGATATACATTCTTGCGATCTTTATCGGACCTTACATGACGGTAAGTGCAGTATGGACCATTGCCGATATTTTCAACGGACTGATGGCGATTCCGAACCTGATTGCACTGGTTGCATTGAGTGGTGTTGTGGTTGCTGAAACCAAGATATATTTTGATGGATTAAAGAAATAAGATGCTTGTTTGATAACGATTCAGACTTAAACAGAAGAAAACCATTATCTCCGTACAGCGCAGTGCGTTCATGGAGATAATGGTTTTTTGTTTATCTGTGTTTATTCTTTTTTTAAACGATCTACTGGACACCGCAGGGGAAAAGTAGTAAATTACTACTGTATAATAGTTGATATTGTAACTGCTTGAAGTCATGCTAAGCTATGTCGGCAGTTATCGAAAAAGAATAGAAGAAAGGATGAAGATCATGGCAAGAAAAGTTGTTTTGGCAGGCGCATGCCGTACCGCAATCGGAACGATGGGAGGAACCTTAAGCAATACTCCGGCACCGGATCTCGGAACGGTTGTTATTAAGGAAGCATTAAAGAGAGCAGGAGTAGCACCGGAAATGGTTGACGAGGTTTATATGGGATGTGTGATTCAGGCAGGTCTTGGACAGAATCCGGCAAGACAGGCAGCAGTGAATGCGGGAATTCCGGTAGAAGTACCTGCAACAACCATCAATGTCCTTTGCGGTTCAGGACTGCATTGTGTCAACCTCGCTGCCAAGCTGATTGCAAACGGCGAAGCAGATATTATCGTGGCAGGTGGTATGGAGAATATGTCAAAGGCTCCTTACTTATTATATAATGCAAGATTCGGATATCGTATGGGAGCAGCCATGATGGATGACGCTCTGCTTCGTGATGCACTGCATGATGCATTCGGTGGATATCATATGGGTATTACTGCAGAGAATATTGCAGAGGAATGGGGACTTACCAGGCAGCAGCTCGACGAGTTTGCTGCATGGAGCCAGAACAAATGTGAGAAGGCACGTGCGGAAGGTAAGTTCAAGGATGAAATTGTTCCGGTAGAAGTAAAGAAGAAAAAGGAAACCATTCTGTTTGATACGGATGAAGGACCAAGAGACGGTGTGACCGTAGAAAGCTTAAGCAAGCTTCGCCCGGCGTTCAAGGAAGGCGGTAAGGTAACCGCAGGTAATGCATCCGGAATCAACGATGGCGCAGCAGCAATTATTGTCATGAGCGAAGAAAAGGCAAAGGAGCTTGGAGTTACTCCGATGGCTACCTGGATCGGTGGAGAACTGGCTGGTGTGGAACCCAGAATCATGGGAATCGGACCGGTGGCATCCACACGTAAGGTTATGGAGAAGAAGGGCTACAAGATCGAAGACTTTGACCTGATTGAAGCAAACGAAGCATTTGCAGCACAGTCGGTTGCTGTCGGACATGATCTGGGCTTTGATATGGATAAGCTGAATGTGAACGGAAGTGCCATTGCACTCGGACACCCGGTAGGAGCATCCGGATGCCGGATTCTGGTTACCCTGTTATATGAAATGCAGCGCCGCCATGCAAAGAAGGGACTTGCAACGCTCTGTGTTGGGGGCGGAATGGGATGCTCTGCCATTGTCGAAATGGATAATTAAGAAAGGTTTGGTTAATATTTATGGCAAATATCATTTCAGATGAAACCATTGAATATGTAGGAATTCTGGCAAAGCTGGAACTGTCTGGGGAAGAACGCGAACAGGCGAAGAAGGATATGGGAAGCATGCTGGATTATATTGATAAGCTCGGCGAGCTCGATACTACCGGTGTTGAACCAATGTCCCATGTTTTCCCGGTACACAACGTGTTCCGTGAAGATGTGGTAACGAATGGGGATATGCGCGAGGACATCCTTAAGAATGCACCCGGTGAGAAGGACGGTATGTTTATCGTTCCGAAAACCTTTGAATAAAAACAGAAAGGATATTTCAATGAAGATACTGGATTATACAGCCGTCGGGCTGGCAAAGGCGATCCGGAATGGAGAAGTGACGTCGCCCGAAGCCGTACAGGCGGTTCTTACACAGATCAAGGAAAGAGAAGAGTCTCTTCACTGTTATGTAACAATTGATGAAGAAGGGGCACTGCGGAAGGCGCAGGAGGTACAGAAGAAGATTGAGGCAGGAGAACTTACGGGGCCCCTGGCAGGTGTTCCTGTAGCAATCAAGGACAATATGTGTACCGAGGGAATGCTGACCACCTGTTCTTCGAAAATTCTTGGTAATTTTATTCCGACATTCTCTTCAGAGGCCGTATTGAATTTAGAGAAAGCAGGAGCTGTGATTCTTGGTAAGACCAACATGGACGAGTTTGCCATGGGTTCTACGACAGAAACCTCTGCCTTTGGCGCAACGAAAAATCCCTGGAATGAAGCCCATGTACCGGGAGGATCCTCCGGTGGATCGGCAGCAGCCGTTGCTGCTAAGGAATGCTTCTTTGCACTTGGTTCAGATACCGGTGGCTCCATCCGTCAGCCGGCTTCCTACTGTGGCGTGGTTGGAATGAAGCCGACCTACGGAACAGTATCCCGATACGGACTGATTGCCTATGGATCCTCTTTGGATCAGATCGGGCCTTTGTGCAAGGATGTGACCGACTGTGCAACAATTCTTGAAGTGATTGCCTCCCATGACCCGAAGGATTCTACTTCGGTAGAGCGTGAGGAGACCGATTTCACATCCGCACTTGTGGATGATGTACAGGGCATGAAGATTGGTATCCCGCGTGATTACTTCGGAGAAGGACTGGATCCGGAAGTTAGGGAAGCCGTTATGAAGGCAGCCGGAGAATTAAAGAAAAAGGGTGCTGTTGTAGAGGAGTTTGACTTGAGCCTTGTAGAATATGCGATCCCGACCTATTATACGATTGCAGCCGCAGAAGCAAGCTCAAACCTGGAACGGTTCGATGGGATTAAGTACGGCTACCGTGCAGAAGACTATACAGGACTCCATAACATGTATAAGAAGACCCGTTCGGAAGGCTTTGGACCGGAAGTAAAGCGTCGTATCATGCTCGGCAGCTTTGTATTAAGCTCCGGTTATTATGATGCATACTATCTGAAAGCGCTCCGGGTTAAGGCACTCATTAAGAAGGCCTTTGATGAGGCATTTGCGAAATATGATCTGATCCTGGCCCCCTGTGCACCGACAACCGCACCGGAGCTCGGAAAGAGTCTGTCGGATCCGATTAAGATGTACTTAAGCGATATTTATACGATTTCCGTGAATCTGGCAGGGCTTCCGGGAATCAGCATTCCCTGCGGTATCGATTCAAAGGGACTTCCGATTGGCTTACAGATGATCGGAGACTGCTTTAAAGAAAAGAACCTGATCCGTGCTGCTTACGCTTATGAATGCAGCAGGGGAATGTTGGGAAAGAAGGAGGATGAGTAAATGGCGAAACAGTATGAAACCGTCATTGGTCTTGAGGTTCATGTAGAGCTTGCAACGAAGACCAAGATTTTCTGTGGCTGTTCTACCGCATTTGGTGGAGCACCGAATACTCACACCTGTCCGGTATGTACCGGTATGCCGGGTTCTTTACCCGTATTAAACAAAAAGGTGCTCGAATATGCCGTAGCGGTCGGACTTGCTACGAACTGTACGATTACCCAGTATTGTAAATTTGACCGTAAGAATTATTTTTATCCGGATAATCCACAGAATTATCAGATTTCCCAGCTGTATCTGCCGATCTGCCGCAATGGTAAGGTAGAAATTGAAACGGAGGCAGGAAAGAAGGAAATCGGAATCCATGAGATTCATATGGAGGAGGATGCCGGAAAGCTGATCCATGATGATTGGGAAGACTGTTCCTTAGTGGATTACAACCGTTCCGGTGTACCGCTGATTGAGATCGTATCCGAGCCGGATATGCGTAGTGCCGATGAAGTGATTGCTTATCTGGAAAAGCTGCGTATGATCGCACAGTATCTGGGAGTATCCGACTGTAAGCTTCAGGAGGGTTCCATGCGTGCAGATGTGAACCTGTCCCTTCGTGAAGTGGGAGCAACGGAATTCGGTACACGTACCGAAATGAAGAATCTGAACTCCTTTAAGGCAATCCGCCGTGCGATTGAGGGAGAAACCGAGCGTCAGATGGATCTGCTGGATGCAGGGGAAAAGGTCGTGCAGGAAACCAGACGATGGGATGATAATGCCGGTGAATCCTATGCTATGCGAAGCAAAGAGGATGCACAGGATTACCGCTACTTCCCGGATCCGGACCTTGTACCGATTGTATTAAGTGACGAGTTCTTAGAGGAAATCCGCAGCAGACAGCCGGAGTTCCGTAATGAAAAGAGGATCCGTTACCGTGAAGAATTCGGTATTCCGGATTATGATATTGAGATTATTACAGGCTCCAAGAAAATGGCAGATCTGTTTGAACAGACCGTTGCTTTGGGTACACAGCCGAAGAAGGTATCCAACTGGCTGATGGGCGAAACACTCCGCATTCTCAAGGAGAAGGAACTCGATCCGGAGGATATCCGTTTCTCGCCGGAACACCTTTCTGCATTGATTGCACTGCAGGATTCCAAAGCCATTAACGGTGCAGTTGCCAAGGAAGTCTTTGAGGTCATGTTTGAAGAAGACATGGATCCGGTTTCTTATGTGGAAGAAAAGGGATTGAAGACTGTCAATGATGAGGGGGCACTCCGCAAGACCGTGGAAGAAGTGATTGCCAATAATCCGCAGTCGGTAGAGGACTACCACAATGGTAAGGAAAAGGCAATTGGTTTCCTGGTTGGACAGACCATGAAGGCCATGAAGGGCAAATGCGATCCGGGTATGGTGAACCAGTTATTAAAGGAACTTCTATAAGCCGGTGTTTAAGATTTATGGTAACGATTCTGCCTGATGCAGGCATTCACAGGAAGCGGTTTTGCATGCTTGTGAATAGTTACGGTTTATGGATGTTAGAAAATGATGAAAAGCACTTTCTTGTGATTATGCACAAAAAAGTGCTTTTTTCTTTGTCTTCTTTTACATCTTTTACCTTGCACTCCGGAAAAAGGTGTGATAGAATATCTTTCGGCGGCGTACATGTGTCTCTTGTACAAAGACAATCAAAGACAAGTGTACGCCAGGTGGGGACGAAAGACAGGAGAAGATATGGGAAGCAGATATTATGTTGTGAAGGAACAGGCCGTTCCGGAGGTGCTTCTTAAGGTTGTACAGGCGAAGAAGCTGATTGATTCCGGTAAGGCGGTGTCGGTGAATGAGGCTGCAGAGGCAGTCGGAATCAGCCGGAGTTCCTTTTATAAGTACAAGGAGGATATTTTCGAATTCCATGATAATGCGCAGGGAACGACGATTACGCTGACCTTCCAGATGGAGGATGAGCCTGGAATTCTCTCCGATGTGTTAAAGGTGATTGCCGAATTCGGAGCAAATATCCTGACCATTCATCAGAGTATTCCGATTAACGGCGTGGCATCCTTAAGCCTGAGTGTCCAGGTGCTTGAAACAACCAGAGACATTTCAGAGATGCTTGAAACGATGGGAAAGCACAGGGGTGTCCGGAACGTAAAGATCCTTGCACAGGAGTAAGCAGACAGATCCGGAAACGGATAGGGAAATAAAGAAGGAAAACAAAGGAGACGAAACATGATTCAGGTAGCAGTAATGGGATACGGTACCGTAGGAAGCGGTGTCGTTGAGGTAATTGAAAAGAACAAGGAAGAGATCAACAAGAAGTCAAACGAAGCTCTGAATATTAAATATATTCTGGATCTTCGGGATTTTCCGGGAGATCCGTATGAAGACAAGATTGTCCATGATGTAGAAGTGATTCTGAATGATCCTGAGGTACAGATTATCTGTGAAACCATGGGAGGCTTAAAGCCGGCTTATGAGTTTACGAAGCGTGCCCTCATGAGTGGCAAGAGCGTATGTACCTCCAACAAAGAGCTGGTAGCGACACACGGACCGGAGCTGATTCAGATTGCACATGAGCATACCTGTAACTATCTGTTCGAAGCAAGTGTCGGCGGTGGCATTCCGATTATCCGTCCTTTGAATTATTCACTTACCGCAGAGAAGATTGATGCCATTTCCGGTATTTTAAATGGTACGACGAACTATATTTTAACCAAGATGGAGCGTGAGGGTGCTGCATTTGAAGAGGTATTGAAGGAAGCACAGGAAAAGGGCTATGCAGAGCGCAATCCGGAGGCTGATATCGAAGGCTACGATGCCTGCCGTAAGATCGCGATTCTCTCTTCCTTAATGTGCGGTAAGAATGTCCGTTATCAGGATATTTACACCGAAGGAATTACCAAAATTACCGCAGACGATTTTAAATATGCGAAGGTGATGGACTGCACCATTAAATTGCTTGGGCTTGCAAAGGAAGAGAATGGCGGACTTTATGCCATGGTTTCTCCGTTCCTCATTTCGAAGAGCCATCCGTTATCCATGGTAAATGATGTGTTTAATGCCGTCTGTGTGCATGGCAACATGCTTGGCGATTCCATGTATTACGGAAGAGGCGCAGGCAAGCTTCCGACAGCGAGTGCGGTTGTGTCGGATGTCGTAGACTGCGCAAGACATATTGGAAAGATCATTACCTGCTTCTGGGATGCAGAGGATGTGAAGCTGACAAATGTGGACGAAGTAGAGCGTGCTTTCTTTGTACGTGTAGAGAAAGCAAAAGAACAGGAAGCAAAAGAGACCTTTGGAGACGTGAAAGAGATTACGGCAGGAGTGGACGGAGAGTTCGCTTTTGTAACCGGACGCATGAGCGAAAAGGAATTCAATGAAAAAGCTGAAAAGGTCGGAGTGATCAGCCGGATTCGTTTTGCGTAAGCATTGAGCCATGCAGAAATCATTGTACAAAAGCCGTGTGAGCTTGCGCACAAAGGGCTTTTGGTATAATGATTTCTATAGGGCGAAAGCCCGACATGAAATAAGTTGCCGGCTTGTCAGGCAACTTATGAATGGCAAGGCGAAATGAAATTCATGCAGAAATAGAAAAGAGGAGAATCACCATGAGTGAAAAGAAATATATTGTAGTACTGGGCGATGGCATGGCAGATGAGCCGATTGAGAGCCTTGGAGGTAAGACACCGATTGCATATGCCAGTACTCCTGCCCTGGATCGTTTAAGCAAATTATCTGAAATCGGTATGGTTCATACGATTCCTGAGGGCATGAAGCCGGGGAGCGATACCGCGAATCTTTCAGTATTGGGTTATGATCCGAAGATTTATTATTCGGGGCGTTCTCCGTTAGAGGCCTTAAGCATAGGTGTTCCGATGAAGGATACCGACATTGCACTTCGCTGCAACATTGTAACCATTTCTGAGGACGATGTTCCGTTTGAAGAGCAGAAAATCATTGACCACAGCTCCGGAGAAATCAGCACGGAAGATTGTGCGGTTTTAATAAACGAAGTAAAGAAGGAATTAGAGAACGAAACCTATCAGTTCTATGTAGGAACCAGTTATCGTCACTGCCTGATCTGGAATCAGGGCAGGGTGCTTGATTTAACCCAGCCGCATGATGTCTTAGATCAGGTGATCGGCCAGTATCTTCCGACCGATGAGCACCTTCTTTATATGATGAAGAGAAGCTATGAGATCTTAAAGGATCATCCGCTTAATGTGGAACGTAAGAAAAAGGGACTGAACCCGGCAAACTGCTGCTGGTTCTGGGGCGCAGGTACCAGACCGAGCCTTGCGCCTTTTGAAGAAAAATATGGCAAAAAGGGTATGATGATTTCTGCCGTAGACCTGTTAAAGGGAATCGCTGTCGGTGCAAAGATGGGCGTTGCCCATGTCGAGGGTGCAAACGGCGGATTAAATACCAACTATGAAGGAAAGACACAGGCTGCGATTGATGCACTGCATGATGGATATGACTTTGCCTATATCCATGTGGAAGCACCGGACGAAATGGGGCATCAGGGAAGCGTGGAGCGTAAGGTGAAGGCAATTGAATATCTCGACCAGAGAGTGATCGGACCTCTTACGCAAGAGCTGGATAAGGAAGGCGTGGACTATCGCCTTTTAGTGATGCCGGATCATCCGACCCCGATCCGTCTGCGCACTCATACCGCAGACAGTGTACCGTATCTTCTGTTTGATTCCACAAAGAAGGAAGACCATACCTGGAATTACAATGAAGAAGAAGCCGCACAGAGCGGAAACTTTGTGGCGCATGGTCATGAAATGATGAATAAATTATTAGAACAGTAGGCAGATGAGGAGAATGCAGTTATGAAAAAAGTAGTAAAATTCGGGGGAAGTTCACTGGCGAGTGCGGAGCAGTTCCGCAAGGTCGGGGACATTATCCATGCAGACAAAGAGCGCCGGTATGTGATACCTTCGGCTCCGGGAAAGCGGTTTTCAGGGGACACCAAGGTAACCGATATGCTTTATGGCTGTTATGAGCTTGCAGAGAACGACAAGGATTTTAAGAAGGAGCTTCAGGCTATTGAGGAACGCTATCAGGAGATCATTGATGGACTTTCCCTGACACTGTCCCTAAAGGAAGAATTTAAGACTATTGCAGAGAACTTCAAAAAGAAAGCCGGAGTAAATTATGCCGCTTCCAGAGGGGAATATCTGAATAGTATTATTATGGCAGATTATCTTGGTTTTCCGTTTATTGATGCAGCAGAAGTGATCCGCTTTGATGAGAACGGTGATTTTGATTCAGAAACCACCAATGATATTTTAAAGGAACGTCTGAAGGATGTGGACAATGCGGTTATTCCGGGCTTCTATGGAGCTTATGCGGATGGAACCGTAAAGACTTTTTCAAGAGGCGGCTCCGATATTACGGGTTCCATTGTGGCAAGGGCAGCCAAGGCCGATGTCTATGAGAACTGGACAGATGTTTCGGGATTTCTGATCGCAGATCCGAGAATCATTGAAAATCCGGAAAGAATTGATACCATTACCTACCGTGAACTCCGCGAGCTGTCTTACATGGGTGCAAGCGTGCTTCATGAGGATGCCATTTTCCCGGTACGTCGTGAAGGCATTCCAATCAATATCCGGAATACCAACCGTCCGCAGGATGAAGGCACCTGGATTGTGGAAAGCACCTGTCAGAAGTGCAAATATGTGGTGACCGGTATTGCCGGTAAGAAGGGCTTCTGTGCAGTAAACATTGATAAGGCAATGATGAATTCAGAGATCGGATTCGGACGTAAGGTGTTACAGGCGTTTGAAGATTATGGAATTTCCTTTGAGCATGTACCTTCGGGTATTGATACCATGACGGTATTTGTTCATCAGGATGAATTTATGGATAAGGAGCAGAAGGTTGTTTCTGCCATTCACCGTCTGGCAGATCCGGACAGCATCGATATCGAAGCAGATCTGGCATTGATTGCAGTCGTTGGACGCGGCATGAAATCCACAAGAGGAACCGCAGGAAGAATTTTCTCCGCACTGGCTCATGCGAATGTCAATGTCAAGATGATCGATCAGGGCTCCAGTGAGCTGAATATCATTATCGGTGTGGCAAATGAGGATTTTGAAACTGCCATTAAGGCAATTTATGATATCTTTGTATTGGCGAGACTGTAAGAAATATTCAGAATGGGAAATGTGTCAGATAAGCTGTGGTCTGGCTGACTGACTGGTACAAAAAATCTGCTTCTGGCCTGAATTTCGGAATTAAGAAGTGTACCAGAAGATTTGTGATGATTAATCATCAATCAATATACCCGATCCGGGTAGTATGGCATTTAATATACCCATATTGGGTACAAGAATTAAAAAACAGTTACCTGTGCGGAAAGGTTCCGTCAGGTAACTGTTTTTGTTGCCATGCATATGAAAAAAAGATCCAGTGGATCATTTTTGAGTTCTGACTAATATGCGGTGGCCTCATCATGTGCAAGACTGAAATCAACCGTATCATCCCAGAGATAATCGAGAAACTGGAGACAGGTATCCATACGTTGTGTGGTTACGGAGATTCCGAATACCGGCACCAGATCATCATAGGAATGGGACTCTGTGGCGAAGGGAGAATCGGTCATGACGATTCCGACAGGAACCGGGTCACCCATGGTGGAAGGATCCATACGGGTAGCGGCAAGCTCATGGATTTCGTCGAGGGTCAGATTTCCTTTGGAGGCAATGGCATCGGTATCAACGATGACATCCTCGTCCTCCTGGGCGCGTACAATATCCATATCCACATAATAAAAATAAGGTTCATACTTCTCAATCTGTTCCGGAGTCAGAACCTCACGCAGATCATAGAAGATCTGATTGACGGCATACTGGTCAAAGCACTGGGAATCAAAGATCACAGCATCGAGTTCCTTCGTCTGTACGACAGCGACGATCCTCTGCATGGTTGCCATATCAAATTCCGTAGGATTTTCATAGGTCAGTGTGGAAGTGGTATCCATGAAACAGTCATAGGTATTGGTGTCAATTCCGGCATATTCACTGAAGGTATCAGACATGACATCCGAAGACAGGGAATAGGCATTTAACATCAGACCGTAGAATGCATAGTCCTTGGTATTTACAAGGGTACGGATCGTGCAGACAATGGCAATGATGGCCACAATCGTTACAATGGTGTGTACCTTATAATATTCCCAGTAATATGCGAAGCGCTCCTTCCAGGTCATATCCTTCATTTTGCGCTGCTGTTCACGGATCTCATCAATGATTCCGCGGTATTTTCCATCTTTATTATGAGCATTTGACATAAACTTGTTCACTCCTTTTCATCTTGTACCATCTTAATCCAGTTTACAGACAGAAGTCAATGTTCCCAAATATTAAATATTATTAAATTTGTGTAAACAGTCAACCAATCCGTACAATTCGGCAGCTTATGAATGGCATGGCTGACCTGTTGTGTGAGCTTGCTCACAAAGGACATCCTGAAAGAGAAAATGATCTCTTGCAAGTTTTATGAAAATATACTATCATTGTAACTATTCAGAGTCACGTTTGCAGAATTGCTCTTTTGAAGCGTTTTTTGTTCATGTGTTGAACAGCTGCGTCAAATGTGCATAATGCAGGTATCTGGTGGCTGTGCTGCCATAATCTGCATGGCTCTGAAGTATTACAAACAGTGAATGAAAAATCCGGAGGCGTGGAAATGAACGATACTTATGTAGAATGGATGGTTAAAAGAAAGACATCTGTTGCAATGAAATTTTTAAAAATGCTGTTGATTATTCTTACGGTGATGATTGGTCTGCTTGCCATGGTTGCTTTTAATATGGTGCTTTTTATTGTGGCAATTGTGATTGGAGTGGGAGCTTATTTTGTTTCCATGAATTCCGAGGTGGAATATGAATATCTCTATGTGGATAAGGAACTGACGGTGGACAAGGTGCTTGCAAAGAGCAGACGTAAGAGAGTAGCAACCTTCGATATGGGCAAAATGGAAGTCATGGCGCCTATTAAATCTTATCATCTGGATAACTATAAGAACCGTCAGGATAAGGCCGTGGATTACAGCAGCGGTGAGGAGCAGCAGCCGGATCACCGTTATGTCTTCTATTATGATGGAAAGCAGAAGGTGATTTTCGAGCCGAATCAGGAAATGGTTAAGGCGATTCAATTCATAGCACCCCGTAAGGTGTTTATGGATTAAATATAAACGCAAGTAATTTATAGGAACACAAATTGTAACTGTGAGGGTACTCAATAGTTACCACAAATTTACAAACTAGGAGGAGAGAAAATGGGTCAGATTATTGGCGAAGGTATTACCTTTGATGATGTGCTTCTGGTTCCTGCCTATTCACAGGTGGTTCCCAATGAAGTCGACTTGACAACATGGCTGACGAAGAAGATTAGGCTGAATATTCCGATGATGAGTGCCGGCATGGATACGGTAACGGAGCATCGCATGGCAATTGCCATGGCAAGACAGGGTGGTATTGGTATCATCCACAAGAATATGTCAATCGAAGCACAGGCAGAGGAAGTAGATAAGGTGAAGAGATCCGAGAATGGAGTCATCACAGATCCGTTTTCCCTGTCCCCGGAGCATACACTGGCAGATGCGGATGCGTTAATGGCGAAGTTCCGTATATCCGGTGTTCCGATTACCGAGGGACGTAAGCTGGTCGGTATTATTACGAACCGTGATCTGAAGTTTGAAACAGACTTTACGAAGAAGATCAAAGAGTCCATGACATCCGAGGGACTGATTACCGCACCGGAAGGAATTACTCTTGAAGAGGCAAAAAAGATTCTTGCCAAAGCACGTAAGGAAAAGCTTCCGATCGTGGACGCAGATTTTAATTTAAAGGGACTTATTACTATTAAGGATATTGAGAAGACCATCAAGTATCCGTTATCTGCAAAGGACGATCAGGGACGTCTTCTTTGTGGTGCAGCCGTCGGTATTACAGCCAATGTCTTAGATCGTGTCAGCGAGCTTGTGAAGGCTAAGGTGGATGTAGTTGTTTTGGACTGTGCACATGGTCATTCCGAGAATGTATTACGGTGTGTACGCATGATTAAGAAAGCTTATCCTGATGTACAGGTTATTGCAGGCAATGTGGCAACCGGTGAAGGAACCAGAGCATTGATTGAAGCCGGTGCAGATGCCGTTAAGGTTGGTATCGGCCCCGGATCTATCTGTACAACACGTATTGTCGCAGGTATTGGTGTACCGCAGATTTCTGCCATTATGGATGCTTATGCAGTTGCCAAGGAATATGATATTCCGATCATTGCAGATGGTGGTATCAAGTATTCCGGAGACATGACCAAGGCAATTGCTGCAGGTGGAAATGTATGTATGATGGGAAGTATTTTCGCAGGATGCGATGAAAGCCCCGGAACCTTTGAATTATATCAGGGACGTAAATACAAGGTATATCGTGGTATGGGATCCATTGCGGCTATGGAGAATGGCAGTAAGGACCGCTATTTCCAGGAAAATGCCAGGAAGCTTGTGCCGGAAGGTGTAGAAGGACGTGTTGCTTATAAGGGAACCGTAGAGGATACGGTATTCCAGCTTATGGGTGGACTTCGTTCCGGTATGGGATACTGTGGAACCAGAACCATTGAGGAGCTTAAGGAGAATGGCAGATTCGTGAAGATTTCTGCGGCATCCCTGAAGGAAAGCCATCCTCATGACATTCATATTACGAAAGAAGCACCGAACTATAGCGTTGATGAATAAAATAGAACTATACTATCCCAGAGCTTTATGGGAAAGCAGGGGGTTCTTTAGCAGTGAGTGATTATGATGAGAAGAGTTTAGGCCAGGATGCAGCAGCCATTGTGCAGTCTTTTATAGATGAAAAACTACTGGAAAAATGGCAGAAGCATTTCAGCAGTGTGGCGAATGTTTTTCTGCGCTGCCTGGATGGCAAAGGAGTTCCGCTTACCTCCTTCAGCGGGAGGGCGGATGAAACCGCAATAATTGAACAGATGATCGATGCGGAGCAGTATCAGGATATGCTGCTCCGTGTATCTGAAAGTACATTAGAAGACCAGGCGATTGAGACAACGGCGTATCCCAATCTGCGGGTGGCAGTTATTTCTGCCAAACTCCAGGGGAAACCAGTCTTAAATTGGCTGGCTTATGGTGTGCTGTTAGACGGATACGATACCGGAGATTATGAAAATTCTCCACTTGAAGGATTTCAGACGATGCTTACCGAGTCACAGTTCATCCATGTAGTGGATGCACTGCGTGACTTTACCAATGCCCTGCTTGGATACCGGATGTCGATTGTGACGGCACAGGCAGAATGCCGCAGAAGCCGCAGTTCGGAAAAGGAGATGAGTGTGAGTCTTCACAGGACGGAGGCACTTACCGATGTGGTACAGCTGCTGGAAAGTGAAGATGCCATTGAAACGGTGATTACGAATCTTCTTGAGATTGTATCACGGTTTTTACGCATTTCCGGAGGGGCTGTGTATAAGATGAAAGAGGATCCGGAGGGCATAGAGGTTGTTGCATTCTGGAGCAAAGAAAACAGTGCCCTTCAGTTTCCACAGGATGAAAGCTTTGAATTGCCGGCAATTTTAAAAACAGACAAAACAGTTGTGTTGTCCGGAAGTTCCCTTGCAAGTGTACAGGAACGGAAGGAAATGGAAGCCATCGGACTTAAGGCGGTCATAGTGATTCCTGTTATGGTTAATCATACAAAAGGTATGTATGTATGTTTCGGGGATCGCAGCGGCAGCCGGGTATGGCAGATCGAGGAAGTGAAATTCATCAATGATTCGGTGAAAATTCTGCAGAGTATTCTGACACGCCGGATTCAGAAGAATTCACTGGCAAGCTCGTATGCATCGCTCGAAAGAATTCTCGATAATGTCGGAAGCGCTGTTTATGTCCGGGATCTCCATACGGGTAAGCTCTTATTTGCCAACAACAATATGCGGCGTACCTTTGAACTGGAATTAAAGAGACAGATGATCCGGGATATTTTTGAACACAGTATCGAAAATGACAAAGGGGTCTGTGAGATTTACTATACCAAAAGAGACCGCTGGTATGATCTGTACTATACCAAAATGCCGTGGGTAGACGGAAGTCCGGTGCTTTTGTGTGCACTTTATGATATTACCGATAAGAAAATTTATCAGAGAAAGATCGAGCAGCAGGCCTATACCGATTTCCTTACCGGATTGTATAACCGGATGTGCTGTGAGCGCGATCTTGCAAAGTTTGTGGATCTTGCGAAAAAAACGAAGGATAAGGGATTACTACTGTATATTGATCTGGACGATTTTAAGCATATCAATGACGGACTCGGACATCAGTATGGCGATGTCCTGTTAAAAGCAATTTCCCACAGCCTTCAGCGGATTGAAGGAATTGAGGACACCTGTTACCGCATGGGAGGGGATGAGTTCGTAATTATCCTCTCACCGGCAGTTTATGAGAAACGGGAACAGATTATTACCAATATTAAAGATATTTTCTTAAAGCCGTGGTTTCTGCGGGACTCCGATTATTACTGTACGATGAGTATGGGTATTGTGGAATTCCCCGGAGAGGATGCCAACGTGCATGATCTCATTAAGATGGCAGACATTGCCATGTATGAGGCCAAGAAGGGCGGTAAGAACCGGATCACTTATTATGAGGATTGTTTTGCTGCAAGCTCCGGTAAGCGCCTTGATATGGAAAAGAACATGCGTGAGGCAACGGCGGACAGTTTTAAGGAATTTGAGGTGTATTTTCAGCCGATTGTGGATATTACAAAGGAAGGCTGTCCATGTACCGGAGCAGAGGCGTTAATCCGTTGGAACTGCACAGAGCTTGGCTTTATTCCACCTTCAGAGTTTATTCCGCTTGCAGAGTATCTGGGACTGATTAATCCGATTGGCAATTATGTGTTATATGAGTCCTGTAAGATCTGCCATACCTGGAATATGCATGGCTATCCGAACTACCGTGTAAATGTGAATCTTTCTGTGGTACAGCTCCTGCAGACGGATATTGTAGAGATCGTGCAGAATGCATTAAAGGATACCGGACTTTCTCCGCGCAACCTGACGTTGGAGGTGACAGAGAGTCTTGCCATTGACGATATGGACCGTATGAAGAAGATTTTAGCAAAGATCAAAGATCTTGGTGTGAGGATTGCACTGGATGACTTTGGAACAGGATATTCATCCTTAAACCATATCCGGGAGATTCCGTTTGATGTCATCAAGGTGGATCAGAGCTTTATCAAGGATCTTGATCGGGATTCTTATGCCAAGTCCTTTGTACGGATGGTAGGAGAGCTTGCCGAGGCACTTGGGGTAAATCTTTGTGTGGAAGGCGTGGAAACGAAGGTACAGTTTGATATTTTAAAGAATATGTGTGTAGATCTGGTGCAGGGCTATTATTTTGACCGTCCGATGCCAAGAAAGCAGTTTGAAGAAAAATATCTGCCTGAAATGACTTCGTAAGAGAGGACATGGCAGTTAAGGATCGATGAGGAGGAAAAAGAATGGAATCCAGGAATTTTATTGAACAGATCATTGACAAAGATTTAGCGGAAGGCGTATACGATACTGTACACACCAGATTTCCACCGGAACCGAACGGATATCTTCATATCGGACACGCAAAGAGTATCTTATTAAACTACGGTCTGGCACAGGAATATGGCGGTAAGTTTAATATGCGGTTTGATGATACCAATCCGACCAAAGAAAAATCAGAGTTTGTGGACTCCATTCTAGCAGATATCAGGTGGCTTGGTGCAGACTGGGAGGATCGTCTGTTCTTTGCATCCAACTACTTTGACCAGATGTATGAGGGAGCTGTAAAGCTGATCAGGAAGGGAAAGGCTTATGTGTCCGATCTGACCGCAGACGAAATGAGAGAATACCGTGGAACACTGACAGAACCCGGTAAAGAAGATCCCAGCCGGAACCGCAGCGTGGAGGAGAACCTTACTTTATTTGAGAAGATGAAGAACGGCGAATATGCCGATGGTGAGAAAACCCTTCGGGCGAAGATTGATATGGCATCTCCCAATATGAATATGAGAGATCCGATCATCTATCGTGTGGCTCACATGACCCATCATAACACCGGAGACCGCTGGTGTATTTATCCCATGTACGATTTTGCACATCCGATTGAGGATGCCATTGAGGGAATTACCCATTCTATCTGTACGCTGGAATTTGAGGATCACAGACCGTTGTATGACTGGGTGGTGCGTGAACTGGAATACCCTCATCCGCCCAAGCAGATTGAATTTGCAAAGATGTATCTGACGAACGTGGTTACCGGGAAGCGTTATATTAAGAAGCTGGTAGAGGAGGGGATTGTAGACGGATGGGATGATCCGAGACTGGTATCCATCGCAGCCCTTCGCCGCAGAGGCTTTACACCGGAATCCATTAAGCGTTTTGTTGAGCTGTGTGGTGTTTCCAAGGCAAATGCTTCCGCAGACTATGCGATGCTGGAGTACTGTATCCGTGAGGATCTGAAATTAAAGCGTCCCCGTATGATGGCCGTCCTGGATCCGGTAAAGCTTGTTATTGATAACTATCCGGAGGATCAGACCGAATGGATTGAAATTACAAACAACCTTGAAAACGAATCCCTGGGAAGCCGTAAGGTACCTTTTGGAAGGGAATTATACATTGAACGTGAGGATTTCATGGAAGAACCGCCAAAGAAATATTTCCGGCTTTTCCCGGGAAATGAAGTACGTCTGATGAATGCCTACTTTGTAACCTGTACCGGCTGTGTGAAGGATGCAGATGGCAATGTGACTGAAGTACATTGTACCTATGATCCGGCGACCAGGGGTGGCAATGCGGACCGTAAGGTTAAGGGAACGATTCACTGGGTATCTGCAAAGGAGGCAGTGAAGGCTGTTGTACGTTTATATGAGAATATCATTGACGAGGAAAAGGGTGTATACAATGAGGAGGATGGAAGTCTGAATCTTAATCCCAATTCCCTTACCACTTTAGAGAATTGTTATGTAGAGCCGGCACTTGCAGATGCGAAGGCATATGAAAGCTTTCAGTTCGTAAGACAGGGCTTCTTCTGCGTGGACTATAAGGATTCTATGGATGGAAAGCCGGTATTTAACCGGGTAGTTTCATTAAAGAGTTCTTATGTTTTACCTAAAGCATAAATAAATAGAAGATAAGATATTATTATTCCGTATAGAGAATAATTACTGAGAGAAAGTGAGCAGATTATGGCAGGATTATTGGAAGGATTAGAGAAGCTTGGATTAAAAAATCTGGACAATCTCAACTTGTACGAAGAAGAGAAAGAAAAAGAACAGGAAGTAAAAAGGGAAGAGGTAAAAGAGGAAGAGGTACCGCAGGATAAAGAAAAGGATTATCTGTTTTCCAAAACCTACGACTGTCCGGTATGTGGAGAAAAATTTAAGGATATTACCGTAAAAGCCAATCGTGCCAGACTGGTTCATATGGATCGGGATTTAAGACCGGTTCACGATGAAATTGAACCGTTAAAGTATGAAGCAATTGTATGTCCGAAGTGTGGATATGCAGCATTGGGCAGATATTTCGGAACACTGGCTCCCTCGCAGGCCAAAGCAATTCGCGAGAATATTTCAAGCTCTTATCATGGGAACACAGAAGAAAAGGAAACCTATACTCTGGAAGAGGCGCTCGAACGTAATAAGATGTGTCTTTTAAATGCCATTGTAAAGCATGCAAAGGCAAGCGAAAAGGCTTATATCTGTCTGAAATGCGGCTGGCTGGTACGCTGTATGCGGGAAGAACTTTTAAAGGAAGCACCGGAGGATACGGAAAGGCTGAAGGAGCTTAAGGAGCAGGAGCTGGAATATTTAAAAAATGCCTATGAAGGATTTGTAAATGCCAGAATGACCGAGAGCAGCTATCCGATGTGTGGTATGGATGAAATGACGGTGGATTATCTGGTGGCAGCACTTGCCATGGATATCGGCCAGTATGATGTTGCAACAAAGATGATTGCAGCGATCCTGACCTCTACCTCAGCAACACCGCGAATCAAGGACAAGGCAAGAGATATGAAGGATGAACTGATTGCACTTATCAGGGAAAAGACTGCAAAGTAGCAACGGACAGGAAATAAGACAGAAAAGACAGACAACTGAAAGCAGGAAATATAAGCAAAAAATAAAAACAAAAGCTGTGTGGACGATAGCCACGCAGCTTTTTAAATGCTCACTGTGTATTTGTTAATGTCAGGAAAAGAATCTTACATTCATTCCTATTCCAGAGGAAATTCTTCAGTAACAGAAGCGGTGTTTTCTTTAACCGGTTCTTCTGCCGGAGCTTCGGGAGTGGAAGATTCTTTCGTTGCGGGAGCAGCTTCTTCAGAAATAGTTTCCTTAGTGGCTTCAGCAGCCGGTGTTTCAGTTTCAGTCTCTTCCGCAGGAGCTTCTTTATCTGCCGGTTTTTCTACAGCCTCCACAGGCTTTGCCTCGGACTTATCAGCGGATTCCAATACGGTTTCCTTCACCTTCTGGACAGAGTCGGTAATGACTTCCTTTGCCTTCTGGAAAGCTTCGGTTGCAAAGGCTTCTGCCTTATCAAGATTCAGGGAAACATAGGAACGCTCCTTTGAAGGAGCAGGTTCTTCATCAAGATCCTCACTGAAATCATCAGGATCGTCCTCTTCCTCCTTACCGGAAAGAACCGTTGCTTTATCCTTCTTCTGCAGATACTGATAAACACCATAGGCAGCGGCACCTGCTACAGCAGAAAACAATAAAAACTTACCAAATTTCTTGGACATATACGTACTCCTTTCTGTAACAAACCGTAACTGTGAAGGTACTGAATCGTTACAACGTCTTTAATATGATCTGATACGTATATCTTAATACTATTTTGGAAAAAAGAAAAGAAAATTATACGAAAGAGTTTCAAAAAAATCTATAAATTTTTCAGCCGGATTTCCGGGATTGTTACCTTCGGTCATCTTGAATCAGGGACAAAAATATGTTATATTTTTCTTCGACCAGGAAAGTCAATTGGAAGGGATACCGGGGTATGAATGAGAAGTTTTTTGATTTAAAAAAGGAGAAGCAGGATCGTATGATCAATGCTTCCTTAAAGGTGTTTGCCATGAACGGTTATGCACATGCAAGTACGGACGATATTGTCCGTGAGGCCGGAATCAGTAAGGGGTTACTGTTTCATTATTTTGTAAGCAAGCTGGGACTGTATTCGTTTATTTACGATTACAGTATCCGTTATGTGATTTTGGAATTGACGACAGGAGTGGATAAGGAAGAGACGGATTATTTCCGGCTGGTTGGGCAGATCAGGGAAGCAGAGCTTCAGGTTATGCGCAATTATCCGTGTATGATGCTGTTTTTGAATAACAGCAGACTGGAAAACGTCAGTGAGGTATTGCTCGAGACAGAGGATAAGCGGAATATTTTAAGTGAGAAGTATGCGCAGATTTTAAGTCAGGCGACAGGAGAAGAGCTGGATGAACGTTTAAACCGGGAGCAGCTTTCGGAAATGATCCGTTTCACAACAGAAGGACTGATGCGCAGGCATTTTTATGAGGGATCCTTCCAGCCGGAGCTTTATCATCAGGAATTAAAGCAATATCTGGGCACCATGCGTCTGTTAGGAACTAAAAAACCGGAGGTTTTGTCATGAAAGAAAAAATATATACAATACCGTTAAACGATGCGGTCAATGCGGATGATGAATGTCCGTTCTGCTTTATTGAACGGGTAGTGGAGCAGGATTTACTGGATTTTGTATTAGGATCGGGATCCTCATATATGGAAAGTGATGTGCGGGAGATTACGGATCGTACCGGGTTTTGCCGGATGCACTTTAAGAAGATGTTTGACTATGGAAATACGCTCGGAAACGGATGGATTTTAAAGACTCATTATAAAAAGATGAATCAGGAGCTGCAGGAGCAGTTTAATAAGTTTACGCCGGGTAAGTCCGGATTTATGGCGAGAATGAAGAAGCCTGCGGACACCACCAGCTCCATCGGGGCGTGGGTGCGTGAGAAGGAGAAGTCCTGCTATATCTGCCGGCAGGCAGCTGACACGTATGAACGGTATCTGGATACATTCTTTTATCTTTATACAAAGGATACGGCATTTAAGGATAAGGTATTAAACGGCAAAGGCTTCTGCCTGCCGCACTTCGGGGATCTGTGTGACGGAGCACAGAGCCGTCTGAACGATAAGGAAAAGGCAGAGTTTTATCCGGCAATGTTTCAATTGATGAAGACCAATATGGAACGCCTGCAGGAGGATGTTTCGTGGCTTGTCGAAAAATTTGATTACCGCAACAAGGATGCAGACTGGAAGAATTCCAGGGATGCCATCCAGCGCGGCATGCAGAAATTAAAGGGTGGATATCCTGCAGATCCTGTTTATAAACAAAGTAAATAAAGTTTTGAAAAAGTATGTATATTCCCGGCATGATCCCATATCCTATAGTCAAAAAAGGAGAGGAATCATGTCAGAGGAATATAAAGAATATGTCAGAAAAATCACACCCACCTATCAGCTCTGGAAGCAGATGGTGAAGGCCTTTTTCGTGGGAGGACTGATCTGCGTGCTGGGACAGCTTGTTACGAATGTGGCAATACAGGAGCTTGGTATGGATGAGCAGCAGGCAGGAGGCTTCTGTTCTCTTGCATTGATTGCATTAAGCGTACTTCTGACCGGCTTTCATGTATATTCGAAGCTTGTGACCTTTGCGGGAGCAGGAGCCCTTGTTCCGATTACCGGGTTTGCCAATTCCGTAGCAGCTCCGGCCATTGAGTTTAAGAAGGAAGGCTGGGTGTTTGGCGTGGGCTGTAAGATTTTTACGATTGCAGGTCCGGTCATTCTGTATGGAATTTTCACAAGCTGGGTGCTGGGGATTATTTACTGGATCCGGGGCATTCTGTTCTGAGAACGTATTTCAGGAGCCTCATGAAATGATATTAATTGGATTATAATTGTTCAGTACCTTTACAGTTACGATAATGGATAGAGAGAAGGCAAAAGATGATCAGCTTTGCTAGTTTGGAATTTATGTTCCGGTTTTTACCGGTCTTTTTGATTGTATATTATGCATTTCCCGCAAAACACAGAAACACGATATTGCTGATTGGCAGTATTGTGTTTTATGCCATGGGAGAACCTGTTTTTATCCTGTTACTTATTTTTCTAACATGGCTTAATTACTTTATCGGGAAGCAGATGCGGAACCAGCGGTGCGGGTATGAAATCCGGAAATGGCATAAAATAGCCAGAAGACGGTATCTGACCGGCATCGTATGTGTGGATGTGGCTGTTCTCATCGCGTTTAAGGCACTTGGGGTATTTGTGTCGGGCTCGCTGCTGCCGCTTGGAATCAGCTTTTATCTCTTTAAGATGATTTCCTATCAGGCAGATCTGTATCGGGGAGAGATTGCAGATTCCCCGGGCTTTATGGATACAGCCCTGTATTTTATGGTATTTCCGCAGATTGCACAGGGACCGATCATGCGCTATGAGGAAGGACGGACCTATGCCTTGCGGTATTATTCCCTGGAAGGATTTGAGGACGGATTACAGTATTTTGTGATCGGGCTTTCCATGAAGGTTCTGCTTGCAGACCGCCTTGCAATTCTCTGGAAGGATCTGCAGATGATTGGTTACCAGAGTATTTCCACACCGCTTGCCTGGCTTGGTGCAGTAGGCTATTCCCTGCAGCTTTATTTTGATTTCTGGGGCTATTCCCTGATGGCATCCGGTTTAATGGTGATGCTTGGCTTTGATTTTATTGAGAACTTCCACCATCCTTATGCGTCCAAAAGCATCTCGGAGTTTTACCGCAGATGGCATATGACACTTGGAAGCTGGTTCCGGGATTATGTATATTTCCCGATGGGAGGAAGCCGCTGCGGCAAAGGGAAGATGGTTTTTAATCTTGTGGTTGTCTGGCTTCTTACGGGATTGTGGCATGGTGAAGGTGTGAATTTCCTGCTTTGGGGAGCAATTCTTGGACTGCTTATTATTATGGAAAAATTGTGGTATGGAAAATATTTGCAGAAGCTTCCGGTACTGGGACATATCTATCTTGTGATCCTCATTCCGTTAAGCTGGGTAGTATTTGCAATTACAGATCCGGGGCAGCTTGGAACATACTTTTGCAGACTGTTCCCGCTTTTGGGAAACGGTGGCGTTGCAGTCAACGCACAGGATATTGTGAAATACCTGCAAGGCTACGGTGGTCTTCTGGCAATAGGAATTGTGCTTTGTATTCCGGCAGTGTTTGATTTTTACGAAAAGCATAAAAAGAATCCGGTTGTAATTCTGATGCTATTTGTGCTGTTCTGGATCAGTATTTATTTTGTTTCAAGTACGGCAGGAAATCCGTTTATGTACCTGAATTTCTAGTATAACAGTTTCTAAATAACTATACCATTCACGTAGAATATTTTTCTGAGAGTGCAGGATAAAAAACGTAGGCGTAGCGGGCTACGCTGAGGATTTTTATCCTGTGCTATCGGGAAAATAGGCAAGTGATATGGGGTAGTTAATTTAAAACTGTTATACTAATACTTTCTGAGAAAGGTCGTATTGCGATGAAGAATTTTTTGAAAAACTGTCCGCTCCTTGCAGGAATCCTGCTTGGAACTGCGCTGCTGACGATTGTGGCATTGTGCGGATTTCATAATATTTATGCAACCCAGGAATATGATCCCTTAAAGCAGCCGTTGTTAGCCGTGGTGTTTACGGGAATCAACGATGAGGTTTATCCATGGGATTTTTTTGATGAAGCAAAGAAAGCAGAGATCCTTGCAAGAAAACAGAAGATTGATGAGCTGAAAGAGGGCTCGCAGGAAGAAACGCAGGAACCGGGAGAGGCAGCTGGCGAAAGTGAAGAAGCGCAGAATATAGAAACGCAGAACACAGAAACGCAGAATGCAGAAACGGAGACAGGGGCGCAGCAGGATCAGGAAGGACAGATGAGTGATGCTTCCGGAAATTCTAAAGAACCGGAGGGCAATACCGATGTTTCCGGAAACTCTTTACAGGAAGCAGGAGAAGAAACTGTTTCCGGTAATGACCTGAAAGAACCATTGGAGCGCCTTAAGCCGCTCAGGGAGAGTACCTACGACGAATATATCAATCATATTTCAGCGGATATTTATGGGGACGCAGGGGTACAGCGTGCGGCAGCCTATGATTTTAAGAAGGTTGACGAAAGCTACTTTGACGATGCACTGTTTATCGGGGATTCAAGAACGGTAGGGTTATATGACTATACGGATCTTCCGGAGCATGCGGACTTCCTGTGTGAGACTTCTCTTACGATCTATAAGGTGATGGGGGAGAACTTCAAAGGAAAAGGCACCGTGGAGGAAGTACTTGCTGCAAAGAACTATGGCAAGATTTACATTATGTTGGGAATCAATGAGTTAGGGCGTGGAACCACCGAGGATTTCATGCAAAAGTATACGGAGGTCGTGGATACCCTTCATGAGCTTGCCCCGGAAGCTAAGATCATTATTGAAGCCAATATGAGAGTGTCCGGGAAGAAAAGCAGCTCAGATGCGATCTTTAATAACAGTAACATCAACGCAAGAAACAATGCGATTGCAACGCTTGCGGATAACGAAACCTTCTTTTACATTGATATGAATGAAGCAGTCTGCGATGAAAACGGAGATCTGAACGCAGAATATACGCACGACCAGATCCATCTTCTTGGCAAATACAACGAGCTTTGGAAGCAATTTCTGATGGAACACGGAGTATAGGCAGATGAAACGAAAAGAATTTAAGCCGGACCGGGTGCTGTCTTATTTTACGGCAGAATGGCCGGTGCTGCTCATTGTTACCATATCGGGCCTGATCTATAATGTGGGGCTTTTGGCAGGCCCGTATTTTGAAGGACAGATGACGGGGTGTCTCATTGATATTCTGAATGGAAAAGCAGCATTCCGGGATATGCTCTGTCTGGTACTGATCTATGTTGTGACAATTGCGGTTGTACAGATCTCACGTTATGCCAAGAGATTTTATGTGCGGCGGTTTGCCAACAATGTAAACCGGAGAATGAAGCAGATTCTTTATGGAACGCTGGTCCGCAAAAGCCGGGCGCAGCTTCAGGAAGAGGGTGTCGGCAATGTGATGACAAAGGCGATCCTCGATGTGGATGACTGCGTGGAGGGCATGCGGAAATTTACCACGGAGATCTTTGATACCGGAGTGGCACTGCTTGCCTATTCCTGCATGCTGTTATGGTATGACTGGCGGCTTGCACTGTTATGCATGATCTTCCCTCCGGTGTCCTATTATCTGGCAGAAAAGATGAAGGTTCTGATCCAGAGAAGCGGGGCGGCTTTTAAGGAGCAGTCCGGACGGTTAAGTACGGCAACGCTTGACCGGGTGTCAAATGCAATCACCTATCGGGTTTTCGGATGTGAAAGGGAGCGACGGAGCGCTTACGAGGAGAACCTGACTGCATATGAGAAGGCGGCCGTAAAAGCAAATATCTGGAATGCCGTACTGCCTCCCGTATACCGGGTGACGGCAATGACAGGTGTCCTTTTTATTTTATACTTCGGTGGAAGAAATGTATGGGGCATTGGCTGGACCACATTTGACATTGCGATGTTTACCACCTTTCTGTCCTGTTTTACCAGGCTTTCCACGAAGGCATCGGGTGCAGCGAAGCTTTTCAATGCGGTACATAAGGCACAGGTTTCCTGGAAGAGAATCTGTCCGCTTTTGAAAATGCCGGAAGAGAGCAGGGCGCAGGAGCCCGCACAGATCCGTCAAATGCAGGTAGAGCATCTGCGGTTTGCCTATCCACAGGCAAAGGAGATCATCCATGACCTTTCCTTTACGGCTCATGCCGGAGAGATCATCGGCATTACAGGACCGGTAGCCTGTGGAAAATCAACCCTGGGTAAGGTCTTCTTATGTGAATATCCATATGAAGGAAGCATCCGGTTCGATGACGTGGAACTGGCAGATATGGAGCCTTCAAGGCGGGCAGCGATAGTAGGCTATCTGGGACATGATCCCGAACTGATGAATGATACACTCGAAAACAATATCCTGATGGGGGATGAGGGTGATGCCGGAGAGTACTTAAGACAGGTGTGCCTGAAGGAAGAAGCCGATGCCATGGAGAACGGATTACAGACGAAGATCGGAAGCAGCGGCGTAAGGCTTTCCGGCGGTCAGGCACAGAGACTGTCTCTTGCAAGAACCTTATGCCACAAACGCCCACTGCTGATTCTGGATGATCCGTTTTCTGCACTGGACCGGAAGACCGAGCAGGAGATCTTTAAGAATCTGCAGAAGGAAACAGAGAACGGTATAGTACTGCTGATTTCACACCGGCTGTACCTGTTTCCGAAGCTGTCGAAGGTCATCTGGATGGAACAGGGGAACACGGTTGTCGCACCCCATGAGGAATTACTGAAAGTAGTCCCGGAGTACCGGAGCTTGTTTGAGGATCAGGAAGGGGCAAAGGATGAAGTGTAAGAAAAGCGTTTCCGGAATGATTTTACTGGTGATGCGAAAGCACCTGCTTCTGGTGATGGGAATTGCAGGTTCTGTCTGTGGAGCAATTCTGTTATCTCTTGTACCGCCCATGATTCTGGCACGGATCATTGATGGACTGACGACAAAGAGGATGGCAGGCTTTGGATGGATTATGGCCTATTTTGGTCTGCTGGTTTTAACCGGTCTTATGGAATCGGCAAGAGAAGGACTGCTGATTATATTCGGTCAGAAAATGACACACACCCTGCGCAGCGGCCTGATGGAAAAGCTCGTACATTTAAAGGCAGATGACTTAAGCAGACAGGAGCCGGGCTCGGTGGTATCGCGGTTTGTCGGTGATGTGGATACGGTCGAGAACCTGTTTACCTCAGGAATTGTCAGTATGTTTGCCGATGTCTGCAGGATTGTAAGCATCCTTGTGGTGATCTGGTTTAAGAATCGCGGATTATCGATGATTTTACTGATTCTGTTACCGTTCCTGCTTGTGTTTACCCGTTATGTGCAGAAGAATATGCTGATTTCGCAGTTACAGAACCGGAAAGCGGTCAGCCGTGCATCGGGACACGTCCCGGAAACCCTGCGCAATATCCGTACCATTCACTGTCTTTCCAAGGAAAGCTATATGGAACGGAAATATGACGAATATCTCGGGGACAGCTATCGTGCCATGGAGAGAACCAACTTTTATGATGCGGTGTATTCTCCGGTGGTTCTGATCCTGAATGCGATCGTTGTTGCCTGTGTCATGCTGCTTTCGGCATCTGGAAGTCCGCGCGTGCTTACGTTATTTGGAATGTCAGCCGGTACAGCGGTAGCAGTCATGAATTATATTTCACAGATTTTCACACCGGTAGAAAGCCTTGGCATGGAGATCCAGACGATCCAGTCCGCGGTTGCCGGCATCCGCAGAATCAACGAATTCCTTTCCATCGAGGAGCTTCCGGAAAGAGAAGAACTTCTGGAAAGGGAGGAGCTTCCGGAATTGGAGGAGCTTTCGAAGAAAGAATGGATACCGGAAGGAAACAGATTTCCGGAGCAAAGGAAAGAAAATGGAGAGGCGTTCGTGGAATTCCGGGATGTAACATTTGGATATGACGAGCGGAAGATTCTGAAGCAGCTGAGCTTTCAGGTAAAGCAGGGAGAACGGGTGACGCTCATGGGACGTACCGGAGCAGGAAAGAGTACGATTTTAAAGCTCCTGCTTGGACTTTATGAACCGCAGGAGGGAGAGGTGCGGATTCAGGGGATAGCTGCATCCAACATTCCGGATGGGGATAAACGCCGGATATTCGGCTATGTGGAGCAGTTGTTCCATATGGTGCCGGGAAGCGTGAAGGATCAGATTACATTATTTGATCCGGTTATTACCGATCAGGCGGTGAAGAATGTTGCTTCGCTTACCGGCCTGCAAGACACAATTGAAGCGCTTCCGGATGGATATGACACGATCTGTACACCGGAGCTTTTTTCCCAGGGACAGTGGCAGCTTCTGTCCATTGCGCGGGCAGCAGTGGCAAGTCCCCGATTATTGCTTCTTGATGAAATTACGGCCAATCTGGATGCCGAAACGGAAAAGGAAGTTTTGCAGGCCTTAAAGAGAGTATCCGGGGAACGCACTGTGATTTCCATTTCCCACCGGACGTCAGCAGAGATGGGAAGAGTGATTCCAATTGGTTAGCAGCCGTATGAAATTGATGTTCTGTATAAATGCAAGCATTCAAAGAATATAATTTTGCATGGCTCTGAATAGTTGCAAATGCATAAAAACCTTCTGATTTGTCAAAATAAAGGTAGTAGAGTTATTTTGACAGGCAGGAGGTTTTTTATGCAGGAAACAGTAGGTGCAATTTTTGAACAGGGGAAGGGAACAATTAAGATTCCGGTGCCTGTTTATATCCGGTCATGTGCTTCCGTGGTAAGTAAGAAGGAGGGACAGGGACCACTTGGCGAATTGTTTGATCTGGTTTTAGAGGATGATAAATCCGGCGCGGATACCTGGGAAGGGGCAGAGAGTGCCCTGCAGAGAGAAGCACTTTCCCTGGCAATTGAAAAGTCAGGATTAAAAAAGGAGAACATCAATCTGTTGTTTGCGGGAGATCTGCTTGGACAGTCGATCGCAAGCAGCTTTGGAAATATGAACTTTGATATTCCGTTTGTGGGGCTTTATGGGGCGTGTTCCACGAGCGGACTTTCAATCGCGATGGCAGCCATGATGATTGCGGGCGGGATGACGGAGAATGCGGCCTGTGTCACCTCCAGCCATTATGCCAGTGCAGAGAAGGAGTTCCGCTTCCCGCTCGATTATGGAAATCAGCGTCCGATGTCTGCAACGACAACGGTGACAGGGAGCGGAGCCTTTATTCTAAGCGGGCAGAAAAGTGAGCTGGATTATGCGAGGGTAACGGCGATTACCATTGGGAAGATTGTGGATATGGGAATCAGGGATTCCATGAATATGGGTGCGTGCATGGCCCCGGCGGCCGCAGATACCATTGAGAGGCATCTGCGTGACTTCCAGCGCAAACCGGAGGATTACGACCGGATTATTACCGGCGATCTTGGCATGGTCGGACAGACCGCACTCTTTGATCTGCTTCAGAAAAAGGGAATCGATATTACTGCACAGCACATGGACTGTGGAATTGAAATCTATGATGAATCCCAGGATGCGCATTCGGGAGGAAGCGGGTGTGGCTGCGCTGCTGTAACACTTGCGGCCCTGATTTTAAAGAAGTTAAAGGAAGGAAGCTATAAGCGCGTGCTTTTCGTGCCAACGGGAGCACTGCTCAGTAAGGTCAGCTTCAATGAAGGAAAGTCCATTCCAGGCGTGGCACATGCCGTGGAGTTTGCAGGGTGATGTGGTTGACATAATATAGAAGAAAGAGAAACCTACGATTAATAGCAAGATGTGTTCTAGCATTCTGTAAGGCTCTGTGATAGCGTAGAAAGAAATAAGGGATCAAACGGGAAGAGAAGGTCTCTGGGAGATCCGGTTACGCGATGGAGGTAAGTATAATGGAAAAGATGAAGAACAAGGGGTTAATCGAACGGGAGCAGAAGATGAGCTACAAGAATTTTAATGTAGCGGTGTACTGTCCTGTTGGAAATGTGAATGAGATACAGGATCTGGAAGAATTCGACCGGAGGTTCGCACTTCTTTATAAGAATGTAAAGCTGGGAAGGGCTTATCTTGAATGCTTCCGTGGAATGGAGTGGGCAACGAAGGAACAGCTCCTTAAGGTGAAGGCTTATTTTGAGAGTAAAGGAATTGCCACCTCAGGCGGCATTACCACCTGTGCGGCAGACCAGAATGATGGATTTAATTCCCTGTGTTATTCCAGTGATGAGGATGTGGAAATCCTTCGTAAGGCTGTTGCGTTGAATGCCGAAGTTTTTGATGAGCTGATCTTTGATGATTTCTATTTTTATAACTGCAGATGCAGGAAATGTATTGAACAGAAGGGAACGAAGAGCTGGAAGGAGTTCCGGCTGGAAAAGATGAAATACATTACGGAAGAGGTCGTGATGAAGACAGCTAAGAGCATCAACCCGGAAATGAATGTGATCATCAAGTATCCGCAGTGGTTTGAGGTATATAATGAGACCGGCTATGATCTGACGACACAGCCACAGATTGCGGATACGATTTATACCGGCACGGAAACCCGTAATCCGGATTACGCAGGACAGCATCTACCGAAGTACTTAAGCTATTTTGTTATGCGATATCTGGAAAGTGCGGCACCCGGAAGAAACTTAGGCGGCTGGTTTGATCCATATGAATGTACCTATAACCTGACCTCTTATCTGGAGCAGGGGTATCTGACGCTGTTTGCAAAGGCAAAGGAAGTGACGCTGTTCTGTTTGGGATCGCTGATCGAAGCTCCGGATTTCCGGTTATTCCCGGCCGCAGTAGGAGAAATGTTTGAGGAAGTGGATGAATATTTAAGTGAGCTTGGCAATCCCATCGGGGTTGCGGCATACCGTCCGGGACACTCTGCAGGAGAAGACAATCTGCACAGCTATCTTGGCATGTGCGGCATTCCTTTCGAGGCACATATGCATTATCCCGAAGGAGAAAAGGTGGTATTCTTAGCTGAAAGCGCTGCCGATGATGGTGAAATTGTGGAGAAAATGAAAGACAGCCTGATGAAGGGCTGTGATGTGGTAGTGACAAGCGGCTTTGTAGAAAAGCTCGGAGAAGTCTTCCAGCATGAATTCATGAATGTCTCTTATACTTCACGTAAAGCGATTGTAAGTGAATATGCAGGAACCGACAATTGCGGTATTAATATTTTCGGAAAATATCAGGGTGAAAAGCCGGTGCTGATTCCTCAGATGAGCTTCTGTACCAATGATGTGTGGGAGCTGGCAGCAGGCTATGGAACGGGAAATAACTTCCCGATCGTGTTGCGTTGTACCTATGCGGAGGGACATCTTTATGTAGTTACCATTCCGGATAACATGGGGGATCTGTATCATTACCCGGCAGCCGTGCTTTCCGTCATCCGCAAGGCGCTCTGTACAGGGCTTCCGGTACATATGGAAGGGAACAGTGGAATCCAGATGTTCCTATATGACAATAATAAGTTGATTTTACGCTCCGATGTGGCGTATTATGAACATGTAACCCTTCACTTTAAAGAGGATGTGAAGACGGTGAAGGAGCTTACCACAGGAAGAACCTATGAGGTTAAGGATCATGAACTGACCCTGCAGCTGTCTTCCTGCGTAAATTATGTATTGTCTTATATGTAACTATTAACAGCCATACGGATTATGACAATGTAAACGTCGAATGCCTGCGTTCGTAAGGACATCCGGCATGATTTATATGGTTCTGAATAGTTATATGTTTTATGGGCAGAACGGAGGCGTTTTGAAGAAAATATTGCGAAGAATCGGAATCCTGTTGGCTGTATTGCTGGTGGTGTGTATTGGCTACGTGATTTATGTCATGGTGGCATACTACCGGCTGCCGGATAACCAGCCCCTGACCGTTTCCCAGTCAGGAGAATATGCACAGTTTGAGGATCGTGCTCCTGTTACAACGCGGAAGGCGTACTGGGTTATGACCTACAACATCGGATTTGGCGCTTATCAGAGAGATTACAGTTTCTTTATGGATGGAGGTAAGTACTCCAGAGCCAGGGATGAAGAAAGTGTGATTGCGGATATCTGTGGTGTAGGAGATGTCATTAATAATACGGCGGCAGATTTTGTTTTCCTGCAGGAGGTGGATATTGACGGAACCAGGTCCTACCATGTCAATGAGCTGGAGCTGCTTAATGAGTTTGTGACAGGATATTATTATACCTTTGCGCAGAATTATGATTCACCTTATCTGATGGTACCTCCCTGGGAGCCGCATGGAGCTAATAAGGCAGGACTTGTCACATATTCAAGGGGAGAAATCACGGATGCACTTCGCAGAAGCCTGCCAATATCGGACAGCTTTAGCAAATTTACGGATCTTGACCGGTGCTATTCCATTTCCCGGGTTCCGGTAGATAATGGGAAGATGCTGTGTCTTTATAATGTGCATCTGTCTGCTTATGGAAGCAGCGAAGAGGTGCGAAGCGGTCAGCTCGGTATGCTGTTTGCGGATATGAAGGCAGATTATGACAGGGGGAATTATGTAATTTGCGGAGGTGATTTTAATCACAATCTCCGGACAGACGCAAGCTCCAATGCACCGGAGTGGGCGCAGCCGTTCCCAAGAGAAGAGCTTCCGGAAGGCTTCCGAATGGGAATGGACAGTCTGCGGGCCCTGGAGGATATTGCACATGATACCTGCCGGAATGCAAATGAGCCTTATAATGAAGAGACAACCATGACAGTGACACTTGACGGATTCATTATTTCCGATAACATTGCAATTAACTATTATAAGCATTCCGACTGGGGATATGAATATTCGGATCATGATCCGGTTGTCATGCAGTTCTTTTTAAATTAAAGATAATTGGTTTTGGACATATTACAGCTTTTCGAGGCATTTATATCCGGAAATTCTTTGATTTTTGGATATAAGTGCTTCTTATTTTTTATTTATGTCCAATATACGTTAAAATGACTTCATATTTTGACTGGAAATGCTTCAAAGGTTATCCGGTATGGAAAGCACTGGTTTTGCACATACTATCTCTGAAAAAAGTAAAGAACCGTATTTTAAATGATATTGAAACGGAGCAGGGGTGGTATGGGCAGTGAAAACGGAGCAGGCAAAATTTTATATATCAGGGCAGATCAGAACACAGAGGTGAAGGAGCCGTGCGTGAGCGTCGGGGACATTGCCTCTGTGTTTTGTGCAGATGAGCACATCATGGCGAAGGTAAAGGCACTTACCGTATTCCGGTTTCATAAGGAGGCACCGAAACGGCAGGTAATCAGCATATTGAAAGTGATTGAGCTGATTACAAAGGAGTATCCGGGAATCCAGGTGGAGAATCTGGGAGAGACAGCGGTACTGCTTGAATGGATTGATGTGGAGAAGCATAAGGGACCGGTACAGTGGCTTAAATTGACATTTGTCTCTATGATTACGTTTTTTGGCACCTCGTTTACGATTATGGCCTTTCACAATGATATTGGAATCTATGAGCTGTTTGACAAGCTGCACACGGTGGTGGCCGGTACACCGGCAAAGGGGATCAACATTCTGGAAATTTCCTATTCCATAGGGCTGGCGATTGGGATCATTGTATTCTTTAATCATATCGGAGGCCGGAGGATCACGAAGGATCCGACTCCGATTGAGGTGGAAATGCGTATTTATGAAACGGATGTGAATACGGCACTGATCGAAACCTCGGACAGGCAGGGGGATACGATCGATGTTTAATTTCTGGATGCATGTTCTGCTTGCGGTATGTGGAGCAAGCTTTGGGATCCTTTCATCTGCCGGAGTATTTACGGTGCTTGCCTCAGTCGGACTGGTACCGCGGTTTGCCGGAAAAATGCATGTGGCAAGGCATATATTCGCTTTGGAGGAGGCAGTGGTTTTTGGAACAGTCGCAGGGGGATGTGCCAGTGTATTTTATAAGTCCTTAGGGGAAGGAATATTGCCATCATGGCCTGGAACTGCATTTCTTATAGTGTTCGGATTTTTCGCCGGAATGTTTGTTGGCTGTCTTGCATTTGCCATTGCGGAAATGCTGAATTCCATTCCCATTTTTTCAAGAAGAACCGGCTTCCGGCATGGACTTGGTATTGCACTTTTGTTTGCAGCCTTAGGAAAAATGGCAGGAAGTATTTTCTATTTCCTTTTTATACAATGACAGGAATGTTAAAAATAAATGCTGACACCCATTGATGTACCCGAATTGTTACATTGTTATGCAATTTTCATAATTTTCTAACAATGAATGGTTATAAACCTTATAAATGAACTCATAAAAATACAAATCCGGAATGAAAATTTATTGCGGCAGATCTTAAAAAGTGCTATCGTGAATTGGGGAAGTAGTGTAAACAAAGGAGAATAAAAAATCAGGCAAATTTTTAAAATCCATCCGGGGAAGATTATCCATTGGAGTGGCTCTTCTTCATGAATCCAGGGAGGAAAATCCCTACGCGCTGAATTATTATTACTGCAGTGCAGATGCAGGCTTTCTTTTATCGGCATCTGGAGATGTGATTACCCATAAAAACAGTGAATGGCTTCCAACGGATGAGGGAAGCACCAATTTGAGCGAGGCATTACATACCGATCTGCAGAGTGCAGTAACGATTCGGGATTATGATGTGATGCAGGAAATGGCATCCACATACCTTAAGGATGCCGGATTCTATACGGATGCCTCGGCAACTCTTGGAGCACAGTCTGAAGAGCTTTCTGCAAGTACGCAGTCCATTGCAGATACGGCAGAATCCATTTCCCGGGCACAGGATCAGATCAGTGAGAAGATCAGCAGCATCAATGGGAAGCTTTCCGAACTTCAGAATGCATCCGGAAAAATTGATGAGGCAGTACAAAGAACATCAAAGGAAGCTGACCTCTTGCATGATGCGGTAGAACAGTTTAAACTATAATAGATGGCTGGAAACGGCGATTCAGTACAGGTCGAAGTATTTGCACCTGAGACCGTAAGAACATGATACACTGTGGTAAAGAAAGCAAAGTGAGGGAAACAGCATGCGTCAGATGGAATTTAAAATGGAACGGCCGGGGCTCCTGCAGGAAGGGGATGACATTACCGTAACCGAAGGTGTGCTGCCGAGTAATTATTATTATACGATTGATCCATCCCTTGCAATGTCACCGAACATTCCGTTCCGTGAGCGGCTGAAGGTCAGAAAAGGGCGTGTGGTAAAGATCACGGAGAATGAACGGGGCTTCTATGTGACAGCTGAGTTTGATGATGATAATTAAGCCTGTCAGAAATGAGTGTGCAATATGTCAGCTTATGAAGGTACTGGATTATACAAATAATCAGAAGAGGAGAATATTATGTTAACTAAAGTGGCAACAACAAAAGCACCTGCAGCAATCGGACCCTATTCCCAGGGAATTATCGTGAATGGAATGTTATATGCATCCGGACAGATCCCGATCATTCCGGCAACCGGAGAGATCGCACAGGGAGATATTACCGTACAGGCAAAGCAGGTGATGTTAAATATCGGAGAGATTTTAAAGGAAGCAGGAACCACCTATGAAAACGTGGTAAAGACCACCTGTTTCCTTTATGATATGGCAGATTTTGCAGCATTTAATGCAGTATATGAGCAGTACTTTACCGGTAAGCCGGCAAGAAGCTGTGTTGCAGTGAAGCAGCTTCCGAAGAACGTCCTGTGTGAGGTAGAAGTGATTGCGGCTCTGTAAAAGCTACACAGACCGGATTACAGAAGAAGATCCGAATAGAAATTTACAACAGGATGGTATAGACACTTGAAGACAAATTCAATAGGGAATGGCTTTTTATTACTGTCAGCCGCATTTATCTGGGGCATTGCATTCGTGGCACAAAGCGTTGGCATGGATTATTTAGGCCCACTTTCTTTTGGTGCGTCACGATTTTTGCTGGGAGCAGTGGTTCTGCTTCCCGTGATCGCATTCCGCAGAAGACAGAATCAGAAAAAGGGAATTGCACCTGCCGGTGCGAAGATCACCTGGATCGGAGGAATCTGCTGTGGACTGGCTCTGTGTGCGGCTTCTACCCTGCAGCAGATCGGAATCCAGTATACCTCGGTTGGAAAAGCAGGATTTATCACGACACTGTATATTATTATTGTGCCGATTCTGGGAATTTTTCTGAAGAAAAAGGTACCCGGAAAGGTCTGGCCGTGTGCCGTGCTTGCAGCAATTGGTATGTACCTGCTTTGTATGAGTGAAAGCTTACAGATTGGTAAGGGTGATGTGCTTGTTTTTATATGTGCATTCCTGTTTGCCATACAGATTCTGCTTGCGGATCATTTCGTGGAGCTTGCAGATCCGGTGGAGATTTCCTGTATCCAGTTCCTGACCTCAGGAGTGATTCTCACCATTTTAATGTTTGTGTTTGAAACTCCACACTGGTCTGATTTCGTGGCAGCATGGCTTCCCATTGCCTACGCCGGAATTCTGTCAAGTGGTGTGGCATACACCCTGCAGCTCATCGGGCAGAAGGGGATGGATCCGACCATTGCCTCTCTCCTGCTTTCCATGGAATCCACTTTTTCCGTACTGGCAGGCTGGGTAATTTTAAAACAGAAGCTGACGGTAAAGGAATTAATCGGCTGCGTACTGATGTTTACAGCCGTAATTCTGGTACAGCTTCCGGGAAGGTCTGCCAATCGGAGTTCTTAGCTCTTTTATAAGGTGTGAACAGAAGAAAATGATTCAGTAATGCAAAATCCCATCGGCGAAGCCGAATTGGAATGGATTTTGCATCGTAACTGTGAAGGCACTGAACAGTTACGAGAGCAGTTCAATATAGCTTCAGATATAACAGTCGGATTTTTACGGATATACGGAGTGATATCTTAATTATGGCGGAACGGATTCCCCGAAAGGAGAAAGGTTTACTATGAGAATTACAAATAAAATTATGCAGAACAATTCCTTATATAATATCAATAACAACAAGATTCTGCAGGATAAATTAAGCACACAGATGTCTACCCAGAAGGCGATTACAAGACCTTCGGATGATCCGGTTGTGGCGATCCGTGCACTCCGCCTCCGGAGCAGTGTTTCCGAACTGACCCAGTATTATAAGAAAAATGCACCGGATGCCCAGAGCTGGATTGAGGTAACCGGCAAGGGGCTGTCCACAGTAACCGATATCCTTACTGATATGAATAGGCAGGCGAATAAAGGCGCTAACAAGGATTATACCTCCAGCGAGCTTTCCATTATTGTCAAGCAGCTGCAGTCTCTGAGAGACGAGTTTTATGCAACCGGAAATCTGGATTATGCCGGAAGATATGTATTCACCGGTTACCGGACCGATACCACCATGACCTTCACCAAGGGAGAAGTGGAAGAGACCAAACCGGACTATGTGATCCATGAGCAGGGAACCATGGCAGATTTTGACAGTATTAATTACACCTATACTGCAAATCTGGATGGGATGAATGCCAGCAATTATGATCAGAAGAATGTCATTGAACAGGACGTTGTGAATGGGGATATCCACCGGATCCGTTTGGCATACAATCAGGTGGAGAGCTTTGACAGTATTCAATTAGTAGATAAGGATGGAAAAACCGTAAAGGCAACTTATAATCCAACCCCGATTTCTACTACGGCAGATCCGGATCCGTACAAGACCATTCAGGATGCCAACAAAGACGGAAAGGAAAAGATTGTATTCGTGCCGGAAACAGGAGAGGTTCTTTTCTCGGATAAAGCCTATGAGAAAATAAATACCGAAGCCGGTGCAATTTCGGGCTCTGAAACCGAAATCCGCATGAATTATAAAAAGAGCAAATGGGAGGTTGGTGACCTTCGGCCGGAGCATTACTTTGCCTGTGAAGGAACGACAACCAAAAATGGTGTAGCCAAGAAGGTTTCTTATAATGAAGAGTATCTGGAGGGAAAGAAGGAAAAGCAGAGCATCGAATACGATGTCGGATATAATCAGAAGATTGAAGTAAATACCACTGCAGAGGAGGTGTTCAACCATAATCTGGATCGTGATGTGGATGACCTGGTTACCGCCCTTGCATCCCTGGAAAAAATTGAGAGTACCTGGACAGATCTTAAGAAAGTATTATCCGGACTGGATGAAGGAACAGCGGATTACAAGGAGGTTCAGACGAAGCTGGAGGCAGCCGACAAGGCGTTCAGCTACATCCGCGAGAATATTCATGATCTCATGCAGCACACCATTACTTCCACACAGCAGTATCTGGATGATACGAATGTGGCAATTACCGATAACGGAACGAGAGAGTCCCGCCTTGACCTTATCAGCAACCGCCTGATGGATCAGCAGACCACTTTTAAGACACTGCAGTCCGAGAATGAAGACGTGGATATTGCAGACGTGACCATCCAGCTTACCAGTACAAAGCTGACATACGATGCGGCACTTATGGCAACCGGCAAGATTATGCAGACATCGCTCATGAACTATATCTAATCATAAGTACTGGGAATCCGTACTTATGATTAGATGAGCTATAGATCGCACGGATTTGCAGAGGCAGATACCACTTTGAGGTGCAAATCCGGATCGGAAAATGCATCATCGCATTTTCCGATTAGTCATACACATTATGAAACCGCGCGGAGCGCAGATGGGAGAAGTTATGAATATTAAGACGAAAAATTTCGGAGAAATTACAATCGCAGATGAAAAGATCATTGAATTTCCGTCCGGAATCATTGGATTTCCGGAGCTTACCCAGTTTGCCCTGATTCATGACGAGGATAAGGGCGTAGGCGGTATCCACTGGCTGCAGTCCGTACAGGAACCAAATTTCGCAATGCCGGTTATGGATCCCCTTCTTGTGAAGGAAGACTATAATCCAACCGTAGAGGACGAGCTTTTAGCTCAGGTTGGCGATATTGTTCCGGAGGAGCTTCTGGTACTGGTTACGGTAACGGTTCCAAGCGACTTAACCAGGATGAGTGTGAATCTTTGCGGACCCATTGTAATTAATTCGCTGACCCACAAGGCTGTCCAGATCATCGTAGAAGGGGAAGATTATCAGGTGAAATTCCCGATTTATGACATTCTTAAGAATAAGAAGAAAGCAGGTGAATAGATGTTAGCTTTATCCAGAAAGAAGGGCGAATCCCTCGTACTTAGCAACAACATTGAAGTAACCGTTCTTGAAATCAAGGGCGAACAGGTAAAGCTGGGCATCACTGCACCGAAGGACGTTCCGATTTACCGTAAAGAAGTTTACACCCAGATCCAGGCAGCCAATGAAGCCGCGGTCGATACCGGCGGCATGGCAGCGTTGAAGGATCTGTTGGGATAAAACCGAAAACAGAAATAAGAATCATACCTGCAGATTTAAAACTTCTATGCTCGAAGTACAGTAAAGCATAGAAGTTTTTATTTTGCAGCGTAACCATGAGGGGATTGGACGACTATGTTATTTTCGGGATCTTACATCAAAAATCTGTCCACGATATTTCTGCAGAACGGTACGCAGCAGCATACCTAAGACACCGCAGGAAATAATCTCTCCGATACCGACAGTGAGCATGAAGTAATAGATAGCACCTTCCGCATGATAAACATAGGCCAGTACGAAGGGGACGATGATGGTGTTCGCAATAATGGGAGGGAGTGGAGCCAGCCATTTTGCTTTATTACGCAGAAGCCAGGTGCCGGCTGCACCGATCAGCGTGGCAATACTTCCGAAGATAATGTCTAACAGCATGCATCCGGTCAGGGTATTACTGATAATGCAGCCTAAGAATAATCCGGGTATAGCGGCAGGGGTGAATACGGGAAGAATGGTCAGGGCTTCTGAGAAGCGGACCTGAATGGCATAGTTTGCCAGTCCCAAAGCGTTGGCTAACAGGGTCAGCACAACATAGAGAGCAGCGATCACTGCCCCGTGTACGAGGTACAATACTTTTTTGTTCATTTGTTTTCTCCTTTAGTTTTGTTTTACGAGTGGAAGGTCTCGAACACTCGATATAAATAGCTTGTATAACATATCACATTACAGTCAGGATTGCAAGAGAAAACGCGAACATATGAGCAGCGCCTATGAGCAGCGCACAGGAATGGTACTGTTAATGAAATTTCTATAATGAATAAATGTTTCATGATAATCTTTTGAGACTACAAATATCATAAATTAAAGAACAGTTATAATTTGTGAACCGTTAAAAATACATTCCGTGGTTCGAAATTCAATAGACATTATTTTCGTTATATGATATACTAGCCGTGCGAAATGCATAAGATTTGATCAGATGCATTTGAGTCTGCATGTGGTTTGCAGAACACCTATCTATTATTTTACATTTAATGGAGGCTATGAAATGACGAAAGCAGAGATTTTAAAGGCAGAGATTTTAAAGCAGTATAAGAGCGTGAGACAGTTCGCAATTGATATGGAGATTCCTTACAGTACACTGGTAACTGCACTGGACAGAGGAATTGAAGGAATGGCATACGGTACAGTGATCCGTATCTGTGATAAATTAAGTCTGAATCCGGTAGACTTTTCTTCTTTGGAGAAGGGAGAGGTTCTTGGTGAGAAGCTGCTTGAGAACAGAGTAATGCAGTATTACATCCAGTTAAATAAGAGAGGACGCAAGAAGATCCTTGAAATGATGGAGGATTATGTCCAGCTTGACAAGTACAAGGAGGCTTAATGAATAAGCATTACGATTATCTGATCGTAGGGGCCGGGCTGTTTGGCTCGGTCTTTTCTTACGAGATGAGACAAAAGGGGAAAACGTGCCTTGTGATTGACAAGAGGGATCATCTGGCAGGTAATATTTATACACGCGAAGTGCGTGGAATTCAGGTGCATGAATATGGGGCACATATTTTCCATACCTCGAATCGAAAGGTCTGGAATTATGTGCAGCAGTTTGCGGAGTTTAATCATTTTGTAAATTCGCCGATGGCAATTTATAAGAATGAGATCTATAATCTTCCATTTAATATGAATACGTTCAGTAAGCTCTGGGGGATTAAGACACCTGCCGAAGCAAAGGCGAAAATCGAAGAACAGATCGCAGAGCTGGCTGTTGATGAACCGCAGAATCTGGAAGAGCAGGCATTGAAGCTTGCCGGCCGGGATGTCTATGAGAAGCTGGTGAAGGGTTATACCGAGAAGCAGTGGGGAAGAGAGTGCCGTGAGCTTCCTGCCTTTATTATTAAACGGCTTCCGCTGCGCTTTACTTATGATAATAATTACTTTACCGACCGCTATCAGGGAATTCCGATGGGCGGTTATACCGCTATGATTGAGAAGATGCTGGACGGAACCGAGGTTCGCCTCAATACCGAATATCGTTCCTTTGTGAAGGAACAGGAGACAGCCCTTGCAAACGGAGCAGATGCCATCACCTATGATAAAGTGCTTTATACCGGAATGATTGATGAGTATTTCGACTATTCCCTTGGCAATCTGGAATATCGTTCCCTGTATTTTGAGCAGGAGGACATGCCGGAATGTGACAACTATCAGGGCAATGCTGTGATCAATTACACCGAGCGTGAAGTTCCCTACACCCGGATCATAGAGCATAAGCATTTTGAGTTCGGGAAGGGAGCGGGAACATTCATTACCCGTGAGTATCCGGCTGACTGGCGTTCTGGTGACGAACCGTATTATCCTGTCAACAACGAACGGAACAATGCGTTATATGAGAAGTATCGGGAGCTTGCTTTGAAAGAGAAGAATGTTTTGTTTGGCGGCCGCCTTGGCCAGTATAAGTATTATGACATGGATAAAGTCATTGAAGCTGCATGGGAAATGTGTGAAGCACAGAATTAATGTAATGAAATTGTAACCTGTATGAATGCCAGCATTCACAGAAAGCAATTTTTCTTGGCTCTGAATAGTTACAAATTAACTTAATTATCAAAACAGCTCAGAAGACAAAAAATGACAAGCAGACCTTTGGCGAGGCTGCCTGTCATTTTTTCTTCTGAGCGTCCGTCTGATTCTACCTATACTTAAGTCAATTCTAACAATAACTATTAAACAACATCCCACTATAATTACTGGTTACATACGGCGACGAGAAATTATGTCCGGGATTCTTATAAGCCACAATAGTCTTATCAATATACTCCATTGGATTCAGCGAAATCTGATTCGTCTTCCGCAATACGGCATTCGTAAAGTCCTTCATGTTCGAAAGAGAAGAAAAATCCTCGTCTGAAAGAATTCCCTGATGAAATGCGTTTTCGTCCATGGATAACTGTCCGTCTTCTTCGAAGGACACCCCAAGCTTTGCAAGTCCCGGAAGATAATGGGCAGACATTCGTTTCATTTCGCCGATCAGCTGGCTGCTCTTCGGATGAAGCTCCTGATATTGTGCGGCAGAACGGATGAAGGAATTGTAGCCGCCAATCAGATTACCGACATTCTCGGTTAAGGACTCAAGGTCGGTCTTCAATCCAATGGTAGAAGCATCCCCGTCTGCTGTGTGAACACCCTTCAGGGTCAGTTCATAAGTATTATCAATCGTAAAGTGGTTCGTGGATGCAGTTCGCGGTTCTCCGTTTAACAGGAATTCTGCATTGGAGGGCTTGCGGGAAACAAAGTCAAGACCAAGGTAATCCACGGTTCCTGCAATCTTACTGGTATGATTGTCGGATACATGAAAAATGGTATCACGTCCGGCCTTTACACCATCGGAAGAAGAGGTCAGGCGCAGTGCACTGTTGCCCTTGCCATCTTCCAGAATATCGGCATTAACACCGATATCTGCTTTATTAATCAGCCGGGAAAGACGTTCCTGGACATCCCGGTTCGTCTCACCTTCGTGAATATTATACTGAAACTCATAGCTGAGATCATTAATCGTAATGTCAAAAGAGTAGGTGTCCGGAGAAAGGCTGATTTTGTTGTCGGAAGGAAGAATGGTTCCGAGATTCTCCTGACTGGTTGCAAGTCCGGTTACTTCGATTGTAAAGGAAGGAACTTCGGTATTTCCGTCCGGCTCACCGATATAGGAAGCATCGACCATATCCGGATTGCTGGAATAAGCCGTTTTCTTCTGGAACATTTCGTCGTCTCCGACACCACCCAAGGAAACAATGGTGTTACGCAGGAGACGGGCATTTTCTTTTAAGCCCACTGCAAATTCACGGGATTCTTTACTTGTATCAAAAAGATACAAGGGAGCGTCTTTGTTTAATTTGACCATGGAGTTATAGATACTGCGAAGCTCACTCTTCTTATGCGTGTCGTACTGTGAAAAAGTCTTCTTTGGCGCATAAGTTGTCAGATAATGGTTATAGACGGTATTCATGATCGAATTGTATGCCATAACTGCCCCCTCCTTTCATCCGTGAATATGATGCACCGGTTCGGCCGTGCAGAAATAATTGTGTCATTTGACTGATTATTTCCATGGTCTGTAAGATACTTGCAAATAGGAACCATCCGTGTTATATTTACAAAGTCAATAATATGCATCAGGGCATTAAACCTACTTTTATGAATAAAGTGTAGCACGGTAAAGCGTAGATTTCAAGTAGTGCATTGGAACTATCGGTTCCTATGGAACTATCGGTTCCTAATTGTAACAGTTCAGCCCTGCCCATTCATAAGCTGCCGGATTGTACAGATTGGCTAACCAATATACGTGTTTTCCGGCAGCTTATTTCATGTCGGGCGTCCGCCCTATGGAAATGATTGTATAAGCTGCCCTTAGTGAGCAAGCTCCCACGGTCATCTTGCACAATCATTTCTGCACGGCTGAACTGTTACATTTTATTTGGAAATATCAGCTTTTGTATTGACGAAAGGACTTGACTGTGTTATAGTTATCAAACGAGATGCAATTTAGGTCTTTTTTTTGTGCTTAAAATTCGGATATTAGAATGGAGGAATAGAGAATGCGTACGAAGATCACATTGGCTTGTACAGAGTGTAAGCAGCGTAACTACAACACTACGAAGGATAAGAAGAATCATCCGGACAGAATGGAAACCAAGAAATATTGTAGATTCTGCAAAACTCATACTTTACACAAGGAAACCAAATAATTACGCTGTTGTTTGAAAGGAGTTATCATGGCAGAATCCGCAAAGAATGAAAAGACAAAGAAACCCGGTTTTTTCAAAGGCGTTAAGGCTGAGTATAAGAAGATCTCATGGCCTGATAAAGACTCACTCGTTAAGCAGTCTGTTGCAGTTGTGTGCATTTCCGTGGTAGTAGCAGCTATTATTGCGGTGCTTGACGTTGCAATGCAGTACGGCGTTAATTTCCTGACAAGTCTGTAGAATGAGGTGAATGTATGGCAGAAGCAAACTGGTATGTAGTACACACCTATTCAGGATATGAGAATAAGGTTAAGGCTAATATTGAAAAGACCATTGAGAACAGACATTTAGAGGAAGAGATTTTGGAAGTCCGTGTTCCGATGCAGGACGTTGTTGAAATGAAGAACGGCGCACGCAAGACGGTTCAGAAGAAGATGTTCCCGGGATATGTTCTGATCAACATGGTAATGAATGACGATACCTGGTATGTTGTCCGCAATACCAGAGGCGTAACCGGATTTGTGGGACCCGGAAGTAAGCCGGTTCCGTTATCCGAGGCAGAAATGAAGCCGCTTGGAATCAAGGTTGAGAACATCTCTGTAGATTTCAAAGAGGGCGATACCATTGCGGTTGTTGCGGGTGTCTGGAAGGATACCGTTGGTGTGGTTCAGAGAATGGACTACAGCAAACAGACAGCAACCATCAATGTAGAACTGTTCGGCAGGGAAACACCTGTCGAGATCAGCTTCGCAGAAGTAAGACTTATGTCTTAGAAGAACCTGCATATGCAGGTCTTCATGAAACATTTTTTATAGGCTCACGTCTGTGAGCCGTGGAAGCAGGGAAACCTGCGCCATACCACAATGCAAGGTGCTCTTTTTTCTGGAGCACTCTTGTAAATATAGGAGGTGCCAAAATGGCAAAGAAAGTAGAAGGATACATCAAGTTACAGATCCCTGCTGGTAAAGCTACACCAGCTCCCCCGGTTGGTCCTGCACTTGGACAGCATGGGGTTAACATCGTTGAATTTACAAAGCAGTTCAACGCAAGAACAGCAGATAAGGGTGATGTGATCATCCCTGTTGTAATTACCGTTTATGCAGACAGAAGCTTTAGTTTCATTACAAAGACTCCCCCTGCAGCAGTACTTCTTAAGAAAGCATGCAACATTAAGTCCGGTTCCGCTACACCTAACAAGACAAAGGTTGCTACAATTTCCAAAGCAAAGCTTCAGGAAATTGCTGAATTAAAGATGCCAGACCTTAACGCTGCAAGCCTTGAGACTGCTATGAGCATGATCGCCGGAACAGCAAGAAGTATGGGCATTACTGTAGAAGACTAGTGCTATAGGAGGATAACGAAATGAAACATGGAAAGAAATATGTAGAAGCTGCAAAGCTTGTTGACCGTGCAGTTGCATATGAGCCTGCTGAGGCAGTTGCTCTTGTTAAGAAGACCGCGGTTGCTAAATTTGATGAAACAATCGAAGTCCATATCCGTACAGGATGTGATGGACGTCATGCTGAACAGCAGGTTCGTGGAGCAGTTGTACTGCCGAACGGAACCGGTAAGACAGTTAAGGTTTTAGTATTTGCCAAGGGTGATAAGGTTGCTGAGGCA
>ERZ1106939.15-NODE-15-length-114497-cov-7.009734_pt1 | contig 114497 bp, 90 predicted proteins | sample MGYA00403669_ERZ1106939 | MGnify/ENA primary metagenome ERZ1106939 (study PRJEB35170, sample SAMEA104062447) | human gut metagenome | biome: human gut; feature: human-associated habitat; material: faeces | place: Denmark | collected 2012-09-28 ...
GCGAGCTGGGTTCAGAACGTCGTGAGACAGTTCGGTCTCTATCTATCGTGGGCGTTGGAAATTTGCGTGGTTCGGGCACTAGTACGAGAGGACCGTGCCGGACCGACCTCCGGTTTGCCGGTTGTGCCGCCAGGCGCACCGCCGGGTATCCGCGTCGGGTATGGATAAGCGCTGAAAGCATCTAAGCGCGAAGCCTTCCACAAGATTAGATTTCCTTTTAGAGGGCCGTCAAAGACGATGACGTGGATAGGGTGCAGGTGTAAAGGCGGCGACGCCAAAGCCGAGCACTACTAATAGCCCGAAATCTTTCGCCGTTCGTGGTTTCCCTGCCCGCACATGGCATTCCGGTTCGTCATCCTTTCGTTTTGTTTGTTTGACTTGTGTCCCACACTCGGTCCGCGCCCCGGCGCGTGCCGCAGTTCGAATTCATCATGGTGGCTATAGCGGCGGTGTCCCACCTCTTCCCATCCCGAACAGAGAAGTTAAGCCCGCCCTCGCCGATGGTACTGCCCGCAAGGCGGGAGAGTAGGTAGCCGCCTTTTTCCATTCCGTTCCCCCGCGCACGGCCCATGCCGGGCGGGGGAACGGGTTTTTTATTCCCGGGGGCTTCTGAATTGTCACATTGGTATATGAAATAAGTTGTATGTTATTCTTGGCTTCTATGGGTATATGACTTTCTGGTCTTCAATAATGTAGATACCTTTTTTTACCTCTTTTACAGGGCATCCGGATAAATCGTATATAGATTTCATGGTTCTGTTCCCGTGATGATGGACAGGTTTGACAGACAAACCGCCTTCTCCGATAGAGAAATCTGTTACTCTGTTGCTCATCGTGTTTAAGGCTCTGACATCCGTTGCTTCCAAAGCCCGATTGTATAGGATAAGGTCATCCATCCTTACGTCTACGGAACCCCAAAAAGAGCCGTAGCCTAAATAGAAATTAGGGCATGATTGAATGAAGTCTATGACCCGATTATAATCAAAGTCTTTTGTGTCTGTAATATTGATGCCATTACAGTTTCCGATGTATTCAACGTCACGTATCTTACTTCCGTTGACGTATATGGTACACCCTTGGCTACGTGAAATGGTTATCGTGACGAGACACCATTTACCGACAGGAATACGTGCGGAGATAATACTACCAGGATGGTTGATGTCGAACCAGTCTTTGCCATTGTTAAAGCCTACGTAGGAATTACCTGTAAGATATAGCCTGGTGTTAACCGTAGGATTGTAGAAAGACCATATTGCGTCCCATGGAATGTCGTCAGTACGTTTCACCCATAAAGATACGGTCATACCTTCCAAACGCTCATTCCTTAGCGGATTGGGCATTTGTGTGTAGCTGCAATAGCCGCTTGCGCCGAAATATTGGTGCAGGATGCTGCCGTTGCGCAGACTGTCCTTTTCCAACGACGGTTTGTTGTTGCCGCCTTGCGACAAGCGCTTGGCTGTTTGTACGTGGTCGTATGCATTGACGAAAGGCTCTTGGTCGAAATCATAATATGCTTTTATGCCGCCAAGCCAATTACCGTCGGGCAGAGATTCCTTGTGGGCCGTGACGTGGAACGTATCAGTCCAAAAGTAGGCACCGCAGGACAGTTCGCAGGATAATTGCACGGGGATGTCTTCCGTCAGGCCGGCCGGGTTGTATCGTCCGGTATGGGAAACCACGTCCGGAGTGTCGGACTCCCATTTGGCGTTGACATTGATTTCCTTCTCCGGTCCATACAAGTCTATGTTGCGCGAGATGTATTGATTGTCCTTGACCGGAATGGTGGTCGTATTGAGCGTATAAGCCAAGGCGTATTCGTCCTTCATCCGGTATCCCCATACATTTGTTCCGTTGTCGCCACATGCGGTGAAACAGATGGCTTTGATGGTGGTCGGTTCCATTTGTTGCTCTGTTACGACTCCTTCGTAAACCGTACCGTCCAAGTTCAAGGTGATGTATGAATTGCCGTCATATATCTTCCAAGTTCCGCTGTATGCCCCTTCTACCTTCCCGTCTTCGCGGAGTTGGATTTCTGTGGGTACGGCCTCTTCGTAGGCGGCATGGTTTTGCCCATAGGGATGGGTGAGGACGTGATAACGGCCTGCTACCTCTTTAGAATCGAACCGTTGGGAAGAGGCAATCTGACGGTCACCTGTCGTTTCTCCGTGGAACTCGAACGGAGCGGCTACGGGCCAGCCGGAACGGTTCAGGAACAGTTGGTGCACACGAACCTGATGTCCCGCCGTCCCGTCATTGAATTTGGTATGGTAAACCAAGTAAGTGCGTCCGTCCTCTGCGGCAAGCACGGAATTATGTCCTTGTGCACGTTCGCCGACATTCATAAATCCCCAATGGTTGTAGGCTCCCAATAGCTTTTCACCGCGATTGTCTGCATTGGGACCGTAATTAAGTTTCCAACTTGTGAAGATGGCATCGGTCCCGTTCATGTCCTTGTACGGGCCGTCCGGACGAGACGAACGGAATACGCGCATCTCGTATCCGCCGTTGGGTTCAAGCCCGCCATAGCTCATGAACAAGTAATAGTGGTCACCGATTTGTTCGATATAGGAACCTTCGCCCGATACATAACGGCCGCCTGCGATTTTCTTTCCGAAGTACGGGTCGGATGTCACGTTAGCCCCTTTCTTATCGAAGTCCCCCGTATAAGTGACGTTGTAGTCCCGCAGACCGGTATTCGGATCTAATTGCAGGATATAGATGCCACCCGACCAAGAGCCGTACGACATCCATAACGTCCCGTCTTCATCGTAGAACACGCAAGGGTCTATGGCGTGCGGCCAATAATCTCCCCATTTTTCCTGTTTATACCGTGCAGGGAGGCTAGATTGCTTTCCGATGACTAATTCCAGATCGGTCTTGTGGAAGGAGATGCGTTCGTCCGTGTCGCTGCGGAATCCGCTGAATACAACAGGACCTTGGTAGACGTAAGGCCCTTCTATGCGGTCGGCCGTGAGCAGGATGATACAAGAATTCCATTGCGGACCGTTCAGGCTGAGGTATTGGCACCATTTCCCCAACACGGGATTGTAAATAATGTCCGGAGCCCACATGTTGCCGTCTACGGTCCATGGCGTTTCTTCTCCATTGGTACCGGTACCGGGAAGGGCGCAGTTCCAAGCTGCGGCATCGAAATTACCGAAATCCACCGTTTCGCCGTGAATGGTGATTTTCCGCGTTTGGTGAGTGTGGAAAGCGTCCGCCGGAGCTACGTCGGACGTGATTGTCCCGTCCGTATCCACCGTGCCCCAAGGAAAGGACACCCCGGTCCAGTTTTGCAAATCACGGGTTTTGGCAGTAGCCATGTGTGAACCGAAGACGTAATACAGCCTGCTCCCCTCATCATAAACGATAGAAGGGTCGTGCACACTGGTGCGTTGCATGCTTATTGTGGAATATTTGTTTTTCGCATCCTCCGTAGTCATGGGAATCCGGAGAGTTTCCTCTTATCCGTGCGAAGGCAAGGAATGGGATAGCGTAACTGTGAGCACCAGGCTTTTCAATAGGGAATAGAATACTTTTTTCATGACTTTCATCAGGTTAATGCTTTTAAAACGCAAAACGCAACTAACTTTCCTGAAGTTAATTGCGTTTGTATTGAGTTGCGGAGGCTCGACTCGAACGAACGACCTCCAGGTTATGAGCCTGGCGAGCTACCAACTGCTCCACTCCGCGATGTGTTTCTTGTTTCTGTGTGCAAAGGTAGCGCATTTCTCCCGAACAGCCAAACAAATTGCGGATTATTTTCGTGAAATTGCAAATGTGGCCGTTTCGTTGCCGGTGGAGCGTTCCGTGTTCCTTGTCTTGCAGCGGTGGTAGGCCACCATTAGTCTTGTGCAGGGATATAGTTTATTTGGCTTTCTTCGTTGGTGGCTTCCTGTTTGAAGATGACCGGTCGGAGACCGTCGTTGCAACTACACAGATGGCAATGCCTGCTTTGCTTATCCAATCGCCGTAGTAGAACGGCTCTTTCGTTGCGCCGTGGGCCAACGCAAATACATATTGGTAAATCGCTTTCCAAGCCTCGTCGCAAAATCCGTCGGGTTTGGCATAGTCGGCATAAAATACCTGTCCTTCGCGGAGCATCGGGCATGGGGGCAGTCCTGCTGCGCCGTATGCAAAATTACGGAAAAGCCGGTATGGCGGCAATAAAGTCTGTGTTAATTTGAGCCGGGCTTACCCGTTTCGGATAACAATGGCAGGCTTTTTTACAGAACTGAAACGAAAATTAAGGGGGAAATATTGCCTGCTTGCCGGATTTCGCTTACATTTGTAACAGTTATGGCTGTTTCGAAGACAAGGACACGATTGGTGGATGTGGCGCGAGGGCTGTTTGCCAAGCAAGGGCTGGAGAATACGACGATGAACGATATTGCCGTAGCCTCGGGCAAAGGACGCCGTACGCTTTACACCTATTTCAAGAATAAGGAAGACATTTATTTTGCCGTGATAGAAACGGAGTTGGAGCATCTTTCGGCCCAGTTGTCGGAAGTGGCCAATAAAAGGATGGATTTGGAGGAAAAACTGGTGGAAATCATTTATGTCCATTTGCATTCCATTAAAGAGGTCGTGTTGCGCAACGGTAATTTGCGTGCCGAATTCTTCCGTAATATCTGGATGGTGGAGAAGGTGAGGAAACATTTCGACCAAAAAGAAACGGAGTTTTTCATCGGGGTGTTGAAAGAAGGGGTCGCCTCGGGTGAGTTTTCCATAGAGAATGTGGCATTGGTGGCCGATGTGATGCACTATTGCGTGAAAGGGTTGGAGGTGCCTTACATCTACGGCCGCTTGGGAGAGGGACTGAACAAGGCGGAAACGCGCCGTATGGTGAAGACATTGATACACCGCGCATTGCGGGGAGAACGTTGACAGATAATATATTTAACCATTAAATAATAAATTGATTATGGGATTATTGACAGGAAAGACGGCTTTGGTGACGGGTGCCGCCCGCGGTATCGGTAAAGCCATAGCCCTGAAGTTTGCCGCCGAAGGCGCGAACGTGGCTTTTACGGATTTGGTAATTGATGAAAACGGGCAGGCTACCGAGGCGGAAATCGCCGCTTTCGGCGTGAAGGCCAAAGGCTACGCTTCCAATGCGGCTGATTTTGCACAGACGGAAGAAGTGGTGAAGCAGGTGAAAGAGGATTTCGGTTCGATAGATATTTTGGTAAACAATGCCGGTATCACCAAAGACGGCTTGATGTTGCGCATGACGGAGGCACAGTGGGACGCAGTGATTGCCGTCAACCTGAAGTCGGCTTTCAACTTCATCCACGCTTGTACGCCTATTATGATGCGCCAGAAGGGCGGTTCCATCATCAATATGGCTTCCGTGGTGGGCGTGCACGGCAATGCGGGGCAGTGCAACTATTCGGCTTCCAAGGCCGGTATGATAGCTTTGGCCAAGTCCATAGCTCAGGAGATGGGAGCCAAAGGTATCCGTGCCAATGCCATAGCACCGGGCTTTATCGAGACGGCCATGACGGCAGCATTGCCGGACGACGTGCGTGCGGAATGGTGCAAGAAGATACCTTTGCGTCGTGGCGGCACGCCGGAAGACGTGGCCAACGTGGCACTTTTCTTGGCTTCCGACCTGTCTTCTTACGTGTCGGGACAGGTTATCCAGATTGACGGTGGCATGAACATGTAATCCGTATGGACGTAGTCTACGAAGACAACCACCTCATCATCGTCGACAAAAGCAGTTCGGAGATTGTGCAGGGCGACAAGACCGGCGACAAGCCTTTGGCGGAGATGGTGAAGGAATACATCAAACAGAAGTACCACAAGCCGGGGAACGTGTTCCTCGGCGTGGTGCATCGTTTGGACCGTCCCGTGAGCGGACTGGTGGTCTTTGCCCGTACCGGCAAGGCTTTGGCCCGGCTCAACGAAATGTTCCGTACGAAAGAAGTGCACAAGACGTATTGGGCCATTGTGGGGAATTGTCCGCCTGCGGAAGAAGGGGAACTGGTGCATTGGTTGGTGCGTAACGAGAAGCAGAACAAGTCGTATGCTTACGACAAGGAAAAGCCCGGGGCAAAGAAAGCCATCCTCGATTATAAGCTTATCGGACGTTCGGAACGTTATTTCCTTTTGGAAATAGACCTCAAAACCGGCCGCCACCATCAAATCCGCTGCCAGTTGGCCAAGATGGGTTGCCCGATCAAGGGAGACCTGAAGTACGGTGCGCCGCGCAGCAACCCCGACGGGAGCATTTGCCTGCATGCCCGCCGTGTGCGTTTCGTCCACCCCGTATCCAAGCAAGAGATAGACGTGGAGGCACCCGTGCCCGAGGGCAATTTGTGGCATAGCTTCCAAAATGACAAATAGTCATTTCCGGGTCGACGGGAATGGCGTATTTGCAGGCCGGGACGGGTGCGGTCGCAAATAATGGATTCTCGTGCGTAGGGAATCTGACGGAATGCTGCCTTTTGTTTTTGGAGCTTTCTTTTCGATAGAGGATATGCCATGTTTTCCGCATGGCTTTTTTTATATGTCTTTCCGTCGGGCGTTTCCGCTGTCGTTTTGTTTTTCCTTTTTGAGGCTCTCGGGCTTCCATGTAGGTGGGAAAACAGGGCTTTCGGCATCTCTTCTCCACGGTAAGAAGTTGTTTTTCCGTCTTTTGGTACAGGTCGCTCGCAAGTTCTGCGGACATTGGAAAATCGCTTTCAGCCGAATGAATTTTTATTCGGCTGAAAGCGATTCCGGGAAATGCCGCATAGGAGCAAAAGATGCCCTTGCTGCATGGCTTTTTGTTAACGTTTGGCTTCTCATGGCAGGAGTTTCCGTTTTTGGGGCTATGGTGTAAAAGAGGCGGTTGCTGTCTTTTTGCCGGCATTTTCATTTCTTTTCCTGACATCCTGTCCGCACGTAAGTGTTGGCTTGTGCGGCTGTCCGTAATGCCGGATTTTTCGTTTTTTTGGCCGGATTCAGGCTGTATGCCTTGAAAATGATACAAAAAACAAAATAAATGTAACATAGGCGAAAGAGAAATCTTGTTTTTATTCGTAATTTTGCGGCAGGAACAATCAAATAATTAATCAATAATCCATGAAGAAATACTTCTTGCTCGCATGTGCGTTTTGTGCGTTTGGGGTGGCAGATGCGGCCACCATACAGTTTTCAAGTCCTGATAAAAAGTTGCAGGTGACGGTGGCCGATGACGGTGGCCGCCCTACTTACCGTGTCGTTTGCGGTGAGACCGTGTTCTTGGAACAATCTCCTTTGGGATTGCTGACGAATATCGGTGATTTCTCACAAGGGATGACCTTGCAGGAATCTTCTTTTTCTTCCTCGCCGGTGTCCGGCCACTATGAATTGCCTACTATAAAACGCAGCAAGGTGGACGTGCGGGCTACGAAAGCGGTTTGCCCTTTTTATAAGGACGGCAAGCACATTTTCGATGTCGTGTTCCATGTGTCCGACCATGATGTGGCCTTTAAATATAAGATGTATCCACAGGGGAATACCTTGTGCTGTGTGGTCAAGGAGGAGACGACGGGCTTCGTGCTTCCTCAGGGTACCACGACATTCCTCTGTCCGCAGGCCGGGCCGATGGGAGGATTTGCGCGAACCAGCCCGAGTTACGAGACATCGTACACCGCAGACGGTGAGATGGGAAAGAACGGATGGGGGCATGGTTACACGTTCCCCTGCCTGTTCCGTACGGGAAACAAGGGTTGGGTGCTGATTTCCGAGACGGGAGTGGACAGCCGTTATTGTGCAAGTCGCCTGATGGGAAAGGACGGCGGACTTTACACCATCGGCTTTCCGCAGGAAGGGGAATATAACGGTAACGGGACGGCCTGTCCCGGTATCGCTTTGCCGGGCGAAACACCTTGGCGCACGATTACCGTGGGGCAGACGTTGGCACCGATTGTGGAGACCACCATTCCCTACGACGTGGTGGAACCCCTCTATGAGCCTTCGCGCCGGTATGTCTACGGCCGCGGCACGTGGAGCTGGATTATCGGCGGCGACAACAGCATGAACTATGACGAACAGAAGCGTTATGTGGATTTCGCGGCAGACATGGGTTACGAAAGCGTGCTCGTGGATGCGTGGTGGGATTCGCGCGTGGGATACGAACGGACGGCAGAACTGGCCCGTTACGCCGCAGGTAAGGGCGTAGGCCTGTATTTGTGGTACAATTCCAATGGTTATTGGAACGACGCGCCTCAGGGGCCGCGTGGCCGGATGGACAACACGATAGTCCGTCGCCGTGAGATGAAATGGATGAAGGAAGCCGGCATCCGGGGTATCAAGGTGGACTTTATCGGGAGCGACAAGCAGCAGACCATGCAACTGTATGAGGACATCCTGGCGGATGCCAACGATTACGGCTTGCTCGTGATTTATCACGGTTGCACCCTTCCGCGCGGGTGGGAACGGATGTATCCCAATTTCGTGGCCAGTGAGGCGGTATTGGCCAGTGAGAACCTGAACTTCTCGCAGAAAAGTTGCGATGCCGAGGCTTTCAACGCCTGCCTGCATCCTTTCATCCGGAATACGGTGGGCAGCATGGACTTCGGTGGCAGTGCGCTGAACAAGTATTACAATGTGAAAAACGAACCGCGCGGCAGCCGCCGGGTGACATCCGATGTCTATGCGTTGGCTACGGCCGTATTGTTCCAGTCGCCCGTGCAACATTTTGCCCTCGCCCCCAACAATCTGACGGACGCTCCGGCTTGGGCGGTAGACTTCATGAAGCAAGTGCCTACGACGTGGGATGATGTCCGTTTCATCGACGGCTATCCCGGAAAATACGTCATTCTGGCGCGTCGTCACGGCGATAAATGGTATGTGGCGGGAGTGAACGCGCAGCAGGAAACGCTGAAGACGGAAATCAGCCTGCCGATGTGGGCTTCCGGTACGGAATTGCAGGTATATGCCGATGACAATAAGTTGCAGGGCGAAGTGAAGTCGGTGAAGTTAGGGAAGAAACAGACCGTGAAAGTAACGATTCCGTGCAACGGAGGTCTGATGATGGTAAATCGGTAGAAGAATGATGACGTTCTTGAGCATGATGGTTTTATGCTTCGCCTTAGGTTGGCCGGCCTTGGCGAGGGCACAAGGGAATCCGTGGAACAACCCGGTCGTGTCGCCCCGTGTGGGTACCGGAGGGGAAGTGACTTTTTCGGTCAGTGCCCCTTCTGCTTCACGGGTGGAGCTTTCGGGGCAGTTTATGGACGGTACATGCCCGATGCGGAAAGGAACTGACGGGGTGTGGAGCGTGACGGTAAAGATAGGCCGTCCCGACATTTATCCTTACTCATTCCGCATCGACGGGGTGGAGGTTTCCGACCCGAGCAACCCCCTGGCCTTTCCCAACGAACGTTTCAAGGCCAGCTTGTTGGAGATGCCGGACACGGCAGCCCTCTATGCACGCCATAAAGGTGTTCCGAGGGGACAGGTACGCTATTGCAGTTATTATTCCGAGGTCTTGCAGACCGACCGTACGATGTTGGTGTATACCCCTCCGGGCTATGACCGGGAGGCCGGTCGGCGTTATCCCGTGCTTTATCTCGTGAGCGGCACGACCGATACGGAGGAAACCTGGTACAAGGTGGGGCGCGTGGATGCCATTTTGGACAATCTCATCGCCAGGGGAGAGGCCGAGCCGATGCTCGTGGTCATGCCGTACGGTTATATGCCGTCCCACGGTACGCCTATGCCCTCATCGCCTGAGGCTGCCGAAATGTATGCCACCTTTGCCCGCGAACTGACGGAAGCCGTGATACCCTATGTGGAGTCGGAGTTCCGTACGGAACTTTCGCGTGAGTCCCGTGCGGTCGGCGGGTTCTCGCGTGGCGGCGGGCAGGCTCTGTTTGCAGCCTTTTCCCATCCTGAATTGTTCGCCCATGTGGCTTCTTATAGTGCCTATCTTACTCCGCAGGTGATGGACCGTCATTTCGGGCGGCTTATGGAGGAGCCCGCACGTATGGATTCCCTCTACCGGGTGAAATGGTTCGGTGTCGGGCGCGGGGATTTCCTCTATGCCGATGTGATGAGGCACCTTGATTATTTTCGGGAGAAAGGTATTTCCTGCCGGACGTGTATCACGGACGGGGGCCATACATGGATGAACGCCCGTGCCTACTTGGCTGAAACGTTGAGGCTTTTCTTCCGGTCGTCCGAATCCTGAGGATGGTTTTTGGGGCTATAAAATAATAACCTTTAAATAATAGATTGGTAAAATGAAACATTCACTTATGACCTCTGCCCTCGCCGCATTGTTGGCATGTGCAGGGCAAACCGTGCTTTACGCACAAGATCCCATTATCCAGACCAAGTACACGGCCGACCCCGCGCCCATGTTACATAACGACACCGTGTTCCTTTATACGGGGCATGACGAAGACGACGCGCAGGGTTACGGTTTCAAGATGCTTGACTGGCAGCTTTATACGTCTACCGACATGGTGAACTGGACCGACCATGGCCCGGTGGCTTCCACGAAGGATTTTGCATGGCGCAAGCGTGACAACGGAGCCTGGGCTGCACAAGTGGTAGAGCGGAACGGCAAGTTCTACATGTACTGTCCGCTTCACGGCAATGGCATCGGCGTGTTGGTATCCGACTCGCCTTACGGGCCTTTTAAAGACCCTATCGGCAAGCCGTTGGTATGGCAAAAGGAGCATTGGGACGACATCGACCCCACGGTATATATCGACGATGACGGTCAGGCTTACATGTATTGGGGTAACCCCAATCTTTATTACGTGAAGCTCAACGAAGATATGATTTCTACCTCGGGCGATATCGTGAAAATCGGCAAATTGAAGACTTATCAGGAAGGGCCATGGTTTTACAAGCGCGACGGCCATTATTACTTGGCCTTTGCTTCCACCTGCTGTCCCGAAGGTATCGGTTATGCCATGAGTGATTCGCCCACCGGTCCGTGGGACGTGAAAGGATACATCATGCGTCCTACCGAACGCACGCGCGGTAACCATCCGGGCATTGTGGACTACAAGGGGAAGACTTATGTGTTCGGACAGAATTACGACCTCTTGCGCCTGGAAATGGAGGAACATCACGAACGCCGTTCCGTATCTGTGGCTGAAATGCATTATAATGCAGACGGCACGATTCAGGAAGTGCCTTATTTCAAGGATGTGAAAGTGGAACAGGTTGAACTTTTCAACCCATACCGCCGTGTGGAAGCCGAGACGATGGCTTGGGGCTACGGCCTGAAGACGGAGAAGATGCCGGGCGGCGGCATTTATGTGACGGCGGTGGACGATGGCGACTCGTTGATTGTACGTGGGGTGGACTTCGGGAAGCGTGGTGCCAAACGTTTCCGTGCTTGCATCGCTTCGGAACAAGGTTGTACCGTCGAAATACATTTGGACAGTGTCGACGGGCCGTTGGTGGGAACGTTGGAGGTGAAAGCCACCGGAGGCATGCAGGCGTATAAAGAAATGGAATGCCGCGTGAAGGGAGCTAAAGGCGTACATGACTTGGTATTCCTCTTTAAGGGCGGTGCCGGCAAGAACCTTATGAATTGGGATTTTTGGCGTTTCAGCTGAAGTCGTAAACGATAAAAAAGAAAGTAAATGCGCACGGGAGGCCGGGTAGGTGAACTTTTCCAAAGTCGGTTTCCCGTGTGCTTTTTGTATAAAAGACTATTTTTCCCCGTTGTTCGTTTGTTGCCATGTAACATAGGTTTTTCCTGATGTAGCATGTCGGTGAAGGATTCAACATGGTTATTATGAATTTCAACGGGAGGATGGCTTGGGGACATGGGTCGGAATATAATTTTGCATCGTGAAACTATAAAACAATAGACAAGATGAAAAGGACAGTTTTGCTTTTTTGCGGGCTATCTTGTGGGGCCTTCGTGACTGCGCAGGATTACCAACGTACTGATTACGGCATTAAAGCCACAGTGGATGCCGTGGATGTGGAGGTACAGTTTTTTACGCCCTCTATGGTGAGAGTGGTCAAGTCGCCCCATGGCGAGAGTTTCAAGAAAGAAAGCCTGTCGGTGGTGGCTTTGCCCGAAAAGGTGGGTTTCAAAGTCGGCACCAAGGACGGTGCCATCGTGATGGGTACCAAGGAACTCCAAGTGAGCTTGGACACGTCCACCGGTGCGCTTTCCTATGAGACAGCCGATGGCAGGCACTTGCTTGCCGAGAAGCCGGCGGAGAAACCCTTCACTCCTTTTGACGATGCCGGTGATGCGACTTATAATGTATACCAGGCTTTCAAATTGGAGACTGACGAGGCCATTTACGGCTTAGGACAGTTGCAGAACGGGAAGATGTCGCAAAGAGGGCAAGTGAAGAATCTTGTGCAGGGCAACGTGGAGGATGTCAGCCCTTTCATCCAGTCTACCAAAGGATACGGGCTTTTCTGGGACAATTATTCACCTACGCTCTTTACCGACAATGCCTCGGAAACATCTTTCCGTTCGGAGGTGGGTGATTGCATGGACTATTATTTCATGTACGGCGGGGATGCTGACGGCGTAGTGGCGCAGGTTCGGCATCTTACAGGTGAAGTGCCGATGTTCCCACTTTGGACTTATGGTTACTGGCAGAGCAAGGAGCGTTATAAGAGCCAAGGGGAAACCGTGGGAGTCGTGCGCAAATACCGTGAATTAGGCGTGCCTCTCGATGGCATCATACAAGACTGGCAATATTGGGGACACAACTATTTGTGGAATGCCATGGACTTTCAGAACCCTCAATTCAATAATCCCCGGAAAATGATAGATGACGTGCATGCGATGAACGCGCACATGGCGATTTCCATCTGGTCATCGTTCGGTCCGGCTACAAAGCCTTACCGGGAGTTGGCTGATAAAGGATTGCTGTACGATTTCCGGACATGGCCTGCATCAGGGACGGAAAGTTGGCCGCCTAATATGGAATATCCTTCCGGTGTGCGGGTGTATGACGCTTATTCTCCCGAAGCCCGTGACATCTATTGGAAATACCTGAACGAGGGAATCTTCAAGCTTGGCATGGATGCATGGTGGATGGATTCTACCGAACCGGATCATCTGGATTTCAAGCCCGAAGATATGGACACGAAGACCTATATGGGGTCTTTCCGGAAAGTACGTAATGCCTATCCGCTCATGTCCGTTGGTGGAGTGTACGACCATCAGCGTGCCGTGTCGTCGGACAAACGCGTGTTCATCCTGACCCGTTCGGGCTTTTTGGGGCAGCAGCGTTACGGGGCTAATGTGTGGAGCGGCGACGTGGGCTCATCATGGGAGACCTTGCGTAAACAGGTGCCGGCCGGCTTGAATTTCTCGCTTTGCGGCATGCCCCATTGGAACAACGACATCGGTGGTTTCTTTGCCGGGCAATATAATAAGAGTTGGAACGACGGGACGGCTCCTAAGAATCCTCTTTATCAGGAGTTGTACGTGCGTTGGCTGCAATTTGGTGCCTTTACTCCGATGATGCGTTCCCATGGAGCGGATACACCCCGTGAAATATACCAGTTTGGAAAGAGGGGCGAACCCGTGTACGATGCCATTGAGAAGATGATTCGTTTGCGTTACTCGTTGTTGCCTTACATTTATTCTACGTCTTGGGAGGTCACGCACCGGCAATCTACGTTCATGCGCGCTTTGGTCATGGACTTCCCGAGAGACAAAAAGGTGTGGAATATGAATGATGAGTATATGTTCGGCAAGGCTTTCCTCGTGGCACCCGTACTTGAGGCTCAGTACACTCCCGAAAAAGTGGTGAAAGTGGACGAGGAAAGCGGTTGGAACCGCGACAATGCGGGGAAGGCTGATGAAAGGGTACACGTGGATTTCATGCAACAGAAGTCTGCAGAGGTCTATCTTCCGGCAGGGACTGCATGGTATGACTTTTGGACAAATGAGAAAATGGAGGGAGGGCGCACCGTGACACGTGCCACGACGCTCGACATCATACCTTTATATATTAAAGCAGGTAGTATCGTGCCTCTCGGGCCCGACGTGCAATATGCCACGGAGAAGCCGTGGGATAACCTGACTCTCCGTGTTTACCCGGGTGCTGACGGCAGTTTTGTGCTTTACGAGGACGAGTTCGACAATTACAATTACGAGAAAGGAGCTTATACAGAGATTCCCATGGCCTGGGATGATTCCTCGCGTCGTCTGACTCTGGGAGCACGCAAAGGCGAATACAAAGGCATGTTGCAATCCCGTAAGTTTACGGTGTTGCTTCCCGACGGGCGGCAAAAGGCCGTGTCTTATAATGGAAAGAAAGTTTCGGTGAAATTTTGATAAGGTGTCCTTTGTCGTGTGGCAAAGGTGGAGTCCCCGCAAGAGGCTACGTTTGCAAGCCTTTTGCGGGGGCTTTTGTTCAGGTTTCATGCCTAAGGATAAGGCTTGTCTTTTGGTATGCCCATTTGCTTAGGCAGAAAACCGGATAGGAGGCTAATATTCCGGCAATGGCATCCACTAAGTAATGTGCCTGGATATAGACTGTGGCCAGTGTCAAAAGGAGGGCGAAAGGTGATAATATGAAGAGGAAACGTTTGCTTTGCGGACGGACCAGATAGAGCAGGATAAAAGTAATGCCGATATGTGAGGAAGGAAAAGCGGCTGTCGGGCGTTCGCCGGAATCCTGCGCCCATTCGACTAAATGACAGAAAAAACCGTCGGCATAGCCCGGTGATGGGAGCATGTCGGTACGATGGCTGAAGTAGGTACCTAAAGACGGGAATATCCCGCTTTCGGCACATTCCGGGGTTATGGCCTGAAAATAGAACTGGGGGCCGGCAACGGGGAGGAATATATAGATGAGGTAAAAGATGAAAAAGGAGCACATGACAGTGAATGAGGCTTTCTCGTAATGGTTATTGCGACAGAGAAAGAAGAAAACCATGACGGCCACAATCATGGGATAATAAGAGAAATAACCCATATTTACGGCTTCGGAAAACCAAGGCCATGGGCAAAGGCGGCTGAACTCCAATGAGGGTTGGCAACTGAAAAGCACTGCATCCCATCGGGCGAATATGTGGTCCAAATTGGGAAACGTCCGGTTGAACTCGTAAGTGTCCGGATACCAGTAGCTGAGCAAAGCCATCTGTGCTGTGATGCGGATGAAAGTCATAAGTCTGCGCGGCCAAAAGAGATAGATTCTCCACAATAAGATTGTACCGAGAAAGATGTACAGACGGTCGGCCAACATGTCCCGAGGGTGGTCCATGTCCGGCCAAAGCACGAACATGGCCAAGGTCGTGAGGATGCTGTAAGTTATGGCCAACCATTCAATCGGCCATAAGCCTTTGGGCTTATTGTCGTTTCCGGTAAGCCATTGGACGGAAATTCTCATAGCCATCCCTCCTTTTTATACCAGTCCATCGTTTCTTTGACTCCTCGTGCCAAAGGGTATTCGGGACGGAAATCCAACTCTTCCACGGCCGGTTGGATGTCGCATTGCCAGTTGCGTTGGCATAGAATGTGGAATTTGTCGCGGTTAAGGGTGGTGGTGCGGCCCCGCCATGTGCTGAAGCTGCCATTTATGGCACATACGAAACGAAGGAACCATACCGGAGCCTTGATGCGGAGCATGAACGGATGTCCAAGCTCCGTGCGTATCAAGTCGCTGAATTCCGTACTGTGGTATACGTTTCCGTCGCTGATGAAAAATTCGCGCCCGATGACATCTTTTACCATGGCAGAGAAAACGGCTTGTACAAGGTCTTTCACGTAAACGAATGTGATTTCCTGCGGACGGTATCCTACGCTGAAGTCTACGTGCTGTTTGATACTTTGCGCCATGACGAAGTAGTCTTTTTCACGTGGCCCGTACACACCGGTGGGGCGGAGAATGACGTAGGGAAAATCTTTCAAAGACTTGAGATAACGTTCGGCTTCCAGTTTGCTTTCCCCGTATGCCGTGTTGGGGCGTGGCGTATCATTTTCCCGTATCGGGGCATATATCCTGGGATTGTCCGAAGTGGCGTGACGTACTGCCTGTTCGCGTATGGCACCGAACACGCTGAGGGAACTGATGAAAATAAAACGCCCGGGCACCATGTCCAGTTCGCGGAGCGCATCGACAAAATGACGTGTTCCCTCCGTATTGGTGCGGAAAAAGTCTTCACGTCGGATACATTTGGTGGCTCCGGCTGCATGTACGATGACATCCCAACCTCCGAATTCGGCTTTGCATGCCGCCAGTTGGGGGCGTAGGATTTCAGGATGTTCCATGTCTAATTCGACGAAACGGATTCGGGAGTCCTGAAGATAGTTCCGGCTACTGGTGGCGCGCATGCCTGCCCATATCACGTGTCCTTCCGTCAGTCCCTTTTCAACGATAAAACTACCGATGAAGCCGCTTGCTCCTGTTACTAATATTTTCATACGCGTTTGTTCTATTTGTTTTATTTCCTGTAAGTTCCGTCGGCATCCTTCACAGGCTCCACATGGATGCCCACATGGGTTTCATTTCCGTATTTCTCTTTCAATTTGTTTTCTATGACCGATGCCTTGGCGTGTGCTTCATACAAAGTCAAATGCCCGTCCATCCGGACGTGCATCTCTATGGCATAGTGGTTGCCGATGCGGCGTGTGCGCAAATTGTGTATGGCCGATACTCCCGGTGTGTTCTCCGCAATGAGGCAGATTTCCTTTTCTATTTCGTCCGGCAATGATTTTTCAGTCAGCTCGTCCACGCACGGTTTCAAGAGTTGGACGGACACCTTCATGATGAAGAAACTCACGATTACAGCAGCCATGGGGTCGAGCACGCTCCATGATTCGCCCAGGGCTATGGCCCCTCCGATGCCCATGGCTGTTCCAATGGAAGAGAAAGCATCGCTACGGTGATGCCAGGCGTTGGCTATGACTGCGCTGGAATTGATTTTGCGTCCCACGTGAATGGTGTAACGGTATATCAGTTCTTTGGAGACGATGGAGATGATGGCTCCTGCGAAAGCAAGCATGCCCGGGACAGGAAGACGGCCTCCTTGCCATACGGTTTGGATGGCTCGCAGTCCGTTCCAACAAATGCCTGCGCCTACGGCAAAAAGTACAATACCGATTATTGCCGTGGCTAACGTCTCATATTTGCCATGGCCGTAATCGTGATTTTTATCTTGCGGTTTATTGGAAATACGTGTGAAGATGAGCACGACGATGTCGGTTGCAAAATCAGATAAAGAATGTACGGCATCGGCTATCATGGCCGCGCTGTGCCCCAGAATTCCGGCTATGAACTTGAATACGACTAACAGAAAGTTGACAAAACTTCCTGCCCATGTAACTTGATAGATGGCTTTTTCCCGTTCGGTTAGTTTCATTGGTCTGTTGGCTTATGAAAAAGAAAGAACAAAGATAAGCATTTTCAGAAAAAATAAGAGATAAAAGAGGAGCGGAATGAATAAATATGCTTAACTTGCAGAAAGATTACAGATAACAAACCTCTAAAATATCAAATTTATGGGAAAAACAGGAAAGAAGGGCGGCAAGCGCCTGAAGAAAAAAGAACTGGCGAAAATGTTAATGGAACTTTTTCAAAATAATCCCGCCGAGGTTTACGACATTAAACGTATATTCAGAGACTTGAAACTGGACACGCATCCTGCCAAGTTGCTTTGTATGGACTTGTTGGAAGATTTGGCGATGGATGATTATATAAAAGAAACAGAGAAGCTGCATTTTCGCTTGAATACCACGGGGCAAGTGTTTGAAGCCATATTCAATCGCAAAGCGAACGGTAAAAACACCGTGACCCCGTTGGATGGAGGAGAGCCTGTCCTTGTGGCCGAACGGAACTCTTTGCACGCCATGGGAGGAGACAAGGTGAAAGTGACTTTGTTAGCCCGCAGGAAGCATCATGTACGCGAGGCACAAGTGGTCGAGATTCTCGAAAGGAACGACAAGTCGTTTGTCGGAAAGTTGGAAGTGCGTAAGGATTTTGCTTTCCTGCTCACCGAAGACCGTACGTTGGCCAACGACATATTTATTCCTAAAAAAGCGTTGAAAGGTGGTAAAAGCGGAGATAAGGCTGTGGTGAAGATTACCGAATGGCCCGAACATGCCAAGAATCCGATAGGTAAGGTCGTGGATATATTGGGGCAGAGTGGAGACAATACCACGGAAATGCACTCCATTTTGGCCGAATACGGCTTACCTTATGCTTATCCCAAGTCTGTGGAAGATGAGGCTGAGAAGATTGACCCGGGCATCACTGCCGAAGAAATCGGGCTGCGTGAGGACCTGCGTGAGGTGACGACTTTTACCATCGACCCGAGGGATGCCAAGGATTTCGACGATGCGATTTCCATTCGTAAAACGGACGACGGATTGTGGGAGGTAGGAGTACATATCGCAGATGTCTCGCATTATGTAAAAGAGGGGAGCGTTATAGACAAAGAAGCTGTGAAGCGTGCCACTAGCGTGTATTTGGTAGACCGGACGATTCCGATGCTGCCTGAACGTTTGTGCAATTTCATCTGTTCTTTACGTCCGAATGAAGAGAAGTTGACTTATAGCGTCGTGTTTAAATTGGACGACAAGGCTGTAGTCAAAGACTGGCATCTGGCTCATACTGTCATTAAGAGTGACCGCCGTTTTACGTATGAAGAAGTACAGAAGGTGTTGGAAGACCATAAAGAAGCTTCGCCTGAAGACTATAAGATGCCGGGCGACCATGAGGCAGATCCGAACTTTAACGGGCCGGATGTGTTGCCGGCCGAACATTTTGCCACGGAATTGATTACATTGAACCGCTTGGCCAAACAACTTCGTGCCCGGCGCTTTGAGCATGGCTCCATCAATTTCGACCGTAGTGAGGTACGTTTTGACATAGACGATAAGGGCAAGCCGATAGGAGTGTATTTCAAGGTGGCGAAAGATGCGAATAAATTGGTGGAAGAGTTTATGTTGTTGGCCAATCGTACAGTAGCCGAGAGCGTGGGGAAGCAGCCTAAAAATAAAAAGCCCAAGACGCTGCCCTACCGTGTACATGATTTGCCGGATCAGGACAAACTGATTAATCTGAGTGAGTTTATTGTGAAATTCGGCTATAAACTGAAACCGACAGGGTCTAAGGAAGAGGTGGCCAAAGGATTGAACAAGCTATTGACCGACATTCAGGGGAAGAAAGAGCAAAATCTGATAGAAACCGTTTCGTTGCGGGCCATGATGAAGGCACGTTATAGTACGCATAATATCGGGCATTACGGGTTGGCTTTTGATTACTATACGCATTTTACTTCCCCTATCCGCCGTTATCCTGACGTGATGGTGCATCGGTTGCTGACGCGGTATGCTGACGGAGGGCGCAGTGCCAGCCAGGACAAGTATGAAGAGTTGTGTGAACATTGCAGCGCGATGGAGCAGTTGGCAGCCAGTGCCGAGCGTGCCAGTATCAAGTATAAGCAGGTGGAATTCATGAGCGACAAGTTGGGGCAAGTGTTTGAAGGAACTGTCAGCGGTGTGACGGAGTTCGGCCTGTATGTGGAAATCAATGAGAATAAATGTGAAGGTATGGTACCCTTGCGTGATTTGGATGACGATTATTATGAATTCGACGAGCGTAACTACTGCTTGTGGGGACGCAAGTACCATCATCGTTATTCTCTGGGGGATACGGTACAAGTAAAAGTTGTGAAAGCCAATTTGGAAAAGAAGCAATTGGATTATGCTTTGGTCTGGGAATGAGAGGGCGGAATTCAATCATTTGTCTGAATATATTTGGCATTTTTCGGGTCATACGCTAACTTTGCAACGGAAAACGTCTCATTAAACGTGTATATATATGTCACAGAAATTAGTTCAGTCTCAATCTATGCAGCAGGTCCAGACGCTGTCCCCGCAGCAGGTGCTGCAGGTGCGGTTGTTGGAAATGCCCGTTTCAGAACTGGAACAACGTGTGAAAAACGAATTGATAGATAACGGAGCGTTGGAAGAGAGTCTGGGGAGTTCCGAGGATGCCGATACTTCTTCGGAAGATGTCTATGACGGTACAGATGATACAGAGTCGGCCGGGGGCGAAGCTTCTGGGTTGGACGGTGGTTTGCCTTCCGATGAATATCGTCCGGCTGAGGTACGGCAGGCGATGGACGATTATCGTACACCGGACGATGTGCCGGACTATCTGTTGCAGGAACGAGGAGGGAAAGACCGTCCGGAAACGATGGATTATGGCGATACGACATCTTTTTACGAACAGATGACGGAGCAGATGAACGAATGTGACCTGACACCGCGTGAACGGGAATTGATGGCTTATCTTATCGGTTCGTTGGAAAATGACGGCCTGTTGAAAAAGAAACTTTCCACGTTGGCGGACGAGTTGGAGATTTATGCAGGAATACAGACTACGGAGTCGGAACTGGAAGCAGTGTTGGCTCGGTTGCAGACTTTCGACCCTCCCGGAATCGGGGCACGCGATTTGAGAGAATGCCTTTTGTTGCAACTCCGTCGGGATGAACATCGCGGAAGCCGGCAAAAGCAGTTGGAATATGAAATTATCGACAAGCTGTTTGATGAATTTACCCATAAACGTTGGGACAGGATTGCCGCTCGCTTGCATTTGACAGAAGCAGAGTGCGAGCGTTTGCAGAGAGATTTAAAGAAACTCAATCCGCGTCCGGGGAGTGCCATGGGCGAGGTGGTAGGACATAATTACCAACAAATCGTGCCGGACTTTGCCGTAGAGACCGATGATGACGGGGGAATTACCCTTTCTTTCAATAAAGGCGATGTGCCGGAGTTACGTATCAGTCCTTCGTTCATGGAAATCCTTCATCAGGTAGACACCGGACGCGCAAAGTTAAGTCGGCCGGAACGGGAAGCTTTGCAATATACTCGTCAGAAGATAGAAAAAGCACAGGGATTCATCGAGGCTGTGAAACAGCGTCGGCGTACGTTGACCGCTGTCATGCAGGCTATTATTGATTTGCAGCGTCCTTTCTTTCTGGAAGGAGATGAGACTTTGTTGCGCCCGATGATATTGAAGGATGTGGCCGAGCGTACGGGATTGGATATCTCTACCGTATCCCGTGCTGCCAACAGTAAATATGTGGAGACCCATTACGGGACTTATCCGCTCAAATGGTTCTTTAGCGACGGTTATGTGACAGGTGACGGGCAGGAGATTGCCACCCGTAAGATTCAGGCCGCTTTGAAGGATTTGGTAGAGGCGGAAGACAAGAAGAAGCCGCTGAGCGATGAGGCGTTGACGGCGATGTTGAATGAAAAAGGCTTTCCCATTGCGCGGCGCACGGTGGCCAAATACCGGGAACAACTGGGGATACCTGTAGCACGGTTAAGGCGATGAGATATAGGAATCTTATTCTATCGGCTCGTTTATTGTCGGTCGTTTTTAGGCCGTATCATGCGCCTATTGTGGGATTTGTGTCTTTGTTCACGTTTACTTACTTGAGCCTGTTGCCGTTGTTTTATAAGCTGACCATTTTGTGTATGGTTTATGTTTTCACCATATTGTTGCCTCGCTTGTGTATTTACGTATATCGTAAACTGAACGGATGGGCACCGGTGCAACTGCGTTTGCGGGAGAACCGCGCCATACCTTATATATTGTTCATCCTGTCTTACGTGGCCTGTCTCCATTTGATGTTCCGTATGCACATGCCGCGTTATATGTGCGGTATTTTAGTGTCGGCTTTGCTGATACAGATGGTATGCGTCATAGTGAATGTGTGGTGGAAAATCAGTATGCATTCGGCCGGGGCAGGCGGCGTGATAGGCGCGTTGGTGGCTTATTCGGTACTGTTCATGTTCAATCCTGTTTGGTGGCTGTGTGTTACGGTACTGATTTCAGGAGCTGTGGGGACAGCACGCATGTTGCTCCGTCAGCATAGTCTGGCGCAAGTGGTGGCCGGTACTCTCGTGGGAGTGGTTTGCGGTTTTGCCGGTATAATTTTATTATAGGAAATGAGTTCAATTAAAAATTCAGATAAGTCATGAAACCAGTTGTAAGTATTATCATGGGCAGTACGTCCGACCTTCCGGTGATGGAAAAGGCTGCCAAGTTCTTCGACGAGATGGAAATCCCTTTTGAGATGAACGCTTTGTCGGCTCATCGGACACCGGTCGAGGTGGAAGCATTTGCCAAAGAGGCTGCCGGACGCGGCCTGAAAGTAATTATTGCGGGAGCGGGGATGGCGGCTGCTTTGCCTGGTGTGATAGCGGCCAACACGACGTTGCCCGTCATCGGGGTTCCTATCAAGGGGATGTTGGACGGCTTGGATGCCATGCTTTCCATTATCCAGATGCCTCCCGGCATACCGGTGGCTACGGTGGGTGTAAACGGAGCGCAGAATGCTGCCATTCTGGCCGCACAGATGCTGTCGTTGGCTGATGAAGGATTGGCTTTGCGTTTGGCGGGTTATAAAGGAAACCTGAAGCAGAAGATTGTAAAGGCCAATACGGAATTGGCCGATGTGAAGTATAAGTTTAAGTGCAATTAAAGACAGACGGATGAACTTGTTCGATTACCGACGCAGGGAGACCGGTGAAGTGCAGATTGGCGGTACGCCGTTGGGCGGGAACCATCCGATTCGGGTGCAGAGCATGACGAACACTTCAACGATGGATACCGAGGCCTGTGTGGCTCAGACGTTACGCATTGCCGAAGCCGGAGGAGATTATGTACGTCTGACGACCCAAGGGGTGCGTGAGGCCGAGAACTTGCGGAACATCAACGCCGGTGTACGTGCGGCAGGCTGTGCGGTACCTTTGGTGGCCGACGTGCATTTCAATCCGAAAGTGGCCGACGTGGCAGCTTTGTATGCTGAGAAGGTACGTATTAATCCCGGAAACTATGTGGACGCAGCCCGTACGTTCAAGCATCTTGAATATACGGACGAAGAATATGCGCAGGAGTTGAAAAAGATTGAGGAACGTTTCGTGCCTTTCCTACGCATTTGCCGTGAGAACCATACGGCTATCCGCATCGGGGTGAACCACGGTTCGCTGAGCGACCGCATCATGAGCCGCTATGGGGATACGCCGGAAGGTATTGTGGAGAGTTGCATGGAGTTCCTGCGCATTTGTGTGAAGGAAGGTTTTAAGGACGTGGTGGTGTCCATCAAAGCCAGCAACACGGTGGTGATGGTACGTAGTGTGCGTTTGTTGGTCGATGCCATGGAGCGTGAAGGAATGTGTTTTCCTTTGCATTTGGGTGTGACCGAAGCCGGTGACGGTGAGGACGGACGTATCAAGAGCGCTGTGGGCATCGGGGCTTTGTTGGCGGACGGTATCGGTGACACAGTCCGTGTGTCATTGAGCGAAGCTCCGGAGGCTGAAATTCCGGTGGCACGTAAGTTGGTGGATTATGTGCTCCGTCGGGACGGTGCCATGATGATACCGGCAGCCGAAGCGGAGGATTTCGATTACTTAAATCCCGTACGGCGGAAAACGCGGGCCGTGCGTAATATCGGAGGAGATCATGTGCCGGTTGTCGTGGCCGACCGTATGGATTTGGCTGCTTCCGGCAGGTTGAAGGGCTTCAAAGCCCATCCCGATTTTCGTCCCGACTACATTTATTGCGGCCGTAACCTGCCTCCCGTGGAAGAGCGTGAGGGGGATTATATCGTGGATGCGGATGTCTGGACTGGTGAACCCGGTACGTATCCGGCTTTCCCTTATAACATGCTGCCTTTCATGAGCCAGTGTACAGCCGATTTGAAGTTTCTTTTCCTTTCATACGGGGCTTTGAATGAAGAGGTGCGTGCCTGCCTGAAATATCATCCGGAGGTGGTGGTGATTTCCCAAAGCAACCATCAGAACCGTTTGGGCGAGCATCGTGCCTTGGTGCACGAACTGACGCGCGAAGGTTTGCAGAACCCCGTGGTCATTTTCCAACAGTACGCCCACGGGCAGGAGGAAAAGGAGGATTTCCAGATAGAGAGCGCAGCCGACATGGGTGCCTTGCTCTTCGACGGGCTTTGCGACGGCCTGTACCTATATAATAATGGTACGTTGGACCATCGTGATATAGATGCCACCGCATTCGGCATCCTTCAGGCAGCCCGTTTGCGGACAACCAAGACGGAATATATTTCCTGTCCCGGGTGTGGGCGTACGCTCTACGACCTGCAAGACACGATAGCGCGCATCAAGGCGGCCACCGGGCATCTGAAAGGCTTGAAGATTGGCATCATGGGCTGCATCGTGAACGGTCCCGGTGAGATGGCCGATGCTGATTACGGTTATGTAGGGGCTGCGCGCGGCAAGGTCAGCTTGTATAAGAAAAAAGAATGTGTGGAGCGGAACATTCCGGCGGAAGAAGCCGTGGAGAAGCTGCTCCGTCTGATCCGGGAAAACGGAGACGACCCGGAATATGCATCATAGACCATCAAATACATTGATTATGGAACAAAAATTGTTTATCTATAATACGCTTTCCCGTAAGAAGGAAGAGTTCAAGCCCATCACGCCGGGGCGTGTCGGGATGTATGTCTGCGGACCGACGGTGTATGGGGATGCCCATTTGGGACATGCCCGTCCGGCCATTACGTTCGACCTGCTGTTCCGTTACTTGCAGCATATCGGCTATAAAGTACGTTATGTGCGTAATATTACGGATGTGGGGCATTTGGAGCACGATGCCGACGAAGGAGAAGATAAAATTGCCAAGAAGGCCCGTTTGGAGGAATTGGAGCCGATGGAGGTGGCACAATACTACACGAACCGTTTCCATGCGGCCATGGAGGCTCTGAATGTGTTGCCGCCTAGCATCGAACCGCATGCCACCGGGCATATTATCGAGCAGATAGAACTGGTGAAGGAAATCTTGGATAACGGTTATGCCTACGTCAGTGAGGGCAGCGTGTACTTCGACGTGGAGAAGTACAACAAGACGCACCATTACGGCAAGCTTTCCGGACGTAACTTAGAGGATGTCATCAACAACTCCCGGGCTTTGGACGGCGTGGGAGAGAAGCATAACCAAGTGGATTTCGCTTTATGGAAGTGCGCCCAACCGCAGCATATCATGCGTTGGCCCAGTCCGTGGAGCAACGGTTTCCCCGGTTGGCATTGCGAGTGTACGGCCATGGGCCGCAAGTACTTGGGCGACCATTTCGACATTCACGGTGGAGGAATGGACCTGATTTTCCCCCATCATGAGTGTGAAATCGCACAAGCCGTGGCTAGTCAGGGTAGCGACATGGTGAACTATTGGATGCACAACAACATGATTACCATCAATGGGCAGAAGATGGGCAAGAGCTTGGGTAACTTCATTACGTTGGCACAGTTCTTCAGCGGTGAGCACGAGAGCCTGACGCAGGCTTACAGCCCGATGACCATCCGCTTCTTCATCCTTCAGGCTCATTATCGCAGTACGGTGGATTTCAGCAATGAAGCCTTGCAGGCCAGTGAGAAAGGATTGTCCCGCCTGATGGAGGGCGTGGCCAATCTGAAGCGGATTACCCCGACAGCCGGTGGCAGCGTAGGGATGGCGTATGTGGACGAACTTCGCCGGAAGTGCTACGAGGCGATGGACGACGACCTGAATTCACCCATCGTCATCAGCCACTTGTTCGATGCCTGCCGTGTCATCAACACGGTGGTAGACCGGAAAGCCACGATGTCCGCTGACGTATTGGCCGCCTTGGCCGAAGTGTTCCATACCTTTGCATTCGACATTCTTGGCCTGAAAGAAGAGACGGGGGGCGGAAGCGGACGCGAGGAAGCTTTCGGCAAAGTGGTGGATATGCTTTTGGAACAGCGTATGATAGCCAAAGCCAATAAGGATTGGGCTACCAGTGATAAAATCCGCGACAATCTGGCCGCTTTGGGCTTTGAGGTGAAAGATACGAAAGACGGTTTTACTTGGAAGCTGAATAAGTAGGGGGCCGGGTCTTCTTTTCCGGTCATGCCGGATGGATAGGAATTGCGCACGTAAGGGGGATGCCTTTACGTGCGCAGTTTGTTTTGCAGGTTGGCAGTTTAGGGATTGTTTCGTTGTCGGGGCATTCCATCTTGCCGGAACGGCTTGGACATAGAAAGGGGCAGCCCTTCCTTGGACTGCCCCAAAACCGGGAACTCCTTGTAGTACCGTTCCTCTTCGGTCGGGAAACCTTAAAACTCGTTACCCCAGATGTCTGTGAACTTCTCCATGTTGGTCAACACCTCAATGTTCCCGTCAGCAGGGTCATCGAAACGGGAAGGGTTGCCGGGGCTAGTTGCCATCATCCGGTCAGTTTCCACATGGCATATTGAAATCTCCGGTTGGATATATTTGCTCTTTTCCATAATCTTTTTCATTGTTTTTGGTTTTTAAATCTTTGGTTTATTTTACAGCTTTCTTTGTGCCGTTCACGATGTAGATGCCTTTGGAGAGGCCTTCGAGGGCCTGGCCTAACTTCACGTTCTCGCGTACGAGTATGCCGTTGAGGTCGTACACGTTCACCAAGGCATCTTCTGCCACGATGCCATCGATGCCCGTTCCGATGCCCGGGAGGAGCAAGGCCACGATGTTGGCTTCGGCCACATCAGCGTTGATGTAGGCGCGGTAAGGCTTGATGGTCGGTTCGCTGCCTGCCATCACCTTGTAGAATCCTACTTTACCCTCTTGGTTTTGGAGTACGTAAGTGTTGGCAACGGCTTTTTGCTGTGTGAAGGTACCCGTCATCATTCCGGCTGCATATTGGTCTTGCAGGGCCGTACCGTATTCGGAGAAGTCGTAGGTGTCTCCTTCGTTGCCTTTTACGATGTACGGTGTGTTGGCCTCGATGCTTTCAGCTTTCTCCAATACCAAAGCCGTGGATGTTCCTACCGGAACTTCTGTACCCGTGCAACTGTACACTTCAAAACCTTGCGGGATTTCTGCATCGAACGGCAGGATGAGCGTACACCAACCTGCGGCCGTGATGGACAAGGGCACGTTGGCTTTTTCCGCTTTTACGAGAGATAGGTCGGAAAGGTTGTTCGTGGTGTAGAAGCCATCATCACTTGTGCTTCCGATGTTATGCCCACAACGGGTATTTTTCAGTTTGTATATCCCTTCGCCTGCCAGGCTGACTTCAAACGGAAGTGCTTTTTCAGCCTCTTTCGTTACACGGATGCGCCAATCATTTTCGCTCACTTTGTTTCCGTCCATATACCCGGCCAAAGCCTGTGTACTGAAATAGCGGGTATTACCCTCTTCGTCGGTGAAGCTGATGGTGTATTGGTTCTTTTGTCCATCCACCGGAGTGAACTTGAAGGCTTGTGCATAGTTGGCATCCACGATGTGGAACCACTTCAAATCATATTCTCCGTCCTCGGCCTTGGCTTCGTTGTAAACCGGTGACACAGCGTTGTTCTTATACCCGAAGCCTTCCGAGATGTTGGCGATGCAGAAGAGTTCGTCTTCCTTCGGGGCGTTGAGCACAGGGTTCTTCAATGCTTGCATTGCTTCTTCCAGAGCCTTGGTGGCTGCTTCTATCTCATCAGTTTTTTCTGATGAATTGTAGATGTTGTTGGCTTCGTTAAAGACTTCATCGAATGCATCTATGGCCGTTTCCGGGATTTGGAAAGCTTCCGTGCCCACGTTGGTTTCGGTATCCATGCTGCCGGCTTCCTCTAATTTGGCATAGAGTGCTTCTTTGGCTTTGGCGGAGGCTTCTGCGTCTGTCAGTTTGGCGAGGTATTGCAACTGGATGTTGGTGATGCCAATCCAGTTTGCCCCACCGATATTCAAGCCGAAAGTCAGTTTGTGCTCATCTACTATCACGTCTTCGATGACCGGTTGGGTATAGAGGTTTGTGGTGTTGTCCAATGCCACTTCCTTGTCGTTGGCCGTGAACGAAGTCTTGCCGTTAAGCGAAGTGAAGGCGTATGCCGAAATCTTGTAATGGCCGTTGGGAAGTTCGTTCAGCGTGTAAGTCAGCGTACCCGTGAAGTCCACACCGGCATTCCATGCTTCGATGAAGCCCGTCTTGTAAAGTCCTAAATCAGCATTGTTTTTGCCGGCATCGTCCTTCTTGTATTGGTAGTTGTCGGGATGCGTGTATTCGGCCGAGAAGCTGTTGGTCCATCCGTCCTTGGAGTTGCCTACTTCGGCCACGAGGAATGCGTAATCGAAAGGATAACCCGTTTCTGGTTCTGCATTCAGTACGTAAGTTTCACATGCAGTCTGCAAGGTTTGGGTGGCTTCTTGGATGGATTCAACCGTGGTGGCTGCATCCAAGGCGGCTTGGGCATCGGTCATGGTCTTTTGGAACGCCTGTTTTACGCTTTCTTCCGCGCTTGAATGGCTGTCATAGCCTTGACACGTTGCCATGAGGGCTTTGAAAGCCTCGGTGGCCGGAGCTGCTTGCTCAGCCAAGGCGATGGCTTGGGTGAGTTCACTGAGCGCAAGGTTCAGGCTTTCTTCCGTGTTTGCAGACTTGCCCTTGTTGATGGTTTCGGTCAAGATGGCGGCAATGCCTTTGGGAGACTGGCTTACGTAAGGCTCGGCTTCCGTGATTTTTTGGGCTACCAACTTTTTCAGATGTTCCACGCTGGCTGCTCCTAAATACTGCAGTTTGACATCCTTGAAAGCCACCCAGTTGAAATTGGCATCTTTCACCTTGATTCCGATTTCCAACTTACCGTCGAGACCCACCGTGCCCTGTACGCTGTATGTGCCGTAAACGCCCTTGTCGCAGGTTGTACCTGCACAAGCATCCGTCGTGCCTTCGTTGGCATACAACGTGGCTCCGGATGGAGCTGCACCTCCGGCTTCGTTCAGTACGCGGATGAGTGCGCTTACTTCGTATATACCAGGCTTCAGGTAAGCGGCACTGTTTGAAATCGTGGCATCGGCGGCGATGCTGCCCGAACCTACCCAATCTTGGAAGAACGGAATGACCATTCCGCTACCATCCGTCTCGCCTTCGTGCGACCATGTGTTGATTTTGAATTCATTGCCACCCTCTATTTTCCAGTCACCCATGACTTCATAGTTCGCTATTGGGATAAGTCCGTTTAAGTCCATCGGGTGGTCTTTGTCCACGTTGTCTACCTTGTAAAGGCGAAGGTTGTCCCAAGCGATGTCTGAACGTCCGCTATTTTTCATGTTCTGTACGAGGGAAATGGTTACAGTCGTGGGTTCTGTCACGGTGAACATCGTACCCAATTCATCCCAAGCGGCATTGACCATATAAGCATCTGAGCCGGGATTGGAACCACCTGCCACTAAAGAGTGGCTTAATTTTACGGCAGTTTTTTCACCCAATAACTTGTTGTCTGCACTATTGGCCTTGATGCCGATGGTGGTACCGTTCTTATCCGTATTGTTGTTGGAATAATCTGCCGCTTTATAGTCGATGACGGCATAATAAGTTCCGGCAGGCAGTTCTTTCGAAGTGGTGGTCTTCAATTCAGAGTTTTTGTCGCCCCATCCTTGGCGGTTGAAGTAATAATAGGTACCTTCTGCAGGTTTGATATTGGTGGGGCTGCCGTCGGCAGGGAAACCCGTGGAAGAACCGCTTGCCTCGCTTTCCACTTGATAATTTGAATTGTTAGCCCCCAATTTGGCTACATCCCATCCATATAGGCCGTTTTCAAGCGTGGTCTTTACCGCCACGTCGGTTGTTCCGTCCGCAGCTTTTAAAGTCTCAAAAGATGGATTGACGAGATACTCCTTTGTGACATCAGTCTGGGCTTGTGCGATGCCCAATGCTGAGCAGAAAACCCATGCACTTAGTACTTGTTTTTTCATTTGGTTTAAGAAATTAGTTAATGTTTTATATGAAACTCACTGGTGTTCGTTAATAGGTTGATGAGGCTGTTTTTCCGGCGTGTTTTTCAGTCGCTCTCTTAGGGAGAGATAAACCGATACTGGCAAGAATTTAAGTGTCACCGCTGCAAATGTATGGATTTACAACGACATAAACAATAAATCGGGACATTTTTTTCGTATTTCTCCTCATGAAATTGTTTTCGTTCGCGCACACAAAGCTTTGTAAGATAACACTGTGTTACGTTCAACTTATTGTATGTAAATCTATTGTGCGCAATAGTTTATCTCTTTCTAAGAGATAGACCGTTTTTATGTCCGCTTCAAAATATTTAGCAATGCAGGGGCGTGTCCATAAAATGCAATGTCTTCTTTCGGGTATTGAAGGTCGGTATTAGAGAGTTGGCGATAAGTTGGGGATTTACAAATTGACAGAATGTTAAAGAGGTCGGTGCGAGATTCACGTATTTGTGGACCAGATGGAGGGCTATACTGAAAAGAAAAAATTTTGGAGAGAATTTTAGATAGGTGAATTTCAATGGATAAAAAAGCTGTCGCCCAAATGCTGGGCGACAGCTTTTTTCATCTGCGCCCCGGTGGTTTTCCGGGGGCTCGTTAGAACTTGGTATCCCAAATGTCGGGGAACATGTCGGCGTTGGAGTATACTTCTGCGTCTGGCATGGCCGGGTCATTAGATTGTATGAGGTCGCCTGATACCGACAGTATCTGGGCTTTTGTATCCAATTCACATATGTTCACTTCTGGTTTGATATAACGATTTTTTTCCATGATTTCCTTTTTTATGGAGTAAATATATATATTTGTTAGTCTTTCCTTATTTCACGGTTTTTTTTATGCCGTTCACGATATAAATGCCTTTTTGCAATCCTTTTAACGCGTGGTTGAGTTTCACGTTTTTGCGTACCAAGATGCCGTTAAGGTCGTACACGTTGACTTCGGCCTCTTCATTGAGTCTGCCGTCTATGTGGGTGGTTCCTCCGGTGCCCGGCAGGATAAAACCTTTGACATTGGTTTCAGCTACGGTGGCGTCCATGTAGGCGCGGTATGCTCCTATGGTTGGTTCTTGTCCGGATACGACCTTGAAGAAGCCCGTCTGAACATCCTGTTTTTGGAGTACATAAGTTCCATCCAAAGCCTTCATTTGGGTGTAGGTTCCAGTCATCATGTCGTTGGAATAGGAATCTTTTGTGGCAGAACCTAATCCTTTAAATATGCAGGAAAACTTGTGATTTGCATTGACGATGTAGGGGTAATTTGCTTTCAGGTTTTCTGTTTCTTCCAAGACAAGATAGGTGGCATTGTCTTTTTCTTCAGTAGAGGTACAAGTGTATACTGTCAGTCCTTCCGGTTTGTTTGCGGTGAAAGGCAGTATGAGGGTGGCCCAACCGATTGGCGTGGCAAGTTCTATGGATGGCGTATCGGCCTTTTTGATAGCCAAAGTGTTGTGGGCGGATGTCGTGTAGAAACCGCATTTGTCGTCCGTGTCATCTTGGCATCCCAACCAATCGTTAGCTTCAAGGTTGAACAAGTTGTAGACGTTTTCAGTCTCAGTGGGAAATACCTGGATATTCAAGGCTTCTTCCTTATTCAAGGTCGTACGGATTTGTACATTGCTTCCTCCATATATCGTACCTGTACAGATATATCTTTCGTTTCCATCCGGGTCTATGGTACTTATTGTGTAGACATTGTTCTTGCCTTTCACCTCCACAGGAGTGAAGATGAGCTGTTGTGCGTAGTTCTTATTGGGGGGAAAACGCAAATCCAAGTTGTAATTTCCCATGTCGGAGCGTGCGTCGGCCATGAATGTCAATGCCTTTCCGTCGTGGCGATAACCCGCGTAAGACATGATTACATTGAATGTTTCACCGTCTTGTGGTTGGTTCAGAATCGCATTCTTATAGTCAGAGGTGGCCGTGTTCAGTTTCTTCATGGCAGCCTCCAACGTTTCAAGGGCCTGTGCTTCATTGAGGGCATGGTTTGCTTCTACTATGGCATTGCCAAGGGCGTCAAAAGCTATGGTCGGAATCTGGAATGCTTCCTCACCTACGTTTGTATCAGTGATATTGTCTGCTTCCGTAATAGCCTTTCGCAAAGCTTCCCGGGCTATGGCCAACGCATCTTCCGTGGTTAATGGGCCGAGATAGGCGAGTTTGATATTTGTGATGCCTATCCATTGTGTTTTGCCGCTTTCTGTAATCTCCAGTCCGATTTTTGTGTCTGTATTCGGCTCGATTTTTACGTCTTCAATGTAACTCAAGGTGAATAGGTCCGTATTGGCATCCAAGTGGTCTTTGTGGGTATTCACAAAAAAATCCACTTTATCGCTCTTTGAGGCATCGAACGTGTAGGCTGTGACTTTATAGTATCCGGCGGGCAAGTTGTGGGCAGTGTAATACATCTGCCCCGTGCTGTACATGTTGTGTTGGCCGTTGACATCCGCAGGCGTCCACGTTTCAAGGTAATGGTCGCTAATCAGGTCGCCGTTATTCTTGTTTGTGCTTGTTTGTATGCCGTAATTATCTTGTGCACCTCCTATTACCGGCCCGTACGTTTTTGTCCATCCATTGTTGGAAGCGTTGGCTTCGGCAATAAGGAAAGTGTAGTCGAAAGGAAACCCTTTGTCCGGTGTTGCAGCCAATACATAATCTTGTCGTGCCTGTTCTAGGTTGGACAGTGCGTTGCTGATTTCGTCTAACGATGTGGAATTGCTAATGGTTCCCGTTGCCGTGTTTAAGGCCTTCTCATAGGTTTCTGTAACTTTTTCATCAGCAGTGGAATGTTCCTTTACGGATTGGTATTCGGAAGTGATTTGCTCAAGGGCTTGCTTTTTCTTGATTTGGTTGAAGTCCTGCTTGGTGATACTGTAAATGATAAACTTTCCTATGGCTTGGTTTGATTTATTGGCTGCAGTTTCAGCTCCGTTCTCTATTTTTTCACTCCATGCCCCTATGTATCCGCTTCCTGTATTGGAATCCAATGGATATTTGCCGTTTTCAAATGTCCAAGAACCGTCTTCTTGGTAGGTAAATAAGAATTGTGTCCATTCACATGGTTGGGGTTGGTCGTGGGTTCTGAAGTACCACGGGGCATTCCATTCGGTTTGCATGAGGAATGTCGGGTCGTTCAGATTGCGGAATGCGTAGCCTGTCGTGTGGCCGTTAGCCTCATCGTTGTTTTCAATGGTCCATACTTTGTTGAAGTCCATGGACGGGTCTGTTGAAGTCCTGTACCACCAAGTTTTGTAGTCTCCTCCTTGGTTACTCCCTTTGTCTAAGGTCATCATAAGGTCTTGATCCTTGTCCACAATCACGAAGTAATAGTTGTTTAAATCTTTGGGCATTTCTGTGATTTTCTTGTAACCATCCTCTGCTTTCAGGATGTCCGTGTCGGCTTTGGCCGGTGATACAAGACAGCTTGTGGCCAAAAAGAAAGCCCATGCACTTAGTACTTGTTTTTTCATTTGGTTTAAGAAATTAGTTAATGTTTTATATGAAACTCACTGGTGTTCGTTAATAGGTTGATGAGGCTGTTTTTCCGGCGTGTTTTTCAGTCGCTCTCTTAGGGAGAGATAAACCGATACTGGCAAGAATTTAAGTGTCACCGCTGCAAATGTATGGATTTACAACGACATAAACAATAAATCGGGTCATTTTTTTCGTGTTTCTCCTCATAATTTTGTTTTCGTTTACGTACACAGTATTTTGTAATACAATACTGCTTTTCTTATAACCTTCTGTTTGTGAATTTATTGCACGCAACAATCTATCTCTCCCTAAGAGATAAACCGTTTTCATCTCCGCTTGAAAATATTTAGCCATGCGGGGGCGTATCCATAAAATGCAATGTCTTCTTTCGGGCATTGAAGGTAATTTTCTTGTCTTAGAGCGGTTGCATATAAACGAATCGTTCCCCTCGTTGTACCAAATAGGAGATATAACGAGGGAAACATCAGATGTCTTTATAAAAAAGAGAATTGAAATTATACTTCTTTGGCCAGAAACTCGTCAGGCGTATATACAGGAATATCCGCTTGCGTGAAATCTTTTACGTTGCGGGTAACAATCGCATCACAGCCGGTTTGCAAAGCAGCATAATGCTGCATGGCATCTTCTATATCCCGAAAACCAGATGTGGCAGATAGGCTTTTTCTCACTGTGCGTTCGTCTACGGAAGCAATCTCTACTATGGAAGCAAACTGCCGTAAAACAAGTGATAAGTCTTCATAGTTCAGTTTTCTTTCAAGAAGATAAGCCGTAGTTGAGAAGGAGAGGGCTGACACTACAATTGTACACTCTCCTCTATCAGCAAGAGAAAACAAGCGCATGGCGGCTTCGTAAAATGGAACACGATGGGCTAAAAGGTCTACCATCACATTGGTGTCGGCAAATACTTTCTGTTTCATCCGTATTTCTCCTCCAAATATTTACGATAAGCTTCCCGTTCATCAAAATCGGCAGGTAAATCCAAGTCAATCCCCAAACGACTGACGTATGGGGTTATTTTCGATTTGCCTTGCGGCTTAGCGGACTTTTCCACGAAATTCCTTATGAAGGATTCTACCATTTGGCTTAAATCTATATTCTTTTGTTTTGCCATTTTTAAGGCCTCATCCAACAAAACACTATCTATTTGCAATGTATTCATAATTATAGCCTTTTGCATTATTGGCAAAGATAGCATTAATTTCTGAAAACTCAGGGGCTATGTAATTTTTATATATCTTCTTAAAGATACTTTTTCGTTATTGTTCCAAGACATCAAAGAGCAATGTATTCTTTCGGGCATTGAAGGCCGTTGTTAGAGGGCAGACGATAAGCCGGGATTTACAAATTGACAGAATGTTAAAGAGGCAGGTGCGAGATTCGCGTATTTACGGGCAAGGTGGAGGGGAGCGCGGAAAACTCGAGTATTTCGGAGGCGGGGTTTTGACATCCGGGACGGTTTCGGGCATAATGGCTTACAAGGCACGGGGCGGTATGCGGTACACGGTTTACAAAACGGACTCCCAAGTTAATGCAATGGGGAAAACGCTTACTTTTTGATTCCGGTTTTAACGTTTCGGGGACGGGGCAACGGGGAGGAAAAAGCCGGTCACGGCAGGCCGGACAGACACTCCCAAGGTGTTTTCAGGGCAAAAAACAGGGACTGAAAAATCGTTTGCCGCAGATTGAAATTTCTCTTTCAGCCGAACGGAAAATTATTCGGCTGAGAAAAATCGGAAAAATGGGGTAGAAATGTTTCCATGTGGCAGTTCCGTCAATCCCTTTTTAAGGAATACCGTTCTAAATGCCCCGTTTCTTCTATCCTTTCCATACGGATAAAACGCCTGAAAACTATCATTTTGCACAGTGCTATGGGCGTATAATGGCCAAAATGAAAGCTTAGGCGTTTCGTTGGGTAAGGGCAAAAAACGCACGGACGGCTGCCCTATGGTGCAGGGCAACCATCCGCGTGGAACGTCCGTTTGCGGGAAAATCCCGGACGGGGGTTAGCAATACATATTCACGATGGCCTCGTAGAGTTCCTGCTTGCCGCTGGTCTGGGCCGGTTCGCCTTGGGTCTTGGCGTAAGCCACTACGTCTTCGAGCGAAAGCTTGCCCTCTTCGAACTCCTTGCCCTTGCCGGCATCGAAGCTGGCATAACGGTCGGCCACCATCTTCTTGATAGGTGATTTCTCCAACAGTTCGGCGGCGTTCTCCAAGGCACGTGCCATGGCATCCATACCGGCGATGTGGGCGATGAAGATGTCTTCCAAGTCGGTAGAGTTACGACGGGTCTTGGCGTCGAAGTTCGTACCGCCGTTGCCAAAGCCGCCGTTGCGGATGATTTGCATCATGGCTTGGATGAGTTCGTAGTTGTCGATGGGGAACTGGTCGGTATCCCATCCGTTCTGGTAGTCACCACGGTTGGCGTCAATGGAACCCAACATGCCTGCGTCTACGGCACAAGCCAGTTCGTGCTCGAACGTGTGTCCGGCCAGTGTGGCATGGTTCACCTCGATGTTCACCTTGAAGTCCTTCTCCAAGCCGTGCGCACGGAGGAAGCCGATGACGGTTTCCGTGTCCACGTCGTACTGGTGCTTGGTCGGTTCCATCGGTTTCGGCTCGATGAGGAACGTGCCCTTGAAGCCTTTGGCACGGGCATAGTCGCGGGCGGCCTTCAGCATCTGTGCCAGATGTTCCTTTTCACGCTTCATGTCGGTGTTCAGCAGGCTCATGTAGCCTTCGCGTCCGCCCCAGAACACGTAGTTGCTTCCGCCCAGTTCGATGGTGGCGTCGATGGCGTTCTTGATTTGTACGGCTGCGCGTGCCACCACGTTGAAATCCGGGTTGGTGGCCGCACCGTTCATATAGCGTTCGTGTCCGAATACGTTGGCCGTACCCCAAAGGTTCTTGATGCCCGTGGCCTGCATCTTTTCCTTGATATAAGCCACGATGGCCTTCATGTTGGCTTCATATTCCTCGATGGAATTGCCTTCGGAGATGAGGTCCACGTCGTGGAAGCAGAAATATTCGATACCTAATTTCTCCATGATTTCAAAACCGGCATCGGCCTTTTGCTTGGCGATGGCCAAGGCATCCGTGCCCTCGTTCCAAGGGAACGTCTTCGTGCCGCCGCCGAACTGGTCGCCGCCTTCTGCGCAAAGGGTGTGCCACCAAGCCATGGCAAACTTCAACCAGTCTTTCATCTTCTTGCCCATGATGACCTTTTCGGCATCATAGTAGCGGTAAGCCAATGGGTTCTTGCTCTCTTTTCCTTCGAACTTAATTTTTCCGATGCCCGGAAAATACTCTTTCTGTGCCATAATTTTTTGGTTTTAAAAAAGGTTTATGAAATTAATTTTGAGTTTGATGTATTTGTTACATGCTGCGTAGCACGCCTAACCAACGTTGGTAAGCCTCTTCGTAGACCGGCCCGAGGGCGGTGTCCGGTTCGATGACTTTCAGCCGCTCGAGCGAGGCGAACGCTTCGCGGTTGTCTTTGTAGATGCCGGCTCCGATGCCCGCTCCCTTGGCCGCGCCTACGGAACCGTCGGTCTCATACAGCTCGATGACGGCACCCGTCACTCCGGCCAACGTGTCGCGGAAGAGGGGGCTGAGGAACATGTTGGCCTGTCCGGCGTGTATCTTGTCCACCTCCATGCCCATGCCTTTCATCACGTCGATGCCGTAGCGGAAAGAGAAGACAATGCCTTCCTGGGCGGCGCGCACGATGTGGTTGCGGTTATGGATGTTGAAATTGATACCATGTATGGCGCAGCCTGTTTCCTTGTTTTGCATGACACGCTCGGCACCGTTGCCGAAAGGAATGATGCTGAGTCCTTCGCTGCCCACGGGCACGCTCTCGGCCATGCGGTTCATCTCCTCGTAGCTGCATCCTTCGGGCACGATGTTGCGGCGCACCCATGAATTCAGGATGCCGGTGCCGTTGATGCAGAGCAATACGCCGAGGCGCGTCTGTTCCGTGGTGGGGAATGCCGCACGGTTGTAAGTCCCTGCGGAGTGGTTGACGTGGGCGAAAGTGTTGACACGCGAGAGCGGGTCGTAATTCACCGTCCCGTTCACTCCATATACCACGCCCGAGGTGCCTGCCGTAGAGGCAATTTCACCGGGATTGAACACGTTGAGCGAAAGGGCGTTGTTCGGTTGGTCGCCCGCACGGTAGGTCACGGGTATGCCGGCCTTGATGCCTAATTCTCCGGCCACGGCCTCCGTCACCCGTCCCTGCTCGCTGAAGGTGGGGCGTATTTCGGGAATCAGCTCCATGCCGAAGCCGTAGTATTCCATCAGCTCCTTGCAGACGCAGTTGTTCTTGAAGTCCCAGAACATGCCTTCCGAGAGTCCGGATACCGTGGTGCAGGCCGTACCCGTCAGCCGCATGGCGATGTAGTCGCCGGGCAGCATGATTTTGTCTATCTTCTCATATATTTCCGGTTCGTGTTCCTTCACCCATGCCAGTTTGCTGGCCGTGAAGTTGCCCGGCGAGTTCAGCAGGTGTCCGAGGCAGAAGTCCGTGCCTAACGTTTCCATGGCCTTTTGCCCGTAGGGGACAGCTCGGGAGTCGCACCAGATGATGGCCGGGCGCAGGGCTTTCTGTCCACGGTCCACGCATACCAGGCCGTGCATCTGGTAACTGATGCCGATGGCGGCCAGTCCTTCTTTCAGGACAGCGACCGGTTGGCCGGCCTTTCCGGCGGCAGCGGCCATGGCTTCGGCCGTGGCGCTTTTCAGGTAGTTCCACCATGATTCGGGTTCTTGTTCCGCCCATCCGGCCTTCAGGCTCAAGATGGGAGCTTCCTGCTTGGGGTAAAAGGCTGTGCCCAACGTCTTTCCGGTTTGTGCGTCCACCACACAAGCCTTGACCGAAGAGCTGCCTATGTCATATCCTATCAAATACATAACAATAGATGTGTTTTTTGTTTTACGGTATTGTTGATAGGTGCAAATATAAGTGAGTTTTCCCGTCGGCGGTTCGTCCGGAGGTTAAAAAAATCTTGTGTCGGGACGGGAAAAGCGGTTTTTCTGATTTATATCAGATTTATAGGCTTCGGGCGTTTTGTACTTGAATGAAAAAAACGTATCTTCGTCATACGGATTGTAAAGATGCAGAGCTGGATATGGAAAAGGGTTTGACCGCAGACAAGATACCGTCTTTTGCCACATTGTCCGACGGGGAACGCCGGGCGTTGTCGGATATTCTGGTCGTACGGAAAGTCCGGAAGAAACAGATGGTGGTGGAAGACGGGCAGATATGCCATTATATGGTGTACGTGTGCAAGGGGTTGTTGCGCCAGTTCTATTTCAAGAACGGGCGTGAAATCACGGAGCATTTCACGTGCGAGGGCAACATCGCTTATTGCATCGAAAGCATTTTCAAGAACAAGCCGTCGCACCTGATGATGGAAGCATTGGAGAACAGCGAATTGTGCCTCATACCTTATACAGGACTGGTGGAGCTTTCCTTGTCATATAAAGGCATTGCCGAATGGTTGCGCCATTTCTTGGAAAACAATCTGATCCTGCATCAGGTGAAAGCCGATTCATGGCGTTTCGAGTCGGCCCGCGAACGCTACGAACGCTTTTTGCGGGAATTCCCCACGGTGGCAGGCAGGGCCTCGGTCAACGACATGGCGTCTTACCTGCTGATGACTCCCGAGTCGTTGAGCCGGGTACGTTCGGCGGTGTCGAATGTGGCAGGGAAGAAATCGGGTTATATTCAAAAAATAGAAGAAGAATGAAAAGAACATTTGAAGAGGCGTTGGAGCATCGCCGTAGTTATTACTCCATAGGAAGCAGTTCACCCGTGTCGGACGAAGAACTCATGCGTGTGGTCCGTCAGGCAGTGAAACACGTTCCGTCGGCATTCAACTCACAATCGACGAGAATCGTGTTGTTGTTGGGCGACGAGCACCAAAAACTTTGGGAAATCGTGAAAGATACCTTGAAAGCGCGTATTCCGGCCGAGGCTTTTGCCAAGACGGAGGCTAAGATTGACGGTTGTTTTGCCAGTGGCCATGGTACGGTGTTATATTTTGAAGACATGTCTGTGGTAAGAGGGTTGCAGGATGCTTTTCCTTCTTACAAGGATAATTTCCCGACGTGGGCCCAACATACTTCTGCAATGCACCAGTTTGCCATTTGGGCGATGTTGGAAGAACGGGGATTGGGAGCTTCCCTTCAACATTATAATCCTTTGATAGACGAGGAAGTCCGCCGTACATGGGAGTTGCCTGAAGATTGGATGCTGATAGCGGAAATGCCTTTCGGGATCCCGAAAGGCGAACCGGGAGACAAGGATTTTGGAGACGTGGACAAGCGCATGAAGGTTTTCCGCTGAGGATGCTTTCTACAGCGGTCTGTAATTTACCATAATCGTTGTTTTCCATCTACCATTTCAAAGATTCGTTCATCATTTCCACGTGAATGGTTACGAAGATAGAGTAATGCCCCTTCGGGGGCATTATAAGATAAGGAGTCCGATGTTGCGGTTTGTTTTCCTAAAGACTCCCAACCGTTTGTTTGGGCGTAGAATAATTCATATAGGTCTCCTTTACGGATAAAATTGTCTCGGTTGCGTGGAGAAAAGGTTATTTTTTGAATCTGTACAGGGTGGCCGAAATCCAATCCGGCCCAACCGCCTGACGGCTCACGGTAATCCATGGATGTATACGGGTCGCCATCAAATACATTTCGGAATTGGTTAACGATATTTCCGGCTACTGCCCCCGGGGGGCTTATCAGTATGCCTTGTAATGCGGAGGTGTCTGACGCTGATTGATAGAACGCCAGTTCTGAAATATTGCAATGGCGTGTTGGAGGACCGTAATATCGGACATAACGGTATGGTTTGCTTTTGGGAAGTCGGACGGTATTGATTAAACGTGGAGGGCGTTCAGTAATGATGTGGATTGTGTCCTTCCCTCTGAAATTCGGGTGATTGCTTGCCTCGAATACGCCTCCTACCATATGGGTTTGGAAGTCCTCTTTAAATTTTTGTAATAAAGTGATGGAGTGTTTTTTACCAGAAGGTCGAAAGAAACGTATGTTACCGCTATACTTTTCGAGTAGAAATGGCAAGGAAATAAAAAGGGGTTTTTGATTCCTGCATACAGCCAGTTTGAAAATGACAGATCCTTCGACATTGTCAATGCGTATGGTATCGTGTTTAAAACGTCCATACGCAACGGGCAACCAGTGCATTTGTGAACTCATACATAAATAGACTGTTTCTCCATCCTGAGGCTTGACGGTAAGGCTATCAGCACTGATTCGTAACTGGTGGTTAATTTTATTTGCGTAAATAGCTGTCACATCACGCATTAATGGCTTGCGGAAATTTTTAGGTACATTCGGCATATCGAACTTCAAATCTTGTTGAATGTTCCGGTTCAGGCTGAACGTTTCCCTATAAACTTTGCCTTTTGGATCCCAATAAGTCTCAGCCTTTTCTAAATTCTTGGAATTTTGTCCGATGGATGTGAAGTAGGTACTGTCGTTCTCATCTAAAATGAAATTCCAATAATGGGGTACATTCTTATCTCCCCGTACCAACATTTTATCGCAACCACCTGGTAGCCCCAATGCTCGAAATACATATACAACCAAATCTGTTAGTTCTCGGCAATTTCCGGCACGCCATTTCACCAAATTGGGACCGACGTTGGGACCATCTGGAAATATGCCGGTGAAGAAGATGGGGGCATTTGAAAGGGAATCCATCAGCACCTGAGTTACGGCCCGGATATCGCTTCCGTACGGTGTGTTTCGAATACTATCCAACATCGGGTTGTATCGTTTGTATATTTCCTCACGCCATTCCATCAGTTCTTCATTGCCGATTCGGTATGGCAGAATATATTCCAGAAAGTTTTCGAACGTTACATATTTGCCCCAAGGCTGTTCGCGCCATATCTTGAAAGAAAAGTCTATATTGTGTATCAGATAATCTGCTTTCACGGAAGATATGTCGTAAACAGTATCCAATGCTTTGAGATTGAATTTTCCATCTTTTTGGATGATGGAGTCACGTACGAAAGTAGGCCCCCTCCATGCGCTTACGGAGAAACGTTCAAAGTATTGGTAATACTTCTTCAATTCTTCTCCTTGATAGGAATAATGATAGGGCATATTCTCTATCAGGAACTGGGCTGCCCGTAGTTTTAAGCTGTCGTTTTGATAATATTCCAGTACTTTTTCGAGTTCCTTGCGGTTCTTCCCGGCTTGTATCAAGGCTTGTTCCAACGGGGTTTTTGTGCAGGCGGCCAAAATACATAAGGCCGCCATGCACATTAATGGCCAGATATGGTTTCTGTATTTCATTCTTGTATGTACAGACGTTGTGTTATTCTTTCTCTATTAACCCTTCGTCCTCCAAAATCTTCTTATATTGGCAATAATCATATAATTTCTGTTTCCAAATCTCCGAGTCATCTTCATTTTCGTTCGTAGGGGAGATAGTACACTCCTTTTCCCGTATGACGTGCGATGGGGCATCGACTTCTTCAGGTGTGATTTCTACGACTTCTATTTCTACTTCATCCCCCACATGGATGTCTCCTCCGTGCCAACTCCAATTCTCGCTTTCGTTGGTATATCCGGACGGACACCATATCGCTCCCCACCAATGGGAAAACTCAAAGGAAATGGTACATCCTTCAGGCAAACCGACTTTGTGGGTTTGATTGCCCCATGTACTGCTTTTTATGACAAAACCTTTCATTCTTCCTTTATTTTATAAGTCCTTTTTCTTTCAACTCATCTTTAAGCTGCTCGTAGCGTGCTTTCATCTTTTTCCTGTCACTTTGTTGAGTGATAAGTGGTTGTGATGTTTGCTCCGTTTCTACGATGCGTATTTTGATTTTATCTCCTATTTGCAAAGGGCGGTCCATCCAAGTATACCTCTCTTTGAAGCTGCTACCGGCTGCCACCATCCAGTCACCGGTTTTGCTTCCGCATGATACGAAGATGTAAGCAAAATTGTAAGTGCCGATAATGACGGTTTCTTTTTCGTTAAAAATGATTTCTGCTCCTATCATAGTAATAGTTTTTATATTAACCCTTCGTCTTCCAAAACTTTTTTAAGTTTCTGGTAAGTCTTTAACTTGAATTGCCAAATCTCAGGAGAATCATCCTTTTCTTGAGGATTTGGACAGGCATGGGGCTTTTTGAGTACAGGTGGTGTCGCCTCATCGAACTCCGCAAACTCTATGTCTATTGTGTCTCCCACATGCAATTCACCTCCTTTCCAAATCCAATGCTTTTCTTCTTTGGGGTTGTAACCTCCGATGCTCCAATAGCAATATTTGTCTCGTTCCATGGCATTGACCGCGATTCCGACTCCACCGTCTGGCATACCTATTTTACAGGTCTCACCGTTCCAAGTGGTGCTTTTTATAATCAATCCTTTCATTGTTTCAGTCTTCTTCTGTGATTAAACCTTTTTCTTCCAACTCTTTTTTGAGTTGTGCGTAGCGTGCCAACATCTCTTTACGGTCTTGTTTCTCAATTTTTAGAGGGGGAGACGGGGTTGAGGTTTCCACGATTTGGATTTTCACTTTGTCTCCTTGGTGCGGAACGACACTAAGCCAATGGTAACTGTTGGAGTAGTCAAGTCCATGTGCATAGATATAACCCATGTCGTCCGGTCTCATCGCTGTATCAAGCAGAACAAAAGAAAAATTCTCTGCTGCGACCACAACGGGTATTTTGTCGTTGATTTGAATTTTCAGACCTTTCATGCCTTATTTTGTTACAGGGCATTTCCAATATCCGTTAGCTTTACATTGTTCCCAACAATTGTAACACTCAGAGAATCCCCAACCTCCGGAATGTTTATCATTCCAATCATTTTTTCCATTCATACATTCTATATATTTCTTATAACAAAAATCCAAATTAGAAGAATCATTAACTTCATCATGACTATCGTTGTAATCTTTTACACATGTAACTACATGATATAGAAGTGCACCCGTTAAAGTCACAACAGTTGTTACAGAAGCAACAATTTCTCCAGCAGGGGTAGGTTCTCCAACTGCAATACTCCATATAGGGACTAAAAAGGAAGAGCATCCAGCCATAATATTTCCTGTATCAGGGTCATTGTCTTCTTTATTCTCATTATTATTGTTTAACCATTCATCGAACCATCCATTTTCTTCATCTGTACTATGACTCCCACTTCCTTCACTAGAGTTTCTAAGCCTTGGGAATGAACTTGTGTTGTTAGTCGTTTTCAATGTCATTCCTTGTGCAGCGAGGTGGTTGAGTTCTTGTATGCTGTAAAAAAGTACAGATATGACGTTCAGCAAACGCTCTTGTTCGATTTGTGGGACTTCTGCGTAGATTTTATCACGTAAACTTATCAAACGAACCAATAAGTCATGGTCGGATGTACTCCTATCGCACTCTTCTATGATTTTATGGACGAAGTTGATTTGTGTTTCAGTCAACGAAGCATATCCTTCTGCAAATTGTTCAGGAGATATTGTCGGCAACGTAGTTTCTCCCCGTAAACGTTTCTTGGCCAAATTGGGATTGGCTTGGCAGAAATCATTGTAAAACCTGTCGTGGAATTCTTTTGAGCCATTGGCATCCGAATAGTCCACATTCATTTCCACCAGTTTCTTCATGGTCACTTCAATTTCATCAGCTACGGCCTGTCCAAAATCATCAGAGGATTTGGGCAGTTCGATTTTCATGTCTTGTACTTCATCCTTCGGTGAGGTGAATTCAGTCCATTCTTCATTTAGCGTGCATCCCCAAAGACAGACTCCTGTTGAGAATACATAAATTAACCATTTTTTCATGATACTTTTGTTTTTAGAATTGTGAATGTTTATTGTACTTCTGCTAATACTTCCAAATAAAGTATAGGGTTGTTGATTGCATTAGAGGTGATAAAAATATCTCGTATGAATTCTCCTTTTTCTGCTGAATTGAAAACAAAGTCTATTTGCACTGAATCTTCTGGATTTATGGTAAACTCTCCGTGATGGCTTTTTAATTCTAAACAAGAACAACTTTTGAATATTTTAGAAACATTCAAAGGACGTTTTCCATCATTAAAAATAGAAATTGTGAACGGCTTTTCCATTCCCGGTAAACAGTTGGATAGCAAAATACGTGCGGGATGGATTCGGATAGTTGCTTCGTCTTTTACGTCGAAGTGCGGATTAATCGTTTTCTTGGCCATAATGAATTCATCCCGAAATATTTCCATGTAATAAGGATTTTCCAAATCTGTCATAGAACGTGCCAAGGATAAGGCGGTTACCGTATCATTTTCGGCTAATGCCCCTACAAGACCTATATAATATGGATAGGGATAAGGTAGAGAATCATAAATATCCCTTAATTCTTCTTTTAAATATATACCTTCTTTCAATCCTGTATTACAGTCCAGAATCCTATCGAATAAAGTGATAAGTTTCTTTTTAGGCATGCTGAATCTATTAGGATAATGATATTCTGTCATCTGTAAATCAGTGAGGGCTTTTTGAACATAGAGAAAACTTTCTTTTGCAGCACCTGGAATAAGGTCCACAAGATGCCCGTCGGATGTGAATACACAGGTGAGTGGTAAGGAAACCGGTACAAGCCATTTGGTATACCATTTGTTTTGGGGTAGATTGATGTCTACCATATTGTATGATGCCGTCGAACAAACCCATTCCCCGTATTTTAGCCTTTCTATAAATTTTTGGGACAGGGCTTGTGTAGAGTCTACCAAGGTTATGCAGAACGGTTTATTGCCGTTTGTTTGTTGGATGATACTAAAAGTTTCATTATGGGTTACGTTGGACTGTCTTGTTTTCGATTGGCGGCAAGCCAAAAGCAAGCAAGATAATAATAAGCCTAAAATACCATGTTTTAATATATCCATCGTCTTTGTAATTTTATCAGGTCATTGTGTGGGCAAAGTTAATGGATATATTGAAATAATATTTTTTCTGTTGTTACATATTTTTGTTTTGATGTAACAACATGGTTAAATTCCTGGATTTTATGGCATGTCGTTTAAAATATAAATTATAGAATTTAGTAATTTACAGAAAACTAATAATATCTCTTTGCTGTTTACTTGATGATGGACGTTTGCGGGTTGCGTACCCCCTTGGCTCCTGTCAGGAAAGCTTTGGCACTTCCGAAACGCAGGTACATGTCCAGACGGACAGGCAAGTGGTTCTTGTCGTCGGTGATGTAGAATGTGACGACCTCCTCTTCTTTTCCGTCCTCGTATTCCACGAATGAGAATACGAGGCAGCGGTATTTGGTCTTGCTTTCTTCCATCTTGAAAGTTTTCTTGCCCCGGTAAATCAACGTTTGTCCTTCTATCTTTCCATTGTCCACCATCGGAAATTTGATTTTCTGGCCTACTTTGTAGTCGGAAGCATCGAAAGAGCGGGCATAGAGCATCATGCTCAGCATGTCGTGCACGCATTCCTTATATTCCTCTTCTTTCCGTGTGATTTCATCCTTGTGGCTTTTGAAGCGGAGTTTCACGTGGCTTTGCCCGTCGGGGTAGCTGTACCAGGCTTCGTCCACCGTGTAGCGGTCGCCTTCCAAGGCTCCTTTACGGTAATAATAAGGTACGAGTTGGTCATCGACAATGCTGACGAGCGTGTCGCGGAGCACGAAAAGCCGGTCTGCCATTTTGTTCCCGCGTGTGATGAGATGGCAGCGGTGCATGTCTTGTCCTTGGTGGGGCGTGTGTTTGATGTTCATGTTGGCACTGCCCACCGTCACCCAAATGAATTTCCAATTAAAGTAGAGCTTATAGGACAGGTCTTCTCCGTCTGTAAAGGCCACGTTTTCTCCCGGGCATTGGGCCTGGGAGGGGGTGAAAGATGCCGCCCATACATGGAGCAGGCATATCAGCATTATTATTTTCTTCATGGTTCCTTGTTTTTATCTGTTTCGTTCTCTTTCCGCATTGCGTTGTTTGATTTTCTTTTCCGCATCCGGCTTTTGTTTGGTGATGGCATCCGGCTTTTGTTTGTTCAACGGAATGCCTCTCACGTCCCAGTCTTGTTCCACCTCCCAACGTGCCCTGAGGGTCAAAGACTTAGGGAAGTAGAAGACTTCCTCCGGTTGGCGGTTGGCGGCATAGTCGCCGGTGGTCCATTTTCCGTCGTTGTTCCGGTCTATGAAAAGGCGCAGGTAGTATTCGCCCGGTTTCAGATAGAAGAAGTCTGCACGGTTGTTTACGGCTTTGGCGCTCCGTACCACCTTGTCGCTGTTGTCCATGAGTTGTACGTAGGCAGCCGTGTCCGGCAGGATGAGGCGGATGAACAGCGAACTGAATTCTTCTTCCGGAGTTACGGGGATTTCTTTTTTTATGGCCGTGCTCACTTTACCCAAGATGCTTTTTACGGCATTGCTGTCCGCTTCGAACTTGTATTTGTCTCCGGGATGCCATTCCGCGTACAGCATGTAGCTGCGCATGTCTCCCTCCACCGGAAGGAATAGGTAAGGCTCTTCAAGCCATAAGCTGTCTCTTTGTTTGTAGAAACGCAGTGCGGTGGTGTCTATTCCGGCAACAGGTTCGGCAAATGTGAACTTGATGTTTTGGGTAGGAGCGATACCGCCGCTCGGCTGCATTTTATAAGTGAGGTCTTCGCGTAGGAAAGGGTTGGGCTTGGCGACATACTTTTCCTTTTGTCGGCGTTTGGCCTTTTTTTGTTGGTCTTCCCACTCTTCGATTTTCTTTTGCCGTTCTTTTGCTTGGCGTGCATGGGTAATCTTGGGAATCAGGTCGAGCGTATCCGTACGGTAGGCCAACTGTCCCAATGTGTCGGTATCTAAGTAAGTCAGGCTGAAAGTGAGCGTGTCTTTATAGGCCACCGTGGTATCGGTAATCCAATAAGTCAGCGTGTCATTGTGCAGGGAACGTTCCAATACCATATTTCCCACTCCCTCGAAATTCAGTCCTTTCAAAGTCGGAATGGTATCTGACGGGCCTGTGAAATAGAGGGTGAACATTTCCGGGATAGGACGTTCGGTCTTTAGAAGATGCAAATCCTGATAGTCTTCCGTGAATCCCCGGAGAATGACATTGTCCGGATAGAAGTGGGTGTAAGGTATGGTCTTGACGGTGTCGATGTGCGTGCTGTCTATCCAAACCGTGTCCTGACGCGTATCGGGAGCACATGTAGGTTCGATGATGACGGAGTCGAAAGCAATCTTTTCGGCTTTTTGGCTGAAGCGGAAATCTCCGTCCATATCCTGCAGGCCGTAGATACGATATTTTCCCGGTGCGACGCCTTTGATGGTGAATTGCCCGCGGCTGTTGGTGCGGGAGACGCGAGTGAAGGATTGTGTCGTAAAGGCACTATCGGCTAAATCGGCATACAGTCCCACTAGCATTCCTTTGATAGGCTCGAGGTTTTCGGCTTCCAACAATGTTCCGGAGACTTCCATCGTATCAATTTCTGAGCCGGTGGAGAAAGCGTATGTAAAGTTACCCATGGGGTTCCCCTCATTGTTGTCCACGATGGCATCGGAGAAGTCTACCGTATAGGTCGTGTTCTTTTTCAGGCTGTCGTTCAGGGTGATGTGTATCTTCTTCCCCGAAGTCCTGATTTCCGGCATTTCCTTCTGCGGTGGGGATACCACGACCTTTTCCGAAGCATTCTCAAGCACGATAAACTCGTCGAACGTGAGTGTCAGTTTCTTTTCCCGGTTGTTTACCGACATGTTGGCCGGTTGGCATTTGACCACTTTGGGAGGGGTTTCATCATAGGCACCTCCGTCCGGGCTTCCGATGCTGGCGCAAGCAGCTAAGACGAGAATGCAGAGGAGGGCGATGAGGGGGTATGGTGTGAGTCTTTTTTGCATATTATGCTTCTTTTGGGTTTTTAAAAATCTTCCGGTTTTGCGGAATCGTTCAAGGATAACATTTCGTCGATGTATGTGCGCGTGTTGCTCAGGCGCGGAATCTTATGCTGTCCTCCCAACTTGCCTTTGGATTTCAGCCAGTCGTCGAAGAGGTTCTTACGCGCCGGGATAATTTCCAGATGCTGCAGGGTGATGTCCTTGTAACGTTTGGCCTCATAGTCGGAGTTGATTTCTTGCAGTTTCAAATCCAGGATGTGTGCGAAATCTGTGAGCGATTCCGGTTCTTTCGCAAATTCTATCAGCCACTGGTGGCGGCATTTGCCGTGGGCATCCATGTAGACAGGGGCTGCCGTATATTCCCGTATTTGCGCACCGGTGGCTTCACATGCCGCTTTCAATCCATTTTCGGCATTGTCTACGATTAACTCTTCTCCGAAAGCATTGATAAAGAATTTCGTACGTCCGGTAATAATGAACTTATAAGGGTTCTTTTGTGTGAATTTTACGGTATCGCCAATCATGTACCTCCACAAACCGGCCGAGGTGCTGATGACCATGGCGTAGTTCTTGCCGGTTTCCACTCCCCAAAGTGGCACGATTTGGGGATTTTCTTTATCTATTTCGTCCATCGGGATGAATTCATAGAACACTCCGTAGTCTATCATCAGGAGCATGGACCGGTCTTGCAAATCGTTTTGTAGCCCGAAGAACCCTTCGCTGGCATTGTACGTTTCCATGTAATGCATGTCGGATGCAGTGACGAGTTGCCGGTATTGTTCGCGGTAGGGGGTAAAGGCTACGCCTCCGTGGAAGAAGACCTCGATGCCCGGCCATACGTCTTCCAGGTGGGTTTTGCCGGAAATGTCCATGACACGAGTCAATACGGACAACATCCACGACGGAACTCCGCTCAGGTTCGTCACGTTTTCTCTGATGGCAGCTTGGGCTATCCTTTCGCGTTTCTCTTCAAAATCGCCCAATAATGCGACTTTTTTGGAGGGAATGCGGAAATAGTTGACGAACGGACTGGCGTTTTCGATTAATATGGCACTCAAATCTCCTACCAGGCTATGGGGGAGGTTGTAATTGGGCGAATGGCTTCCTCCGAGTATCAATGCTTTGCCGTCGAACATCCTGCTCCGGGGATTCTGCCCCAGATATAAGGCTACGGCATCCGTCCCGCCACGGTAATGCGTGTCTTGCAGGCATTCTTTGCTGACGGGAATGAATTTGCTTTTGTCATTGGTTGTGCCGGATGATTTGGCATACCACCGGACCTGTCCGCTCCATAATACGTCTTTTTCCCCGTGCCGCATACGGTCGATGTAACTTTTGAGTTCCTCGTAAGTGTTTACCGGAGAGGTTTTCGTAAAGGAATCATAGTCTTTGACTTGTGCAAATCCATGTGTTTGTCCCCATTCCGTATGAATAGCTTGACAGATGAGTTTATGAAGAACGTTTAATTGCAGTTCTTCCGTTTGGTTTTCATATTTGGATATGCTTTTTCGTCTGCCTGAAAGAAAGCAGCTGACTAACTTCGTCTTATTCATGTCGTATTTCCGCAGGAATCATTTTATTCTCTTGCAAAAATAACTTAAAGTTATCAGAATAACGAACTTTATACAGATTTTAATGGACTATGTGTCGCTATCTATGTACTTATAGTTCGGCTTGCATTATCTTCGGCTAACCATTCTGAAATCGGGGGATTCTGTGACAGAGACTTGAAGCTTCGGTGGAGCAATTACCGTTATGGTTTGCTGTTCGTTGTCTTGTATGGTCATTTCAGACAAAGCCTCTTTTTGTTTTTTGTTGGAAAGGATTTTGTCAACCAGTTTGGGGGATTTCCTCAATAGTGCCAGAGTGTCTTTTGCAGCCAGTTGTTGGCTCTCTTTTTTAGAATAGCCTCTTCCTTTGCAACATGTCACTCCTTCGATTGTGATTTGGGTGGTAAAAACGGGCGTACTGTTTCCCTCCTGTGCCTGATCTATCAGGTCGAAGGTAATTTCAACTCGCCTCTTTTGTCCCCATTCAATTAATTTGCTTTTGAAATTGACTTCTTTATAGGCCAGTTTGTCGATATTGATTAACTGGGTCATGATGCGTTTGCCGATAAAACGCATGCAATAGGAATAGCCCCGGTCCAGATAAATCGCACCGACCATGGCTTCAAAAGCATTGCCACACATATAGCTGTTGTGGGTGGAGGAATGTGTGGATGAAATGATAAGTTTATCCAAACCGATTTCTACGGCCAATCTGTTCAATGTTTCACGTTGTACGATTTTGCTGCGGGTGTTGGTGAGGAAACCTTCATGTTTGCCTTTGAAGTGGCGGAAGACAATATCTCCTACGACGGCATCCAAAATGGCGTCGCCCAAAAATTCCAACCGTTCGTTATTAATCCAACTTCCTTGCTTTTTTATAGATGAGGACTTATGATGCAATGCCTGTTCGTAATATTGGATATGGTGCGGATAGAATCCTAATATCTTATAAAAAGAAGAATAAAGCTCCTTGTCTTTTCTGAAAGGGAGCCTTATTCTTTCTATGATATCTTTGGGATACACGACTTATTCAGCGTATTTCTTAAAGATTACACATGCATTGTGCCCACCAAAACCGAAAGTGTTGCTTAGAGCGGCACGCACGGTACGCTTCTGAGCAATATTAAAGGTGAAGTTCAGATCATAGTCGATTTCTTCATCTTTGTCATCTTCCTCATGGTTGATAGTGGGGGGTATGATATCTTCTTTTACTGCCATCACACTGGCCATTGCTTCCACAGCACCGGCGGCACCGAGCAGATGTCCTGTCATAGACTTAGTAGAACTAATATTCAATTCGTAAGCGTGTGGACCGAAAACATCTTTGATGGCTTTGGCTTCCGAAATGTCTCCGACATGAGTTGAAGTACCGTGTACATTGATATAATCAATATCTTCCGGTTTCATTTCAGCGTCTTCGAGAGCTCTTTCCATAACCAGTTTGGCACCTAACCCTTCCGGGTGGGAGGCCGTGATGTGGTGGGCATCAGCTGACATGCCTGCACCGGCCATTTCAGCGTAAATTTTAGCTCCACGTGCTTTGGCATGTTCCAATTCTTCCAAAATCAGACATCCGGCACCTTCACCCATAACGAAACCGTCGCGACTTGCGCTGAATGGGCGGGATGCGTGTTGTGGGTCATCATTCCGGGTAGAAAGAGCTTTCATGGCATTAAAACCACCTACGCCGGCTGGCCATATAGCCGCTTCCGCACCACCGCTGAGAATCATATCTGCCTTGCCCAAACGGATAAGGTTGAATGCGTCAGCCAAAGCGTTGGTAGAAGATGCGCATGCCGAAGTGGTCGTGTAGTTCGGGCCATGGAAACCATACATAATAGAAATATGACCGCTTGCAATGTCTGCAATCATTTTCGGGATGAAGAATGGGTTGTATTTGGGACCCAATTCTTTTCCTGTAAGTGCATACGCTCCGGCTTCTTCTTCAAAAGTGTGGATTCCACCGATTCCCACCCCGAAGACAACACCTATACGGTCTTTGTTCACAGCTTCCAAATCCATGCCAGAATCGTCTACGGCCATTTTGGCTGCAGCCAAGGCATATTGGGTGTACAAGTCCATTCTGCGTGCTTCTTTGCGGTCAATGTAGTCGCCTACATTGAAATTTTTCACCTCGCAAGCAAATTGAGTCTTGAACAAGGAAGCATCGAAATGTGTAATAGGTCCGGCACCACTTACTCCCTCAATCAAATTCTTCCAAGTTTCCTCGGTCGTATTTCCCAATGGAGTAACGGCACCCATACCTGTTACCACAACTCTTTTTAATTCCATTATCTTCGTTTAGAGAAAATATTATTTTGCGTTAGCTTCGATATAGCTAATAGCGTCACCTACAGTCGTGATCTTCTCAGCTTGATCATCGGGAATATTGATACCGAATTCCTTTTCAAATTCCATGATCAATTCTACTGTATCCAATGAATCAGCACCTAAATCGTTTGTGAAACTTGCTGTGGCTACTACTTCTGCTTCGTCAACACCCAACTTATCAACGATGATAGCTTTTACTTTTGATTCAATTTCAGACATAATTGTAATTTTTTGATTATTATTAATGTAATTCTGTAAATCCAAGTGCAAAGGAACTTTTTTTTTCCCACTTATGCAAGCAATTAAGTAAATAAATTGCTCTTTTTTGCACAAAAGTATATGTAGTGTGCAGTATTTGCTCCCTTTTACGAGACTTATTCTATGAATTCTCTTCTTAACGGGTAATTACCTCTCAATTCTTCGAACATGGTGGGATGGGACTTGAGTTTCAAACTATCCGTGTGTGGATTATATAAAGCCAATGCCCGTTCTGTTTCCGTGAGATTGGGTTTCGGTAGCTCTTCTTTAGGAAGTTGGGGAACACGGATTTGGAAAGTGACCGGAAGGTGGAAATGGTTGCACAATGCTGTGAGTGCCATACGGGTGGCATTGGCTTTTCCGTCGGCGGAGTAACCTGCGATATGCGGGGTTCCTATATATATAAGGTTGAGAAGTTCTTGATTGATATTCGGTTCATTCTCCCAAGTATCGATAATAGCATCTCGGATAATACCATCTTTTAAGGCTTGAAGTACGTCCGTATTATCCACGACAGCCCCTCGGCTTGTATTGATAATGATGGGTCGTTTTTTTAGTGCGTTGAAGAATGTTTTGTTCGCTAAATGGAAAGTCGGATAAGAACCTTTTGTGATTAATGGAGTATGGAACGAGATGATGTCGCACTTCTCTTGCAGCTCTTCCATGTTCAAAAAAAACTCATGAGGCTTTCCGGCTTTACACAAGGCTTCTTTTTGTGGTGGGTCATTGAGAAGGATTTGTACTCCCAAAGGGCGTATAGCTTCGATAACGGCATGGCCCACATGTCCTACTCCGACTAATCCGACCGTAGTCTTCGATAGGTCGTATCCTTTTTCTTTTTCCAAAAGCAAAAGGCATGAATGGATGTATTGTCCTACGGAATTGGCATTGCAACCGGGACAGTTGGCCCATGTGATATGGGCGCGTTTCAGATATTCAATGTCAAGGTGGTCATATCCGATAGTGGCGGTAGCGATAAAAGAAACCTTGCTTCCTTTCAGAAGGGATTCGTCGCAACGAGTGCGGGTTCTGACAATCAGGGCATCGGCATCATGTATATCGTCGGGGCTGATGGCTATCCCGGGTTTGTAAATCACATCGGTGGAAATCTGGGCGATAGCCTCTCGGATAAATGGGATTTTGTCGTCAACAACTATTTTCATGATGCAAAGTTAATGAGTTTTTATTATAGAATTATTGCCGATTCAAAAAAGTTTGTTTAGCTTTGCAATATTCTTTAAATAGAGGCACTTTTTTATTGTGTCATTAAAGTCGATACGGAATTTGTATGGAGAAACAAGACAAATGGACCAACTTGATGTATTACGTAGTGTTTGGCTTGAGCCATTTGCTATCCTTGCTTCCTTTTTGCGTTTTATATTTTCTGTCAGATGTCCTGTATTTGATAGTGTATCATTGCATCAAATATCGGCGTGATGTAGTAAGGGATAACCTATTGAAGTCTTTTCCCGAAAAGTCATCGGATGAGATTGTCCGGATAGAAAAGAAATTTTATCACTTTTTTTGCGATTATTTTGTAGAAACTTTGAAGCTGACTTCCATTTCGAAAAAGGAAATGAAGAAGCGGATGGTATTTCGTGGAGTGGAGCAGGTGGAACAGGCTGTGCGCGAAGAGGGGCATAATTTCATATTCCTTTATCTTGGGCATTATTGTAATTGGGAGTGGGTGGCATCATTACCCTATACCATATCTCCTTCTATCTATTGTGCACAAATTTACCATCCTTTGTATAATAAAGCCGTGGATAGGTTCTTTTTGAAATTGAGAAACCAGTTCGGTGGGGAATGTATTCCGATGAAAAATACATTGAGGCGTGTGATTGAACTGAAACGGGAAAAGCGCCCTGCGATGATTGGCTTTATATCCGACCAACTACCCAAGTGGAACAGCATGCATTTTTTTGTTCCCTTCCTGCACCGTGAAACCGCTGTTTTTACCGGAGCGGAGCAGATAGGGCGGCAGGTAAAAGCGGTTTATTTTTTTGCGGATATCATTCGTCCCCGTAGGGGTTATTATGAGTGTACGTTCAGACGGATGGAGATACCGGAGGTAAATCGTACGGAATATGATATGACAGCTATGTTCATGGAACAATTGGAGCAAATGATCAGGAAAGCTCCGCAATATTGGCTGTGGACGCATAAGAGATGGAAGCGTACCAAGGAAGAATGGCTGAGACGCCAACAAGATTCGACAATAAAATGATTAAATGTGACCATACATGGAAAGATATGATTATTTGATAGTAGGCGCGGGATTATTCGGTGCTGTATTTGCCCATGAAGCCAGATTGGCAGGGAAACGTTGTTTGGTGATAGACAAGCGTGTCCATCGTGGCGGGAATATATATTGTGAGGATGTAGAAGGCATTCGTGTACATAAGTATGGGGCCCATATCTTTCATACGGACAATAAAGATGTTTGGGATTATGTGAACCGTTTGGTGGAATTTAATCGTTATACCAATTCTCCATTGGCATATTATGAAGGTAAATTGTATAACCTGCCTTTCAATATGAATACCTTTTATCAGTTGTGGGGAGTGAAAACACCGGCTGAAGCCAAGGCTAAGGTAGCTGAACAGCGTAAGGCGTATGAATTTATCTCTGAACCGGCGAACCTGGAAGAGCAAGCTCTGAAATTGTGTGGAAAGGATATATATACCCGTCTAATCAAAGGGTATACTGAGAAGCAGTGGGGACGTCCGGCTACAGAACTTCCGTCCTTTATCATCAAGCGTGTACCTTTTCGTTTTATTTTCGACAACAACTATTTTAACGATGCTTATCAGGGAATACCGAAAGGTGGATATAACGTATTGATAGATGCTTTGTTGGAAGGTATAGAAGTCCGGTTGGACACGAACTATTTTGAAAACCGTGAGGCTTGGGATGCTATGGCCGATAAAATTCTTTTCACCGGTTGCATTGATGAATATTTCAATTATCAATGCGGACGTTTGGAATACCGTAGCCTGCGTTTTGACCATCGTCATTTGGACATAGAGGACTATCAAGGTAATGCTGTGGTGAACTATACGGCCGGGAATGTACCTTATACACGTGTGATTGAGCATAAACATTTTGAATACGGAACTCAGCCTACTACGGTGATTACATACGAATATCCTGATGCTTTTGCCCCGGGTAAAGAGCCTTATTATCCGGTGAATGATGCCCGTAACTCTGAAATATTCAAATCCTATCGTGAACTGGCGGTATCGCGTGGGAATGTTTTATTTGGCGGACGTTTGGCCCAATACACCTATGCGGATATGGATGATACGGTAGCTGCGGCTTTGGCATTAGCCAAGCAGCAGTTTTGTCAATTACGGGAGACAATGATATGAAAAGTTTGCAGGTCATTACGCCGGTAAAGGATTCCATCGATTTCACGCTTGAGACGATAAGAGCCGTATTGTCTTCGGAGACCAGTGTTCCTTTTACATATACCGTCTATAATGATTTCAGCACAGCTGAGAATACGATACGTTTGGAACAAGCATCCAAGGAACTTGGTTTTAAGTTGGTTAATTTGTGTGATTTGACAAATCATCCGTCTCCTAATTATTTATTGGTGTTGCAGACAGCCCGACGCGAAGCTTTAGCTGAGGATGCCGGTCTGTTGATTGTAGAGTCGGATGTCGTTGTGAAGAGGAATACTTTGCAGGACTTGTTCGACGGAGCTGTGCAACGTCCGGATTGTGCCATTGCCGCAGCGGTGACTACGGATGAGGACGGTTTGGTCAATTATCCCTATCTTCATGCACGGGGACGGGAAAACCAGGTTTATCCGGAGAAGAAACATTGTAGTTTTTGTTGCTCTTTGCTGACACCGAAGTTTTTGGGGCAATTTGATTTTGGGCAGCTTGACCCGACAAAGAATTGGTATGACGTGACCATTTCGCATGAGGCATTAAAAGCCGGTTTTCGCAATTACCTTTTTACGACCCTTCCGGTGTGGCATCGTCCTCACGGCAGTCGTCCATGGAAACAGTTAAAGTATAAGAATCCGTTGAAATATTATTGGTTGAAATTTACTAAAGGACTGGATAAAATTTGAATAGGATGAAATGGATTAAGCCAAGTTTTTGTCATTTATTGGCTCATCGGACGTTGGAACTCCGGCCGGATTATCAGGATTTGAAGGATTTTATGTACTCCATTCCCGAACGTTTTGCAGCCGGTGAAGGTACGGTGGTTTATAAGGGGCGCAATGAATTGAGGAAAATGACATATGGAGGACTTGACTTGGTGGTGAAGTCTTTTCACCGTCCCAATCTGGTCAATCGTTTCGTTTATGGCGTTTTCCGGCCCTCAAAAGCCAAACGTTCTTACGATCATGCGAGAATGTATCAAGAAATCGGGGTTGGGACCCCCGCTCCGGTCGGTTATCTTAATGTACGCAAAGGACTGCTTTTCGACCGTAGTTATTATGTAACGTTGGCATCGACTTGTCCATACGTCTATAATGATTTGTTCTATCAGCATTTTGATTATGCAGACGAGGTTGTTCGTACGGTAGGGAGAGTGACGGCCGTTTTGCATGAACATGGGTATGCGCATAAGGATTACGGGCGTGGGAACATTCTGTTCCAAAAGACAGACAAAGGGGTTCGGGTTGAGATAGTGGACTTGAATCGGATGTATATCGGTCCAATTGATATGAGAAAAGGATGCAAGAATTTCGAGCGCCTTCCGGCTACACCGCACATGCATCGTTTGTTGGCTGAAGAATATGCTGCCATACGCGGATTCGATGTGGAGGAATGTTTCAAGTTGATGCAAGCTTTTCGGAGTACCCAGCCTGGAAAAATAAACGACTTATATTAGTATGTATCATGAATGTGGTTGCTGTTGTTGTAACTTATAATCGTCTGGAGCTTCTCAAACGGAATCTCTCTTGTTTGCGTCGGCAGACCGTACCGCTTACAACCCTTGTAGTGGTGGACAACGGTAGTACGGACGGGACGGGAGTGTGGTTGGACGAGCAGGAGGATGTGAAAACGATTCATCAGACCAATGTCGGGGGAGCCGGAGGTTTTTATACCGGAATGGAGTATGCTCGCCTTGCCGATGCCGATTGGATCTGGTGCATGGATGACGATGTTTTTCCGCGTCCGGATTGTCTGGAGCGGCTATTGGCGTACGCCGGATATGAAGGTGTAGGGATTTTGGCGCCGCGCCGCCTGTTGGAGGGCCGGATTTATACGAATGATTTTCTATCTTTCAACTTGACTCATCCGTTTTCATCCATGTATTCAGGACGATTGTCCAAGATGGAAGTGAATGCTCCTGTCGAGATTTGCGGAACGGCTTTCGAAGGTTTGTTCGTTCGCAGTGAGGTTGTGAAGTTGGTAGGGCTTCCCAATAAAGATTTGTTTATTTTTTGTGATGATACGGATTATTGCTTGCGCACGGTGATGGCCGGTTATAAGATTTTGTATGTTCCTACGGCCCTGATGGATAAAGAAAAGTTTTTCTCGGACGATTCGTGGGGGGAACGTAATAAGAAGAAAAAATGGAAACGCTTTTACCAGATACGTAATTCTTCTTATTTGAATCACCATTATGGGAAGAACTGGGCCGTGAAATATCTTCGCGGCTTTAACGGGGCCATCGGTTATATTTTAATAGCCTTTTTCTCGGCACCTTTCTCGGATGCTTATCGGTGGACTGATATTCCGATGTTTTGGAAAGCGTATACTGACGGCATAAGGGAAAGGTTGGGACGTTTGTAGGGATGTTTGTTTTTACATTCCCATCTTTCTGAATTTCCTGATATGCGCCCAACGGTACAAGGTAAGGGTTAGGTTGAGTACCTTACGGGTTTTCAGCTTCCGCCAAAGGCGGAAATACGGTTTGTTCAAGATTCGGTTTTGGATATGGTATCGGTCTACGGCATCGATAACGTTAAAAATTTCGGGGTAATCCTGCTCTGTGATTTTTCTTTGCCATCTGAGACTGATTACATAGATATTCAGAGCCTTGTCGATAAAGTGTATTTGGTTGGCCTGTATGGTTGGGTTTTGATGAAATTGCCTGTCCAAGTGATGAATCATGAAATTGATTACTTTGCAAATGTGCGATAAGTTCCCCTTTATAGACTGCACACTGGTAGATTGTTCTTCTCTTCCTATGAAATAATAATAGAGGTATAAATCGAATATAATGAAGCTCTTGATGCGGTCTATCGGCAGAAAACAGTATTGGAAGTCGGTATAACATATACCTTCTATATGGCGCAGGTTTACCTGTCTTAGGATTTCTGTTTTGTAGGTCATGCTATGCATGTTGAATTCATCGCCATAGGTATGTTCGCTTATGTTGAAAGACGAAATATCATAAATCTTATTGTATTCTACATTGCGGAAAGGGAAGTGTGTCACGATATGACGATTATTTTTATCGATCTTATATTCCGTACGGAGTGTAATAAACAAGTCCGTATCGCAATTCTTTAATACATTTAAAAGTTTGGATAAAACCTCCGTATCCATCCAGTCGTCTGCGTCCAAGGGCCTGAAATATTTCCCTTTTGCCATTTGTAACCCTGCATTGATGCACGAACCGTAGTGGCCGTTTTCTTTGTTGATGATGCGGATTATATCCGGTCTTTTTTGCTGAAAGGCTTTCATAATTTCCAGGGAACGGTCTTTGCTACCGTCATTTACAACAATGACCTCCAATGTCGGAGGTATACAAGGGGCGGTTACGGATTCTAAACATTTGGTGAGATACTTTTCCATGTTGTAGGTCGGGATCACCAATGTGAGGAGTTTATATGGCTCTTGTGACATTCTGTTGTATTTTGTATGCTTATAGAGGTAAATATTCTATTTCCGGGTAGAAAGTCAGTCCGTCATGGCATCCTTTCTTTACTGCAGCTAAGAACTCTTGTTTGTGTCCGTCTTTACGGCGGTTGATTCTTCGTTTCAGGATACGAAGCTTATTCCATATCGACAGCCTGAACAAAAGTTTGTTCGGTTGTTCGCGGTGCTTAAAGTAGCAGGTGTTGCGGGTTTGATAGTAAAAACGTTTGGCCATATTGACCGGTGCCTGTTCGATATTCGGGTCGTACACGTCCGGGGTCTTGTGTACGACAATGCTTTGTTCTGTATAGTAATTTTTGAATCCGGCTCTTGTGATTCTGAGGGTGTATTCGATATCGTCGAACCAGATAAAGAACTCTTTGATGGGCAAGCCAACTTTGTAGACCGCACGGCTGCTGACCAAGACAGAGACGAAAGTGCAGACTTCGCAGCGGCAGGCCGTGATACCGTTGTTTTCGATGGTGTCCTTTTTTAGTCCTCCGGGCATATTGCGGGGATGAATGGTATTGTCGGTCCAAAGTACTTTGCTGCAAACGAATCCGATGTCATTGGACTGTGAGGCTGTTTGCATGAGGGCTTCCAAAGCTTCCGGAGAAGGGATGGTGTCATCATCCATCATCCATGTGTAATCTCCGCCGCCTAATGCGGATGTTTTTACGCCTAAAGAGAAACCGCCGGCTCCTCCGATATTCTGTTCCGTGCGGATGACTTGGAATTGAGGGCGTACAGCGTATGCTTTCAGGAAATCCTCCGTACCGTCTGTAGAACAATTGTCTATCACGATTACCTTGTGTATCGGATAGGTTTGCTTCTCTATGGCAGCCAGGCATTCTCTAAGTAAGGCCAGGCGGTTATATGTGACTACTACGCAGTTGACTTTCATGTTTCTTGTTTTTAAGGTTGTGTAAGATAAGTTTCAAGAATATGTCCGTAATATGTTTTCTTGCCCTCGACTGTGGTTTTGCAGAGAGGTATCTTGTAAGTTACCTTGTGGAAATCATACCGGGTACAGAATTCGTTCCATTTTTCTTCCGAGAACTCTTCATTCAGGCACTTGCCCAACGGTCCCATTTCTGTGATGGGTACTTTTTCGATCATATCGTGTACGGCCGGAATGTATTTACGAGCCATGGCAAATGTATAATCTAAAAGTAGATAATCAATTAGCTTTTTATGTTTCTTCCAATAACAGAGATGCATGTCAGCGATAAATGAGGGTAAAATATTACCTTTCCCGCAGGCCAAGAAGAAGCTGACCCATCCGCCTTGCGAGATGTTGTAGTAACGGGTATGGTGGTGGCAGCTCCAGAATTTATCTTCTGGATGGATAAACGTGCCGAGGTGTTTGGACGGTATCAATAGCGTACTGTCCATCCAGATTCCTCCGTGTCGAGCCAACAGCATCATACGCAGGATATCCGAGAAGTGGGTAAGGTCGATTTCGCCCGATTGTTGTTTTCGGATAATATAGTCGGGCATGTTCACGTAATCCTTGTAATTCTTTTCCGTAATGAGAATGACCGGGTGTCCGTCGGAAAACCGGTGCATGGCGTTGTAGCAGGCTTTTACGATGTCTGGCATTGCGTCCTCGCCCTGCCACCAACATGTCCATATCGGTGAACTCCCTGTAATGGGTTCGTATGCGGGCAGGTAATCCCGTGTGTATCGGGCAATTAACTCCTTTCCTCCTGCGCGGTATAGCAGATGGTGCATGATGAGTTGCTGTTTACGCCTGACGAAGAACTTTTCGATATGTTTGAAAAATCTTTTTATTTTACCCATGATAATGGCCTTTTGGACGATGGTTTCTGTTTTACAGGGATTCTAACCGGATATACTTGGCTTTTCTCATTCCTATATAAAAAGGTAACAAGCGGAAAAAGCGTTTGAACCTGTTCTTCACGCTATGCCATGGGCGTTCTCCTTTCCACGGGGTCAGATCCAGATATTGGAAATAAACATCCCGTAAGGGGTGTTGGCTGTCGTAGTTCCACGGCTTCCGGTTGGTGTAATGCAGGACGACCGGATGCCTTAATGTTTCGGCATGGGCTTTGCGCCATTCCGGGCTTATGGCCGGATGGTTGCGGTAAAATCCGTCTTGCACGTTCCATTGCAGACCCACTAACGTTTTATGCCGGTGCAACACACAGTTCAGCAGGTCTTGGTCATTGAATATGATACGTTCCGGATATGCACGGTAATAATCGACGCAAGCTTGGGCGATATGGTGTTCTCGCCAATATGCGAGGTTGATAAGGAGGACACCGGAATTAAAGTACGAGTCCTCGGCCGGATATTGCAGGATTTCGTAACGCTGCAGTTCCTTGCACCCGGTGTCTTCCACTACGGCTACTCCCGTATGAGCGTCTAAAGGCGTACGCCATAGCGGAGTGATGTCTCCTAGTATTACAATATCACAGTCCAAGTACAGTACGCGGTCTATGCTTTCAGGCAATAGGGCAGACAGGAAGCACCTGTAATAGGCGGCCAACGACAGGCGGTTGTGGGTAGCCCGGATGGTGAATCCTTCCAACATTTGTGCGTCTGGTATATAATAACAGGCTTTATTTTTATATTTTTCGGCTAAAGCTGTTAAAATGTTCCGGTCTGTTTCCGATAATTCCCGTGCAATAATATGTACGGTGAAGGTCTCTTTTGGGTTGTTTTCAAATAAAGAGACCAAGGTAACGGCACAATGTCGCACATAATTGTGGTCTATATTGCAAGCTATGTGAATCATCATATCCTCATTTTTTATTGTTGTCCCGAAAGCCGGAAGTATTTGTCCAATACCATCAGCGAAATCAGGTTTTCCCGTTCCTTGTCTTGGAACTGCCTGATGTATTCATGGGCGTGGCGGATAATGTCTTCCGCTTGCTCCGGATGTTCGATATAATATTGCAGCTTCTCCGGTAAGTCCGAGAAATCCTCCTTCACTTCTACATAATGGTATCCGGCAACGAGCGTTCCTTCCATGAACCAAGTCTCGCAAGTCGGACGTGTCATGACGGCCAGTGAGTTGGACGACATGACCCATTTCAGGTTGGAAGCTACGTCGTTTCCTTCCAGGGCCATAATGAATTTATAATCCAAATGTTCGCGGATGGTTTTCTTTTCCCTCATCCATTCGTCCGGACAGCCTTCATTCCGCCCTACTACGCCGCAGTCGAACATCGGATGGTGGAAGAACATTTCCAAGAATTTTGTACGTACCCGGCTTTGGCGGATTTTTCCCCGAAAGATTGCCATGTCTTTCTTCTGCCGGAAAGGTATGGTGTCATGCACGAACATGAAATGGCGTAGTTTGTCCAACTTTAGTATCACGGAGTTACTATTGTCGCCGGTCAACAACCGACTTTTGACGATTGTGGGTGTGTCCGGAGTGAAATATACATCTCCCGGGCAGAAATTCCAACGGAAATGTTTGGGAAACCAACGGGTCACGTCGTGTTGGTCGAAAAAGTAAGCTGTATGGAACATTTTGCGGGTATAATCCCCTATTCGTCCAGTATAATAAATCCAACTACGTTCACGAGTGAGCCTGTTTGTGTCTGAGACGTGGAATGGTTGGTCCGTTTTGATGTAATAGTCCACGCGTTTGCGAATATAGTCGTAATCGGGATGTTTGGGCACTTGGGCGAGAAGTCCGCGCAACCGCTGCCGGAAAAAGGCATCCGGAATGGCTAATCCGGCAAAACCGGAAAGGAAATTAAGGAATTTGTTGGGCTTCCCGCTTTTTAGTTTATAAATGATGCTGTCTCCCATACATTAAGTAGGCATTTGCTTGAATATGGTATAATTACGGTTTTATCTCTTTTGAAGAGATAAACCGAATATCGGCAAAATTACATAATTAATTGATAATTACAAAGAAGTAAATGGATAAAAAGTATGCGAGAGTGTCTTTTTTTGCCTTTTGTTGAGGATAAACATATTACTAAATGACACCAATCTTTTGATTAACAATGGATAACGATATTCGGTTTATCTCTTCAAAAGAGAGCGATTATTAGTATATGAAGTTTTAATAAAGGTGGTTATGAGGTTGATAAAAATGACAGGTGGTTTGGGTAACCAAATGTTCATTTATGCCATGTACTTGAAGATGAGGGCTGTATTTCCAGATACAAAGATAGACCTTTCGGATATGGTCCATTATCGGGTACATTATGGGTATGAGATGAACAAGGTGTTTAATCTTCCCCGTACGGAGTTCCGTATCAACCGGAGTTTAAAGAAAATCATAGAGTTTTTGTTGTTTAAGACCATATTGGAACGGAAGCAAGGTGGTTCGCTTGTGCCTTACATCCGGAAGTATCATTGGCCATGGATTTATTTTAAAGGCTTTTATCAGTCTGAGAAATATTTTGCCGGTATAGAAAAGGAAGTGCGCGAAGCCTTTGTATTCGATATTCGCAGGGCAAGCAGAAGGAGCCTTCGAGCGATGCAGGAGGTTAAAGCCGACCCGGATGCCGTGTCCATACATGTCAGGAGAGGGGATTATCTTCAGGGGAAGCATTGGAGGTCGTTGGGGTGTATTTGTCAAAGTTCTTATTATCTCAATGCGTTGGCTGAATTGGAGAAGAGAGTGAAACGTCCTCACTATTATGTTTTTTCGGAAGACCTGAATTGGGTACGTCAGAATTTGCCATTGACAAAAGCCGAATTTATTGATTGGAACAAAGGGGAGGACAGTTGGCAGGACATGATGCTGATGAGCCATTGCCGCCACCATATTATATGCAATAGTACTTTCAGTTGGTGGGGAGCGTGGTTGAACCCGTCGCCGGACAAAATAGTGATTGTCCCGGAACGTTGGACGCAGACGACAGATAGTGCGGACGTGGTGCCGGAAAGTTGGTTGAAGGTCTCGATTGGTTAAGTGAATGAAATGACGAGTAAAGTGAACCGATATATTTTTCATAAAATAGTCTGTGCCGTCCGGGATTTGCCGAGGACATTCCGGAGACTTCCCACTCCTCGGTTGATAATGACGCTTTTGGTGAAAAATGAAGAAGAGTTATTGGAAAAGAATCTGTTGTTCCATAAGGCTATGGGAGTGGATGCTTTTATTGTAACAGATAACAATTCGGCAGACGGAACCTACGGAATTATCGAAAAGTACCGTCGGAAAGGATGGGTGGTGGATGTGATAAGGGAAACTGCTACGGGCTATGAACAAAAAGAGTGGGTAGACCGGATGATATGGAGGGCCAAGACGTCTTTCGGGGCGGATTGGGTGATTAATGCAGACGCGGATGAATTCTGGTATGCTCCCTCCGGGTCGTTGAAAAAAGAGTTAAGCAAGTCTCGTGCCAATGTGCTGACTTGCGAGGTGAGAAGCATGTATCCCGAAGAAGACAAACCTTTTTGGCAATGGTCTAAGGCCGTGCGGCCTGTAACCGATCTGGAAGCGTATGATTTGTCGTTGTATTCCTTGTTCGAACGCCAGAACCGTAAGGTAATTCACCGGACCGACGGTTACCTGCAAATATCCATGGGAAACCATAAGGTGAGGATGTTGCCTCAATATGCAAAGTCCTCGGCGATTCGTGTTTATCATTATAATGTGCGCGGCCGTCGTCAGTTTATGGATAAAATGGTGAATGGCGGTGTACAATTGGAAGAACATAAGGGCAGACATGGCGGTCGTCATTGGAGGTATTTTTACCGACTTTATAAAGAAGGTTTGCTGGAAGAAGAGTACGACCGGGTGATAGGGAAGCCGCATTTTGAGGAATTGTGCAAATGTGGATATATTTATGCGGACGAGACGATTCGTGATGTTTTCAATTCGATAAACTGATTTTTAATATGATGCATATAGCATTTGCCATAGACAGCCGGTTCGTTCGTCCTTGTGCGGTAACGATGGTGTCGGTTTTGCGGAACAATGTCCCGTATGAAATAGTATTTCATATCGTAGGATTGAATCTACATCAAGAGGATGTGGCCTTTCTGTCTGCGTTGTGCGACTCTTATGGTGCGAAAGTGTTCTTTTATGAAGTGGCGGAAGAAAAGATGAAGGGCTATGAAGTGACATGGGAGAAGCAGCGCTTGTCGAAAGTCGTGTTTTTCCGTTGTCTGCTATCTTCCATATTGCCGTTGTCCGTGTCCAAGGTCTTGTATTTGGATTGTGATGTGTTGGTTTTGTCTTCATTGTATGGTTTATGGGAGACAGACCTTACGGGAGTTGCTTTGGCCGGAGTGCCGGATAGCTTTACCGTCAATCCGGTGCATTGTCGTCGTTTGCATTATGCATCGTCTTATAACTATTTCAACGGAGGGGTCTTGTTGCTGAACCTGGAGTATTGGAGAGCACATGGGGTGGAACGTCTGTGTGCGGAACATTATCGTATGTATCCGGACAGGATTGTCTATAATGATCAGGACTTGCTGAACAGTCTGCTTCACGAACGTAAAAGGCTTTTGGATATGAAATGGAACGTCCAAGAGGGCGCCTACCGCAGGCCAAAGGGTAAGTCGGCCGGTTGGGTCCCTCCCCATATCGAAACGATTACCCGTCCGGCCATTTTGCATTATTCCGGGCGCAAGCCTTGGCAATACCACTGCATGCATCCTTTGCGAAGGTTATATTTCGAATACGAGAGCCTGCTTCCCGGTGTGGAGAAGAAAAATGACGGGTGGGCGGTGCGTTTGCATCGTTTCGTCCACTTCTTGCCTTATGCCTTAGGAATAAAAAGCGAGAAATATATAGATATACGTTACTGTAGTTCGGGCGAAAAAACAAGTGAGACTCGGTCCGCTCCGTTAATCAGCATTGTCGTACCGGTTTACAATGTGGAACGATATGTGGAGAAATGTATCCGTTCTTTGCGAGGACAGACGTACGGCCACATAGAAGTTATCCTGGTGGACGATGCTTCTACGGACGGTTCTTATGACGTGTGTAAGGCTGCAATAGGAGGAGACCCGCGTTTCAAGCTGATTCGTCATCCGGTCAATCAGGGTGTTGCCGGGGCACGTAATCTGGGATTGTCTGTGGCAACGGGAGAACTCTTGGGTTTTGTGGACCCGGACGATTGGATAGAGCAGGATATGTATGCGCTTTTGTACGATGCCTATGTTGTCTCTGGTGCGGATATTGTGCAGTGCGGCTATTATTTGCATTTACAGAATGGAAATATTCAGAAGTGTGCTGTGGGAAAGAATGAACGTTGGGGTACGCGGGAAGCTTTGGAACTTTTATTCCAAGACCGGCTCATCAAGAATTATTTATGGAACAAACTTTATAAGAGGAAGCTTTTCGACGGAGTTTCGTTTCCTGTGGGTAGGACGTTTGAGGATATTTTGACGTTGCCTGAAGTGTTCGGACGTGCGAAGACGGTTTATGTGGCCGGAGATATAACCTATCATTATGTAGAGCGCCACAAAAGTATTGTCACCAAAGCTTTCCGACAAAACCAATGGGACGATTATTTATATGCGTTGGATGTCAAACACAGCCGTGCCAAGGCTTTAGGGCTTTGGAAGGATTCCGACCGGTTTCTGGCTAACATGTATCTACGTATTCTTGACCGTTCTTTAAGCGAAGACGGGAGCGGCAAGAAACGAAAGGTTTTGATGGAGTATTTGAGAAAGAATGTAAGTGGCGTTCCGTTGTTGACGAAGTCTCCTTATTTGGCTTTTCGCCGCTTCCTTTGCTTGCATCTCTTTGATTTATACAAGGGTGCCACCTTATTTTTCGCGAAGTTTAAAAAGAAATAATCATTTATTGTTATTGGAATCAGGATGGAAAATACACCTTCGTTTGCGGTCACGGAAGGGCCGTTGGTGACATTGGTTGTACCCATGTACAACGTAGCCCCTTATTTGGAGCGTTGTTTGCGTTCATTGGAAAAGCAGACTTACCGGAACATAGAGGTCATAATTATGGACGACTGTTCCACAGACGGGAGTTTGGATATAGCCGGTGAGATGGCAGCGTCAGACATGCGTTTTAAGGTTTTCAGCATGCCCCGGAACTCTGGAGCCGGCGATGCGCGGCAGGCGGCCATAGAAAAGTCCTCCGGTGAATTCATCGGTTTTGTAGATGCGGATGATTATGTGGATATGGATTTTGTAGCGGTGCTTTATGGCCTGATAACAAAGACGGGGGCGGATGTGGCATGTTGCCAACATTATTTTTATGATGAGGAGCATCAGCGTTTAGCTACGCCATGGGCTTATGACGATAAAGTCGTGTGCCTTTCCCCTGATGAAGCCATGCGTAAGATGAAAGGTTATGACCAAATGGATGAAGGGTTGTGGAACAAGTTATGCCGGCGTGAGATTGTTGTAAGGCATAGGATGGAGACTTTTCCCTTCGAGGATGCTTTTGTATTATACAAATACGTTCCGGAGGCGGCGAGCGTGGCTTTGTGTTGTGTCCCGCTGTATTATTACTACCAACGAGACGGGTCGCTCATGCACACTGGTTATACGCCTTATAAGGCTTTTGCACGATATAAGTTGGAAATATTGAAAGACAAGGCTATCAGGGGAACGGACAGGTTGGAAACCGGAGTTGCCCTCTATTATATCCGGAAAGGCCTGAAGCTTTTGCGGGAGTTTGGGCTGTTGGAGCGATCAGCCGACGTTTCGGAAGCTTGTCGGGGAGTGTTGGAGTGTTTGCATGGGTTCGACTATGTCTCGGACACGGAGTTGGGTGTTAAGGGTTTGATTGCACGGCATTTTGTTTATAAACGTTTGTGGAAGTACTTGGAATTGAACAGGAAGTTTGTAGCGACGTTTCGGAAACGTAAGATGGAGAAAGTGTGCCACAAGTATTCATTGCAGACGATGGAGGTATTTCAGAAAGGACTGTAAAGGATTTGATTAAAGCAAAAAAGATAGTGGAATGATAAAAATAGCTTTGTGTACGGATACTTATTATATGATGGCTTGCGGTCCTTGTGTGGTTTCGATTTTTGAACACCACCGGAAGGAACCTTGCCACATTTATGTGATAACGAAGGCTTTGCCACAAGTAGATGTGGAAGGGTTGGAAGAGATTGCTACCAGATATGGTGGGTTGCTGACGGTCAAGGTCATTGAGCCGGAGATTGTGCAAGGTTTGAAAGTCAGCGACAGGTTCAGGGAATCCATTTATTACCGTTTTCTTTTGCCGGATTTGTTTCCGGACGAGGAGAAGATGCTTTATATGGATTGCGATATTCTGGTAAACGATTCGTTGCAGGAACTTTGGAAGACGGACATAGAAGGTTATGCGTGCGCGGTGGTGGAGGATCAGGAGGCTGATGACATAACCTTGCAAAACAGGATTGGGGTGTATGGCGCGCCTTATTTTAACTCGGGGGTGCTGTTGGTCAATATGGGCTATTGGCGGAAGCATAATGTGGCATGCCGGTTGGTGGAGTTCATCCGGGAACATCCTGAGAAGTGCCTTTTCCCGGACCAGGATGCTTTGAACGTGGTGCTGCACGGTGCAGTGAAATACCTCCCATACGGATATAATTTTCAGGATTTATGGTATACGCGGGATTATCAATGGGTCAGGTTGCATGCCTCTAAATTCAAGGAAGTGGAACGATGGAAGGAGCATCCGGTCGTGGTGCATTTTGCAGGTGGAGGCAAGCCGTGGAAAAAGGATTGCAACCATCCTTTCACGCCGTATTATTTGGAATGTCTGGCCAAGACGAAGTGGACTGTGGCACGTTATAAGAAAGTAAGGGAGGAAACTACTCCTTTGTATGGAGGAAGTTCCAAAACCTCTCATAAATATATCAGGAGATTCAACCGCCTTTTGGCCGTTTTTGTCATTGAAACAATAGCTTTTGTCGTGTATTGGTTTTGTTCGGCGAGGTGATGGTATTTATTGCGCGAAATGTAAGTCCTAAAGCTCCGGATAATACTTATGGGATTCCGAAATGTAGCAAAATGACAAAGAAAAGTAGCGAGGCCGGAATGAAAAGATGTGTTCTGTATGTTTCTGAGCCCCTTAAAATGACATATTTTAATCTTTCTTTATGCTTTTTCATGCAAGAATGGGCATAACAGCGGATTAATCTCATGAAAGAAAAAAATCACTTGGCGCAGAAAACACTTTTTTTCTCCTCATATCGGGGCGAAGATGTCTGCCGGTGGTGGAATATTCGGGCGTAAAACGGGAGTTCATGTACAGTCTGGAGCTGATTTTTATGCTAGTTGACAGGCGGTAGTGTTCTAAAAACGGGAAGCACGATGTAATCTTGTGCTGCATATTTCCTGACACGTAGTCGGGAGGCGTGCGGGCAAATGGTTGGAGGCGATGTCGCAAAGCGGTGTTTTCCTTCCGGAAGGCATCAAAAAGTCAAAAGCCGGACGCGTGAGACTGCGTTATTTGCCGTCAGGGCGGCCGGCGGGCGGAAATGAGCGATTCTCATGATAGCGGGATTGTCATTTTGACATTTTGCAAACTCGATGCACGGATTAGGTTGTCCGGCTGTGGGGCGGTGGTGGCGCATGGGCCATGCAGACCGGATGAATGTGAGTAAAATATGATAAAAAACAACGTCGTGGTTGGTCACTTGGAGAGAAATGCCTACCTTTGCACCAATCCATTCATTTGAAATATATATGATTAAAGAATTTTTCTCCTTGCTCAAGCGGTATATGAAACCTTATCGTAAATATCTGACTTGGGCTGTCATATTGAATTTTTTATCGCAATGGCTTAACGTGTTTTCGTTTGCAGCCTTGGTGCCGATTCTGAATATCTTGTTCAAGATTGATACGACAAAGTATGAATACATGCCGATGGATATCCATCATTTGGATAAGGATGTCTTGGTCAATAACGGATATTATTTCATCAATTATATTATTGAACAGAATGGGGCTTTTGTCACTTTGATATTCATGGGGCTTATCCTGATTGTGATGACTTTGTTGAAGACTACGGGATATTTCGCGTCAGCAGCGGTGATGGTGCCTCTTCGTACGGGTATTGTCCGTGATATACGTATTGAAGTATATAATAAAGTGCTGAAATTGCCATTGAGTTTTTTTTCGGAGGAGCGCAAAGGGGATATTATTGCAAGGATGAGTGCGGACGTGTCGGTAGTCGAGAATTCACTGACCAGTTCACTGGATATGTTGATTCGTAATCCGATAGCTCTGGTGGTTTGCTTTATTACTTTATTTACAGTTAGTTGGCAACTGACGTTGTTCGTGCTAGTCATTCTGCCTTTGGCCGGATGGGTCATGGGGTCGGTAAGCCGTAAATTGAAAAGTCAGTCGGTGGTGGCTCAGGGGCAATGGGGAGACATCATGTCTCAGTTGGATGAGACCTTAGGAGGCCTTCGGATTATCAAGGCCTTCATTGCAGAGCGCAAGATGTCTGAACGCTTTGCCAAAATCAATAACGGTTTCCGGGATGCCATGAATGCGATGGTTATCCGTCAGAGTTCCGCGCATCCTATGAGTGAGTTCTTGGGTACTTGCGTGATAGTGATTGTATTATGGTTTGGCGGCGCATTGATTTTGAATCAGTATTCCCCGATAGATGCCGCTATGTTTATTTTCTATCTGGTGATTCTTTACAGTATCATCAATCCTTTGAAAGAGTTCTCCAAGGCTTTCTATAATATTCCTTTGGGTTTGGCCAGCATGGAACGTATTGATATGATCTTGAAGGCTGAGAACCATATCAAGGAGCCGGAAAAACCCTTGCCTTTGACTGCTTTTGAGCATGAGTTGGAATTCCGTGACGTTTCCTTTAGTTATATTGAGGGGCGGCAGGTCTTGAAGCATGTAAACTTGAAGGTGCAGAAAGGGAAGACGGTGGCTTTGGTAGGGCAGTCCGGGTCTGGTAAATCCACGATGGTCGATTTGGTGCCCCGTTATCATGATGTGGGTGAAGGAGCCTTGCTTATAGACGGGAAGAACGTGAAGGACGTATCTATTCCGGCCTTGCGTTCTCTGATCGGTAATGTGAACCAAGAGGCCATCCTGTTCAATGATACGTTCTATAATAATATTACGTTCGGCGTGGAGAACGCGACGATGGAGCAGGTTGTCGAAGCTGCCAAAATAGCCAACGCGCACGATTTCATCATGGAATCCGAGAAAGGTTATGATACGATGATTGGCGACCGTGGAGGCCGTTTGTCGGGCGGGCAGCGGCAGCGTGTCAGCATAGCCCGTGCCATCCTGAAGAATCCGCCGATATTGATACTGGATGAGGCGACTTCCGCATTGGATACGGAGTCAGAGCGTTTGGTGCAGGAGGCGTTGGAACGCTTGATGAAATCGCGTACGACCATTGCGATTGCGCACCGGCTCAGTACAATCAAGAATGCAGATGAAATATGTGTGCTTTACGAAGGAGAGATTGTAGAGCGTGGGACGCATGAAGAGCTTATTGCCCTCAACGGGTATTACAAGAAACTAAACGATATGCAAAGCCTCTGACGCATCCGGCCCAACTCGTGAGAGCGGTGGCTTGTCGGGATAAAAAGAGGTTGTATTTTAATTTATTGTGAAAAATATGGTGAATGATAAGGTGGTTCAAAAGGCTGGGAGCGGGAAAATACTTTCCATAGTAATACCAACCTATAATATGGAAAAATATCTGCCTGCCTGTCTGGATTCTGTGACCGATGAGCTTGTCAGCGATAGGCTTGAAGTCATAGTGGTGAATGACGGCAGTACGGACGGGTCTTTGGACATTATTCGTCGATATGAACAGAAAAGGCCCGATTTGATTAAAGTCATAGACAAGGCCAACGGACATTATGGTTCTTGTGTGAATGCCGGATTAGGAATTGCAACCGGAAAGTATTTCAAGATATTGGATGCAGACGATTGGTTCGATACTTCGGCGTTAGTGGAGTTTTTGCAGAAGTTGGAGACTTGTGATACCGATTTGGTGATAACGTTAAGGGTGGATGAGATTTTTGACAAAGACAAGAAGGTGGATGAAATCAAGCATTCTTTCTGTTCCGTGTTTAAGGACCATGTCTATCGGACGGATGAATTTTATATCCGTACGCATTCCTATGAAGCTGAATTTGGCATGAATGGCATGGCTTATAAAACTTCCCTTCTTAAAGAAATGAATTTCCGTTTGTTGGAAGGGATAAATTATACGGATACGTTGTATTGCTTTCTGCCCTATTCACGTGTGAAAGACTTTATTGTGTATGACTTGTATCTTTACCATTACCGTATGGGAAGGGAAGGGCAGTCGGTGGATACGGAGAGCCAGAAAAAGAATCTGATGCAGATTGTCCACATGGTGGAGGCTATGTTTGAAAAGATGGACAAGGAAAACGTGGGCAAGCATGTAAGGAAGAACCAGGCTTATTTTGTTGATGGAGCCGTAAATTTCTGCCTCCTCAGTCTGAAGATGCAGTCGAGGATACGGCCTTCGGATTATTCTGAATTCGAAAGCCTGATAAAACATATAAAAAACTATCGTGTACGCCATAAATTATTTAAAAAATGGTATTTAAAGTTATGGTGGGTTACGGAAAAGGCTGTAGTGTTGGATTATGCACTTAGATTTCATTCTTTTGTAAGTGTAAAATAACTATTAGTATCAATGGCGCCATTAATATCTGTAATTGTTCCTGTATATAAGGCCGAGGATACTTTGAGAAACTGTGTGGATAGTATCTTGAAGCAGACGAACCGTGATTTTGAGCTGTTGCTCATAGATGACGGCAGCCCTGATAGTTGCAGGGATATTTGTGACACTTATGCCGCTAAGGATGCCCGTGTCCGGGTATGGCATAAAGAAAATGGTGGAGTGAGTACGGCACGTAATTTGGGGCTTGAAGTGGCGTGCGGAGAGTGGATTGCCTTTGTCGACGCGGATGACTCCGTGGACGAGGGCTTTTTCGACGTCTTGAAAGAGGGGCTCGGTTACGATTTGGTGATAGGAGGGTACAAGACTCTTCCGAAGGGGGAGATATATTATAATTTCGAGGGGGCTTTTAAGGGCGATACGATGGGTGACTTCGTCGCCCGGCATTTATGGAATGGTTATGTTTGGGGAAAATTCTATAAAACCTCGATTCTAAGGGAGCACCGCATTGTGTTCCGTACCGATTTGGTCGTGTATGAGGACTTATTGTTCAATTTGGATTATATTCTACAGTGCAACAGCATCAAGTTGGTGCCTTTGTGCTTGTATCTTTATATGGATCCTCCCGGAAAAATGATTCAGGAGAAATATGCGCTTTTGCCGGACGAGATTAGGAAGATTTATGCACTTGTCGATGACAGGTTGGAGCGGTTGGCTCATAAGTTCCATTGTTGGCGTCCTGCATTTATCTTTGACTTTATTGAGCATTATCCGTTGGAGCGTCTTTTAAGGCAGGGGAGTGATGACGAACTGTACCAGTTGTATGTAGAGGTGAAAGGAAATGTGGATCGTTCGGTCTTTTACAACGATCGTATTGCGAGTCCTATTTTGCGTTGTATTTCCTGTATTAAGAAAGAATATATTGTCAGAAGGCATAGGGTGAGGGGGCGATTGTTGGCTAAAGCCTTGTCTTCTTTGTATGGAAGGGAACTGCTTCGGGTCAAGTACTCTTCATTCAGTAAGAAATTTCAGGCCATATTGATTACCTATCGTTTGTTTGGTCTGTTGGATGTTTATTTTGCAATCCGTTCTTTGGTGAACCGGTTTCGGAAGGTTTGATTTGAAAGTTCTTGGCATGAAGAAGGAGGTATCGTCAAGGGGACCGAAGAATGAATTTTCTGTCTGCGGATTTTGAGAGTCCCTTTTCTTCATATCGTTTGCCGGATAAAAAATAATCTCTAAATTTGCAGCGGTTATGGCAAAATGTTTATCCTATTTGGTGTTTGCTCTGTGCCTTTTTCTGTGGGACTCTTCTTTTTCCATTGCGGAGGGAGATATGGCTTGCATGCCTTATGCTACCATAATGGGGGCGGGAGACGGTGTATGGGCAGATACGAAATGCTGCGGAGAGGATAAGGAGATACGTGCAGGGCTTGGATGGGGTGATATTGGCTATGCACTTCTTTCGTGTCCAACTGGACACTCGATTCAGGCTACGCGTTCTTTCAAAGGACATACAGTTTTTGCCGGATGGAAGAATGGTGTGTGGCAGGTTGCAGCCTTGTGGCTGCCGGAGAGAGGAGAGAAGCTCCCGGATACATCGTTTTCCGGCAATGCCAAATTATATTTTGTATATACGTTAAGGCGTATCCTTATTTAAGACTTTCCTGTAAGAGATTGCAGAGAAAGTCTTTTTTATGGCAGCTTTTCGGCTGCTGGTTTTCATTTTATTATAAATAAGGATATAAAGTAATGGATTTTATAATGGATTTTATCCTGCACATCGACCATTATATGGTGGAGATGGTGCAGCAGTATCATACGTGGACTTATGCCATATTGTTTGCTGTTATTTTTTGTGAGACGGGGTTGGTGGTCACGCCCTTTTTGCCGGGCGATTCCCTGCTTTTTGTGGGAGGGGCCATTGCCGCTGTTCCCTCTGTTCCGCTCGATGTCAATTTATTGTTCATGATATTGTTTGCGGCTGCAGTCTTAGGAGATTCCTGCAATTATATGATAGGGCGTTTTTTGGGAAAGCGACTGTTTCATAATCCGGATTCCAGAATATTCAAGCAGAGTTATTTGGACAAGACTCATGAATTTTATAAAAAATACGGTGGGAAAACAATCATCATAGCCCGTTTCGTTCCCATTGTCCGTACGTTTGCTCCTTTTGTGGCCGGAATGGGGCGTATGCATTATTATTATTTCATGATATATAATGTCGTCGGAGGAGGGCTTTGGGTGGCATCGTTTTGCTATGCGGGTTATTTTTTCGGAGACTTGCCTTTCGTACAAGGCAATCTGAAAATTCTCATTGTGGCCATTATTGTGATTTCGATTTTGCCGGCCGTAGTGGAGGCGTTGCGAGAGAAACTGAAAAAGACGAAATAGAATTTAAACACTTGATTTTATGAAAAATTCCTTTTTTAACAGCTTCGTACCGAAGCAACCTAATTTTTTCTGTTTGCTGAAACAGCTTGCGGATATCTTGTCTGAGGCAGCCGATGTGCTGTCGGAGAGTGTGGAACAGGGTAAACCGGAAGAACGGGAGACATATTACAGACGGGTGAAAGATGTCGAACGTAAGGGGGACATGGTGACCCATCAGGTGCTTGACGAACTGGAAACGACATTTATTACTCCTCTTGACCGCGAGGACATCAATGCCCTGGCCTCTGGCATAGACGATGTGATAGACTGCGTGAACAGTTGTGCCAAGCGTATCAACATTTATAATCCCCGTGCTTTGGGCGATAGTGCAATAGAGTTGTGTCATTTCATACAGCAAGAGGCTGCCTGTATTTGCAAGGCGGTGGAAGAACTGGATGTGTTCCGGAAGAATCCGGCTCGTTTGCGGGGGCTTTGTGTCGAACTTCATGATTTGGAGAATCAGGCAGACGATGTCTATGAGTTTTTTATCCGAAGGCTTTTTGAAGAAGAGAAGGACAGTATAGAGTTAATAAAGATAAAAGAAATCATGCAGGAACTGGAGCGGACAACCGATGCAGCCGAGCATGTGGGAAAGATTCTGAAGAATCTGATTGTGAAGTATGTATAAATGAAAGGCGAGAACCATGGAGTTATTATTGATTATCATTGTACTGTCTCTCTTGTTCGACTATATCAATGGGTTTCATGATGCAGCCAATTCGATTGCTACCATTGTGTCTACTAAGGTGTTGACTCCTTTCCAGGCTGTGTTGTGGGCTGCCGCTTTCAATTTTGTGGCTTTCTTCATTGCCAAATATGTTATCGGTGGCTTCGGGATAGCCAATACCGTATCGAAGACGGTCATGGAGGAATATATCACTTTGCCGATCATCCTGTCTGGTGTGATTGCCGCTATTATATGGAATTTGTTTACGTGGTGGAAAGGTATTCCTTCTTCCTCTTCCCATACGTTGATTGGTGGTTTTGCCGGTGCAGCTATCATGGCCAGCGGCTTCGGCTCTATCCAGTTGGATATCATATTGAAGATTGCGGCTTTTATTTTTCTGGCTCCTTTGATTGGCATGATAGTGGCGTTGGGATTCACGATTCTCGTATTGCACGCATGCCGGAAAGCGCATCCGCATACGGCCGAGGTGTGGTTTAAGAAGTTGCAACTCGTATCTTCGGCCTTGTTCAGCATCGGACATGGGTTGAACGATTCCCAAAAGGTGATGGGTATTATTGCAGCCGCCATGATTGCCGGTCATTCCGAAGGTGTAGGAATGGGAATACGCAGCATAGAAGATTTGCCCGACTGGGTAGCCTTTTCTTGTTTCACGGCCATCTCGTTGGGCACTATGTCCGGGGGATGGAAAATCGTGCGGACTATGGGGACGCGTATCACCAAGGTGACACCTTTTGAAGGGGTTATTGCGGAAACAGCCGGTGCTTTTACGCTTTATCTGACTGAATATCTGAAAATTCCGGTAAGTACGACTCATACGATAACGGGAGCCATCATCGGTGTTGGAGCCACTAAGAGGCTTTCGGCTGTGCGATGGGGCGTGACAAGGAGTTTGATGACGGCTTGGGTGTTGACGATTCCCGTGAGTGCTTTGTTGGCTGCTGCTGTCTATTGGAGCGTAACTTTATGGCTGTAAATGCGGGATTGCTAATTGGGGAAAACATGTCAGTTTTCCCCTAATTGGTCGTATGAGGTTTGCAGGATAGCCATACCTTTTTCTTCACGTGCGCCATCGGGAGCAGGTTCGTTGTAGACCGTTTTTCGGGCCGCGTTGTCGAAAATGGTCACACCGGTACTGTCCTTGAACATGAATCCGTCGCTGAACGTGGAGTAAGCGAAGGGATAGGTGTAGGAGTTCGAAAAGATATTGCGGCTGTATTTGAAATCTTGATGTGGCAAACCAAGTTGTCCGAGCAATGTGGCGGGCATGTCGCTTTGGTTCATTAAAGTGTGGATGACGGCCGGTGCTTTTATGGCTCCGCCTAGCCATAGCATGGGGATATGGTAGAAGGTGGGCGACGTGACATTGAAAGTGGGTGAGCTGCCGTGGTCGGGCAGGCAGATGACCAACAGGTTGTTCCATACCGGGAGTTGTTTCAGACGGTCGATGAATTCACCCAAGCAATGATCGGTATAGGCAAAAGAGTTTTGCCGTTTGTCTTTTAACCGGTCGTAGGGGACTTCGAACGGTTCGTGACTGCTGAGAGTCAAGAATCCGGTATGCCACAGTCGGTCGGCCGGTCGGGATTCGAGCATTTCATACAGCCGGTCGAATGTGTATTCGTCATGCGCGCCCCAGGAACTTGAAGTGCGTTCCTGTAGGCTGAAGTCCGTGTCACTGGTCAGGTGTTGGTAGCCCGTAGTCGTGAAATAACTTCTCATGTTGGTGAAGTTGATGTCGCCGCCGTAGAGGAAATCCGTTTGGTATCCTGCCTGTTGCAACGTACGGGCTATACCGGGTAAAAGGCGTGACTTGGCCGGGAGTTTCATAATGGAGGTGGTGGGGTAACTGATATGCCCGCTTAACGTGCTGACCAGTCCGCGGTCGGTGCGGAAACTGTTGGCATATACGTTGTCGAAGAAGATGCCCTCACGAATGAGCCGGCTCATATTCGGTGACACGTTTTTAGCTCCACCCAGTTCTTCTATATATTCTCCTCCGAATCCTTCAAGGATGATGATGAGTATATTGGGGCGTGTGGCGCGTAGCAGTTGCCGGGTGCAGTCCTCTGTCGAGGCCGGATAAAGCGGTGCATAGCAGGCGGCCCGTTTATGTTCGTCTAAATAATTGTATTTCCCGGCAAAGTTTTCGGATTTGTTCCAAGAGTACATCAGGCTGAAAGCCGGGTTTACGGCGGCATGGTTCATGTAGGTGTTTTCACTGAAATAAGCGTTGCCGATGTTCATGGTAGAGCGTCCTACTCCTCCCCGTATGGCCAAAAAGATAAGGCCGCCTAATAGTACGTATGTGAAATTGTGAAGCAGCATTTTCAGGTTAATGGGCAAAACAGGAAATGTTTTGGGCGTAAGACGGATGCAAGTCCATGACAAGAGAACGGAGAAGACCGTGATCCAAAACAGGCGCATGACGACATAGCCGGTGGAGACACTGGCCATAGCCTGTTTGGGAGCGTCCATGTAATTGAAGATCGTGGCGTCGAGCTTGAATTTCCAGAATGTGTAGAGTGATGTGTCTGCCACGCAAATCAGCGAGAGCAGAATGGCGATAAGGATGAAATAAGGGCGTAATACGACTTTGGCCTTCATGCGACGCATCCAAATGCTGAGCCATACGACGAGGAATGGGAAGATGAGCAAGTATCCCGTTGTAGAAGCGTCCAGGCCCAACCCGTGGACGATGACTTGGAACAGGTCGCCAACCGGCAAGGGGGCGTTCAAATAGACGAACACGATTTTCTGCAACACAAAGAACAGCAGGAAGGCTAAAAACAATTTAATAAGGTAAGAAATACGTTGTTTCATCATTTTTCTTTTTTAGGAGACATAGGTGGAGATGATTATTTTCTGCCGAAATCGGCCGGGACTTCACCCCATCGTTCCGTTTCCCATTTCAGGATGGGAATGTCTGTTTTGTGGGTTCTGAGCCAGATCTCAGCCCGTTCTATCATCTGATAGAGTGCTTCTGTACGGGGGGTGCGTTCCAATTTGGTCTTGCAACGCTTTTGCTTGACCCAACCGATGGCGTTCCGGCTGTCTGAGAAAACCGGCATCCGGATACTTTTCTGTTCCATCAGAGCCAAGGCATGTACAATGGCCAGAAATTCACCGATATTGTTGGTGCCGTACACCGGTCCGAAATGGAAGACGGTTTCGCCTGTACGGAGATAAACGCCTCGGTATTCCATTGGGCCAGGATTACCACTGCATGCTGCATCGACAGCCAAGGCTTCTGCCGGGACTTCGGGTGGAAGGGGTAATACGGTGTCGTGCCGATAAGACGGCACGTCTGTTGGTTTGTTTCCGGAAACTGCCGGAGCGGTAGTCTTTTTTTTCTGGATATAAAGATAAGGAGAGGTGTTATAAGCTCTTTCGGCTTCCTCTTGGGTGTCGAAAGATTTATAAATGGCTCCTTCGAAGCCATTGATTTGCAGTTTGCAGTCAGTCCAGGACGTGTAAATGCCCGGACTGACTCCATGCCAAACTACATAGAATTTCTTTTTCTCCATCGCAAGAGGAGGTTTTTTACATGCGTTCAGGCACTTCTATGCCCAACAAGCCCATGCCCGTACGTATGATTCTGCTGATTTCGGCAGACAGTACCAGACGGAACGTTTTCTTGTTTTCGTCCTCTTCATGCAAGATGCTGAAATCGTGATAGAATTGGTTGTATTCTTTCACCAAGTCGTAGCAATAGTTGGCAATGCAGCTTGGATTATAGTCGGAACCTGCTTGTTTTACTACGTTCGGGAAGTCGGCCAACATTTGAATCAAGCTGATTTCTTTTTCGCTCAAGTCCGTTTGGGCTGACAACGTTTCAGGGATGGAGATGCCTGATTCGGAAGCTTTGCGCAGGATGGAACGGATACGTGCGTACGTATATTGGATGAATGGTCCGGTATTTCCGTTGAAATCGATGCTTTCAGCCGGATTGAACAACATGTTCTTTCGTGCGTCTACCTTTAATATAAAGTATTTCAAGGCTCCCAAACCGACAATCCGTGCAATCTCATTGGCTTCGTCCTCGCTCAAATCCGTAAGCTTGTTGATTTTGTCTTCCGACATCTTGCGTGCGCTGCCTATCATCTCTGCCACCAGGTCATCTGCATCCACGACCGTACCTTCGCGGCTTTTCATCTTGCCGTTAGGCAGTTCCACCATGCCGTATGAGAAATGTACAAGGTCTTTTCCCCATTCGAAACCGAGTTTGTCCAATAAAATGGAAAGCACTTGGAAGTGGTAGTTTTGTTCGTTACCTACCACGTAAATCATTTTGTCTATGGGGTAGTCGCGGAACCGCAGTTTGGCTGTACCGATATCTTGTGTCATGTAGACGGAAGTACCGTCGGAACGGAGCAGAAGTTTCTCGTCCAATCCTTCCGGAGTCAGGTCTGCCCATACGGAACCGTCTTCTTTGCGGAAAAACAGTCCTTTGTCAAGCCCTTCCAAAACTTTCTCTTTACCTTCGAGGTAAGTCTCCGATTCATAATATATCTTGTCGAAGCTTACGCCAAGGGCTTTATAGGTGACATCGAAACCGGCATAGACCCATTCGTTCATTTTACGCCAAAGGGCACGGGTTTCCGGGTCGTTGTTTTCCCATTTTACCAACATTTCACGGGCTTCCTTGATGAGCGGGGCTTCATTTTTGGCTTCTTCCTCGCTCATGCCCCCTTCCATAAGTTCCTTGATTTGTTCTTTGTAGTGTTTATCAAAAGCCACATAGTAGTCACCAATGAGGTGGTCGCCTTTGATGCCGGTACTTTCCGGAGTGGCACCGTTTCCGTATTTCAGCCAGGCCAACATGCTTTTACAGATATGTATGCCGCGGTCGTTCACGATATTGGTCTTCACCACGCGGTTACCATTGGCTGCCATGATGTTGGCCAAAGCGCATCCTAACAGGTTATTGCGGACGTGTCCCAAATGCAAAGGCTTGTTGGTGTTGGGTGAAGAGTATTCTATCATGACCAACGGTGAATGGTCGGTCGCTTCGGTCAGGCCGAACTGTGCATCTTGATGGATATCGGTGAGCAGACCAATCCAACTGGCCGGAGCAATTACAAGGTTCAGAAAGCCTTTGACGGCATTGAAATCGGCTACGACGGAAGGGATTTCCGTTTTCAAGAAATGGCCAAGCTCCTGGGCTGTGTCTTCCGGTTTTTTACGAGATATTTTCAAAAAGGGGAAAACGACTAATGTCAGGTGCCCTGCAAATTCTTTTTTTGTCTTTTGGAGTTGCACTGTTTCGGGAGCTATGTCCTGTCCGTATAAAGTCTTGATGCCGAGAACTACGGCTGATACGATTTTATTTTCTATCTCCATAACCTTGTTTTTACCTTATTATTCAGGCTGCAAAGATACATAATAAAAAGGGAGAAGCAAACGTTTGCTTCTCCCTTTTTTCCGCAGAATAGATTTATTCTGGTTACTGGAGTGCGTCAGCTAATTCCGCACCAGCTTTGAATTTAGCTATTTTCTTGGCTGCAATGGTGATTTGCTCTTTCGTTCTGGGGTTAATACCCGTGCGGGCCGGTCTTTCACTTACGGAGAATGTTCCGAAACCTACAAGTGCAATTTTGTCACCCTTCTTTAATGCTTCAGAGATAGCACTGATTGTTGCGTCTAAAGCTTTCTTGGCATCTGTCTTGTTCAAGCCTGCGTTCTCTGCAATGGCGTTGATAAGTTCTGTTTTGTTCATTTGATGAAATAATTTAGTAGATAATAATTCGCTTATTTTGTATCCTATCATGCAAATGTATGTAAATTAGCCGTTAAAACAAACTTTTTCATTGAAAAAATATTTCTTTTTATGAAAAAGCACAAGCTTGAAGGGATTATTTTAAATGAAATGGAATAAAATTAGTATTTTTGCGGTCTCAATGAATAATGAAAATAGAGTGTGAATATGATGAATATGCCTCCCGTAACGAAGAATCTGATTATAATCAATCTTTTGTTCTTTTTGGCTAAATTGGTAGCAGTGCGCTATGGTGTGGATTTGGATAATTTGCTGGGACTACACTTCTTTTTAGCTCCTGATTTCAGCTTCTACCAGTTCTTTACGTATATGTTCATGCACGGTGGTGTCACGCATATCCTTTTTAATATGTTCGCCGTGTGGATGTTCGGTCGGGTGATGGAGTCTTATTGGGGCAGTCGCCGCTTCCTGCTTTATTATGTCGTGTGCGGCTTGGGTGCCGGTTTGGTTCAGGAAGGAGTGCAATATGTACAATATCTGTGGCAAGGCTTGGGAGCGTACGATACGGTTAATATCGGTTATACCGTGATTTCCATGGGCGACTATTTGAATCGTTGGACCACTATCGGAGCCTCTGGTGCAGTCTATGGAATTTTGTTGGCGTTCGGCATGTCGTTTCCTAATGAACGCCTGTTTATTTTTCCGCTTCCCGTACCTATTAAGGCCAAGTTTTTTGTGATTGGTTATGCCGCCATAGAGTTGCTTTCCGCTTTGGGGAACTCCGGTGACGGAGTCGCTCATTTCGCACATCTCGGAGGAATGATATTCGGTTTGTTGCTCATCTTGTATTGGCGGAGAAACAGCGGTGGAGGGTATTATGGCAATCGCTCGTCTACTACGGAACGTCTAAAGAAATGGTTTGTTGGAGGACGGGGCCGGTTTTCTTCTTATCGGAAGCCTAAAATGAATGTCTCTATGGGGGCGCGGAAGGATGATTATGAATATAACGCCCGTAAAAAGGAAGAGGCAGAAGAGATAGACCATATTTTAGAAAAAGTACGTAAATCCGGATATACAAGTTTAACAGAGGAGGAAAAACGTAAGTTGTTTGATGCCAGTCAGCGTTGAAGATGAATACATTGAAACGTATATTGATACAGCTGTCAATCGGTGCAAACATAATGGCGGCTTTCATGTTGTGGGCCTGCGGGCTAAGTTCCGGATTGAATCCGGCGGTTCATTCTCATGTGGCTCTATTCGGGTTGGGATTTCCCCTGCTATTATTACTTAATATAGCTTTTGTCTTTTTTTGGTTGGTTTTTTCCATTCGTTACGTTTGGTTGCCTTTTGCCGGAATGTTGCTGTCTATTTCCTATATATATGACTATTGTCCGGTGAACTGGCCTGAGAAGCGTCCGGAAGACGCGCTTAAATTGCTTACTTATAATACAGAGTTCCTTGCCCGGGGAGAGAAGAATGCGGAAGGACGGTACCCGATTTTGGATTATCTTGTGGCTTCTGAGGCCGACATTATCTGTCTTCAGGAAGGAGTGGCGCCTAAGAATCTTAAATCTGAGTATGTGGATAGCATCATGGCAAAGGCTGGTTATCATATTCGTCGTCTGCATGATGGAAAGGCTGAACCTCAATTCGTCTATAGTCGTTTGCCTGTATTGTCCGTACATCGGATAGCCTATGAAAGTACGACCAATGGCAGTCTTGCCGTAGAATTATTATACGGTCAGGATACTGTATTGTTGGTGAATAACCATTTGGAGTCTTATAAGCTGACACCAGAGGATAAGATGAAATATAAGGAAATCATTAAAGATCCGGAGAGTGGGCATGCGGAAAGTAACTCCAGAGAACTGGTTCGGAAGATGGCCGGGGCGAGTCGTTTGCGCGGACCGCAGGTCGATTCGGTTTTGAACTATGTCGAAAAATCAGGGAGGAAGGCTGTGATTGTCTGCGGTGATTTGAATGACTCTCCCATATCTTATTCTTGCCATCGCCTGTCTTCCCGGCTGAAAAGTGCATTCCGTCAATCGGGTAACGGGCTAGGCTTGTCTTATAATCAGAAAGGGTTCTATTTTCGTATCGATCATATCTTCGTTTCCGACTATTGGCAGACATACGAGACGCATGTGGACAAGACGGCTCCGTGGTCCGACCATTATCCGATGATTACTTACTTGAAAAAACACAAAAAAGAGAATTAGGGCATAAATAAATCTGTTAACTTGCGGCGTTAATGTGAAAAAAACGTTATATTTGCGCCTTTGTAGTCTGATTAGCTATTAAATAATAACATCATAATAATAAATTAAAATGCAAAACAAAGGATTTGTTAAAGTTTTCGCTTTACTGTTGACCCTTGTGTGCGTGTTCTATTTATCTTTTTCATTTGTAACTACTTACCAAATGAATAAGGTGGATGAGATTACGAAAACGCAAGGAGAGGAAGCCGGCGCACATTATCTGGATTCCGTGATGAACAATCCGGTGTGGTTGGGCGCTTATTCGCTGAAAGACTGTCGCGAAATGGAGATTAGTCTGGGCTTGGACCTGAAAGGTGGTATGAATGTCATTCTGGAGGTGTCCGTTCCCGAAGTGGTAAAGGCTTTGGCCGACCATAAGGAAGATCCGGCATTCAACAAGGCGGTAGCGAAGGCTACGGAAGGGGCTAAGAATAGCCAGAGTGATTTTATTACCTTATTTGTGAAAGAGTACAAAACATTGGCGCCGGATGGAAATTTGGCGGAATTGTTTGCTACACAGCAGTTGAAAGGTAAAGTAACGACCAAGAGTTCCGACTCTGAAGTAGAGAAAGTGCTACGTGCCGAAGTGCAGTCTGCCATTGACAATTCTTATAATGTGCTCCGTACGCGTATCGACCGTTTCGGTGTGGTACAGCCCAATATCCAGACGTTGGAAGGACAGATGGGGCGCATTATGGTGGAGATGCCGGGTGTGAAAGAACCGGAACGTGTGCGTAAATTGTTGCAAGGTAGTGCAAATCTGGAGTTTTGGGAAACCTATAATACGGAAGAGATTATCCCATTCCTGGCTACATTGGATACACGTTTGGCTGCAGAGCATGCTGCAACTGCAGAAACCGATACGGTTAAGGCTGACACTACAGCAATGGCTGAATTGACACCGGCTGAAAAAGTGGACGCTACGGACTCTACAAAGAAAGCTCCTGTGAAGGATTTGGCTGCGGCTCTGAAGGGAAATAGCGGAACTCCGGCTGAGAAGGTCGGGGCGGCTGTGGACGAACAGGCGATGAAGAACCATCCTTTGGCTTCTGTGTTGCAATTAGCCCAAGGTCCTATGGGATGTGTGGTGGGTTATGCCAGTTGGCGTGATACGGCTACCGTTAATCGCTATATCACTTCTGCCGTGGCAAAAGAAGTGCTGCCCAGTGACCTGAAACTTTATTGGGGAGTGAAGCCTGTAGGTAGCGGTAATATGGGAGACATTTTCGAATTATATGCGATTAAAATTACGGAACGCAATGGTCGTGCACCTTTGGAAGGCGATGTCGTGACAGAAGCCAAGGATGATTACGAACAGAACGGCCGTCCGTGCGTAAGCATGACGATGAATTCCGATGGTGCCCGTCGTTGGGCTGCGTTGACCAAGAAAAATGTGAAGCGCGCTATCGCCATTGTGCTTGACGGGTATGTATATAGTGCTCCCACGGTGCAGAATGAGATCACCGGTGGTGTTTCCTCTATTACGGGACATTTCACGCTCGAAGATACGCGTGACCTTGCCAACGTGCTGAACACGGGTAAGATGCCGGCTCCTGCACATATCGTTTCAGAACAATTCGTAGGTCCTACGTTAGGACAAGAGTCCATCAATCAAGGTATCACTTCATTTGTGATAGCCTTTATCCTGTTGATGATTTACATGTGCGGCATGTATGGCCTTGTCCCGGGCATGGTGGCCAATGGGGCTTTGATTCTGAATTTCTTCTTTACGTTAGGCGTTTTGACTTCATTCCAGGCAGCCTTGACCATGTCCGGTATTGCCGGTATGGTGCTCTCTTTGGGTATGGCTGTGGATGCTAACGTCTTGATATATGAGCGTACTAAGGAAGAATTGCGTGCGGGAAAAGCTGTGAAACAAGCATTGTCGGATGGTTATTCCAATGCTTTCTCGGCCATTTTCGACTCCAATTTGACTTCTATCATTACGGGTATCATCTTGTATAATTTCGGAACAGGTCCTATCCGTGGATTTGCCACGACATTGATTATCGGTATCTTGGTGTCTTTCTTTACGGCTGTTTTCTTGACTCGTATTGTATACGAGCACTTCCTGAACAAAGACAAATGGATGAACTTGACGTTTACAACGGCTCTTTCCCGTAAGTTCCTTCGTGACACCCATTACAAGTTCATGAGTGCTTACAAGAAATCTTTCTCTGTATTTGGTGTCTTATTGCTCATAGGTATCGCGTCACTGTTTGTCCGCGGTTTGAGTAAAGGCATTGATTTTACGGGTGGACGTAACTTTGTTGTCGTGTTCGAGAAGCAAGTGGAGCCGGAAACCGTACGTACGTTGTTGCAAAACAAGTTCGGGGATGCCAATATCCAGGTCATTGCCTTGGGTACTGACCATCAGACAGTACGTATATCTACGAACTACCGGATTGATGAGGAAGGCACGGACGTGGATTCTGAGATAGAGTCGACTTTGTTCGAAACGCTCAAAGGCGGTGGTTTGTTGTCTTCGGATTTGGATTTGCAGACTTTCATCAATCGTGACGAGCGTGCCGGAGGTTCCATTATCAGTTCGGAGAAGGTCGGTCCTTCCGTGGCTGAGGATATTACTTATGGTGCCATTGTCTCTGTGGTATTGGCATTGATTGCCATCTTCCTTTACATTTTGTTGCGTTTCCGCAATGTGGCTTTCTCGGTCGGTGCAGTTGTGGCCTTGACGGTAGATACCTTGTTGATTATCGGAGCGTATTCGATTTGTTGGGGATGGATGCCGTTCTCTTTGGAAATCGACCAGACTTTCATTGGTGCGGTCCTGACGGCTATCGGTTATTCTATTAATGACAAAGTGGTGGTATTCGACCGTATCCGCGAATTCCTCCATCTGTATCCGAACCGTGACCGTCAGCGTTTGTTCAATGATTCTTTGAATACGACATTGACGCGTACCATCAATACTTCGTTGACCACGTTAGTCGTATTGTTGTGTATCTTCTTCTTGGGAGGAGACAGCATTCGCAGTTTTGCTTTTGCCATGATTCTCGGAGTGGTAATCGGAACCTGTTCTTCCATTTTCATGGCGGCTCCGGTAGCTTTCCTGACTATGGGGCAACGCATCAAGGAGAACGATTCGGAAATGAAATAAAGAATTCGTTTATAAGTTGTTTGGATGCAGGGCAGGCTTAAGCTTGCCCTGTATTGTTTTGCACCCGGGCTGTCTTCAGTATATGATACTGGAGCATATCCGTCTGTTTTTGGTGCAAAGCTTTTTGGTAATGTTCCAGAAGAGCGGTTTCTTTGTCTTCAAAATAAAAGATGTGATATGATGGGATTAAAGAGTGTTTTGTTTTCCGGTATCCTTTTGTCCGCTATGGCGGTTGGTGTGCAGGCCAAGCCTGAAACCGGAAGCGGGTTGGACAAGTCTTTGTTGCCCCAACCGGTTTATTCCCCCGAACCGGGTTTTGTGGATTTGTATTGGGCCGCTTGGGACTTGGCCTGGGGACGTGTGAAGCATCAGGACGGGATTCCCCAGTCACCCTATATGGATGAGAACCTGTGGGATGACACGATTTGGATTTGGGATACCGAGTTCATGGTGCTTTTCTGCCGCTATGCGCCTTCGCTTTTTCCTGGCATACAGAGCTTGGATAACTTCTATAAGACGATATTGGACGGGGATTCGGTCTCTTTGAAGATTTGGCATCCGGACAACCCTCCCTTTTTCGCGTGGGTGGAATATGAATACTATAAGATGACAGGCGACAAAAGGCGTTTGGAATATGTGCTGGAAGACAACCGGTACTTGCAACGGCATTACCGTTGGTTTGAGGAACTGAAGAGGGGGGGCAGCCGTTTTTCCAAGATGCCGGTCATGTTGGAACGGAGGGAGAAAGGTTATTTGTGGGGCGACGTGCAGAGCGGTATGGACAATACTCCGCGTGGCCGGGGATGCGATGGGGAAATGCTGTGGATGGATGCCTTGGCCCAACAGGCCTTGGCGGCACTTTATATCGAAAGGATTGCCGAGGTCTTGGACGACCCATCTACGGCCAAGGAGTTTGCCGGGGAGTATGCCGTGAAGAAGGACTTGCTAAATAAGTATTATTGGGATGCGGAGGATGGTTTTTATTATGACATAGAGGAGGCCACGGGCGACTTTGTGAAAGTGCGGACACCGGCTGTGTATTGGGCTATGTTGGCAGAAGTCCCGGGACGGAAACAAGCGGCGCGTTTGGTGGAATATGCGCAGGACGAGAATGAGTTCGGCGGCCAATACCCTTGGCCATCCGTGTCGCGGAGTGATAAGGATTACAATGGGAAGGTTGGAGATTATTGGAGAGGTGGAGTGTGGTTGCCCTTGGCCTACATGTCAACCAAGGCACTTGAGACTTACGGTTATCATGATGTGGCACATGAGAATGCGTGCCGTTTGTTGGCGCAGATGTCTGAAACCTATAAGACTTTTGAGCCCCACTCCATTTGGGAATGTTATTCTCCGTCGGCAGCCCGTCCCGGACAGCGGGTGGACGGTGAGAACTTGACGTTGGTGGCGCAAGATTTTTGCGGATGGTCTGCCTTGGGGCCTATTTCTTTGTTTATTGAGAACGTGTTGGGATTTTATAATATAGATGCCACGGCTCGGCTCGTGGAATGGCATAAGACAGGTTGGGGCGAGCAAGGTATCCGGAATCTGAGGTTCGGCGATGTGCAGACTGACATCGTGGCAGACGGGGATACCGTACGCGTGGTGTCTGATAAGGAATATGTATTGAAAGTGAATGGGAAGAAGTACAGAGTGAAAGCCGGAACACAAACTTTTACCTTGAAATAGACCGTGTACCCCCGCCGGGAATCGAACCCGGATTGGCGGTTTAGGAAACCGTAGTTCTATCCATTGAACTACAGGGGCTCTTTCTACATTGCAAAGTTAACAGTTTCTGCTTAAAAAGTCGAATACTTGGGACAAAACTTTCATAAGGTAGAGGGAAAGGTTTGACCTTTCTCTCTTTGCATATTTATGCATTTCCCTATGCTTTTGCGAACTTTATGCTTTTGAAAAGTGAGGGAAGCACGATGAAATGCTATATAAATAAGCTTTTAGATTACGATTTTATAGTATAATCTGTATTCCGGAATGCTTTTAACAGCAAAATATTTTGTTTTTAAACATATCTTTGCGATATTTGCATTCCTAAGGTAGAAAGAATATACAGTAATCATATAAATGCTACAAAAAGTATGGCTGATAGATTAGAAGTAAAAGAGTTGGACCAGGTAGTGGTTCGTTTCTCTGGTGATTCCGGCGACGGTATGCAGTTGGCCGGGAATATTTTCTCTACGGTCTCGGCGACGGTAGGAAATGACATTTGTACGTTTCCCGATTATCCGGCTGATATCCGGGCTCCGCAGGGGTCGTTGACAGGAGTTTCCGGTTTTCAGGTACACATCGGTGCGGGGCGTGTGTACACGCCGGGCGACAAGTGTGATGTGTTGGTGGCGATGAATGCGGCAGCATTGAAGACCCAGTACAGATATGCCAAATCTACAGCATGTATTATTATCGACACCGATTGTTTTCAGGCCAAAGATTTGCAGAAGGCCGCTTTCACGACGGATAACCCGATAGAAGAGTTGGGCATCAAAAACGATGTGATTGCTGCCCCTATCACCCAGATGGTCAAAGCCTGTCTGGCAGACTCTGGCATGGACAACAAGGGCATATTGAAATGCCGTAACATGTTTGCGCTCGGACTGGTGTGTTGGTTGTTCAACCGCGACCTGGAGATTGCGTTCAACATGTTGCGTGAGAAATTTGCCAAAAAGCCTGCCGTGGCAGAAGCCAATATAAAGGTTATCCAAGCCGGATATGATTACGGGGCCAATACGCATGCCTCCGTGGCCCATACCTATAAGGTGGAATCCAAGACGAAAAAGCCCGGTAAGTATATGGACATCATGGGCAACAAGGCTACTGCATACGGGTTTATCGCTGCGGCAGAGAAGGCTGGCAAGCGGCTTTTCTTGGGTTCATATCCCATTACGCCGGCTACGGACGTGCTGCATGAATTGTCCAAACATAAAAGTCTGGGCGTGACCACGGTGCAGTGCGAGGATGAGATTGCCGGTTGTGCCTCTTCCATTGGCGCTTCCTTTGCCGGTGCATTGGCAGTGACTTCTACTTCGGGGCCTGGTGTATGTTTGAAATCGGAAGCCATGAACTTGGCCGTGATTACGGAATTGCCTTTGGTGGTACTGAATGTGCAGCGCGGAGGGCCGTCCACGGGTTTGCCCACGAAGAGCGAACAGACGGATTTGTTGCAAGCCCTTTTCGGACGTAACGGTGAATCGCCGATGCCGGTAATAGCCGCCACTTCGCCTACGAATTGTTTCGATGCGGCCTATTATGCCTCGAAGATGGCTTTGGAGCACATGACACCTGTGGTGTTGCTCACCGATGCCTTTGTGGCCAACGGTTCTGGTGCTTTCAAGTTGCCCGATTTGAACGATTATCCCGATATTTGCCCCCCTTACGTCACTCCGGAAATGGTTGGGAGCTACACGCCGTACATGCGTAATCCCGACACGCAAGTGCGTTACTGGGCCATACCCGGACAAGAGGGGTATATGCATATTCTTGGCGGGTTGGAGAAGGATGGCCGGACAGGAGCCATCAGCACCGATCCCGAGAACCACGACAAGATGTGCCGTTTGCGTGCAGAGAAAGTGGCCAAAATCCCGGTGCCCGATGTGGAGGTGCAGGGATGCGTGGACGATGCCGAACTGCTGATAGTGGGCTTTGGCGGTACTTACGGCCATTTGCATTCGGCCATGGATGAAATGGCGGCTGCAGGCAAGAAAGTGGCTTTGGCTCATTTCTCTTACCTGAACCCGTTGCCTGCCAATACGGCGGAAGTGCTGAAGCGGTATAAGAAAGTCGTGGTAGCCGAGCAGAACTTAGGGCAATTTGCCGCATATCTGCGTATGAAAGTAGACGGCTTCGTGCCTTATCAGTTCAATCAGGTGAAAGGCCAGCCTTTTGTCGTGAGCGAGTTGGTGGCAGCCTTTACCGAGATTTACAACAAATAGTCAAACTTAGAAGAATAAAAGAAAATGAGCGAATATACAGCAAAAGATTATAAGAAGGGGCAGCCGCGTTGGTGTCCCGGGTGTGGAGACCATTTCTTTTTGGCTTCTTTGCACAAGGCCATGGCCGAGATTGGAGTGCCGCCTTATGAAACAGCCGTGATTTCAGGTATCGGTTGCTCTAGCCGTTTGCCATATTATATGAATACGTATGCCATGCAGACGATTCACGGGCGTGCCGCAGCCATTGCTACCGGTTTCAAGGTGGCCAATCCGGATATCACCGTGTGGCAGATTTCCGGTGACGGTGACGGGTTGGCCATTGGCGGCAACCACTTCATCCATGCCATCCGTCGCAATGTGGACATCAATATGATTCTGCTGAACAATCGGATATACGGCCTTACGAAAGGGCAGTATTCTCCGACGTCTCCGAGAGGCTTCGTCAGCAAATCCTCTCCTTACGGGACGGTGGAAGACCCGTTCAATCCGGCTGAGTTGTGTTTCGGGGCGCGCGGTCACTTCTTTGCCCGTGCCGTGGCTACGGATGCCGCCGGGACAGTGGAAATCCTGAAGGCGGCACACGCCCATAAGGGAGCCGCCGTGTGCGAGATATTGCAAAATTGCGTGATATTCAACGACGGGACGCATGATGCCGTTTCGACCAAGGAAGGGCGTGCCAAGCATGCCATTTATCTGGAACACGGCCGGCCGATGTTGTTCGGTGAAAATAAGGAATTCGGCTTGATGCAGGAAGGTTTCGGGTTGAAGGTCGTGAAGATAGGAGAGAACGGCGTGACGGAAAAAGACATCCTCGTGCATGATGCGCATTGCCAGGACAACACCTTGCACTTGAAGTTGGCTCTGATGGAAGGGCCTGATTTCCCGGTGGCATTGGGCGTGATTCGTGATGTGGAAGCTCCGACATACGACGAGGCGGTCAACCGGCAGATAGAAGAAGTGAAAGGAAAGAAACCCTACCACAATTTCACGGAACTGCTCTATACGAATGATATTTGGGAGGTGAAGGAGTAAGTTCCTGTCTGCCTCGCAATATAGACGATAGCGGCTGTCCCGGACACGAGGCGGCCGCTTTTTTGTGAAGATTTCTGCTGAAGACCTTTTAAAAAAGGAAAGACTTGAAAACCAATATTCTAAAGGTCTAAAATTAATCTGCGCCAAACGAAAAATCAATCTCAGGAGAACGAAAAATCATTCGCCTGAGATTGATTTTTCGTTCTCCTGAGATTGGAAAAACAAGCTTTGCAATCTGTGTAACGTTGTGTTTTTTGTGCGTTTAAAGTTTTCCGCCGTAGGCCAAATCGCCGGCATCGCCCAATCCCGGGACGATGTACATGTGGTCGTTCAGTTCCGGGTCGATGGCCCCGCACCATAAGGTGTAGTCCGTGTCTTTGAATGTTTCCGTCAGGTAGTCCACACCCTTCCGGCTGGCTATCGCGCTGCATAAGTGCACTTTTCCCGGTATGCCTTTGGTCTCGAATGCCTTCAGCCCCAGTTCCATGCTGCCGCCGGTAGCTAGCATGGGGTCGGCAATGATAAGTGTTTTGCCGTTCAGGTCCGGTGTGGCCAGATATTCGATATGTATGCCCACTTCATGGCATTCTTTGTCTTTGTAGAAACGGTAGGCCGACACGAATGCGTTGTCGGCCTCCTCGAACACATTCAGGAAGCCTTGATGGAAAGGAAGGCCGGCCCGGAAGATGGTGCCCAGTACGATCGGGTCGTTGTACAATTGCGTAGATGCCGTGCCCAATGGGGTTTGTATGTCTTTGGTGGAATAATCCAACGTCTTGCTGATTTCATACGCCATGACTTCCCCGATTCTTTCCAAGTTGCGGCGGAACCGTGCCCTGTCTTTCTGTATGCACACGTCCCGGAGTTCCGACATGTATCTGTTGACAACCGTTTGGTGTTCTGCAAAGTTAATCACTTTCATATTTGGATGGATTTAAATATACTTGAGAGCAAAAGTAACAAAAACTTCTTGAAAATGTAAACTCCGTGTAGCAAATATAGCTGTGCTTCTTAGGTTTTGGGAAATTTAACGGAAGAATGTTTTTGAATTAAGAAAAATAATAAGCCGAAAGTTTCAGATGCACGCATTTCTTTGTAATTTTGTCAGCGCAAAAAGGAAGCTTTTTTATAGTGAATTGATTTCTAACCAAATATTATTTTAGAAAATGGCAAATTTAGATTTGAGTAAGTACGGTATTACCGGTACTGTAGAGGTTCTCCACAATCCGTCATACGACGTGTTGTTCCAGGAAGAAACCAAAGCTGGTTTGGAAGGTTTTGAGAAAGGTCAGGTAACGGAATTGGGTGCTGTGAATGTGATGACGGGTATTTATACCGGTCGTTCTCCCAAGGACAAGTTTATCGTAAAAGATGCTACTTCTGAGAACACCGTATGGTGGACTTCTGAAGAATATAAGAATGACAACAAGCCTGTAACGACAGAGGCTTGGAATGTGTTGAAGGATTTGGCTGTGAAGGAGCTTTCAAATAAGAAATTGTTCGTTGTCGACGGCTTCTGCGGCGCTAACAAGGCTACTTGCCTGAAGGTGCGTTTCATCATGGAAGTGGCATGGCAGGCTCATTTCGTAACGAACATGTTCATCCGCGCCACGGAAGAAGATTTGAAGGATTTCGAACCAGACTTCGTGGTTTACAATGCTTCTAAGGCTAAGGTTGAAAACTACAAGGAACTGGGCTTGAACTCAGAAACAGCCGTGGTCTTCAACTTGACTTCAAAAGAGCAAGTCATCATCAACACTTGGTACGGTGGTGAAATGAAGAAGGGTATGTTCTCCATGATGAACTACTTCAATCCTTTGCGCGGTATCGCTTCTATGCACTGCTCTGCCAACACTAGCATGGACGGTACGAGCTCTGCTATCTTCTTCGGTTTGTCCGGTACCGGTAAGACGACTTTGTCTACCGACCCGAAACGTAAGCTGATCGGTGACGACGAGCACGGATGGGATGACGAGGGCGTATTCAACTACGAAGGCGGTTGCTATGCCAAAGTCATCAATTTGGACAAAGAATCCGAGCCCGATATCTACAAGGCTATCAAACGTGACGCTTTGTTGGAGAATGTAACGGTAGATGCTAACGGCAAGATTGATTTTGCAGATAAGAGCGTAACGGAAAATACACGTGTATCTTATCCTATTTACCACATCGAAAATATCGTGAAGCCTATTTCCAAGGGTCCTCACGCAAAGCAGGTAATCTTCCTGTCGGCTGATGCCTTCGGTGTATTGCCTCCCGTTTCTATCTTGAACGACCAACAGGCTCAATACTACTTCTTGTCTGGTTTTACTGCCAAGTTGGCCGGTACGGAACGTGGTATCACTGAACCGACTCCGACGTTCTCTGCTTGTTTCGGAGCTGCTTTCTTGAGCTTGCATCCTACGAAATATGCTGAAGAGCTCGTGAAGAAGATGAACAAGGTGGGTGCTAAGGCATACCTGGTGAACACGGGTTGGAACGGTACGGGCAAGCGCATTTCCATCCGCGATACCCGTGGTATCATCGATGCCATCTTGGACGGTTCTATCGACAAGGCTCCCACGAAGACTATTCCTTACTTCGATTTCGTTGTTCCTACGGAGTTGCCGGGTGTTGATTCGAAGATCCTCGATCCTCGCGACACTTACACTGACGCTGCAGAGTGGACGAAGAAGGCTGAGGATTTGGCAGCCCGCTTCATCAAGAACTTTGCGAAGTTCACGGGTAACGAAGCCGGCAAGGCTTTGGTTGCAGCAGGTCCGAAGTTGTAATTTTACAGTAAAACATAACATCAAGGTCTGTCCGAGTATTTGGGCAGACCTTTTTTAGTTCGGCTTTTTAAGGATACTATTCTAAAAAAAACTGTAAAAACATATAGGTTTTTCTGACTTTGCTTTTATCCCCCTTGCAGTTTTACTATCTTTGTACCTTAAAATGTTTATTCTTGATGATGAAGAAAATAACCTCATTACTGTTGTTATGGGTCATGACCTTGCCGCTGTGGGCACAGTTTCATGACCCGGTGAGTTTTTCTGTTTCCCAAAAAAAACTGTCTGAATCTGAATTCGAGATTGTTTTTACTGGAAAGGCGGAAGCGGGTTGGCATGTTTATTCTACGGACATCCCGGATGGCGGCCCGACTCCGGCCACTATTAATTTCGATGAACAGAAAGGTGTGGAGCCGGTAGGTAAGCTGACGGCACGTGGAAAAGTGCATAAGGCATACGACAATCTTTTCGGGATGGAAGTCAGCTATATGGAGAATACGGCTGTTTTCGTGCAGAAAATACGTATTACGGACGCTACTTATTCCGTGAAAGGGTATCTGAACTATGGGGCTTGTAACGATGAGAATTGCATGCCTCCGACTAATGTGGAGTTTGCTTTCTCCGGAAGCGGAAAGCCTGCGGCCGGAAATGCTGTGGCAGAGCCTCAGAAACAGAAAGAGAAAGTTGCGGATGCATCGGTGGTGGAGAAGGAGGAAAAAACAGATGCGCCTGTCATCGGTGGGATTGATACGGTTGCCACGGGCTTGTCCGTGGCGGACTCCGTGCCTTCTGCAGTGGCCGGTGGTAATGCCGTTGTGGCGGCAAGCGATTATTGGACACCTGTCATTGATGAGTTGGCTGCTTTCGGTGAAGACGCCTCCAATGCAGCCGACCAGGCTTGGTGGAAGATATTCCTGTTGGGATTCCTTGGTGGCTTGGTCGCTTTGCTTACCCCTTGTGTATGGCCGATTATCCCGATGACCGTGAGTTTCTTCCTGAAACGTTCGGGAGACAAACGCAAAGGTATCCGCGATGCGGCGACGTATGGCGTGAGCATAGTGGTCATTTATGTGCTTTTGGGCTTAGTGATTACCGGTATTTTCGGTGCCAGTGCCTTGAATGCCCTGTCCACGAATGCGGTATTCAACATCTTCTTCTGCCTGATGTTGTTGGTGTTTGCCGCCAGTTTCTTCGGTGCTTTTGAAATTACGTTGCCTTCTTCATGGAGTAATGCGGTAGACAGTAAGGCCGAATCTACAACAGGCTTGTTGAGCATTTTCCTGATGGCTTTTACCCTTGCTTTGGTTTCTTTTTCCTGTACGGGGCCGATTATCGGTTTCCTGTTGGTAGAAGTGTCCACGTCGGGCAGTATTCTTGCCCCGACCGTCGGCATGTTGGGTTTTGCCATTGCCTTGGCTTTGCCTTTCACGTTGTTTGCCATGTTCCCGGCCTGGCTGAAGACGATGCCGAAATCCGGTAATTGGATGAATTGTGTGAAGGTGACGCTCGGTTTCTTGGAATTGGCTTTTGCCTTGAAGTTCCTGTCGGTGGCCGATTTGGCCTACGGATGGCATATCCTCGACCGCGAGGCTTTTCTGAGTCTGTGGATAGTGATTTTTGCTTTGTTGGGTGCTTATCTTATAGGTTGGTTGCGTTTCCCGCATGATGAAGACGAATATGACGAGTCCGGTAATGTAGTGGTCAATCACCGTACTTCGGTCACCCGTTTCTTCATGGCTTTGGTTTCCTTCGCTTTTGCCATCTACATGGTGCCCGGTTTGTGGGGAGCACCGCTGAAGGCTATCAGTGCCTTTTCGCCTCCGATGAACACGCAAGATTTCAACCTTTATGAGAACGAGGTGAAAGCCCAGTTCATGGATTATGATGCCGGGATGGAATATGCGCGCCAGCAAGGTAAGCCCGTGATGATAGACTTTACCGGATATGGTTGCGTGAATTGCCGCAAGATGGAGTTGGCTGTGTGGGCCGACCAGAAGGTGGCGGATATCATGCAGAATGATTACGTGCTGATCACGCTGTATGTGGATGAAAAGACTAAGTTGCCGGAACCTATCAAGGTGACTGAGAACGGGCAGGAACGTACTTTGCGTACGGTAGGTGACAAATGGAGCTACCTGCAGCGCAGTAAGTTCGGGGCCAATGCCCAACCGTTCTATGTGTTGCTCGACAATGAAGGCAAACCGTTGAACAAGTCATATTCGTACGACGAGGATGTCAACAAATATATAGATTTCTTGCAGACTGGTTTGAGGAATTATAAGAACAAGTAATTCTTGTATTGGGAATATCAGGGGATGTATCAGATGAAAATGGTACATCCCTATTTTTTATGGTTGGTTTTTAACGTTATTTTTCATCGGAATGAGCAAGGATTTGGTCGGTTCGCAGTTTGATAAATAGAATGTCGGATTTTTAAATTGGATGAAAAATGAAGAAAGTACATGTCTTATGGTTGTTGGCCTTCCTGTTATTGGCTCCGGTTTTGTTTCAGTCTTGTTCGGATGACGATGGTGAGGTTTATGTATGGTATCCTTATCTCAGTCCGAATGCTTTGGTGACGGTCAAGGGCGGTACGGATTCCTGTTTCTTGCAGTTGGATGATGAGACAACCCTTTGGCCGGTCAACCTGTCTTCTTCCCCTTTCGGAGAAAAGGAGGTGCGGGCTTTGGTGCATTTTACGGACGTAGACGAAGACAGGCATTCCCGTGCGCGTGCAGTCTATGTAAACTGGATGGACAGCATCCTGACGAAAAAAACGGTTCCGGATTCTGCTTTGGTGAACGATTCGCTATACGGGAATGACCCTGTGGAGATAGTAGACGATTGGGTGACTGTGGCGGAAGACGGTTATCTGACTCTGCGTTTCTCTACTTTGTGGGGCAGCAGGGGGATTCCCCATAAGGTGAATTTATTGACCGGGGGCAATCCGGAGAATCCCTATGAGGTGGAGTTTCGTCACGATGCTTGCGGGGATGCGGGGAGTTGGCGGAGCGATGCGCTTGTGGCCTTTGATTTAGGGAAGCTTCCCGATACGGGAGGGCGCACGGTCAAGCTGACGTTGGTTTGGCGGTCGTTCCGGGGAAGGAGGACGGCAGAGTTTGATTATTGTACCCGTAAAAAGACAGGAAACGTGGCAAAACAAATAGAACAAATGCAAAGAGGAGGTGCGTTACGATAGTATTAGGGGACAGATAACCGTTCGTTCAGCATGACGCGTATCGGAGACGAAGGCGAACAGGATTTGGTTCGAGGTATACAGCGGGGCGACCGTGTAGCGATGAAATTATTATATTGTCGCTATGCAGGTTGCCTCACAGCCGTGTGTTCCCGTTATGTGGCTTGTATGGACGATGTGAGAGATGTCCTTCAGGATTGTTTCGTGAAGATATTCACTTCCATTCACGGTTTCGAATGGCGGGGTGAAGGCTCTCTCCGGGGATGGATGGTACGTATTGTGGTGAACGAGTCATTGAAATTCTTGAAGCGCGGCCGGCAGTTGGAATCCCTTGGTGACGGATGGGACGTACCGGACACGGTCGAGGATGAGCCGGATGCGGGGGACATTCCGTCTGAAGTTCTTCAGGAAATGATTTGCCGTTTACCGGCAGGGTATAGGGCTGTTTTCAATTTGTATGTGTTCGAAAGGAAGAGCCATAAGGAGATTGCCGCGATGCTGAATATAAAAGAGAGTACATCGGCTTCGCAACTGCATCGGGCAAAGGCGGTGTTGGCAAAGGAAGTTCAAAGATATAAAGCTCAGGTCAATGGAAGATAAATGGTTGAATGAATGGCAAAAGAAACTGGACGGTTACGAGGTCATCCCTCCCGACGGGCTGTGGGACGGGATAAACAAGGCTTTGGAAGAGCAACGCCTGTCCGTCTCCTCCTCTCGTGGGAGGAGTACCGTATGGCTGCGCTTGGCCGGGATTGCGGCAGCGTTGGCGATAGTTGTGCCTTTGGGAAGGAATGTGTGTCAGCCGGTTTTTATGTCTTTTGCAGACAATCGCATTCCAACCGAAGACGTTCTTCTTGGGCCGACGGATGCCTTTTGGGCAAAAGTGCAGCGCGTGGAAAAGGAACCATGCCGTCGTAAACCGTCCGGGAAAGATATAGTGGCTTGCGACCGGCCTGCCGTATCGGAAGAAGGTGGGAAGGCTTTAGCTGAAGAGAGAAAAGAACTTTTGGCTGAAAGAGAAAAAACGATTCCTGAAGATAGCCATGGAAATTCGGGAAAGCCTTATCCTGATGGAATAGGCCGTTATCCTGAGTCGGTTCCAAACGTCGGAAAGGTCAAGAAAGAAAGGTCGCATTGGTTGGCTGTGAGTCTTTTTGCATCCAATACTCCAGGAAAATCGGTAATGAATTATGGGAACGGAGGAGTTGTCCTGATGGGAACTATCCCCTCTTGGGGACACCCCGAGGCGATGGAATGTGGAAAATTTCCGGTGACGGCCATAAGGTCTGCCCATCGGTATGTGGATGGCGTTGTCCCGATGAAACACAAGCAGCCCGTCAGGTTCGGCGTGTCTGCCTGTTATGCCGTAAACGAAAGGTTCGGTATAGAAAGCGGCCTTTCTTATACTTATCTTTCGTCAAGTCTTTATTCTTCTGGAGAAGATTATAGTTATAAGGTCCGGCAATCCCTGCAATACGTAGGGATTCCCTTGAACTTTAAGGCCAGTTTGTGGAAGAAACGGTGGATGGATTTGTATCTGTCGGCCGGAGGAATGGCTGAGAAGTGCGTGGATGGAGATACGGAAACGGATTATACGTGGAAAGGTCGGATAAAGTCATCTACACATAAGGATGTACGGGAAAAACCTTGGCAATATTCTGTAAATGCAGCCGTCGGGATGCAGCTTAACTTGTCGTCAGTGGTAGGTTTGTATGTGGAGCCGGGAGTGAGCTACTATTTTGATAATGGAAGTTCTGTTTCTAATATCTATAAGGAGAAACCATTGAATTTTAATTTGGAATTCGGGCTTAGGTTTTCTTTCGGTTTGTGACATAAGGCTTGTCCTTTCCGAAGACCTGATTTGATCCTGTTGCATACATGTTTTTTATTTTGGGAAACTTTTGGTCTTTTCGTTTTGGTAAATTGTATTTATAATCTAATGATTATAAGTATTTTAATTGTTTTGTGGATTGTAAAATCTGGAAACTTTAAAATAAAAACAGCGAGAACACTTGCACGAAAAAAGGAAAAGGTGTACCTTTGCCGTTGTTCAGGTGCCCTGTTTGCCAGTCGGCCGACAGGGTGAAAAGGGAACGGGGTGAGAGTCCCCGACAGACCCGCTGCTGTGAACTCTTTTATACGTTTCATGACATGCTGCATCCACTGTTTCGTCGGGCGAAACGGGAAGGACATGAAACGCGAGTAAGTCAGAAGACCTGCCTGTGACATAGCCGTACGGACTCCGGGGACAAGGGGATGACGGTGGGAACGTAATAAGAAAGATACAAAATTTTAGATGCCGGAGAAACAGGGCTTCTTTTAGAAAAAGGAGGCCGGGACTTTTTCGGCCCGGAAAATAAATGCAATATGATACAGACAGTTGTTAAAAGGGACGGGCGCATCGTGGGTTTCAATGCTCGGAAAATCGGGGATGCCATACGCAAGGCCATGGTACACACCGAGGCCGGTGAGAATGAAGAGCTGATTCATTTGATATGCGAACACGTGACGAACCGTGGCAAGGCACAAATGACGGTGGAGGAGATTCAGGATGCCGTGGAAATGGAATTGATGAAAAGCCGCCGTAAGGATGTGGCGCAGAAATATATCGCTTACCGTAACCAACGCAGCATTGCCCGCAAGGCCAAGACACGTGACATATTTCTGGAAATCATCAATATCAAGTCTAACGACGTGACTCGCGAGAATGCCAACATGAATGCCGATACGCCGGCCGGCATGATGATGAAGTTTGCCAGCGAGACCACCAAGCCTTTCGTAGACGACTACCTGCTGAGTGAAGAGGTGAAAGAGGCGGTCAAGCACAACTATCTGCATATCCATGACAAGGATTATTATCCCACCAAAAGCTTGACGTGCGTGCAGCATCCGCTCGACTACATCTTGAAGCATGGTTTCTCTGCCGGACACGGGGAGTCCCGTCCGGCCAAACGTATCGAGACGGCCAGTATTTTGGCCTGTATTTCCATGGAAACGGCACAGAATGAGATGCACGGCGGCCAGGCTATTCCTGCGCTTGATTTTTATCTGGCTCCTTTCGTGCGTGCCAGTTTCATCGAAGAAGTGAAGGTCTTGGAGGAGTTGAACGCCGAAGACTACTCTCTTTTATATCATAAGGAAGTGGACGACTTTGTCACTCGTCCTCTGGATGGCCTGACCGGCGACGCACGTATCCTCCAGCATGCGATGAACAAGACTGTGGCCCGGGTGCATCAGGCTATGGAAGCCTTTATCCACAATATGAATACCATCCATTCCCGTGGGGGGAATCAGGTGGTGTTCAGTTCCGTGAACTACGGTACGGATACCTCGGCCGAGGGGCGTTGCATCATCCGCGAAATCCTGCGTAGTACTTACGAAGGGGTGGGCAACGGCGAAACTGCCATCTTTCCGATTCAAATCTGGAAAAAGAAGCGGGGCGTGAGTTATTTGCCTACCGACCGCAATTACGACCTTTATCAATATGCCTGCAAGGTGACAGCCCGTCGTTTTTTCCCGAACTTTATTAATTTGGATGCCACGTTCAACCGGCATGAACTGTGGCGTGCCGACGACCCGAAACGTTACCTGTATGAAACGGCTACGATGGGTTGCCGTACCCGCGTCTTTGAAAACCGTTTCGGGCCGAAGACTTCTATCGGACGGGGAAATATTTCTTTTTCAACCATCAACATCGTGCGTCTGGCCATCGAGTGCATGGAGATTGTAGATGAAGAAGAACGTATCGCTCGTTTCTTTGCCAAGCTCGACCACATGTTGGAAATCACGGCCCGTCAGTTGCATGAGCGTATGGAGTTCCAGAAGACAGCCTTTGCCAAGCAATTCCCGTTGGTGATGAGTGCGCTTTGGTTGGGATGCGAGAAGCTGAAGCCCAACGATACGATAGCTCCGGTGATTAACCAGGGGACGTTAGGCATCGGTTTCATCGGTTTGGCCGAATGCTTGGTCGCTTTGACCGGCAAGCATCATGGAGAGTCGGAAGAGGCACAGCAGCTCGGCCTGAAGATCGTGACCTATATGCGCGACCGTGCTAACGAGTTCTCGGAACTCTACCAACATAATTACAGCGTGTTGGCCACTCCGGCTGAAGGATTGGCCGGAAGGTTCACCCGGGGCGACCGCAAGCAGTTCGGCGTTTTACCGGGTATTACCGACCGTGAGTATTATACCAATTCCAACCATGTGCCGGTGTATTACAAGTGCAGTGCCCGTCATAAGGCCGAAGTTGAGGCACCGTATCACGACCTGACGCGGGGCGGTCATATTTTCTACGTGGAAATCGACGGGGATGCCACCCATAATCCGGAAGCCATCATGCGCGTGGTGGACATGATGGACAAGTATAATATCGGCTACGGGTCGGTAAACCACAATCGTAACCGTTGCATGACTTGCGGGTACGAGAATGCCGAACCGGAGATGAAAGTGTGTCCCAAATGCGGCAGTGGGCATATAGACCGCCTGCAACGCATTACCGGTTACTTGGTCGGGACGACAGACCGTTGGAACAAGGCCAAGTTGGCCGAACTGAATGACCGTGTGGTGCATGAAAACCGATAAACGACGATGATTTCAGTCATAAAGATTGTTGAGGACACAACGGTGGACGGACCGGGATTCCGTACGACGGTGTATGCCGCTGGGTGTCCCAATGCCTGTCCCGGCTGCCATAATCCACAGTCGTGGGACATCGGGGCCGGAATCCTGATGACGACGGAGGAAATCATGCAGGTCATCCGGGCCGATGAGTTTGCGGACGTGACGTTCAGCGGTGGCGACCCGATGTTCCAACCGGAAGGATTTGCCGAACTGGCAGAAGCCGTGAAACGGGAGACCGGAAAAAACATCTGGTGTTATACCGGTTATAAGTTCGAACGGTTGCTGCACGACCGGCGGCAGGCTGAATTGCTGCAATACATTGATGTGTTGGTGGACGGGCCATACGTGGAATCCTTGCGCGACCGTGACGCGTTGTTTCGCGGTAGCCGCAACCAACGGCTGATTGACGTGCAAGCTTCTTTGCGCGAGGGCGAAGTCGTTTTGTACGCGCAATGAGATAATAGGGCTGCATTCTAATACGCATCCCGCCACGTTCTTATCGGGGGCGTGGCGGGATGTGGTCGTTTATAGATGGGTATGGGAACAGAGTTGTTTTACTTTACCAATACTTTGTTTCCTTTGATGACGTACATGCCTTTTTTCAACTCGTTCAGGGCTTGTGATGCTTGTACGTTTTGTCGCACGAGCTGCCCGTTGATGGTGTACACGTCCACAAGGGAATCTTCCGTTGCTACTACTTCCTTGATGCCGCTGCCCGAGGTCGTGTTCACGTAGAGTGCTACGGGCTGTTGCCCGTTGGTGTAGCAGGCGAAACGGGGCGATGAAGCGTTGTATTGGATGGTGCGGCTCTTGTAGGCGTTGTTCTGTATGGAAGCCTGTCCGCCGCTTACGGTGATGGTCCACTGTGCGTTTTTGCTGCCGGCCTCGCCTGAGTTGTGCAGCTTGTTTTTGTCTGAAGTCAGCGACAGGTAAGCTTTTGCGGTGGCATCATACAGGGTGTAGGCACCTTCCTGTCCGCTGAGGATGACTTGGAACGGCTGTCCGTTGCCGTTTACTTCCGTGCGGATTTGGCCTGTTTCGATGGTAACGTCCTCACAACTCCTGAAATCATTTTGAATGGCTCCCATGGCCTTGTTCTTGTCTTCGCACACTATCAGGTAACGTTTGCCTATTTCAAGTGCGTCTGTCGAATTTACTTTTTTGAACGTCTGTACGCCTTCGTCCGGAAGGGTGCTGACAATCGTGTAGGTCACGCTTACCGTTTCGCTAATCTTGTCCTCTTTCATGGCATAAGCCTCGATGGTGGTCGGTTCCGTGATTTCCACATAGACGGGCGATTCTTCCGTGCGCAGGCTTCCGCCATTGAGGGAATAGACTATGTAAGCAGCCGGAGTGGTGGTGCTTATCGTAACCGTAGTGCCTTTGTCCACGCTGCCTGCAGACGGCGTGAAGGTGGGAGTGGCCACGTCATCAGGATTCGGAGGAGTCACTTCGCCTCCACCGTCGTAATTGTCGGGGTCGAAGGGAATGCCGGTTTTGCTGCCCCATACATATTGTTCCAGTCCGGGGAAGTCGATATAGGGGTTGCGGTTCTTCTGTATTTTATACACCGCATTGTTGCGGGCAATCTCTTTAGGGCTTACGGGGTCTTCGGCTGCCCAACGCAGCAGCATGTCGAGTGCCCATTTGGCATAGGCCGGATAGCTGTTGTGAGCCAACATGTCGCTGTTCCATGTGGCGATGCGGTCTTCATAACAGGTGGCCATATAGAAGTAGGAACGTGCGAAGTCGCCCTTATATTCATCGTCGGGTTCAAACACGGTGCCGCTGTAACCCGGAGACGTGCATTTGCCAAGCTTGCTGTATCCGCCATTGGATTTATATTGTTCTCCATTGGTCTCGCCGAAAGGGTAGTTGCCACGTCGGTTGTTCACATAGCCGTCTGTAGGATACAGATGGAACAAGTCGGTGTACATCGGACTGGCGTCGTTAAACCAACTTTTGGGGAATGAGTGTTCTCTGTTGTAACAATCTCCTTCATTCTTGTAAGTGCCGCATTGGTCACTGGTAAAAGTGAAATCTGTGGTAGAAGAGTACATGTCCCATACTTTTCCGTCTTCTCGCCGGTCGGTACTTTGCATGTCGGTCCACAGTTGCTTGTAGCTTCGCGCCGTATGGTCGGTGATAATCCGGTACAATGCCGTTTTCAAGGATTGGCCCTTGTAGCCTGTGGCATCCGTGTAATAGCCGGACGGAGCTTGTGCCCATAATTGGATGAGGACGCATAGGAGCGTCCAGGAAGTAAATTGTCTTTTCATGACTTATGGTTTTTATGATTTAAATGTAAAAGTATGGAATAAAGTCATAGAAGAGTACGGCGTACAGCGTAATTTATGTTAAACTGCGTGCGGAAAGTTCCGAAATAACCTTTAGCTCGGACATTTTGTAAACCAATCGTATTTTCTGCAGGATGGAATAAGAAAGGCCGCCTTTTCGGGGCGGCCTTGGGTATGCGGATATTGCCGGATGAGGTCTCAGTCGCGGTTGGCGCGTTTGCGTTCCGTGTGGTCAAGAATGATTTTACGCATGCGCATGCTCTTGGGCGTTACTTCCACGTATTCGTCTTCACGGATATATTCCAAAGCTTCTTCCAAAGAGAGGATGGTGGCCGGCACGATGCGGGCCTTTTCGTCGGAACCCGAAGCGCGCATGTTGGTCAGCTGCTTGCTTTTGGTCACATTCACCACCAAGTCTTTCTCGTGGATGTGTTCTCCTACGATTTGTCCTGCATAGACTGCGTCCTGCGGTTCGATGAAGAACTTGCCTCGGTCTTGCAGGTTGTTGATGGCGTAGGCGAAAGCCGTTCCGCTTTCGAGGGCAATCATAACCCCGTTGCTGCGACGGCTGATGTCGCCTTTATATGGTTGGTATTCTTTAAAACGGTGGGCCATGATAGCTTCGCCCTGACTGGCCGTGAGCACGTTGGTGCGCAGCCCGATGATGCCGCGCGAGGGAATGTCGAATTCGATGTCCACGCGGTCGCCCCGTGTTTCCATTGAGGTCATTTCACCTTTGCGGCGGGTCACCATGTCAATCATCTTGCTGGAGAACTCTTCGGGCACGTTGATGGTCAGTTCCTCGATAGGTTCGCAACGCTGTCCGTCGATTTCCTTGTAGATGACTTGGGGTTGCCCTACTTGCAATTCGTATCCTTCGCGTCGCATCGTTTCGATGAGCACAGAGAGATGGAGCACGCCGCGTCCGGCTACAATCCAACGGTCGGTGTACCCGTCCGGCATGGAAACGCGCAGGGCGAGGTTCTTCTCCAGTTCTTTTTCCAACCGTTCGTTGATGTGGCGGCTAGTGCAGAACTTGCCTTCTTTGCCGAAGAACGGCGAGTCGTTGATGGTGAAGAGCATGCTCATCGTCGGTTCGTCGATGGTGATGGTGGGTAGCGGTTCCGGGTTTTCGTAGTCACAGATGGTGTCACCGATTTCAAAATTCTCCAAACCTACGATGGCACAGATGTCGCCCGATGACACTTCGGTGGCTTTTTGCCGTCCCATGCCGGTAAACGTATGCAGTTCTTTGATTTTGGTCTTTTCACGGCTTCCGTCACGGTGGCAGATGGTGATGTTCATGCCCTCTTTCAGGGTGCCCCGGTGTACGCGTCCCACAGCGATACGCCCGGTATAGTTGGAATAGTCCAATGAAGTGATGAGCATCTGGGGCGTGCCTTCTAACTGTACGGGTGCCGGAATGTGTTCTACGATTTGGTCGAGCAGGTAGAAGATGTTGCCTGTCGGGGTTTTCCAGTCCTCGCCCATCCAGTTGTTTTTGGCAGAGCCGTAGATGACGGGGAAGTCAAGTTGGTCTTCCGTGGCGTTCAGGTCGCACATGAGGTCGAATACCATTTCGTATACTTCTTCGGGACGGCAGTTCGGCTTGTCTACTTTGTTGATGACCACGATGGGCTTCAGTCCGATTTCGAGTGCCTTTTGCAACACGAAACGTGTCTGGGGCATCGGGCCTTCAAAAGCGTCCACCAAGAGGATGCAGCCGTCGGCCATGTTTAACACGCGCTCTACCTCTCCGCCGAAATCGGAGTGTCCCGGAGTGTCGATTATATTGATTTTCGTACCTTTATAATTAATGGAAACATTCTTGGATAGAATGGTGATACCGCGTTCACGTTCCAGTTCGTTGTTATCCAACATCAATTCGCCTGTCTGTTGATTTTCGCGGAACAGGTTGCCCGCCAACAGCATCTTGTCCACCAACGTAGTCTTTCCGTGGTCTACGTGGGCAATAATAGCAATGTTTCTAATGTTCTGCATACTTTTTACCTAAAATAATGTGGCAAAGTTACTACAAATAATTGGAAAAGTGCGGAATAGGGGCAAAAAAATGAAAGAAACTTTTGGCGTAAAGGGAAAATGTAGTACCTTTGCAACCGCTAAGAGTATTAATGGTTTTAAAAACTTAATTTTATGTATTTAGACTCAGCTAAGAAGCAAGAAATCTTTGGACAGTACGGGAAGTCTAACACTGATACTGGTTCGGCAGAGAGCCAGATTGCATTGTTTTCATACCGTATTTCCCACTTGACGGAGCACATGAAGCAGAACCGTAAAGATTATAGTACTGAAAGAGCTTTGACTATCATGGTAGGTAAGCGTCGCGCTTTGTTGAACTACCTGAAGGCTCGTGATATCGAAAGATACCGCGCCATCGTCAAGGCTTTGGGCTTGCGTAAGTAATTCGCATGCCGCACTGAAGATTTTAACCGCTTTCCCTTGTGGAAGGCGGTTTTTTTTATAATCTGTAAAATGGCTCTTATGGGTAAGCTTTCTAACAAATGGGCAGGAGGAGTGTTGTTGGTTGTGTGTGGTTGCTTCTTGATAGATAAAGGGGTACATTGGGGCTTTGAACGAATGTTGGCCTGTATGGAGAGTGAGATGTTAGAAGAACCGGATTCGGTGTTGGTATATTTGAAAGGGAATTGGCGTTGGAGTCAGGATTTTGAAGAAAGTACTGCGGCACGGTATGCATTGATGTATGTGATGCCTTATACCAGACAAACCGGATTGTGGACGATTCTGCATTAAATGTGGCTTGTAGTTATTATATGGGGCAAGGTAATGATGACGAATCACATCGTTTGGTTGCACAATTATATTATGGAATCAGTTTGTACCAGAAGCATCGTGAAAAAGAGGCCTTGCCTTATTTGTTGGAAGTTTATGAATCGCGTGAACGTTTGATGATACCCGGAAGGGAAGTACTTTTGCTGAGTTATTTGAAGTCTATCTATTATCGGAGTGGGTTATATGAAGAAGCAAGAACCCGCTTGGGGATGATAGATTCTATACCTATTGTAAATAACAAGGTTGTGCCGGGGGGAGTGCAGGCTAAAGACATTGCCGTGGCAGAAATGAGATACGAACAGGAGAAAGAACGAAGGGCGTATTGGCAGTGGGGAATGGCGGTGGTTTCTTTTCTGTTCGTGGTTATTCTGTTGACTTTTTATTATGCAGTCCGTAAGAAGTTGCGCGAACGGGAACTGATGGCTGAGATATTGGGATATACCCGGCGGATTAATGAATTGGATGCCCGTTCGGAAGAGAATGAAAAGGTGCAGAAAGAAAAGGATTTGTTGTTGGAGCGGATAAAGTACAATGAAAAGTTGTTGTTTTCCACAAAAAACCGATTAAAGCAGAGTGAAAACAACCATTCTCAAGCTGTGCGGAAATTTGCTGCGGCCATGTTGGTGAAGAACTATCTGTCAAAAGACAAATCCCGTTATGGAGATCGGGCTTTTGATTATCGTTTTCTTGTGGAGGGATATGATGAATTGGGCGATGCGAATCATTCGTATTGCCAGTCGGTGCTAAAAGAAAACCCATCTTTGACTTCTCGTGAAATATTTATTTGCATACTCCGCCATGAAGGTTTTGTGGACAATGAGATTGCTGGTCTTGTTGGGGTGTCGGCTTCGACTTTTAAAGTCATCAAGAGCCGTATGGCATCAAAAGCAAAAGATAAATAGTGGATTTGCATGGGAAATAGGTTACATTAACGTGAAGGTTTTTTTTGCTAACTTTCTGATTTATTTTATTCTGAGATGTTTTTTGCTGTAACTTCCTATTTGCTTGGTTCTCGTAGGTGTTATACTTTTGCATCGGATTCACAATGGAGAGTGGGTCTATGATTGATTGAGTAAAAGGAAAAAGTAAATGAAGCTGTTTTTGTATTTGTTGTCTGAGTTTTGTTTTTGCTTCTATTTGGCTACCGTAGGTTTCCTGTTCCCTTATTTGCCTATGATTATATGTTTGGCCTTGTTGTTATTGCTGATAATGTGGAAGATGGGTTGGAGGCGTGTCCGGGTTTTCCATTGGATATATATGCGGAAGTTTGGGGCGTGGGATCGTAGGTTTGCAGTAGGAATTGTTTTATGTGGTATGGTGTTATTGGGTGTTGAATGGAGTATGGTCGGCCTGACTGCTCAGGACTGGTTGGCGATGTCATTCCTGTTGGTTTCCGTTGTTAGTTATGCTTTATCCTATTATGTGCCCTGAAGTTCATTTTGTCCCGTTGCGGCAGATTTTAACCGCTTTCCCTTGTGGAAGGCGGTTTTTTTTATTACTTTCGCACGCGAACCAGAAATTTAATTTTATATTATAATATAGGAAATGAATAAAATAAAGAATTATTTGCCGGATGCGTTGGCTGTGGTGTTGTTCATCGCGATAGGCTTTTTGTATTTTTTCCAACCCGTGACAGAGGGGTTGGTTCTTACAGGGCACGACCATAGTGGAGGTGTCGGTGCGGGAGTGGAAATGCAAGAGTATTATCAACGTACCGGGGAGCGGACACGTTGGACGAATGCCTTGTTTTCCGGAATGCCAACTTATCAAATGGCACCGAGTTATGATTCTACCGACACTTTGGTCGGTTTGCAGAAAGTCTACCAGTTAGGACTGACCGGTGTGGCCATGTATGTTTTCGTCATGTTGTTGGGCTTCTATATCCTGCTGCGCGCGTTTGACTTCAAGGTATGGATGGCTGCGTTGGGTGCCATACTGTGGGCCTTTTCTTCTTATTTCTTTATTATAATAGGTGCCGGACACATTTGGAAAGTAATGGCTTTGGCTTATATTCCGCCCACGATAGCTGGTTTGGTGTTATGTTACCGTGGTAAATATTTGTGGGGTGGGGTGGTAACGGCTTTCTTTTTGGCTTTGCAAATCATGTCCAACCATGTGCAGATGAGTTACTACTTTTTGCCGGTAATGGGATTGATGGCTTTGGCCTATCTGGTCCAGGCTGTGAAAGAAAAGAAAATGGCCGGTTGGTGCAAGGCTACCGGAATGTTGATTGTGGCCGGGCTCCTTGGAGTGGCTATCAATTCATCCAACTTGTACCATACCTACCAATATAGTAAGGAAAGCATGCGAGGAAAGAGTGAATTGGCATATAAAAACAAGCAGGACCCCGGCAACCAGACAAAAGACGGGTTGGAGCGTGATTATATTACGCAATGGAGTTATGGCATCGGGGAGACATGGTCGTTGCTTGTCCCTAACGTAAAAGGAGGTGCTTCTCTACCATTGACTGCCAGTGAGAAAGCCATGGAGAAAGCCAATCCGCAATATACACCTGTTTATCAAGCCCTGACACAATATTGGGGGGAACAGCCAGGTACGAGCGGGCCGGTGTATGTGGGTGCTTTCGTGATGATGCTGTTCGTCTTGTCCCTTTTCGTACTGAAAGGCCCCATGAAATGGTGCCTGTTGGCTTTGACGGTGCTTTCCGTGATGCTTTCATGGGGGCGTAATTTCATGGGGCTTACGAATCTCTTCCTTGATTATGTCCCGTTGTATGACAAGTTCCGTGCTGTGGCTTCCATTCTGGTTGTGGCTGAGTTCACCATCCCGTTGTTGGCTATGTTGGGGCTGAAGGCCTTGTTGGAACAGCCGGAATTGCTGAAGGCGAAACTTAAATATGTATATGCCAGTTTTGCCTTGACGGGAGGCTTTGCGCTCTTGTTCGCTTTGATGCCTGATGTATTTTTCGGCAATTATATTTCTACGGCAGAAATGTCCATGTTGCAGGATGCTACGGCCAAAGGGTATATTCCCGGCGACATGTTAGGCGGCATATTGGGTAATTTGCATGAGATGCGTAAGGCCGTAGTGGTAGCCGATGCCTGGCGTAGCTTCATTATCATAGCGATAGGTTTATTATTGCTTTTGGCTTATAATGCCAAAAAAGTCAGTGGCGGCGTGTTGGTCAGTGCCGTGTTCGTGTTGTGTTTGTTTGATTTGTGGCAGGTAGACAAGCGTTATTTGAATGACGGGATGTTCAGCGAGCCGGTGTCGGCTGCCACGAATGTGGTGCCTAAGACACCGGCGGATGAGTTTATCCTGCGCGATAAGGACAAGGATTACCGTGTGATGAACCTGGCCGGAAGTCCTTTCAATGAAAACAAGACTTCTTATTATCATAAAAGTATCGGTGGTTACCATGCGGCAAAACTTCGTCGTTATCAAGAAATGATAGAGGAGCATATCGCACCAGAGATGGGAAAATTCGCTCGTGCCGTGGCTGCTGTTCGTGGCGATTTGTCAAAAGTGGACGGGGATACGATATTCCCGGTGTTGAATATGCTTAACGTGAAGTATGCCATTATGGGGCAAGAAGGCGGGCAGACTTTCCCTGTGCCCAATCCTCATGCAAACGGCAACGGGTGGTTTGTGAAGGAGGTTCGTTACGTGACCAGTGCCGATGATGAAATTTTAGGTTTACATCAAGTAAATCCGAAAGGGATAGCGTTGGTTGCCGGTAAATATAAGGGTATATTGGGTGTGGCAGAAGGAAGCCAACCGGTGGATTCTGCAGCAACGGTGAGGCTAACCTCATACGATGCCAATGCTTTGGTGTATGAAGTCAATTCGTCGAAAGGAGGAGTCGTTGTCTTTTCTGAGATTTATTATCCCGGATGGCAAGCCACAGTGGACGGTGAACCGGTGGAAATCGCTTGTGCCGATTATATCCTACGTGCCATCAAGGTGGCTCCCGGAAAGCATACGGTGGCTTTCAAGTTTGACCCGAAGAGCCTGCACGTGACAGAGACGGTGGCCAATGTCTCTTTGGTTCTGTTGATGTTGGGTATGCTTTTTTTGTTGGGACGTGAGGTTTGGAAAAGGAGGAAAGAGACTCAAAAGTAAGTTTTGTGGTTTGAAGTTAAGAACTGAGAGAAGAAGCGGAGATGGTTTTGAGAAGGATAAGAAATCATTTCCGTTTTTCTTTTGGTGTAGGAGTTTAATGATGATTGACGGTGGTGGGGATTTGGGGAGGTTAAACGGGTGTTTTTTGGAAATTGATTTCATTCCGTAGATACCAAAAAGAAACTTGTAAATCGCTTCTAATTCGTCTTCTTCTTTAAAAATTTGTATTTTTATTGCATATTTATACTGTTAGTTTGTCTTTTGATAAATTTCTTTCCATTTTTCTTTTGTTTTAGTGTTTTTATATATAAATTTACAGCCATAAAGTTGAAAGTCTAAATATCGGGATTTAGAAAAAGGTTGTTGCGATATATCAATAAGAAGAGTATAATCTATAATTATTAATTAAAAATATCAGTATGAGGAAGATGTTTACTTTGGAAATGAAAGACTATCTGATGAGGATGGTTCTTTTTGTGGCAGTGTGTATGGTGGGTGTTGGAGGATTGAAAGCTGCCCCCGGATTGTCAGCTGATGATCCTTTGATTTTTGAAGGTGGAGAAGAATATGATGTTTCGGGAAGTTATTTTAAAGATTTGTATGCTACGTTTACGGCTCCTTCGGACGGAGTATTGACTTTGACATTTGATAGTACCAATCCTTTGGATTTATATACGGATAATACATATCAAACGATGGTGGAGCCACGTCTTGTTTACAATAATGGGGTTTGCGAATTGGAAGTAAAAGCCGGGATTACTTATTATTTTCACCGTTCTTTTATGTTGAGCGCACGAACCATTTCTGTGGAATTTGGAAAGGAAGCTGTTGCTTTGAAGTTACAACGAGTTTCTCCAACAGAGGGTGAGACATTGTTTGTTTCCAATGCTACAGTAAGTTTCACTTTCAATAGGGATGTTAAAATGGATGGGGCTACTCTTACAATTGGAGGAAAAGAAAAGTCTATTGATGCGGTTTCGACATCGTCTTCTGTACAATTTGACCTATCTGCCATTATGATGGAGGCATACAATGATGGAATCCTAAAGGAAGGAGATGATATGCTCTTAACTTTGAAGGGAGTACGGAATGCGAATAAAGAAAGTGATATTTATGGAGAAGACGGGACTTGCTCCTTGACTTTAAAAGCAGCAGCAAAACCTGTGGTTCTAAACAGTTCTGTAAATACGCCTGGAAATGGAATGGATATATTTCATTCTTATATTATGTCTGGGGACGAGAATGTTGTACAGTTGAATTTTGATGGTGCTTTGGATACAGAGAAGAAACCGGTTGCAACATTAATATATGGGGATATAGAAGCGGAGAATGGTTTTTATCAAGAAACCTTAGATGCGCAATTCTTAGGTGAAAATACTGTAACTGTAGATTTGAGCGGAAAATCGCGTCGGCATAAAGATATGCTGCCGAACTATTCCGGCGCTGCCTTTGGAACTATTTCTTTGAAAATTGCAGGGGTGTATGCAGCTGACGGACAACCTGTTTATTCTGGTGCTCAATCCTCAGTAGGTTCTTGTACGTTTCAATATGCCTATGAGGAAGTAAAGGTGGATATAGCTGTGGCTTTTGATGACTTGGCAGAAAGTAATTCTATTGACGGATTAGACTCATTAACAATTTGGGTTCGTGGTGATGAATACTTGCATTACACTGGAGTGCAGTTTGATTTTATGGTAAATGGTCAAGTTAATTCTATTGTAGAGAAAGATATTAAGAAAAAAGCGGATTCTGAAGAAGAAGGTGCCTGTATATTAAGAGTATGTGTACCGAAAAGTGATGCCGATGCCAATTCGGAGGTAAAGGTCAGCTTTGTTGGCCTTGAAGCAGCTGACGGCGGGGATTACTCCGCAGATTTTTCTGCTGTTTTCACAACAGTAGGAAACTTGGTAAATGTACCGGATTTGATACTCACTCCAGTGAGCGGTTCTACAGTGGAAAATATTAAAGAGGTATTAGTTGGTTGTTCTGAGGGTATTCGCGTGAATGCAGACAACAAGGAGAAAATACAGATATGGGATAGAATGCGGAACGTAGTAGCTACAGCGGTAAGTATGGAGCCTGTTATTCCGGAAGATGAGAAGGAAAATCCGGATTACATACCGACAGAAATAAAGGTGGTTTTTGATAATGAAGTGAAGCTCCCCGGAGCTTATATGGTGAATCTTCCGGCAGAGGCATTCGTTTTAGGAAATCAGACATCTATTTTAAGTAAGGCAACCCTTGTGGATTATATGATTATAGGGGAAGTTGCTAAAGATTATGTTCCGAGCGAAGTTGTAGCCGAGACAGAAGGAAGTACAGTGATAGGTTTTACGATAAAGACACCAGAATGGGTGACTTTGGATGAGAATTTTGACACAGAGAAAATCAAGATTTATAATTCGAATACTCAGGAAGAAGTTGTGGGTGGAAAATCGGTAAGTTATGCAGCAGCTTTTGAAGATTTTAGTATCGCATTGGAGAATCCTCTCACAGAGAAAGGTACTTATACGTTGTTTATTCCGGCAGAATTGTTTGGAAATGGTTCTTGGATTCCCGGTTCTACAGAAGGCTCTTGTAATCCGGAATTAATTTATACGATAGTTATAGACGAGAATGGGGTGACAGTCGGAGTAAATTCAGTATTGGCTGAAATTGGGACAAAAGTAACGGTGTACAATCTTAATGGTGTACGTGTGCTTTATAATGCAGACCGTGATGCATTGAAGGCTTTAAGAAAAGGAATTTATGTCGTGAATGGAAAGAAGGTGGTGATTAAGTAATCACTTTCTATAATTAAGGATACGATGGGGAGTTTTGTCGAAAGGCAGAACTTCCCATTCTGTTTTCTGAAATCTATGCAGTAACTTCCTTATGTAGGAGGATTTTCTTATTTTTGCAAAGAAAAATAGGAATGTATTAATCATAATAATAACGAATGAATTTAAAAAGACTTTTGTATGCGGCTTTGTTTTGGGGCGCAA
>ERZ1106939.25-NODE-25-length-100102-cov-6.712255_pt1 | contig 100102 bp, 60 predicted proteins | sample MGYA00403669_ERZ1106939 | MGnify/ENA primary metagenome ERZ1106939 (study PRJEB35170, sample SAMEA104062447) | human gut metagenome | biome: human gut; feature: human-associated habitat; material: faeces | place: Denmark | collected 2012-09-28 ...
ACAAGGACGGCATCCTATATCTGGCCAGCGAACTGAAAGCACTTGAAGGTTTCTGCGACGAATACGAGCCGTTCTTGCCGGGACATTATTACTGTGGCAAGGAAGGGAAGATGACGCGTTGGTACACCCGTGATTGGATGGACTACTCGAACGTGAAGGACAATTATACCCATGACGCCTGTAACGCTACTAAAGTCACAGACTGTGGAAACAGCTATCCCATACAAGTAGAAGCCGTACGTGATGCCTTGGAAGCTGCCGTACGCCGCCAACTGATGAGCGACGTTCCCTATGGCGTGCTGCTCTCCGGCGGATTGGACAGTTCCGTCATTTCGGCCATAGCGCGGAAGTTTGCGGCACACCGCATCGAAACCGACGGGCAGTCCACTGCGTGGTGGCCGCAACTCCACAGCTTCGCCGTGGGACTGAAAGGCGCCCCGGACTTGGCCAAGGCCAAGGTAGTTGCCGACTACATCGGTACCGTACACCACGAAATCAACTATACCATCCAAGAGGGATTGGATGCCGTGCGTGATGTCATCTACTACATCGAGACCTACGACGTGACCACCGTGCGCGCCTCCACCCCGATGTACCTGCTTGCCCGCGTCATCAAGAGCATGGGCATCAAGATGGTATTGAGCGGTGAAGGCGCAGATGAAGTGTTCGGCGGTTACCTCTATTTCCACAAAGCACCGGATGCCCTGGCCTTTCACGAAGAAACGGTGCGCAAGCTCTCCAAACTGTACCTTTACGACTGCCTGCGAGCCAACAAATCCCTCTCAGCATGGGGCGTGGAAGGGCGCGTTCCTTTCCTCGACAAGGAATTTCTCGACGTGGCCATGCGCCTCAACCCGGCAGTCAAAATGTGCCCGGGCAAGACGATTGAAAAGAAAATCATACGCGATGCTTTCGCCAATCTCTTACCCGAAAGCGTGGTCTGGCGGCAGAAAGAACAATTCAGCGACGGCGTGGGATACAGTTGGATTGACACATTGAAGGATATCACATCACAGGCCGTCAGCGACGAACAGATGGCACATGCCTCGGAACGGTTTCCCATCAACCCGCCCATGAACAAAGAAGAATACTATTACCGTAGCATCTTCGAAGAATATTTCCCGAGCGACAGCGCAGCCCGAAGCGTACCGAGCGTACCGAGTGTGGCCTGCTCCACAGCCGAAGCCTTGGCTTGGGACACCTCGTTCAAAGGACAAAACGAACCGAGCGGGCGAGCCGTAAACGGAATACATGAAGATGCCTACAGGAAAACGAAAATATGAAAATAGAATTTACCAAAATGCAGGGGGCTGGCAATGACTACATCTACGTCAATACCCTGAAGTACCCCGTCTCGCATCCCGAGGCATTGGCAAAGGAATGGAGCAAACCACATACCGGCATCGGAAGCGACGGGCTTGTCCTGATAGGGCCTTCCGAAACAGGAGATTTCAGCATGCGCATCTTCAACGCAGACGGTTCAGAAGCCATGATGTGCGGCAATGCTAGCCGCTGCGTCGGCAAGTACGTGTATGAATACGGACTTACCGATAAAAAAGAAATCGCCTTGGAAACCCTCTCCGGAATAAAAACCTTATATTTACATTTACAAGGCGAGAATGTGGATTCGGTAACCGTAGACATGGGGGCTCCGTGCGACATTCGTACCGTGGATTTAGGAAACGGCTATCTTTTCCGTGAAGGTACAGCCGTAAACATGGGCAACCCGCATCTGGTGATTTTCACCCATGACGTTTCTGCTATTGACTTGCTTTCCGAAGGTCCGGCCATGGAACATCACCCGCTATTCCCGAACCGCGTCAACGTGGAATTCGCCCAGGTCTTACCCGACGGGAATGTCCGGATGCGTGTATGGGAACGAGGCTCAGGTATTACACAGGCCTGTGGAACAGGAGCGTGCGCTACGGCCGTAGCCGCAGCTTTCACCGGACGTGGCAAAGGCAAGACCGACATCATCATGGATGGAGGCACACTCACCATCGAATACGAACCGCAAAACGACCGGATTCTGATGACCGGTCCTGCCACAAAAGTATTCGACGGAACAATAAATATGGATAGATAAAAACAACATAGCATTATGGCATTAGTAAACGAACATTACCTCAAACTGCCGGGAAACTATTTATTCTCGGACATCGCCAAGAAAATAAACACGTTCAAAGTGACCCACCCGGGCAAAAGGCTCATCCGCCTAGGTATAGGGGATGTGACCCGTCCGCTGCCACAGGCATGTATCACGGCCATGCATAAGGCCGTGGACGAAATGTCCACGGCTGAAACATTCCATGGATACGGACCAGAGCAAGGCTACGATTTCCTGATTGAAGCCATCCTCAAAAATGATTTCGCTTCTCGCGGCATCAGCCTGAGCCCTACTGAAATCTTCATCAACGACGGTGCCAAAAGCGACACCGGCAACATCGGTGAGGTCCTGCGTTGGGACAACAGTATGGGCGTGACCGACCCCATCTATCCGGTCTACATAGACAGCAATGTCATGTGCGGACGATCCGGCGAATTGGGAGAAGACGGGAAGTGGAGCAATGTCACCTACCTGCCCTGCACGGCAGAGAACCATTTCATCCCGCAAATTCCCGACCGGCGCATAGACATCATCTACCTGTGTTATCCCAACAACCCGACCGGTACCACCCTGACTAAGACGGAACTGAAAAAATGGGTGGATTACGCCTTAGCCAATGACACCTTGATTTTCTTCGATGCCGCATACGAAGCCTACATCCGTGAAGACGATGTTCCCCACTCCATCTACGAAATCAAAGGTGCGAAACGTTGTGCCATCGAGTTCCGTAGCTTTTCCAAAACGGCAGGGTTCACAGGTGTGCGCTGCGGTTATACGGTAGTACCCAAAGAACTGACAGCCGCCACCTTGGAGGGCGAACGTGTCCCCGTCAACAAACTCTGGAATCGCCGCCAATGCACCAAGTTCAACGGCACGAGTTACATCACCCAACGCGGAGCGGAAGCCATCTATACGGCAGAAGGCAAGGCGCAAGTGAAAGCCACCATCGACTATTATATGGAAAACGCACACATCATGCGCGAAGGCCTGCAATCTGCCGGATTCAAGGTCTATGGCGGAGTCAATGCGCCCTACATTTGGCTGAAAACACCCGATAACACGGGTTCCTGGCGTTTTTTCGAGCAACTGCTATACGAAGTAAACGTAGTCGGCACACCGGGCGTAGGCTTCGGCCCCAACGGTGAAGGCTACCTCCGCCTCACGGCTTTCGGCGAGCGCGAAGACTGCATCGAAGCCATGCGGCGCATCAGGATGTGGATATAAACAGAGGTGTTTATACTCCAACAGCTACATAAATTAAGTTAAAAGGATTCCACTCTTTTGTTCAAAAGACAAAAGAGTGCGTATCTTTGTACTATTAATGAAGCATTTTCAAAAAATCATACTGTCATTCCTATTTGCAGCCATTACATTTCTAATTTCTGCCAATACGAACGCTTTCCGTGAACAACACTCGGAAAGTAAAAAAGTATATGCCGAAAATGTACACAAACAGCAAGAGTTACACACGGTAAAGTCACAAGTCTTATTCGATGGGGAAATTTCACCGGAAATCGTATGGGCACGGGTATTGACAGCCCAACCTACACGTTCTCTGCAAAATTTCCATTTACAGACTTTGCAATACCTGCCATTCCGCACCCAAAAACGATTATCTGCACTATGCGGAATGAGCACCAATGGCAAACAATTCGAAACGGCAGCCCCATTCTACTGCCAACCTTCATGCGAATACTATGTGTTCGCTTTATGCCGCCTACTCATTTAGCGAGATTTCCTTATCCGATTTATAGACAGACTGGCAAAGGTTCATTTTGCCGGAATAATAGTGTATTATCTCATTATGTTTTATTTTATAATTAAAAAGATATGGAAAATCAAGCTATAGCCCAACGTCCTAACGAACAGGATATCCAAAAAAGATTCAACTCACGTAACGCTGTCTCATCCGGCATACTTATAACAATAGGCGTTTTCATGGTATCGCTTACCCTTACGATGCACACTACAGACAGCAATATCCTTTCGCTCGTTTTCATGGCGTGTGGAGGAAGTATGGCCATTTATGGCATGATACGGATTTTGAGCCATGCCTCCAGAACCGTATATGCTCCTACCGGCAGTACAATTAAAGAATACCATCTATACTATTCTCCGGAATATTTTGATACATTGCAACATGTCATTGAAGCTAATGGGGTTCCCGAATGCATTCCTGTAGCTCCGGTGGACAATACTACAGTCCGACTGGATATCCTCATGTCGGAAGATAAGAAGTTTGCCCGGTTACAGTTATTGAAATACGAAAACTATATTTTCCATCCGGCCACGGAAGTTTATTATTATCCCGAAGCTGAAGCCAGACGCATCCATGCCTTAATGAAAAATAGCAAGTAAATATTCCACACACTTCTTTTAGCACCCTCCACGCGGATTTGTCTTTCATAGAGACATCTTTTGTGGAGGGTTCTTTTGCATGGCCAAAAATTATCCATATATTTGCCACAAGCGTTTCTGCAATTCTACATTACAAGATAAAAAAGCGGGTAATGAAATACCGTTGACATCCCGAATGAATGCAGCGGACACTTGTTTGACATTGTACACCGTAACGGTGCGACACATCTCTACACCAACGGCCAACTCATTGCAGACAAATTCCACGATGTCCACCCGCTATTCTACGGCCCATGGTGACTGCCACCAACTGAAGTACGCATACCCATTACAATTCACCACGGTTTTATTTCATTAAAAACATAGTCTATCGTGACACTATCAGGAACCTTGTCTATGACGGAAGCCATATAAGCAGTAGTTTTCTCACCAATCAAAGACGGATAGAACTCGTGTGTGACCTCATAGCGGTACAAGGTTGGCGACAAGGGAACAAGTTCCACTTTAAAACCTTTCACCCCCACACCACTTTCTACAGTGTATTTCCAAAGTATCACAGAATAACGGCTGTAATCCACCGTATAAAAGAATGTATAGTCCCAAGCTTCAGGCCACGTCACATACTTTAAGAAATCCGGTATCACACGTATCAAAGCAAATTCCTTGTCTTCCATATCAAGTTCGGGAGTCGACAAACCACTCTTTAAAACATTCGTAGTGTATATCAATCCCAAACCACGTTCGCTCCTCACCGAAAGCGACACACCGCACGATGCCGGAAGTTTGGCATATTTCCCACAAATCAAACGGACGGAAGAAGTATCGGCAGGGGAATAAAAGTAGTCAAATAAGTATTCGAAGCACCCACCAACTTCCACCAACGTGTCACGTTTCACATAATATGAGGGAGAATGAAGTTCCGCGCTCCCCAACAAATAAGTATACCGTTCGAAATCCAAATCCTCAGGCACAGGCAACGTGTCCGGTAACCACACAGACAAATCGTCACGGCTGTCAAGGCGTATCACTCGATTCCGTTCCAATAAAGGTAATAAAGAAGCGAAGAAAGAAGAATCTGTAGCTGACAACATTTCCTTCACCAAACTCACTTTACTCGTGCCTACACTGTCTGGACACATTGATACCATATCCACCTCTTCTGTATCACTGCAAGATACCTGGCACATCACAACCATAAGAGATATCAACCATTTCATAAAAAAATTCTTCATACACTTATCTTTTTATCAGAAATTTATCAACAAAATTGGTAGTTAGTATTTTTTGCCACTCCTTCTTTTTACTTTCTCAGGATTTCTTCCGCTTCTTTTTTTATACTCCTTACCTTTGGCGATTTTTTCACCTTATTCGCCTTGTCCAAGATGATTTTGGCAAGTTCCTTTGCCCGATATTCGTCACCAGATTCCTGATATAATTTCATTTCATAATAAAGAGGAAGATAACGACAAGGAATCATGGCATGCGCATAACGATATTCTTTAATAGCCGAATCCGGCATATCCAAATGGAAAAAATCATCAGCCATCAGTATCCTTACATTATAATCAGCCATACGAACAGCACATTCTTTCAGCACTTTCAGGCTTTCTTCATATTTCCCCGTATAGTGAAGTAACGCGCCATAATTATATAAGAACAAGCGATTGTCCTTATAGTCTTCATACATAATGGCATATCGCGCCATAACCTTATCATCGATATTTGATTCAGCCTGCTCCTGAATATGAATCCTATAAAATTCTTTTTTATAACAAGAAAAAACAACAAAAAAAGAAAAAATACAGATACACAATATGCCGATAGACACAAGCTTTGGTTTATGTAACTTGACGGATGCCCCATACGCCACATAAAAAAGCAACAATATAATAAGCCATACGAACGGAACTGCAAAAGGATAAGAAAAACAACACCAGACGTTTAACACCACCCAAATACTTGCCATAAGCCCCCTCTGTGGATACATGGAACACAAAATCATACGCAACGTGAACCCCATAAAAACAAGCACACCAATAAGTACAGCAATACCATAGTTCACCGCGACCAATATAAATTCATTAAACGGATGGCTGACTTCTCCGGCCAAAAGGCTGAAAGAAGAATCCGGATTCAAAATGAAATATTCGGCTTGCCTGTTCATATATTGCGAGACGAATCCCCCTGTCCCCCAACCATAAAACGGACAATCCGCTATCATTCCCAAGGCAATACTCCATATCAGAAACCGCCCGTTGGCCGACTCCGGTTTATACACATAAAGCACACCAACTAAAAATATCACCCCAATTATTAACGCGAACAAGAAGTATTTCTTTCTGAACAAGGATTTTATTTGCATCAATTCCATATAACTGACTATTAAAAGAGCAAAAAGAGAAGACAGTAAGGCCGTCCTGGAATCGGAGAGGATAATGAATAAAAAGAAAAGTGAAGACACTAACGACCAAAAAGAACTCTCTTTTGCACTCGACTTCAAAGCATAATAATAACTGACAGGCAGACAAAATGACAAGAGCATGCCAAACACAGCCGGATTCTCAAAACTTCCGGAAAAGGAATGAAAACAGAAATAGCTATGTACCATTCCTGAAAGTTGAAGCGATGCATATACTATTTCCAAAATCCCCACACAACAGAATGTCTTAAGTATCTTGTCCAATGGCAACGGTTTTATGAAAGTATGGGAAATCAGCAACCTTCCCCCGTAATATCCGGATGCCACGATAATGGCCGCCCAAGTCCAACAACGCCGTATGGCATCTGCAAGTTCAAGATGAGCCGCAGATATGCAAAACACGCTCCCCATGCACACAAACAATGTGGGGTAATGTACAAACTTTGTATTCATAACAACCGATTAATGCAAGTTCAACTTTTTTACATCCTCCTCACAAGGGCAACCGGAAAATGCACCATCCTCTATTAAAGTAAGCGAAGATGGAAAGACGACGTGATTCAGTTTGCCGCAACCATCAAACGCATAGCTACGGATGACAGAAATCCCTTCAGGAAAATCTATGACAGCAAGTTTGTTGCAATTCATAAACACATACTCTTGCAGTTCTTTCACACCTCCCGACATTTGCACAATGGCCAGTTGGGGACATTGTGTAAATGCAAACTCTCCTATGGATGTTACAGAGTGAGGTATAACAACTTCAAAAAGATTTGGGCAACGAGCAAATGCACCATCTTCGATAGCCTCCAAACCATCCGGAAGGAAAAGTATGTTTTTCAATAACGGCTTTGCCGAGAATGCCGATTTGCCAATCCTTTTCACACCATTGGGAATAGAAGAAGCCGCACATCCTAAAACAAGAACCGCAGAATCTCTCCTGATAATGGCATTGCAACTGTCTGGTGAACTATACACAGGGTTATCCTTATGCACTGTTATTCTGGACAAAGCATCACAACTATCAAAAGCATTCACAGAAAACAATGTCATACTTTCGGGAATATGAATTTCACGAATCTGCGTTCCGGCAAAAGCATATCCTCCGATACATTCCACACCTTCCACAAGCCGGGAAACAGCACATCCCGCTATCAACTTCAAACTACCGGTCTCTATAATTGCATTACAATTCCGGCGAGAATCATAAAACGAGTTTTTCCGGTCTACAACAACCGAAGACAAACTGTGACATCCCCAAAACAATCCTGGATATTCTCCCGCATCTATCTGCTCAACATTTTCGGGTATATACAAAGATTTCAAGGATTCACATCCACAAAAAGCAGCTTCGCCTATGCTCTTAAGTGACCGAGGGAGAATAACATGTTCCAAATCCACACATCCGTCAAAAGCCCATTTCCCTATTTCGCGAACTCCTTCAGGGATTCTAATTTCCTTCATGCCATGACAATAAGCAAAAGCTTCCTCCCCAATGGACTTCACACTGGAAGGAACAGTCGCAGCCGGACATGCAACAACAAGTTTGTCAAGTTCTGTATCTATGATGGCATTGCAACAGTCTCTCGAATCTATGAAATCATTATCCGGATCTACCACAATGGATTTAAGGTTCCGACAACCGACAAACATATGACGTCCATAACCCGCCGAAGCCGGAAGCTTCACCGTTTCAAGATTGATGCAAGCACCAAAAGCATTGTCACCAAACGTAGACACTCCTTCATCTACTACCAAATGACGTATTTCCGCACAACCGGAAAACCCATCCGGTGCCACGCCTTGTACCTTGTAAGTCTTCCCCTCGTGCTCTACCGAAGCTGGAATGTGAAATTCCTTCTCCATAGGTTCTTGTGATTTGTAAACAGTACGTGCCCTGGATACCAACACACTCCCGTCATATAAAACCTCAAACTCGAATCCACCCTTTATAAACTTGGGTCTACCATGTATCAATGACATGCAGCCCCACATAAGTGCTATAAAAAACCATATTCTTTTTTCCATACGCATGCTTTGAATGAAGTATAGGAGCTACAAGCAAGCTCCTACACCATTAACATATAATAACCTCTTCTACCGTTTTTGTTTCAAACTTTTTATATTGAAAGCAATGGCAAAGAAGGAAAAGTCCATGAAGACCTTATCCTTTCCAAAATGGCGGAAACGCTTGTAGTTCATATTGTATTTTATTTGTCCGAACACGGCTTCCTGTTCTATACATCTCTGTCCTCTATGTTTCAGTCCTTTCTCAAGATGAACCGTAGATATGCAAAACACGCTCACCACGCACACAAGTAATGTAGGGTAATGTGCAAACTTTGTATTCATAACGAGCTATTAATGCAAGTTCAACTTTTTTATATCCTCCTCGCAAGGGCAACCGGAAAATGCACCATCCTCTATTAAAGTAAGCGAGGACGGAAAGATGACATGATTCAGTTTGCTACAACCATGAAATGCAAACCAACGGATGACCGAGACACCTTCCGGAATATCTATCACAGACAAATTACTACAATCCGCAAACAATAATTCTTCCAATTCCTTCACTAGTCCCGACATCCGCACTACCGCAAGTTTGGGACACCTTGAGAATGCAGACATCCCAATGGAAGTAACAGATGAGGGAATAATAAGTTCGAAAATATTGTCACAAAGGCAAAATGCGCCAGACCTTATTTCCTCCAAACCAACTGGTAAATCCAGTATATATTTAGCTATAGGTCTCCCCAAAAAAGCATTCTCTCCGATAACCTTTATCCACTCTGGAATGACCGTACCGACACATCCCAAAACAAGGATGGCAGAATCTTTCCGGATTACGGCATTACAAGCATTTGGAGAGCAATATAAAGGATTATCTTTATGCACTGTCAACCTTGACAAAGCATCACAATCACAAAAGGCATTGACAGCAAACCCGGTCATGCTTTGAGGAATATGGATTTCACGGATTCCTGTCCCTGCAAAAGCATACTCACCAATATCTTTCAGACTTTCCACCAGTTTGGAAATGGCACATCCTGCAATCAACTTCGAGCTTTCTGTTTCTACAATAGCATTACACCCCTTACGGGAATCATAAAAAGGGTTGCCCTTATCCACTACCACAGTCTCAAGACTATCGCAACCGGCAAACATTCCCACTCCTCCATCTGATTCAATTTTCCTAACGTTTCTTGGAATATACAGGGATTTTAAAGATTTGCATCCGGAAAATACACCCTCACCAATAACTTCAAGAGACGAAGGAAAAGCTATATGTTTCAAATTTATACAGCCGCTAAAAGCAAAACCATCAATCTTTCTCACCCCCTCGGGAATTACCACTTCACAGATGTCAGAACGATTATTAAAGGCACTTTGCCCTATGGATTTTACAGTTGAAGGTATGGTCGTCCCCACACACGTAACTACAAGTTCGTCCAACTCAGAATTAATAATGCCATTGCAATTGTCACGTGAATCAAGACATGCGTTATTGGAAGCTACTTTTATCGTCTCCAAATTACGGCAGCCCCAAAAAGCAGCCCCATCAACAGCACAGATAGATGAAGGTATTTCCACAGACAAGAGATTGACACAGTTGGCAAAAGCATTCTTGCCAATAAATTCCACGCCATCATCCACCACAAGGTTCCGTATCTCCGTACAGCCAGAAAAACCGTCATCCCCAACACCTTTGACCTTATAAGTCCTTCCTTGGTATTCCACCGAAGAAGGTATACAGAATTCCTCCCGGAAAATTTCTTCCAACATTCCGGAAGTATATGCCTTGGATATAATCACAAACGGGCCACCATGCAATATGTCATAAGCAAATCCCCCTTTGATAAAATCAGGATTTCCGTATACAAACGTTACAGTCCCCAACATATATACTAACAAAATCAATAACCGATGTTTCATTTTTGTACACTTTTAATTTAAATGGCATAGGAGTGCGAGAAGCCCCATTGCCATCAAACCCAATGATATTGCAATTAATATACAACCGTAAAACCCGTATAATCTACTTTATTGGGATTCATCGTACTTCCCCCACGATTTTCAGCAGATTTTATTTTAATATTACCATCCTTTGCAATACCCGTACAAATACTTGCATGACGTTCACTCTCAGAATTTATAATATATGAACCATCACTATGTTTTTCCCTCCATTCCTCCGTAGAAAGAAACGCTTTCATATCCTCGTAAGACTCAAAGTGCATTATCCCCCCTTCAAGTATACCACTTTGTTTACCGATTTCCGCAGCTAAAGAAGGAAGCATAGCTCCACCTGTATAAGGCACATAAGTTGGATCGGGGTTACCACTTGCATCCGTCTTCACATAATCCATAGCACATTTCTTCACTTTTTCATAAGCTTCAGCCGCAGAATATTCAGAACTAATAGTCTTTCCAAAAACTTTCTTTCTTTGGTCTACCGCAATCTGAAGCATAGCATTGAGCATACACTCATCTTTTTCCTTAGGGACATCACGGTAATTCGAATTGTTTTGAATAATATCAAACTGGGAATTCCTTTTAAACAAAGGAACTGTCTGATTGACATCAAGACCTGCCGGTTCATCAAAAAAATCCGAATCATCATTACAGCCCACCATAAAGGTGACACTTGCTGCCACTATTGCACATAGAGGTACAGCCGCTTTTGAAAATTTCATTTTTTAACTTTTTAAAATTCTTCCTACTCTAGCTTTTCGGATTCCGCCCTTTTTACCTGTTTGGTCAGGCAACTATTGCACGAAAATTATCTTTCACGCTTCTAAACAACTTTCACCACCACACTTGCATACCATTCTCATATGAAAATATACGTTCTTCTGAACCTTTGGTCAAATCTTTCAGAAGATAAAGCCCTCCACTAGGTATACCTGTAAGGCAAAGTTCGTTGCCCTTGGCTTTTTGATGGACAAGTTCCTTCCAACGACTTTCCATCCAACAATACAAGACATAGTCATCCCCTACCTCTATACAGTTACCGTCATTACGTGGAATAAAGCGCAACCGGGATATTCGGGTCCCCGATGGCAGTTTAAGGCCGACCCAATTTCCATCTGGACTTTTGGCACAAAACCCTGTAAGGATATTGCCATCGAAAACATTTTCTTTTCTGGCCCAAGCTTCTCCCTCCGACCCGATAATTTCCCCAATGACTTTCTTCCCGCCTTTGTCAAAAAAGACAAGTTCATTGATATTGCAATACGAGCCTTTTCCTCCGATATAGCGTAAATATTTGTATGTCCTATCATCTTTGACAGGAATATCATACCAGTTCCCATCCGTAATTCCTTTGTGGATATAGAAAACAGTACTATCAGAAAAATCAGAATGGTTGGAACCTTGAAACTGTCCTCCATCCATACGGAAATTAAAAAAATCCTCCGCTCCCATAAAAGGATATTTACGCACCAGTTCCATGGTTTGACATTTATGTATATCAGCCTTGAGACTCATAATTTTTCCGTCTTTCTTAAGAAGAAACGGATCACCGAACGGCACTATTTGCCCATTCTCATAAACAGCTGCCATATAAACTATGTCACGCCCCATGGATTTAAATGTAACTTTTCCTCCTTTTATCCGACCATAATAGACTGGCACCCAATTGTGATTATCGAACACACAGATGTATGCCAAACGATGGTTTTCCACGAAATCACAGGGTACATTCATAGTCACATCTGATATCGGACAATATTCTTCCGTCACATCCGTATATCGCGGATTCTGAAATAAGACAGGTACTTCCGTCTCACCCTCCATATCTTCGGCCATCTTTCGATTTAGAGAAAAACACCTTCGAAAAACCTTGGGCTTCTTATAAGGATGGAAATAGTGCACGGTATCCCCCGGAACATTACCTGCATAAAACGTCACCGATTTACCATCCGGCTTAATAATAACACTCCAAGAATGCCCTTGGCTCCGGTTTCCCCACTGTGGAGCAAAGTCTTCTGCCGCAGGAATCCCAAGGTGGCGACACAAATAGATGGAGAAATCCGCTTCATCCAAACATTTCCCGGACTTTGCCTTAAATAAGGTGTACCCTTTAGGTGAAAGCAAACCATTATTCGTATAGAATTCAAACTGATGCGCCACGTCATAAACACGAATAGCTTCCGAAATGGCCGAACCAATAGAATAAACAGGATTGGAGTGTTCACGTCCTCCGCGCTTTTCAAAACACCATTTTTGCGTATCCTCTTCAGAATATGGAGCCTGTACGAGATATTCCACACCGGATTGCATGTCTTTCTCTGAGTCGAGATACATTCCCGTATGTTTATTCATAATACGGAAATAACCACCACCAACCGGAATTATAGCCCAATTTTGAAATGGACGCAAAACAGAATATCCTTGTGAAACCACGGAGTATGGGCATAATGTTTCTGGTGTACCGAATTTAACCTCAAGACATCGGTCTATAGAGTCCTTTATACAAGAATGTATTTTCCATAACAGGTATCCTTGATAATCCAACCGAAGCAACTGGGTACTGTCGCTTTCAGACAAGGGGTAAAGCTCTATTCCTGACAATTTTGAACCTTGTGAAAAATCAAAGGTGATATAGTTATGAGTTTGCTTATTACTGACATAATAATAATCCGTAGAAAAGTCTGTTTGCCCTCTGTCTGGATAAGGTTCAACCGAACTAAACTGTACATAATCCAAATCCAATAAACCAGACGGGTTACAAAGAGTTACCACATTCGCGCCTTTCTTTATATTAAACGCCTTATTAAACCACTTTTCAACAAAAGTATCCATGTTACGTGTTTTGGCCAAATTCAATGTATCGACAACCTCTCCATTGACTTTTAAAAGAGCAGTAAGATTTTGTGCCATAGTGGCATATCTCATAATTAGGCGCTTCTTCGCATCATTGTTGGAAACGACATTAAAGGCAACCTCCGATTGAACAGAACAAAGCGTAGCACACCTATGACACGACGCACCGTCAGCTTCTTTTATGCCGGAAGATAGAAGGTGTCCGTTTTCAGCTTCATATTGCAATCCCCGGCGAGTAATTATATCATTCTTCTTCAATAAAGGAAACTCCTCTTCGATTCCCTCATGCCAATCACTCAGCAACTCGTTGTTCAGCCTGTAAGGAAGTACGTACTCAAAGAAAACGGTCTTGTCATATTCCCTGTTCCAACCCATATTCCTCCATACGTCACAGGCATAATTTATCATTTTGATGAGATAGCCTGCTCTTACTGCCGTTATATCTGCCACCATCCTGGTTTGGGAATCATCAACAGCCATCGCATGCCGGTTGAAATAATTTGTCCTGTCGTTGAGCGGCTCCATAGCCGTTTTTAAATACAACGAATCGTATAGCCGAGTTGCCGGACCTACACATGTAGAATGAAAAGGCATGTTTTCAATGAGAAATCTGGCCGCTTCATATTTGAAGCCGTCTTTCTCACTTTCGAAATGTTCCAACACTTTTTCAAGTTCCATACGGTTACTTCCGGCTCGCTCCAAGGCTTGATTTAATCGCAAATCACATGAATTAAAAAATATAGCCACACAGCACAATAGAGAAGGCAATAGAAGATGAGCGGAAATCCTAAGAGACTTTTTCATCACACACAATTTAAAGTTAAATTCATAGAAGTCCGCTCTGCTTGAAGCAGAACGGACTGGAAGAGCCGTCACATGGCAAAGGCATTGAAGCCCCCATCCACCACGGCCACCGTCCCGGTAACGAAGGCCGAGGCATCGCTGATGAGATAGTGTATCGTGCCGCAAAGCTCTTCGGGACGGCCGAAACGTTTGAACGGTGTCTGGCGGATGACATCCTCGCCGCGCGGTGTCAGGCTACCGTCGGGGTTGGTGAGCAGCGCACGGTTCTGGTTCGTCAGGAAGAAGCCCGGCGCGATGGCGTTCACACGGATGCCGGAAGTGAATTTCGTGGCTACTTCATTGGCCAAGAAGGCCGTGAAGTTGGAAATGCCCGCTTTGGCTGCCGCATAACCGCACACGCGGGTCATGGGACGGAAAGCCGCCATGGAACTGAAATTGACTATCGCGCCCTTTCCTGCCTCCACCATCGGGCGGAGGAATATCTGCGTGGGGATGACCGTTCCCGTAAGGTTTACATTCAACACCCGTTCGAACTCTTCCACCTTGAGGTCGAAGAACGTCCCGGTCGGCGCAATGGTGGCACCCGGCATGTTGCCGCCCGCCGCATTGAGCAAGGCATCCACCTTGCCGTAGGCCGACAACACGTCTTGCAGGTTCTGCTCCACTACGACCGGATTCATCACATCCGTTTTCAGAAACATCACCTCGCCGCCTCTTCCGCGAATATCATCCGCTATCTGTTTGCCGGTCTCTTCATTACGCCCCATCAGTACCACCTTGGCACCTTGCAGGGCAAGGTACTCCCCGATTTCCCGGCCTAGCACACCCGTACCGCCGGTAATGACTACTACTTGTCCTTGAATATCAAATAAATTCTTCATGTCCGTTTGTTTTTAACCTTTATCCATTTTCAAATTTTTCCTTCCGCTATCTCACGGTTCACTACTGCCATAACCCCTTCCATCTGCCCAAGGGCCAACATGCGCCCGTGGAAAGAGTAACCGGCATTGTACCCCATCTTCTCGTCGCCCAACATCAGAGGAGCATGGTCTACCCTCATCGGCAAGGAAGGATTCTCCTTTTGGAACGTGCGTACCAAATCAATGATGCCCGCACGTCCGGCCAGATGGGACGCTTCCTTGAAATTGCCGCCGGGCAGCACGTCCGTACTGCGCAGATGCACGAATTTCGTACGCGAGGCATACTTGCGTGCCAGTTCCGGCACATTATTGTGCGCTCCGGCACTCAACGAACCGGCACAGAACGTCAACCCGTTGTGCGGGTTGTCCACAGCGTTCAGGAACCAAGCGATGTCCTCGTCGCACGTCACGATGCGCGGCAACCCCAGTATCTGCAAGGGAGGATCGTCGGGATGCACGCACATGTCCACCCCGTATTGCTCGCATACCGGCATGACGGCGGAGAGGAAATAACGCATGTTCTCGCGCAAGGCATCACGGTCTATGCCTTTATACAGGCCGAGCAGCTCGCGGAAGATTTCCACCGGCTTCTCATCGTCTTCCTTGATATTGCCGTTCACGAACCCCTGCGTCTTGATGATGATGTTTTCCACCAGTTTATGGTCATCCTCCGGTGTCATCACAGCTTTCTTCCGTTCCACCTGTTCCATGATGTCTGCCCCGTAATCGGTTTCCGCCCCTTCTCGCTTCAGGATGCAACAATCGAAATAGGCGAAATCCGCACGGTCGAAATAAAGCGACGACGTGCCGTCCGCATTCGGATGTTCCAAGTCGGTACGCGCCCAGTCGAGCACGGGCATGAAGTTGTAGCACACCGTCTTGATACCGGCCTTGCCCAAATTGGCCAAGCTCACGATATAGTTCTCTATCAGGCGGTCACGGTCAGGACCGCCATACTTGATGCTTTCACTCACCGGAAGGCTTTCCACCACCGACCAACGCAGACCGGCCGCTGCGACATAGTCCCGCATTTCCGCCACTGCCTCGTAAGGCCAGATTTCCCCGTTCGGGATGTCATGCAAAGCCGTCACGATGCCTTCCACGCCAATCTGGCGCAACATGGACAACGTGATTTTGTCTTTCTTCCCGAACCATCTCCAAGTTTTTTCCATATCTTCTTTTCTTTAGAACCTAAAATAGTTTTTGGCATTGTAATAGCAGATGTCTTCCACCATCTGCCGGATGCGCGGCATTTCGCCTACGGGCATCTCGCCCTTCTCCACATCACGCCCCAAAAGGTTACAGAGCGTGCGGCGGAAATATTCATGGCGCGGGTAGGAAAGGAACGACCGCGAGTCGGTCAGCATCCCTACAAAACGGCTCAACAGGCCGAGCACGGAAAGGGCGTTCATCTGCCGCTCCATCCCGTCCTTCTGGTCGTTGAACCACCATCCCGAACCGAACTGTATCTTGCCCGGCACGCTCCCGTCCTGGAAATTACCAATCATCGTGGCCACCATCTCGTTGGCCGCCGGGTTCAGGTTGTAGAGGATGGTTCGGGGGAGGATGCCACGGCTGTCCAAGCGGTCAAGGAACCGTGCCATGGAGAGGGCGGTGTTGAACTCGCCGATGGAATCGAAACCCGTATCCGGCCCCACGAGACGCATCATCCGACTGTTGGCATTGCGTATCGTCCCGTAATGGAATTGTTGTGTCCATCCCTTTTCGGCATCCATCCGGGCAAACTCCACCAACATGGCCGACTTGAAACGGGCACATTCCGCACCGTCCAAAGGCGTACCGCCATATACCTTGTCAAACAACCGCTTAATGTCGTTTTCCACATAATCTTCTGCATAGAATTCCGACAGCCCGTGGTCTGAAAGACGGCAGCCTTGTGCGGCAAAGAAGTCATGACGTGCTTCCAATGCTCCGACAAAATCGGCATAACAGGAAATGGTCTGCCCGGAAACTTGCTCCAACCGCCCCACATAGTCGCGGAATGACGAGGGACTCTCCACGGCCATCGCTTTGTCCGGTCGCCACGTCGGGAGCATCCGGATCTCAAAACCGCTCGCTTTCGCGGCGATATGGTATTCCAAACTGTCCACCGGGTCATCGGTGGTGCATACTGTTTCCACATGGTAATGCCGCATCAGCCCACGTGCGGAAAACCCAGGTTGTGCCAGTTTCTCGTTGCATTCTTCGTAAATCTCGCGAGCCGTTGAGGGGTTCAACAATTTGTCGATGCCGAAAGCCGTGCGCAGTTCCAGATGCGTCCAGTGGTACAACGGGTTGCGCAAGGTATAGGGTACTGTCTCCGCCCATTTTTCAAACTTTTCCCAATCGGAAGCATCGCCCGTAATGTAACGTTCGTCCACCCCGTTAGTGCGCATGGCACGCCACTTGTAATGGTCTCCCCCCAACCACAATTCCGTAATGGAACGGAAGCGGTAGTCCTCCGCCACCATCCGTGGGTCGAGATGGCAATGGTAATCAATGACAGGCAAGCGTTCGGCATGCCCGTGATAAAGCTCCCGCGCGGTATCCGTCCCGAGCAGGAAATCCTTGTCCATAAATGGTTTCATGTTTCTTGTCTCCTATTCTTTAATCAACTGGTAGCGCGGCACCAAGAGTTTGATGATGACCCAACTCAACAGATACCCTAACGACGCCACCATAAATACTATCATATAACCGGCTTCGATACCCCGGAAGCCTAAAAACTCCATCTGCGTTTCCTTGGAATAGGTAAACAACATACCGGAACACATGTTGAACAGCAAACAACCGATACCGCCCGACATACCACCAATACCCGTCACTGTGGCCACGGCGGATTTGGGAAACATGTCGCCCACCACGGAATAGACATTCGCGCTCCAACTCTGATGCGCAGCCCCGATGATGCCGATTATCACGATGGGAAACCAATACGACCAACTCCCCAAAGGCTGGGCCACCAAGCCGATAAGGGGAAAGAAGGCATAAATAAGCATGGCGCGCATGCGTCCGGCATAAGGGTTCATACCCTTGTGCCCCACGAACCATGTGGGCAAATAGCCCCCCACGATGGAAAGCATCGAAATCAGATAGAGGGTGAAAATGAGTAACATGCCCGTCGTGGAGTCCGAACTGTATCCGTAGACATCATGCACGTAAGCCGGTGCCCAAAAGAGGAAGAACCACCACACGCCATCGGGCAGGAAACGTCCGGCCACGACAGCCCATGTCTGGCGATAAGTCAGGCACTTCCAAATGCTGATACCCCTCGTCGGACGAGCCTCATCCGTACCTTCGGCTAAAGGAGCATCGGCGGCGGAATCCTGCTCAATGTAGGCCAGTTCCGCAGCATTGACACGCTTGCTTTTCTGCGGCGCATCATACACATACACCCAAACGCCCATCCAGACGAAGCCCACGGCACCCACCAAGAGGAAGGACATCTCCCAACCCCAACAACGGGCCAGCAAAGGTATGACGAAAGGAGCAAGCAAGGCACCAATCTGTGCCCCGCTGTTGAACACACTGGTAGCGAACCCACGGTCCTTTTTCGGAAAATATTCTGCCGTAATCTTGATGGCTGCCGGAAAATTTCCGGATTCGCCAATGGCCAACACGCAGCGGGCTGCCAAAAAAAGCCAGACGCTGACAGTGGCCACGGTCCACACACCGTCCCCCACCGTCTGCAACGTAGCCAGGTTCTGCCGCGCCCCCGCGAAATCCGTCAGCCACTCGCCACCCAACAGCCCGTTAGTGGCAATCCCGCAAAAGGCATGGAGGCACGCCCCGGCCGACCACAGCCCTATGGCCCACAAATAACCGCGCCGCGCACCTACCTTGTCGATAAACTTGCCGACGACCAACATGGCTATGGCGTACACAATGGAGAAACACCCCGTGATAAGCCCATAGTCCGTGTCGTTCCACCCGAATTCAGGCGCAATAAAATCCTTCCACGTCAGCGATAAAACCTGACGGTCCATGTAGTTGATGGCCGTAGCCAGAAACAACATGGAACACACGACCCAACGATAACGGGTCATTCCTGCAAATGTTTGATTTGATTCATTCATGTTTTTCCGGTTTCCCTTAAAGTTTATATTCCGTAAACGTTGCAAATATATAGTTTTCACCCACAAACGAGCCTAAAAAACAACTCGAATTACATGCGATGTAACATATTCAAAAAAATTTGCTACACCACAAAAAGCCCAAGCCATGCCACTCGTTAAAATCCGGAAGGCTCCCACTACTTACAAAGATAAGCCATACCACTCCTGCCCGAAAACGTATTCATGAAATTGAACGAAACGGCACCCCATTTTGAACGAAAAGCCACATAAAAACAAAATGTCAAAATGCAAAAGACACACATGCGAGAATGCGCCATTTCCCTCCTAAAAGATAAACAGCTCCCCACGATGCATTCTCGCACGATGGCACCGGAACAGAAAGACACTCACTCGGGATTCATACCGACTCGGCCTCACGGCAAAGCCCAAATCCTGCGGACATTTACGGCTAAGCGGTCATCTTTTACCCACATTCACCTTACATCTTGTCATTAGTTCCTTGTACGCCCATCGTCGTGAAATAGCTCGAAAAAGAGCTTTTCCATGATGCTTCCACCACGGAATCTTCTTTGTTTCCGACCCATTTGCGGAGGTTTTTATTTTTTTCTGCGCAGAAAAAAATATCGCTTTCAGCCAAATGAAAAATCATTTGGCTGAAAGCGGCAAGCAAAAAAGCGTAAAAAAATGAAAGAAATGCGGCATAGGAACATTTCATCCGGTGTCCTATTAACATTTCGTTTCTATTTATGGCATTTAACAGCTCTATCAAAAGTGCTTTGATTGACATTTTGTCAGCACTATACCCCCAAGTGAAGCCATTCCATACAGGCAAAACTATCTTTCAGTTTTTTTGGAGGGAGAGAGGAAATATGATAAATTTGCGACCGAAAACACGATTCTCATTTCAAATCCATCCGATGATGATCAAACAGAAACTTTTAACGGGATACCTCTTGCTATGCCCGTTGTGCCTGCAAGCACAGAAATGGCTTCCGGCAACGCCGGAGGAAAACCGCGAAATCCGATTATTGGGATGCCGTTACGACAAAGAACGGTTAGTTAGCCGCACGCCCATAGACGGCAGAAACCCCGAATGGGAAGTCCGCACGGAAAAACAAAAGGTACAGGACGGCGAACTGTTCACGTTCCGCTTCAAGGCTTTAAAAGACATGCCCGAATCCGGTGTGGCCGTGGCTTTCGACCGCTACCGTTGGACGAGCGACAATTACGTGATGATTCCGGCTTCCGTCTACAACGGCAACCGCCAACGCATCGTGAACCGCAATTACGCCACGGGGCTCGACCCGTCGGATTATGACCGTCCGGACCTGGCCCTGACCTCCAACCCCATCCCGCAGCTTTCGCCTGATTTCGGCAGCTCCTCCCGTTTGGAGGTGAGCGTATGCAACGCCGCCACTCCGGTCATCGCATTCCTCGACCGGCAAAAGCAAGAAGGTGTTCTCCTCCTGACCGACCAGGGAATCGAACGGGACGGACAAATCATAGACCACGCGCTGATAGTGGAAGAGGCTCCGGACCGCAGCATGGCCTCGTTCGTCATCAGTGCGCCCGGCGTAAGGGAGAAAAAGCCGGAGTTCATCGGCTTCAGCCCCAGTCCGGACCGCGGCCTCGCGATACGCAAGGGAGACGAAATCACCATCCGCGTGACCCGCCTCAGCTATCCCTGCCACGACGTGCCGCAACTGCTCGGCCACTTCATGCACGACCGCAAACGCCATATCCGATGCGCCGCCCCACGCCACCTCGTGCCGATGAGCGAAGTGTTGTCCATCATGGACCGAAACATTGACGCACGCTATTACCAAAAAGACAGTGTGGAGTTCTACCGCCCCGAAACGGCCGACTGGATGTCGTACGGATGGATTGGCGGACTCATCAACACCTATCCCATGCTTGCCATCGGCGACGATGAACACCTGCGCCGCGTGGCCCGCACGTTCGACTTCGCCCTGCCCCGTGCCAAAGGGGAAAGCGGTTATTACTATGACATCCTGCAACCGGACGGCACGGTGCTCAACCGCGATGCCGCCGCCGTCGTGCCGGGCGTGGCTGTGACGCGCCGCAATGCCGACGTGCTCTATTGGATGGTGAAACAATTCGACCTGATGAAGCGGATGGGCAAAAGCGACCGTATCCGGCCTGAGTGGGAAGATGCCGTGCGCAAACTGGCCGACGCATTCGTACGCACGTGGAAGGAAGAAGGCACGTGGGGGAACTACCTGCACGTGGAAACAGGAAAAGTGGCCGTGTTCAACACCACGAGCGGGGCAATGGCCGTGGGCGGCCTGGCTCTGGCTGCAGAATACTTCAGCCGTCCGGAGTACTTGGAAATGGCCGAACAGGCTGCATCCGACTTCTACCGCCAGTTTTCCATTGTAGGCTTCACTTCGGGCGGATGCGGGGACATCCTGCAGAACTCCGATTCCGAAACCGCCGCCGCCCTGATGACCTCCTTGACGACCCTATACGAAAAGACCGGAAAAGCCGATTACCTGCAACAAGCCCAAGACCTGGCTCATTTATGTGCCTCGTGGACCGTCTCGTTCGACTACCGTCTGCCCGACGACACGCCATTGGCCCAGTTGGGAGCCAACTTGACAGGTGCCGTATGGGCCAGCACACAAAACAAACATGGCGCACCGGGATTCTGCACACAGTCGGGCGACGCGCTGTTCAAACTCTACCGCGCCACGGGCGACACGTTGTATGCCGAACTCCTGCGCGACATCATCCATGCGCATGCCGAGGGCATCCAACCCAACGGAAAAATCACGGAACGCCTCACATATTGCGATTCCGACCGGCGCGGTTCGCGGGCCGATGGATGGGAGACGGGATGGAACGAGACGAACGGGGCGTTGATGGCTTTGGAAATACCGGGCATATATGTCCGCACCGACCTCGGCCGGTTCTACGTGTTCGACCATGTGGAGGCACAGGTGGTAAAAAACGACACCAAACGGCTTGTCCTCCGCCTCACCAACCCCACGGCATACGATGCGGAAGTCACCCTCGTGGCCGAAAACGGCGAATCAGCGAAGAAACCTTTGGGCGACAACGCTTTCCTCAAATGGAAAGACAAGGTGAAAGTAAAAGCCGGACAGTCGGTCTCCTACACGATAAAGAAATAAAACAAGACGAAAGCCATTCCTGCCCCCGGCGCGGCAAGAATGGCTTTCTGTTTTCATCGGCACAGTCCTGACACGAGAGATAGGTGTCAGCGCAAATTCCAATATACCACGTAACGTTGGCGATGGATATCGTACAAGGGCTTGACCTCCACGCCGTCGGGCGTGACGAACGCCAAAGCCTTTCCCTTGCGTTGCAACACGTTGCCGGGATGCTTCTCGTCCCAACGCAACGCACAGGGCAGTCCTTCGGGAATATGATAGTCGTACGAATAATAATCATTGTACTTCGCCGGATCGGAATACGGTGCAGGCGCTTGCATGCCTTCCGTCCCCAATTCACCGGCCAGTACCACCGGCCCGTAAAGCAAAGCCCCACGCTCCGTCCCGTCCGGTGTACGCTCCAGACGCAGCCCCATGGCATAATCCGCTTCTATACGGTCGCCATCCCTCCAACGGCGCGACAGAAGGATATACGAGCCGGGCTTTTGCCGCACTTTCACCTTCTTGCCGTTGACTTTCACGCAGACCTCACTGCTCCATGACGGATAGCGGAGCCTTACCGTCAACTGCTTCGGCTCGTCCAACCCGACCGTGAACGTCACCTTGCCCTCTTCGGGGAAACGGGTATCCTGCCGCAAGACCAGTCCCTTTTCCTGCCATTTCACTTCGGAAGGGATAAACAGATTCACGAAGATGCCGTCCCGGTCATGATAATAAATGGCTTCGGCATACTTGGCGTGGTTCTCGAACCCGCTGCCCACACAGCACCAAAACGAATTCTCGGGCGTACTGTACACCCGGTGCGTACCCGTCTGCAAAGGAAGGAAATAGGCCACCATCCCCGACGCAGGATCTTGTTGGCCGAGTATGTGGTTGTACAAGGCACGTTCGTAATAATCGGCCACCTCGGGCGAGGCATCCCAACAAAACAAGTGGCGGCTCAGTTTCAGCATGTTGTATGTGCAACAGGTCTCGCCTGTATAACCGCTGATATGCGCGGTGAACTTGTCCGTGGGGAAATAATGTTCCTTGTCGCTGCTGCAACCCGGCGCAAACGTGTGACGGTCAATCATCGTATGCCAGAAAAACTCGCTCAGGGCCTTGCTGTCCATATCGCCGGTCAGTTCATAATTCCGGGCCTCGGCCAACACTTTCGGGATGAACGTGTTCGTGTGCTTCGTGCCCAAATCGTCCTTTTGCGCCTTCAATGGGTCTATGACCTCGTTGTGGTAGAAGAAACCGGCCAACCATTTGTAACGTTCGTCGCCCGTCAAGGCATAAAGGTTGTAAAACGACTCGTTGATGCCTCCGAACTCGTTCCGTATCATCTTGCGGCGCGTCTCTTCCGAAAGGGGTTTGAGTTTCGCATAGGCCCAGTCGCCCATCTTTCTAACCACCTCCAAAGCCTGCATGTTACCGGCATAAAGATATTGGTCTATCAGCCCGGAGAATATCTTGTGCAAAGTGTACCACGGTGCCCAAACACTTGTGGCACGGATATTACGGTTTATCAACTCTTCCGGATACGCACTCAGGTAACCGTTCCCAAGGGCAACCTGCACCTCTGCCAAACCGGCCACAAGACTGTCGCCTTTCAGTTTGAACACTTCGCTTCCCGTTGCGGCATACATCAATGACAGGGCCGAAAGGAAATGCCCCGTGGTATGCCCCCGCAACTCGCAGTCCAAGGACTCCCATCCGCCCAACTTCTTCACGGTCATGTAACCACCCTCTCGCCCTGCAAAGATACCGGCCGTGGTCCGGAAACCATGCAACAAGCGGTCCACGCCAATAGACACCATCCAAACGGAGTCCCGCATCATGTTGTCGCGGAAACGCCCCGGCAACAACCTTACGTCCTGCAATTCAAAACTCTCCGCAGCAAGCGGCACTTTCACCCCTTCCTTGAATTTGTCCCCGTATATGCCGGGATAAACGGATTGGGCGTAAGCCACAGTGGAACAGGCACACAACAAACCGCACAACCATCTTCTTTGCTTCATCCATCTATGTTATTTATGGTTCAACTTGTTTCTTCAATATCACATTTCCATCCTCATAGACCACCTTTTCTGCACGTCCGTTCACCCGCAAGGATGAAGGACGCGAAGCTGCATGGAAAACAGCCCGCACATAGGGCTGTCCTTGTACGTGCACATCCAAATCCTTGCCTTCGGCATGCTGCATCACGAACAGCTTCGACAAGGAAGAATAATAAGAAACGCCGCCCCGGCGCAAGGCACTGCCATAGCAAACGAAGATGTCCCCGGCCGTAGACGGATCTGCCCCTTCGTCATACGTCACGGTGAACATATAGGCATCTGTGGTCCACCCGTCAGCCTCAATCCATGAATTATTGTGCATCAGCCTGCCGTCGGCCAACTGGTTGATATACATGTCGGTCACTTTGCCTCCGCGACGCACCCGCAGCCCTATCCAGTCCTTGCCTTCGCGTTTCTCCATATAAGGCAGGTCTTTGTCTTCGGGATGGTCTTTCAGGATGATGGCGGTCATCCCTTTGATGCGTTTATGCTCACCGGGCAAATGGAATGAATAATACTCCTCTTTGTCTTTCAAGTCTTCCGTCGGTCCGGTCTTCACTTCCCAATACAAATCTTCTGGATAGTCATGTACGAAATCGGACAAGGCCAGTAGACGGGGATAAAGCGGACGGATGACGACAGACGCACTATCCGACGTGACGGTCAAGTCCGGTCCCCGTTTCACGGCTTTTCCACTATAATGCCACAACCATTCGAAGTGCCCGGCATGATGTGCCTTGATGTCGTCTATCACGTAAATGACTTTATCCATCCAGAGGAAATGGCGGAAATTCCGGCTGAACTTGTCCGCCATCGGCCCCGTACCGTTGGCCAACACATATTTCATCTGCCCGTTATCCATCAGATGGTGCAAGCTACCGCGCAAGTAAGAGCCTTCATATTGCTGTTCCCGTGACTGCCCTTCTCCATTGAAAAGCACCACGTTGTGCGCATCGCTTTGGAAGAAATATCCCCGGTATTCCGGATTGGGATAGCTGCAATTCCCGGCATCCTTGAGGATGTCCACGCCTTTATGGAAGAGTATGAGCGAATTGGCATCGGCATGCGAGTGGTTCCAGGTATGCCCGCTCTTGACGGCCAACATCGTGGCATCCTTTTTCCATGAATCGCGCATCATGGCCCATCCGAAATCTTTCAGCAGCCATGAGGTCGGCAAATCCGGCGTTCCGGGTGCCTTCCGCGCGTCCGGCATGTACAGGAACCCCATGGGGCGGTTACGGAAATAACCGTCACGATGTTGCCCGTCCTGTACTTGGTTGAAGTACCATAACATGTCCGGACGCTGTATCCCCAAGGCATACAAGAGCATCATGCTCGACTCTGCCGTCACATTCTTATGACTGTCACCGAAATTGATGTCGTAAAGGATGCCCGTACGCGGATAACAAACTTGCAGGAAATAATCGGGCAGCTTTTCCAGTTGCGGTATGGGAGAAGCCTTCTGGCCGGGATACGCGTTCTGCCAGGCTATCCTGTACTGCAAAGCTTCCTGTATGCCGAAGTTGGCATAGTTGAGGCTTTCGTACATGCCTCCGGACTCGTCGAACGTTTTCATCTTGTTTTGCAACACGTCCCCGGCAAAACCGAACCATTCGGGCATGACCTCATTCAAGGTTGCCGCCCACTCGCGAGCCTGTGGCAGCTCGTTCTGCAACGCCAAAGCCAACATACCCGCATTGTACACGCAAGAAGTCCACCAGTTATGTCCCATGGAATTGAGGGTATGGATACGCGTGGGTTCCAATACCCAGTCGCCCAAAGCCGGTTCCAACCCGAGACGAAGCAACTTTTCTGCCAAATCTTTCCGTTCTTGTCCGGACAAGGTCTCGTAGATGGCATCATACGCCAAAGCGGACATCAGGCATTTGTGGGAAAGTCCCAAATCGGACCGCCATACGGGCTTCCGCGACAGCATTTCCTCGCTTCCCCATGTCTTTGCATCCGTCAACGATTGCAAAATGGACTTCAAACGGTCGGCATAACGTCGGTCGCCGGTCATCAGGTAAGCCAAAGAGAGGTAATCCGCCCTCCGGAAATTATTTCCTTTCAAAGCCCCATCGGCCACCTTGAGGATGTCCTCCCAACAACGGGCCATGCAGGTATCCGACTCCATCCTCGACTTGGCCGCTTCCACCCGCGCCTTAGTAAACAGCAAGGCCGGATGCTTGACTTGCTGCGCATACAGCGAAAAGGAGAGGCAAAAACCTCCCACACAAACTAAAAATTTCTTCATCTTCTATCTTAATCATTAAACGCCTTTATATCCTTATACGTTTGAAAACCTCAAAATACTGACGAAAAAAGAAAAATATTCAGTTCGGAGTAAGTTAAATGCCTTCCCCAATCGTATTAGAATATAAACAAGGTTTTAAAAATCAAATTTTACCATCAATGAAAAAGCAATTCATTTCTTTATGTTTGTGGTGTTTGTCAACCTCGGGATGGGCCTCGCCACACATTTACAAATTATGGTCGCCCGACCGTAATTATGAGTTCACCTTCACGCAAGATGATTCGGACGGTACAACCCGGCTGTCTTACACCTTATCATATAAGGGAAAAAAGATTATAGGGAAATCAGGTCTGGGAGTAGACATAGAAAACAAATTACTGGAAAGCGCATTAGGCATTCCTAACGACCATTGCAAGCAGTGGGGCGACAACCTGACTTTTATCGGGGTGGATTCTGCCGAACACAAAGAGGCATGGAAACCTTTATATGGTGAACGGGCAGAAATCCCTGACCATTACCGCAGCCTGTGTGTCAAGTTCAGGAAAGGAGAAGCCCCTTCGGAAAAAGCACCGGACGGTTATGACCGTTCCCGTACTTATTTCATGAACGTGGAAGTGAGGGCTTACAACGAAGGTGTGGCCTTCCGCTACCACTTCCCCTCCACCACCAACGGGCTGTTCCTGCATATCACCAAGGAACTGACCGAATTTGCCATGCCCGAAGGCACCATGGCCTACTATGAACCGTGGGCACAGGCTCCCATCACATTGCTGCCGCTAAAGGGATGGGACGGAGAAAGCGAACGCCCCTTGACCATGAAGCTGCCGGACGGATTGACCGTGTCCTTGGGCGAAGCCCGCATGCGCGATTATGTGCGTACCAAGTTCGGACTTTCCCCTTCCCGGCCGAACACCGTCACGGCCAACATGTATGACTGCGCGGATGTCATCTCGCCCTACGATACGCCTTGGCGCGTCATCATGGCGGCAGAACGCCCCGTAGATTTGATTGCCCACAACCATATCTACCTGAACCTGAACGATCCCTGCGCGCTGCAAGGAGACCTTTCGTGGATTAAACCCGGCAAGGCATTCCGCTGTGGGTTAAAACAAAAAGACGCGTTGGCGGCTGTGGATTTCGCAGCCGAACGAGGCCTGCAATACATAGAACTGGATGCCGGATGGTATGGGCCGGAGATGTTCATGAGCAGTGACGCCACAAAAGTGGCCGAAGGTAAGGATCTGGATTTCAAAGCGCTTTGCGACTATGCGGCCACAAAAGGCATCGGCGTATGGGTTTACGTGAACCAACGCGCCCTGATCCAACAATTAGACGACATACTTCCCCTTTATAAAAAATGGGGCATCAAAGGCATCAAGTTCGGTTTCGTACAGGTGGGCAACCAGTTCTGGACCATCTGGTTGCATAACGCCGTACGCAAATGCGCGGATTATGGCATCATGGTGGACATACATGACGAGTACCGCCCCACGGGATTGAGCCGCACCCTGCCCAACCTGATGACCCAGGAAGGCATAGCCGGTAACGAAACCATGCCCGACGCACGGCACAACACCACCTTACCCTTCACGCGTTTCCTTGCCGGACCGGCAGACTACACGCCTTGTTACTTCAACAACCGGGTAAAAGCCACACACGGCCACCAATTGGCCATGCCTGTGGTGTATTACAGTCCCATCACTTTCCTCTATTGGTACGACACGCCCCAACTCTACCGAGGCGAAAAGGAACTGGACTTCTGGAAACACGTACCGACCACATGGGACGAGACCTACCCGATAGACGGGCAAATCGGTGAGTACGTAGCCATCGCACGGCGCAGCGGACAAAAATGGTTTGTGGGAGTCATGAACGGTATGGACGCACGGACACTCTCGTTACCCACGGAGTTCCTGCAACGGGGAAAGAAGTATGTGGTGACACTTTACGAGGATGACCCTGATTTGGACACACGTACCAAGGTTGCCACCAGACAAAAGACCATCAAAGGCGGCCAGTCCCTCAAACTAGAATTGCAAGCTTCCGGCGGGGCGGCCATGGAAATAGAAAAAGCCCCATAAGAAGCATCCATTTTTTGCCAATACTAAAAACCGGGGATGCCGTTCTTGGTATCCCCGGAATATTTGTACTTGTTACCCTCGTCAATGTACCACAACCTTCTTACCATTTACAATGTAAATTCCCGGACGGGTAGGATTCGAAATGGCACGCCCCGAAAGGTCATAGGTTCCTTGCATTCCTTCAACCACCGTGTCTGCCTCCACATCATTGATGCCGGTCACATCATCTTCGGTCACGTTACTTCCGTAATAGAAAAGGCTAAAATTATCGAACACAATCCAGTCGGAAGGAACCACCTTGGTGTTTTTCAAGCCCACTTTCATGTCTTCTACATCTTTCTTGATTTCTACGACAAGCGTATTGTCGTAAAGATGTTCCTCCATATAATCGACAGCTGCGGCCACATTATTAGGGATATACAAATCCTGCGTCAAGACCTGAGAAGCCGTTCCCAACTTTTTCTCTTGTCCTCCTGCCATGATATTGTTAATCAGGGAAGACTTGTTATATAAATAAACAGCTGCGGCCACGTTGTCAATGCCGGAAACATAATCCTTACCGACTTGGGAATAGGCACCCGGACGTTCAAAACCCTGTACCCCGACACGATACACCCCTTTGGGCATTTGTTTCAACGTCTGATACATGTCGAACGTCGAAGAAGTATTGCACAGCCCGTTCGTGAAAAGAAGCACGTCGGCTTGAGCGCATTCCCAACCATCGAGGCTTTCCATACCGGCATTGTCAATCAGGAAAGAGAGGTCGTAGGCCGACAGGTTGTCAAGCACCGTGTTCGTCATGAACGAAGTGATGCCCGTGTACATCTCGCGGATGGCACCATCCAGTTCTTCTACGGTTGTAAGCTTGTCCACTGCCGCTTCCATCTTTTGGGTCAAGGCCGTGAAGCTACCGGAAGCATCGTCCGTGGCATCATGATGCGGAACGTCCATCATCTCCTTGGCACCGACCACATAACGGCGCAGCTTCTCACGGTTCAAAGCCACTTTACCTTCGTCCACCAAACGCAACTGGTCGGCCGTGAGGATGACCCAACGTTGGTTGGCTGCCGCATTACTGAAATCCTGCGAAGAAGCCGTCTTTATCTCTCCGTCTGCCTCGGCCTGCAATGCCGGAGGAGTCTCAATCCTACGCTTGCCTTCGCATATCCAATACCCCTTGGTATTAATGGAATGTTCACCCGCTCCCAAAATAACCGGAACACGGCCTCTCATCAGGTGGAAACTTTCATTCTCTCCGGGTTCGGCCACTTCGGCGGTCTTGATGGTACCGCTTTTGAAAGTAAAATACTTACCCGACTTGGCATTGCGCAACAGGTAATAGCATGTCTGAGGTTGGAATACAAGATACCAGGCGTAGGCATCGTCACCAACCAATTCGTCCGTAGAAACAGCACGATAAGCCAACGTGCCGTCCGCATTCTCTGTCAGGTAAGCCGTTCCGCGTCCGTAAGCCTCATCTTCGTTCGTGATATAGTATTTGACATCATCCTCGCTCTCGAATATATAATAAGGAGTGGGCGAACCACCGGAAGGAGGCAAGCCGTCTACCCCCAGTCCAAACGTCTGCAAGGCATTGGCGATATAAAGCAAACGCGTGCCATTGTCCGCACCGGCTCCGTTGATGCCGAAAGGCCCCATGTGCATGCCATCACCGTTACACAAATCCTGTCCGTTGGTCAAAAACTCCACAATAAGGTTGGCCAAGTCACCTTGCCACCATACACCGGACTGGATTTTAGGCATTTTGGTGGGATACAAACCCTGCCACTTGGTAGATGCCTTGAGTTCTTCATACCACCAACGTCCGTGTTGACCTACTCCCACACCATGATTGGATTCATGCATTACCGTTCCAGTGCGTTGGTATGCAGGGTTAGGTCCTACCGACATCCATCCCCCATAACTACATTCTGCCGTCGGAGTGCCGGCACCAAAAGACACTGTAATCCCATAATCCCGTATGCTCGTCCATTTGTTGTAGTAATCCATCGCCTCGCGACACGCATTACTAATCCGTTCGTTATCTGCCGGTTCCCCATTGTTGGCATAACTCCAAGTACAGTTCCCCATGGGAAGCGTTATGATTTTGCGCACTTCACCGTATCCCACAGCATTACCCTGTGTCATGGCAAAAGCACGTACATAATATACTGTGGCCGGTTCCAAAGGTTCCATGATATAAATGAGACCGGGATAGTTCAACACTTGCTCCCCTTCGGTCACATAATTGTCTGCCAAAGTCGGTTCTTTGTGGGTGGCCCAACAATAGCCCTGCAACTTGATGTCCTTCTCTTCCATGCCATTCACGGTGACACGTCCCAAAGCTCCGACGGCACCACGGGGAATGAAACTCGATGTCACCACCCCCGGCACATCACCCGAAGGATTGGCCGCATAATACAGCAATTCTGCTTGAGCCAACTCCTTGACCAACAATTCTATTTCTTCCCTTGTACTCTTGGCCGCCTTGTAAAGCCCGTCAGCCTTGTCGATGGCCGCCTTCAGCCCGTCCGCGCCGTTAGCCAATCCTTCGGCAAGCACCTTCTCCGACTTTTGGATGGCTTCCAAGAAGAAAGCATAATCCCCCACACTGGTTTGCGAGGCATTGATTGCCGCACGCAAAACGGCTGCATAACCCGCGATGTCTTCCACCTCAGTCACAGCCTTGGCTTCTTTCACGGCCTTCGTCAGCGCGGCAAGACTGTCGGCATGCTGGTAGGAAGCGAGCAACGCTTCTCCTTCCTGTATCATCTGCTTGAACTCCGCAAACTGGACATCGGCATCGAATCCCGCATAATAAATATGGAAATCATCAAAAGCCACTTTGTCTCCGGTACATCCTATTGTGTTCACTCCTATTTGAGCCTGATTGTCCACTACCACGAAATCGAGCGTGTACTGAGCTGTTCGGTTCAGTTCTTTCTTCGCATTGTTGGCATACACATAAGCACCACTCTGTACAATGGCCGGATTACTTTCCTGAATGTTTTGAGCCGACAATGTAAGCCGGTAGTTCCCGTTGGGCAATTCTACAAACTGGTAGATGTCAGCATCCGGCACTTTTGCCCCACCATTCCAAATCTCACAATAATAGGAACCGCTCTTCAGCACAAAAACGTCATTGCCTTGGGTGCCGAACCCAGTAGACACCCATCCCTTGGTATCGTCCTCAAAATCTGGATTCAACATATTGGAAGTCATTTCCAACGGTTCTTCGGGTGAAGCCAACGCAAGCCGGTAATTATAAATGGCAGCCTTCAATGCAGCATACACCTCGGTCACATCCTTAGTAGAAGTCCCGTCTACCACAGCTTTCCCGTCAGCCAAAGCGGCATCGAGCACTTTCTGTTCGGGTGTGTCAAGATGCTTGTCGATACTCTCGGCTTCTGTGATAAGTTTGCCCACCTCTTCACGAAAAACTTCATAAGTCTCTTCCGTTGGTTCTTCAAGAGTCATGTGAAAATCATCCACACATACGTAATTCCCCGTTGCTCCTTGTACAAGGAGACCAATCTCCAATGTACCATCTACCGTCGTAGTCTTCACGTCATATTTTCCCGGCAAATTAATTTCGGTTTTGTCGTCATTGGCATACAACCACACCCCTGTCTGTTTGGCATCGGCATCATTCTGTTGGATGTTCTGCGCGACCACGCTCACCGTATAAGTACCCGCAGGCAAATCGGTTAACACCTGCTCGACACTGCCATCCGCCACCCGGCTTCCGGCTCCACTCCAGGTCTCGACATAATAATCGCCCACCTTCAAAGGGAAGTCGCTATTTCCTTGGCGTCCCATCCTACTGATTTCCCAACCGGTAGCTTCCTCCTCGAAGCCGGGATTGACAATGCGCTCCGTCATGTCCGTCTGTGCATGCAGCGACAAGGCCACGCACATGAAGAGAGATAGAAAGAATTGTTTTTTCATTGTGGTTAATTTTAAAAATTAGAAATCAAGATAATTATTGGTGCTCCTTCTCAATTTGATAAAAGAAACCGGATTACCTTGTTACAAAGGTAAGGGAAAGCCTCAACCAATACATTGAATTATATCGACAAAGAATAGCACTTTACCACCCATTCTTACATTTATCTCATATCCCCCATGCAAACCTTCAATGAACGGCATCGCCTACCGTTGTCACTCCAACGCAAGACAAATACCCCACGCCCCGGCAGGTGTATTTCCGTCTTGCCACATCTGTCACCCAACATACTGCAAAGGCTACCATCAGCCGAATATAGCCGTAAATCGAGCAATGCCCCGTCTGCCCACAGACGAAGCACGCTCCCATGTACATCATAACGCACATCAGCAACGGTTTGTATTGATGGCACTCCCGTAACAAAGTTTTCCAGTTCTTCCACACTACGGAATGTTTTAACCCAAGCCACACGATAAACATCATTCACTAATCCCGCCACTTTCAAACCGAACCGCGAAAGTTCCCATAGGTCTTCACTGCCCAACCGGTTATCCGCACCGAAATTTCTCGTGCGGAGGTCGCAATAATACACGTCGTCCCCGATACGGCCGGTCCACTTACCGTAACCGTTGCCGAAAGGCCCGCGTTCCGTGTCCACCGCAATCCGGTCAGGTTCCGCGCCGTCCACCTTGATGGCAAACACAGGCCAGTTACGCCCATCAAGCAAAGTCTTTCCCGTCAACTTGATGTCCCCGCGATAGGAACCGTCAGACTGCTTGGCACAATGCACCACCATACACCCGTCATCCACAGCAAGCTCCACGCCGGAAGTCACAGCCGTCCATCCGGCCACCGTCGCATCCGCACGGGCAAAGTCTTCATCCAAATGTCCCAGACCTTCGGGAGCAGGCAACGGAGCAGCCTCATAGAACAATAAAGACCCGCAATCACCTTCGGGATTGAAACCCTCAGGACGGAACTTCTCCAATAACTCCTCCGTATAGGGCATTTCCAACCCACGGTGATGGACATAATGGTTGAATGGTGCCTCGAAGACGGGACGTATCACCCCTCGTCCTTTTTCCGATATGACCGGCCAGTTGCTGTATTTTCCTGTCACATCTTTCCATACCTTATAAGGCACATCGTAGCCCAAGTTGTAACGTGCCACATACTCGCACCCTTTCAAGAAACGATTGTCCAACAACCCATAAAGGTCATCTCCCTGATGCCAAGCCACTTCACACACCATCGCCATGGCCGACAGTCCCAACATGCTATGCTGTTGGTCACGCCCGCTCTCCTGAAGCTGTCCGGTCTCACCATCGATATAGTTCCGAATCGTGCCGTTATCCTCTCCGTTCAGGTAGAAGTCCTTTGCCCGGTCATACATTTCCCTGTCATCCGTCAGGATGGCTGTTGCCATATAAGCCTTCGTCACAATCAAGCCCCAATTTCCGTTGGTACAGGCCGACATGGTATAAAAATCGTCCATTGCCCGCAGAAAATGTTCCTTCAACATAGCCACGACGTTTTCAATCTCGGTCCCAACGATTCCAGAGTCCGTATGCTTCAGTATTTCCAAGGCACTGGCTATCTTAAATCCTTCCAAGCCCGCCAAAAGCATGCGGTCGTTCGATTCCGGTATGCCTTCCAAGGTAGAAGCATAAGCCGAAAGGATGTCCATCGATTTACGGGCATACATCCGGTTGTCCGTCAATACCCACATCAGGGCATCCTCGTAGGCCGCACTGAAATCCGAACTCATCCCATTCGAGGTGTACTTGTAATCCGGATGGTCGCGCGAAATATAAGGGTAAGGGCCGTTCATTTTATATGCTTCTCCTACTCGGGGAGAAGATTTCAATAATAGAAAACCTTCATACACAGGATAAGCCCGACGGGCAATATAGCCTTTCATTCGGGACACGCTTTCCTTCGTGACAACGATACCGGGATGGACAAACGACTTTTTGCCATTTTCCTCTAATCCGGTACTTTCTGCCTTCATACCCCAAACACTGAGTAAAACCCAAAACAAGCCACGCAAAAAATGTCTGTGTGTCATATCATATCTTTTATTTACTGTTCCACAAATTCCGTACCTCATGGCAAAACCAACTTTTTACCATCCACCACATAGATTCCGCCCGGCAAGGCCACGCGCCAATCCGGCCGGGAGGTATCCACCGGCACACGAGTACCGTCTATACGGTAAACGGCAGGAGAACCTTCACGTTCCATTGGCATGCGAGGCACAGTAAGAGGAGTATCTTTCAAATCCTCACCGTAGCGCGCCATCAACTCTTCCAAGGTATAAAAGCCAATGTCATCTATTCTCGTGTCTTTATACAGCGACTCTCCATTCACGGCAAAGCACAAGCCTTTCAATGTGTAAGCCTCTACGCCTTCCGCATAGCAATCCCCCAATAAAGGCTCGACACGGCGGTTGGCAGAAGAATCCAACTGCCAGACGAACAACTGTTCGTCTCCGCCTGCTCCGCATCCTTTCACGGAATAAGTTGCCGCCTGCCCGCTCGTACTGGCCTTCGTCTCGTCATCCATTCCTCCGGGTAACCGATAGGTTGCTTCTTGGAACGCCACCATGTTCAAGTTCACACCATGGATAGCCAAGTACAATTTATCCGAAGTTATATGATATGCCATAGGTTCGCCCACCACGGTAAAAGCCGGTACAAGTTCACTTGCATAACGATTGGAAACCAAAAGTTTGTCGCTCTGGTCTGTCAGGATTTCCCCTTTCCCTATAGGAGTAGAATAATCACGGGAGTTCCACACATAATCGGTTTCTTCCGAAGGACGGGCTGTCTCCTCCACCCGGATAGAACGCAGACGGACTGCATTATCCGTTCCTTTTACGGTCATACGCAACACACTGGCACCCGCACGAAGCCTCAACACGCCCAACTCATGTTCTTGGAATCCTTGTCCCACAGGCAATTCGGCCCCAACAGCCGTACCATTATCCACGGCGGCATACAATGCGCTTCCGGCCACCGACACCTCAGCATCGGCCCAAATGCGATAATACCCGTCTTTGGCTACGGTAAAACTATAGTTCATCCATTCACCATCTTCCATCCCGGTTACGACATAACCATCGCCCACCGTTTCTATTTCCACGGTACCGTCCGTACGATACAACTTACATTTTTCCGTACCTTTGTCATGGTAAGTCAGCCCTTCACCGTTTGCGGCCAAACTATAGAAGTCATAATCCACGGCCCGTATCGTTCCAGGCAAGGCCGGAAGCCCAGACACATGCCGACCATCCACAAACGTCCCGCCATCTCCGGCCATCCAAACCGTACGGTAATCCAACAAACCTCCGGGCATGCTGCCATCCTCCGCCTTCTTCACATCGAAAGCACGCTGTACCCAAAGCAAACTATCTGCCGGTAATCCCATACGTACCTTATATTGCATCCACATCGTACCGGGACTGTGGAACTGCTTCCCTCTCGTCCAATCCGTTTGGTTTCCTTCCGACCATGGATTGATTTTCAGGCCCTCCCAACGGGCACAACGCGCCATGCGGCGGATGAATTGCCCATTCTCCACCGTTGGCTCAAAAAGTTCTTCTTCCGGCCAATACTTGTTCTTCATCTGTTCACGGTTGTACCAACCGTAGTTGTACTTGGCCGCATAAGTGATGCCCTGCAAGATTCGCCCGCCGTAGGCAGAAAACACGTCATCGCCTTGGTTCCATGCCGTACGGGCAATGTCCACCATATTACACATGCCGTCCATGATATGCCCTTGGTCACGCGAAGCCTCCTGACACTGGCCGTTCTCCCAAATCCAATACTTCAACTCATCGTCATAACCATAGTCTTTCTCCTCGCCCACCGTAATCTTGCTTGCGTCATATAAGATATAGTATTCATCATTCACGTGTGACTGAACACCGTGCGGTATTTTCGGCCCTTTAGGATAAGGCAGGTCATCCTGACGATGGGACAGACTCAACAATTTTCGGTAAGCCCGCTCGTAAATGGTATCGTTGTCCAAATAGATACCCATGGCCATCAGGGTACGCAAACCATACAAGCCTTGGTTGCCATGTCGTCCCGGATCACCTTGAAAAATATTCCAATACACCGTCACACGGTTTTCCAACGTGTCGGATGAGGAGTATTTGGCATAATAATCTTCCACTGTACTATATCCGGGACTCACCAGGAAATCCTTGAACCCCTGTTGGTCTTCGGGTTTCCATCCCTCATAATCACGCAATAATTCGGCAGCCTCAATGAGCATGGTAGCCTTGGAAGCATCCAAGCAATTCGTCCCATAAGGTTTAATACTACGTACGGGAGCATAGCGGTTCAGCACGGCCACGGCCTTGTCCGCATAGGACGTTTCATCCGTCAGCTTCCACATCATGGCATTATGGAAAGCCACCTGTCCGAACTCATCCAACCACAAATTAGGATTATCCCAAATGACAGGCTGCCCTTCGTGGACAGGCAAAGGACGTTCATAGTCACGATAAGTCGTGTAACGGCTTTCCTTGAATTCAAGGAAAGCCGAACAATAAGGTTCTTGACCGGCATCCACCATGGCCCGCATCCTGTCGATGTCAGCCTGTGTATAGGATATGCCGGGATGTTTAAACACACGCTGCTGCCCCATGGCATTCAGTCCGGCCAGGCAAACGCACAATAATATCATCTTTTTCATACATCCTCCTTTTTTATTTTTCGTCTAACTTCACCGTCGTAGGCAAATACCAGTTCTGCGGATTTTTCAGTTTGGCGCGTATGGCCTCGCGTCCGCTACCCGTAAACTTATCTGCCACTTTGTCTGCCAAATAAGAAGGATCGTTCCGATAACGGGCAATGCGCATCAGGTCATGGAAACGGTTACCCTCCAATGCCGTCTCCAAGGCATATTCCGCAAGAAGTTCGTCCTCCACGAATCGCAGGGTATCTTCGGCCGTAGCACATTCTTCGATGACATACGTCGGGTCAAGCTGCAGGTTCTGTTGCCCACAACCACGCCCGTGCAAACCGTAGTTCCCGGAGAAGAAGCCCACATTTCCCGAATACGTAAGCCCGAAATCTATCCAAGGCTCACCGGTCAATTCGTCTTTCAACAGGTCATTGTATATTTCATAAGTATCCTTGTTCAGGCCATATTTCAGCACACCATAGAATGCCAGTTTGGGCTTTCCCAAGCGATTGACGGCCTCGGCATAACGCAGGTAAACCAAAGCCGTGCGGCACAAGACAACGTAAGCGTTGTCATTGGCTTCCATATAATTATACTTGTCCACATACGGACGTTCCGTCTCACTCCCGTTCACGGTTTCCATCTCCCGGACGTATGTACCGTATTCTCCACGCAAGTCCCCGCTCACGGGTTTGGTGTTGATGGTATAAGCCTGTCCATTGAACAAATCAATCAAGGTTTGGGACGGAGCCAGAACATACGAAGAATTGAACATTTTGGATAATCCGGAAGAGTTCCCTGCATATTCGTCAGTAAAAGGAATAGCTGTCAAAATGTCGGAATACACGAACCCTGAGAACTGTGTCGGCCAATTCATTCCGGCAGGCAACAACGTGGACTCATTGTAGGAATTTGCATAAGAAGATGTCGTCAAACGGTTCCAATATATCAGGTCATAATATGTTTGCGCCGCTTTCAAGAAATCACGGTTCCACATATAAAGTTCGCCCAACACGAAACGTACTGGCAACATCAGTTGGTTGGCCGTATAATTCTCGTATCGCACGGAACCGGCAAAACCAGGATCTGCATTTCCCATCACCCAACCGTTGCTTGTCGGCGTGTCGTCCGATACCATCCAAGGCAACACGTTTTCCAAATCCTGAATCAACACAGGCAACAAACCATCCAAATCCAATGTCCGCATCTCCACCGGACGACTCACATCCAAAAAGGCATCGTCAGCATACTTCACCCGTCCATAATCCAAACACAACTGCAAGTAACACCAAGCACGGAGCGTCTTGGCCTGTGCCATATAAGGACGCAACACCTTGACTGGATAATTCTTATCCGCCTCCTTACGGGTAATAGTGGTATCCAAGCGGTGGATATAATAATTGCAATTGTTAATCAACGCATAATATTCGCGTTCTTTCAGGTAAGAGTTTTCCTCATCCACATTGAATTCACAGATGTCATGCAATTCCTGAGAGGAGTTTTCCGTCACATCCATCAGGTCCCCCCGGAGTTCTCCCATAATCACATAATTGTCCCCGACAGCCTGCAACCCTTGCAACAGGCCGAACAACCCGGCCCGGGCTGCTGTTTCGTCCTCGTAACGCTGCCCATCGGTTTTCAACACGGCATCAGAATCCGTTTCAAAAAAGTCGCTGCAAGAAGCGCACAACCATCCGGCGCATCCAAAACCTATATATAATAAGGTATATCTCAAAATCTTCTTCATGGTTTTTACAAATTAAGTTTCACACCGATTTGATAAGAACGACCGTGGCTCAACAATCCATTGTCGATACCTTGGTACAACACACCGGACTGCATGGACACGTCCGGATCCGGCCCCAGATACTTGGTCAAGGTCAAAAGGTTGGAAGCACCCGCCCAAAACGTTACGCCTTGGATATAAATGTTGTTGATAGGCCAACGATAAGACAGACGTACATCCTTCAACTTGAAAAAGCTGCCGTCTTCTATCCAACGCGAACTGAAACGACTGTTCCCCATCGGGTCGCCATACACCGCTTTCGGCATATCCGTCACCTGTCCTTCGTAGCGCCAACGGTTCATGACCGCCTGAGTCTGGTTGAACGTACCGGACATGCTCTCCAAAGTCTGCCGTTGATAATTGTATATATCACCGCCGCATTTGAACGTACAGAGTAGGTCCAAAGCAAAACGCCCCATCGTGAAACGGTTTCCCCACGAACCAGTGAAATCAGGATTCGGATCACCTATGACCGTTTTGTCCTTATCATCCAATACCCCGTCTGCGTGCAAGTCGGCAAAACGTACATCACCGGCATGAAAAGTGCTATAGGAGGCATCTTCATTCTGTATCCTCAATCCTGCAACACGCGCCTCGGCTTCCGTAGCATACACCCCGTGAGCCTCATAACCATAGAACACTCCGGCAGGACGGCCTACAGAAGTCAAGACTTCTCCCCCCAATATCTCCGTAGTGTAATCCCCGTCCGGCAAGGCCGTGATTTCATTCCTATAGCGAGCGATGCCTATTTCCGTATTCCATTTGAACGGTTTGGTATCCAACACTTTGGCAGAAAAGGCTATTTCGATTCCTTTGTTGGAAAGTTCGCCTCCGTTTTGCAGGAAATCTTCCAAACCGGTTTCCGTATCTGCTTGCTTCCATGTGAGCAAGTCTTTCGTCCGATGTTGGTAATAATCCACGCTGATGCCCAACCGGTCGTTCAGGAAAGCCAAATCCACACCCACGTTCCATTTGCGTGTCGTCTCCCATTTCAAGGCTGAATTGGCAAGGTTCGCCAACTTCAGCCCCACGGCTGAACCCAGATAATTCACTCCGGAAAGATAAGAATAACCATACATACCGTCGATGTTGTCGTTCCCTGTGATACCGAAACTGGCTCTTAGGTTCAAACGGTCGACAAAAGCCAATGGACGCATAAAACGTTCATTAGTGACTAACCATGAGCCACCTACACTCGGGAACGTCCCCCACGTGCCTCCGCACATCCGGAAACTTCCGGGAGCATCCTTTCCGAAACGGGAAGAAGCATCCATGGAAACTGCCGCCCACAAAGTATAACGTTCCTGATAGGTATATTTTCCTTGTGCATACAAAGCCACGGAACTCCAATCGGTGTTCAAGCCGTCCACCGTACGGTAAGACAAAGAATTATTCATGTTCGATACCTTGTCGTTTCCCGTATTATGACCGTCCTCATATACACTCTTGAAAGAGGAATTCATAATGCGGTATCCCACAAAGGCATCCACAAAATGGTCATTGTGAATCAACTTATGATAAGACACTTTGGCCTCACCGAACAAGTTGTTCTGTGTTACCGTCTGGTCCTTCACCGTATTCTCCCACACTTGATTGCCAACGACTTGCGGAGACACGCCTACCATCGGGGAAAAATAATGGCTTTTAGAGTTATTGAAGCTATAACTAAAACGCCCCTCAACTGACCAGTTGTCCGTTATGTCCCATTTCGGTGCCAAACTCACCCCGAAACGGTATTGTTTGTTCGTATTCTCGGTATTGGCCAACAAAGCCAACGGATTGGACACACCCAAATCATCCACGTCATTCAGCGTGTTCGTCAACTGAGTCCCATCGTCAGTGTAGCTGTATCCCACCAAAAAAGGAGCCTTAACCAGTGCCAAATAACGCGGCGAGGTGGTCTTGTTCACCCCGTCATCCTGAAGCGTATAATTCAGATTCGTAAAATACACATCCGTAGCCAAAGTCAAGGTCTTGGTCAGGAACACATCGGAATTGATACGGGCGTTCAAACGGGAAAAGTCCGTTTCTTCCACTACGCCCTTCTGTCCGTCATAGCTCAACGAAATGGAATACTTGGCAATATCGTCCCCGCCCTGCACATTAATGCCGTAATGCTGCATATTGCCGTTACGGGTCACATTATCCGTCCAATCATTATGCTGGTGGTAAGTGGAATAGTCCGCTGCTGCCGGATTCATTCCTAAATATCCATCGAACAACGTAGCCCACTTGCCAGACTGCCCGCTGCCTTTCAGCATCTCACTCAAATAGGTACGATAGGCATCGCTCCCCATCACCCTCATGGCTTTAGGAGCCTGTTGGAAACCGAAAGACAGGTCGGCTGCGATACGGGTCGTAATGCTGCGCCCACGCTTAGTCGACACAAGGATAACCCCATTAGCTCCTTTGCTGCCGTATAAAGAAGTCGCGTCCTTGATAACCTGTACGGACTCTATGTCGTTCACGTCAATAAAAGCCAACGGATTCTCATAAAAGCCGTCATGAACGGTCTCCACCAACGTAGAAGTATCCCATATCGTACCATCCACAACGATTAAAGGCTGTGCGTTCACATTTAATGAATTGTATCCCCGTATAAACATGTTGGAACCTTCACCGCCCACAGCACTTCGGGTAGCCGTACGCACATCGCTTCCCCATCGTTCCCCCAACACATCATCTAATGAAACGGCTTGCGTATTGGTAAAGGCATCCTCCCCTTTCAACGTCAAGAAGGCATCACTGTACACAGAAACCTCCTTCACTGAATCACCCTGCAAAGGCACGATACGCTGCAAGTATCCTTCCGAAGAAAGCGTCAATTGTACCATATAAGACGGTACACGCACTCTATACCTACCATTTTCGTCCGTCAAAGAAGACCACGCTCCGGCCGCCACCTTGACTCCTTGCACAGGATATCCGGTCTGTGCGTCTGTCACCTTTCCACTCACATACATTTCTCGCACCTCTTTTCCCCGTCCGAAAAGTTCTCCGGCCTGTGCGGAAACAAATCCCAAAGCCATGGTCATCATGGCATATTTTAATATGTCCGTCATCGCATTATTCTATTACAGGTTCAAAAATTAGGCAATCTATCCGCATGGTACGGGTATATTTCGTCGTCTCATTCCGGGCCACATTCGCCTGCACACGCAGTTTCACGCAATCATTATCCTGAGTTTCAGGACCAGTAAACGGAGATTCCGAATAGTTGGCATAAGGCAACTTGATTTGGGTGACGAACATCTTCGTCATGGTACTGCCATTCGTCGGAGTCTCACCCACGATTACCTCATCCTCATACATCCTACCATCCTCATGCACATAATTCAAATAAAAATTCACTTTCGTACTGTCAGCTTCCACGCCCTCCATATAGGCACAAGCCGGAGCAAACACACAATACACGTTGTACCGAGCTGCCAATGTATTGGGCACGGTAAACTGTACAATAGGCTGTTGGCGGGGATTCTCACTGGTAGCCGTCACCTCAATAAAACGTTGTTCTGATACAGAATCCCGAAACAGCGTAGCGGACGAGCTGCGCGAACTGATAACCGCATAATTGGACTCGCGTCCCGAAGTATTCTCGGCCTCGACCACGATGGTCTTCAACCAAGACTCCTCCGGCTTATGGAGCAAGTCGTCGGTTTTCCAAATCCGGCCGTTGCTGACCGGTTCTTCAACGGCCCCGGCTAACAGGTAAGAAGGATGATGGAATACATTGCCCGAAGTGGAAGCCAAAGAATCACCGGGAACAGAGGAAAAATCAACATCCTTGCGGAATACCAAATCCATACAAATGGCTTGCTTCATCCAAGCTTCCGACAAAGAGTCCGACAAGGCCGTACTTACGGCATACTCCCTGTCTGGAATAATCAAGGATTTCACGGTGTCTTTCAACGTCTCGCCAAAAGTACGGAAATACTCTGCCATACGCCCCCGGCTTTTTTTCCATCCCTCATCAGAGGGAACAATCATCGTGTACACACTGTCTTCCGAATGCAAGTGGCCATACCGCCGCAACCAATCATTATTGAAATCGAAAATCGAATCGTACACGATTTGTCCCGAAGCGTTCTTGCCGATAGCCGTACTCTTTTCCTCATTGAACGTGTATTCGTCAAAAGAAGTCAGGAATGCCGCAAGCGAATCCGTCCCATTTCCTTCCTGGCAGATATTCTCATACAGATTATAATAGAACGGGGCTATCCGCGACAAACCGTGGACCAGTCCGTTTCCGGCCGGAATTTCTTCTGCCTTTACCGGAACTCCGGCAAAAGTATAGTTTCCGTTTTCACGGGCATAGTCCTGCGATTTCCCGTTCAGCATTTTCACCCTCACGGAAGAAGTATCGGCCAAGTCTACCCCGCCATAAAGGTAACGGGAAATATGGTTCTCCAAGAATTGAGACTTCGTTTCCGCATTCACCGTATAACCGGCCATAGCCTTATTGTCCGGAGCCCATACCGTAAAGGTCTGGTCCGTGGCCAATACGGAATCTAGTCCCACACGTTTCACCACACTGCAAAACTCAGAGTACTCCGGCATGCTCTCCAACACTTGCATCAGGTTACGGGTCTCCACGGTTCCGTTCAAACCGTAATGCTCGTCCCACAGGTTATCCTGACAACCGGCCATAACGGCCAATGCCCCGGCGGCAAACGATATTTTTATCATAATCTTCTTCATGATGTCCTTCATTTGGAATTACTGTTCTTTTGTTGCATAATATGAATTCTGGTGTAATTGGGTATTGGCGTTCATCTCCGTCAACGATATGGGAAGATACCAAGCCAACGGATTGGACAGGCGAGCCTTGTAAGTAGAAATCTCACGGGCATACGCCTCCTCTAACAAAGCATACGAATTTGAAGTTGACCCTTCCCGGCGCACCTTGCGCAACAGGTCGTACCATCTCTTACCCTCGAAGCAAAGCTCGCGACGACGTTCTTGCAGAACCATCGCACGCACGTCATCCATCGTAGGATAATCTGCATACTCCAATGAATCCATTTCCATCGTGGCACGCTTGTAAGTGACGTTACACAACGAGATAACCGTCTTCCGTTCATCATCCGTCACAGCCATTTCGGCCAAAGCTTCCGCTTTCATCAAATAAATGTCGGAAAGACGGTAGAATATCCAATTAGCCGTACTGGTAGAACTTCGGTAAACATATTCTCCCGAAGAATGGGGCACCAAAGCCGATGCCGGAGACTGCCCTTCATACTTGAACACTTTGAAACTCGTAGGAGGAACAACAGCACCGTCCGACCCGACATCCACAGTAGCTGCCACAAAGTCACGGGCACGGTAATCATATTGCACGTCCTGATAAGCATTGAACATTTGCGCTGTCGGTTCGAAATGCGCACTCTTACCCTTGCTGCTATTACCATACAGATTGGCCGTAGCACCATTCATCTTCCCTTCGCTGTCGAAATTCAATTCGAAAATGCTCTCGGTGGAATTTCCTGTATAAAAGACCGAATTATATATACGGTTTCCCTCCACCATCATCATCTCCGTCTCATATAAAGCTTCGTTGCGCAACACGCGGTCACAAGCATCCACACAAGCTTGATAGTCGGCACGTGCATCGGCATTGCCTACATCGGAAGCTTTCCACAAATATACATCGGCCAGAAGCGCACGCACACCATTTTTTGTAATACGTCCACGAGTGTACTGCTCCGTGGGCCACTCCTCTGGAGCATAACTTTCCGCCAGTTTCAAATCCTCTATCATGGCCGGTACGATAACACCGTCAGCCGAACTCTGTGCCACTTGGTAATCCTGCTGTTCACTTTCACTGGGTTCCGTCACGTAAGGCACATCACCGAAACTACGTATCAAATAGAAATAACAGAGCGCACGCAAGGTATATGCTTCTGCCAGATAATTGTGCAAACGTTCTTCGGTAAAGTTGGCATCATGATCACGTACGGCAGGAGCCGACTTAATAACCTTGTTACAGATATTGATGACTTTATAAAAATCGCCCCAAGTCACCAATGCGTTAGAGGACAGCAGATTGGCATCTTTCAGATACTGTTCGTCCGTAGAAGCCGATGTCGAATAATCCATATTGTCCGAACGCGCCTCCCCCCAATAGATTATCCGGCTAATCACATTGTCTTCCAACATAAAACGGTAGCAAGAGGCCACTACGCTCTGCACGTCCTCGCCAGTCTCCCAATATTCATCGTCCACGATGTCATCTTCCGGATAAAGTGTCAGGAAATCGTTGCATGCAGTAAAAGCCCACAGGCATGAGGCTGCCAACAAGATATTTTTCAGATAGTATTTCATTGTTTTCATCATTTCCGTTTTTTAATTAAAATGTGGCTGAAAGTCCGAAAGTCCATTCCTTGGCACGTGGAGTCATGGAGTTGTCCACAGCAATGCCATAATAGTCTTTGGCAGTATCCGTACAAATAGAAATCTCTGGATCTACACCGGAATATTTGGTAAAACACCAAAGGTTGTTCACTGTGAGATAAGCACTCAGGTTCGTCATTCCGATACGCTTTACCCAATTAGAGGGAAAACGGTAACGGAAAGTGATATATTTCACACGAAGAAACGATCCGTCTTCCACATAACGGTCGGAAGCCAACCAATTGTACCCTTGGTTATATACGGCACGAGGCATGTCGGTCACATCACCTTCCTTACGCCAACGCCAATTCACCGTCGTACACTGATTGTAGGCATTATACATGTTCTCGGCGTTCATACGGGCCATATTCACAATTTTGTTGCCCCAACGGTAATTGCAGAACAGATTCACGGAGAAACGGTCATAACGCAAAGTGAACCCGAAACCACCCTGCATTTTGGGGTTACAGTTTCCTAAATAAACCACATCATACTGGTCGATACTACCGTCGTGGTTAATGTCCTCATAAATGGCATCCCCACCTTGGAACTGGTACTTGGTCGTGCTGTGGTAATAGTACATCGGTTTCACCGTTCCGTCGAAGTTCGTCATCGGCACACCGTTCTCATCCCGGGCCACCGGACAGGTCTTTCCCTCGGCAACAGCCTGGTCATAACGATCATAACTGTAAGAATACACACCTTTGTAGCGGAAGCCGTAGATAGAACCGAAAGAATTTCCCTCCTGCAAACGGGTATAATAAGCACCGTTCCCAAAGGCCGAATGATTGTTGAAGTTGTTCAATACACTCGGATCAAGGCTGCGGATCATGTTCTTGTTAGAAGCAAAGTTCGTATTGATATCCAACGAGAACTTGCCTTTTTCCACCACCTTGTTGAAATTGACTGTAAGTTCCCAACCGTCATTGTCCATCCGGCCTACGTTCTTGTAGGTCAAAGTAGCAAAACCGGAAGAAGACGGTATATCGATATCCTTAAACAACAAGTCGTCCGTACGCTTCTTGTACCAATCATACACGACAGATACCTTCCCGTTCCAAAGTTCCATATCGAATCCCAAGTTCAACGAGGTCACCTTTTCCCATTTCAAGCCGTCGAGCCGGATACGGGTAGGATACACCGCGCTCAAATCCATATATCCCGTGGAATTCGTTGTCAACAAGCTGTATTGCAGGTAGTTTTTCCCGGGTTGTCGTCCGGCAATACCCCAACTCGGACGGAAAGCAAACAACGTCAGAACCTTTCCAGTGTACTTGTTCAACCAGGGTTCATCCGAAATAATCCATTTTCCACCCACGCCGGGGAAGAAGCCGTAACGGTTGGAGGGGCCGAATTGCGTGGATCCGTCCACACGTAAATTGGCATCAAAGATGTAACGTCCCTTGAAGCTGTAGTGCACGCGTCCCATCCACCCCAAGGTCTTATCATTACTGTTACCGTTCTCCGTTCCTGAAATATAACCTGTAGCCGTAGCATCCGTAATATCCGAACTCGGCAATCCTTGCTTTTTCACATATTGGGAATGGCTGGTCGTAGTAGTCAATTGCATCAGAGCCTGTGCCTGCAAGTTATGGTCGTCATTCAGGAAATGGCTCTGATAAGTAATACCATGCTCCGTTGCCACGGTTAGCTTACCGGAAGTCTTGGTTTCCGCCACGTTGGCCGAACCGTAATTGTCCGCAGCGTTGTACACGCATTCGGCCGGCAAGAACTTTTCCTCCCTTTCGTTGTTCAAATCGATGGCCACCCATCCCAAATAACGCAGATAATGCTTTGCCGGATCGAAAAAGTCGTACTGCAAGGACATCTTCGGCATCAGACGATAACCCTTCAGGTCATTTTTGGCCAACTTGCCCAAAGCCACAGGATTCTTCAAGTCACGCTGTTCCTTGTTGAAGTCCGTATTGATGTCCATGTTAAGGTAACGCCCGGTACTGTTTCCATCAGCATCTTCCTCGTAAACGGACATGTTCGGCATCTTCTTGTAAGCTATATCTAACAATTTATCATAATTACGGTCGTTATCCGAATAGGTAAACTGGAACTCTGAGGTAAACAACATACGGTCGGACACATAATAATCCAACTGCGAACGGGTAGAGAAACGTTTGTAACGTTCACCCATGACCGTACCTTTCTCGTCATAATATCCTCCCGAAATACGGAAAGCAGCCCTTTCGCCTCCTCCCGATACGGTCAGGTAGTGGTCATTCGTCCAACCGTGACGCGTCACCTCGTCCACCCAGTCTGTATTGTTATTGTAATTCTGGTTATCGGGTTCATAACGCAACTCGTCATAGTCATACTGTTCATAAGTCTCGTCGCGCCCACTCAGCGTACGGTTGAAATATGCCTGCTTCATCATCATGGTATAGTCACCGCCCGCCAGGAGCTTCATTCCCTTGGGCTGTGTGGCACCGGATAATTTATAGGTATAAGAAACCCGTGTCTTGCCGCGTGTACCCCGCTTGGTCTTGATAAGCAGCACACCGTTGGCTCCCTTGGAACCCCACATGGCCGTAGAAGCCGCATCCTTAAGTACCGTGATTTCCTCGATATCCTCCGTGTTCACGCTCAACAAGTCCGCATACTCTTCTTCATTGGCCGTGCCGAAGTCGAAGCTCTCATCTATTTCACCACTGTAAGGAACACCATTGACTACCACCAAAGGCTGCGAATTACCGGTTATGGAAGTTGTTCCACGGATACGCATTTGGCTGCCCGAACCGGGACTTCCTCCCATGACAATGTCCAGACCGGCCACACGTCCCTGCAAGGCATCATCCGCCGAAGCCACCGATACGCCTTCCATGGCATCCATCTTGAACGTCGTCATGGCCATGCTCACCTCCCGTTGGGGTATATTGAACGCCCCGTCCGGACCTTTTTTATGAGCCTTGACCACCACTTCGCTCACTTTCATCGTATTGTCTACCATCTTGACGTTGAACTTGCGCTGAGAGCCGATGGAAAACTCCTGCGTCTTATACCCCATATAGGTGAACACCAACTTATTGTTCACATTCTTCACCTTGAATGCGAAGTTACCGTTCATATCCGTAGTCATTCCCCCGACCACACGGTTCGTGGCATCCTTTTCCGCCACAGTACAGCCCATCAGTTCAAGGCCGTCATTCGCATCCACCACACGCCCGCTCACCATCACCTGCGCCCCGGCATGCAGCATTGTGCCTAAAAAAGCCAATAATATCAATACTCTCTTCATTGCATTGCTGTTTAAGGTCATTTTAATTCTGTTTTGAATCGCCGGATGGACGGTCGAACATCAGCACCTGGTCTATTTGCTGAATTACGGCATACGTATAAGCCTCAATCGTCGTGGCTTTCTCCTTGTCGCTATTGTTCAAAGTAAGGTCACGCGTCATCAAGTTATAGAAGTTTCCATTCGTCAGCACATGGGCCGTCACCTTCCCGAGCGCATGGTCCGCTTCCGAAGAGAGGGTCACGCTTCCGCCCCGGTTCGTCACATAAATCGGATAAAACTTGTTCGTATTCTCGTTGATCGTAGAAGTCAGATAAGCCTCGTCCTCCACTTGTTCTCCTTTGACGAACACGGAATTATCTTGAAAATGATAACGCACGAAACGCTCCATCACGTTCTCCAACGAATCACGTACCGCCAGGTCCCCCTCGTTCTCAATCTGCGCCACTGTGGGAATCCAACCCTTTTCCTGTGCCCCACGTATCGCCTCGTTCGTCGGCACATACACGGTATAATGATATTGGTTCAGGAACTTCACCTTGCGTCCGGGAGCCACGGTAGAAGTAGTCGGGTTGTTGACAAAGATGCCCAACAAGGCACACATGTCATAAAACTCCTTGAATTCATCCCGTGTGGAAAGCACGTCATAGATAGAAGTGGTGGTATTCTGTAGAATGCCATCAATCAAATAAGCATTGCCGTTCTCCTTATTATATACTTTCGTAATGGACAAAGGAGTTTCATTACCAGCCCCGCTGATTTTATTATCTGCCGTGATACGAATCGGGGCATAGCCCTTGGTAATGAAGTATTCCTGCCCGGCAGCACGTGCCGCAGCAAAATCCTCATTGCTAGCCGTCACCAAGGTTTGGCAGTTCAGGATGTCCTCCAAACGGTTTTTCAGGATGCCGCTATTGCTGACCACTCCATTCGTGCCCAAAGGAAAACCATTGTCCATAATCACTTCCCCGTCCGAAGTCCGGGTGGCCGTGGCAGCCACTGTATTCTGCGCTGTCAAGTTAAAATCCAACTTACACTGGTAATTGGTCGAAGCATATGATTTGGCCACCGGATCCACGTAATCCGTCATGTATTCATTCGGCGTGATAAAAAACTGGTACGTACTTTTCAAAGAACGCAAATAGTAAACGAATTGTGCATCCACCATGGCTTGGTTGAATATGGAATTCAATGAATCGATTTTAGCCGGCCCCATCACCGTCCGGTAGTCTAACGGCGTAAAAACTTTGTCCGTCACATATACCACTCCGTTGCGCCCTACGAATTTATCCACGATATTCTCCTTGCTTACTTCCATCTCATAACCGGCCTCATCCTTGATGTCGTTAAAACGACTGGGCAACGAAGAAAGGAAAGAATATTTCTGATGATTGGCCACGATGTCAGCGGCAATGTTATCCGGCACGTTGTCCCACGAACCGAAAGCCTCGAAGAAATCGCCGCCCTCTCCGTCGGCCGACAAAAAGCGGTCCATGGCCTCGTTCGTTGGCACGAACATGCAACCCATATCCGTTTCATAACCGGGTTGGTTGGAGTTTCCACCCTTGGGTTGGTACAAATTCCATCCGGGATCGAAATAAAGCAAACCCGGTGCATTCGTACCGTTGAACTCCGTAAAAGCATACGCCGGACTTTGATTGAAATAACGGGTTTGAAAAATAGAATCACCATTCTCGTCACGTTTATAGAACACAGGACAAGCGAAGCGGTCCATCAAACTGTTGAAACGACTCACATTGCCGTTGGAACGGATATAGGCTGCCATGTTCTCGGGCGGGACCAATACATCCTTCAACTCATGCAGGTAGCCGTTCTGGCATACGATGTCCTTCTGGATAATCTTGTTGGCAAACAATGACGCATCCTCCGCCTCACGGGGAATGCCGGTCACAAAACTGAAATCATCGTCCGTAATGCGCTTACCTTCCATCACATCGGGGAAGAACTGCACCAATGTCCATTTCGTCGCATCGGACAACAATTTGATGGGTTTCCCTGCCCGGCGATAGGGAGCAAAGAATTTACTGTCCGGCAACTTGTCGGCGGCCACCACCGGAATGGTATCTTCCACCTCGAAATCCGTCGTACGGCGGAACGTGATTTGCCTGCGGTCGCTCAACGACAAACGCTCCAACAGTTGTGAATAAGGGATAGTCCCGATTTTCAGCAACATCATTTTGAAAGAATAAGGCAAGTCCTCGTAACGGCGGTACCCCATTTCGTTTTCCTGGAAAAAACGCTCGAAAGAGGCATCATTGGAGAAAAACAGCGTATTGCTTCCCGATACCTTCATGGCATCCGTATACCCGCAATCATCTATCAGACGGATATAATAATTACAGTCCCCACGCCCTTGCAGATAATCGTAGATGTTGCTGTTCAGCCACGACGGGATATGGTCTTCCATCTCCTCGAACTTGTCCGTACAGGCGACCGGGAATGCCCACGTAGCCCCCAATGCCAACATTGTCAGTAATTTATAGCATTTCATGATACGATAATATTTATTTCCTTTTTAATGTGTGTCTTCGCTTTCTATCAGATTCGTCGGCATGAACTCGATGTAATCCAGATGGCAGTTGCCATTGAGCATCTGCACGAAACGGAATTCATGCGTGGAAGTCTCCGGCCAACTGAAAATCCCCAATACCTTGCGCAGTTCATACGGATCGTTACGGGTAGACCCTTTCACGCCTCCACTCGAACCGGACGGCAAAAGTTCTCGCGAAGCAAAACTGTCCGGCCCTTTCATAAAACCACGGTTGTGCATGCTTTTATCGTTCTCATAACCATAGTAATCGTCTTCACGTTCCCCACCCGACCATATATAAGGGTTATTAATGGATATGTATTCATAGGTTTGTTCCCAACCGATGGAAGCGTCCGTTCCCTTCAGCCGCATGTCGATAGGGATGCCGCAAGGCTCGTCGTCCAGGTAGAATTGCGTGATGCCACGCGTGGCCGCATCCACACGATAACCGATACGCACTTCATAACTTCCTGCCGGCACCGGCCCCACGGTAATGGACGCATCGAACATGCCCCAGATTTCGAGATAATCCCCAAGGAAGAAACTGTGCATGTTGGAACCTATATACTTGGCAAATATCGTACTGCTTTCCTCGAACTTGAAATTCTTACAGTACCCTTGCGGCACATAATAATCCTTGTTGGAGATGACATCGTTGTTACGGAGTTCCGGCGTAAAGATGGTGAAGTCCATGCGGATACGCTTGCCACGCATGATACGCCCTATCTTATCCTCATCATACACTAACATGCCGGTAAGCGCATGGATGACCCCGTTTTGGCAATCCAGATTGCTGTGTGCCAAATCCAATGTCACCACATCATCTTCTTCCTCTGCCATATTCGTATATTTCGCATCATAACAGTTGCGTTCATCATTGAATACGGGCTTCTGCGCATCTTGGTCTCCCCATTTGAACGCCTGTACCGTGATAATAGTCTGGTCAGCCATAGGCACCAGATATTGTTCCAACCAAAACGAACCGTCACGATAGTTCTCGCGCAACCAGTCCGCATCAATCCAGGTGTGGGTCATCACATAATCCCGCGTGTTTACGATTTGGTTGGAAGTCAGCATCACCGGCAACAGGTGGTAGGCCACAAAACGGTAAAGGCTGCTGCGCTCATCCGTGTCCGGCAAATCCTTCCCTTCGGGGAAGTACGTCCGGGCATAAGCCCGCATGTCTTCCAAAGACCGGATACCGTTCAAGGCCAACACGGAATCCGTTTCCAATAAAGCCGTATAACGGTAATTCTTAGTCTTGGGGAAATTCGCGCTACCCGAATAAGGGTCGTCTGCCGGTTTGGATGTAGCGGGAACATAAGTCTCATCGTCCAAAAGCGTCAGGGCATCCCGTAACCCGGTGGCATGCAGGGCCTCACCATACAGTTTGAAATGCCCCTCAGACTCGATGTAATCGGCCACCAAGTCCGTATTGCCGGCCAACGCCTTGTCCACCACATGCACCACGCCATTCACTTTAATATGGTCGCCCGACACGATACGCGCCGTATTGTTGACCATCCAAGAGGCACCGTCAGACGCAATGGAAGTGTACAAATAACGCCCCAACATGTTTTTCGTTTCAATGGCACCAGACTCGAACCCCGCCGTCTCATAATAAGGTACACCATTGGTCTCACCGTCTATCAAATGGTAAAACACCATCTCTTTGACCGCCTCTACGGAGTCCAAGAAATGTTCGAACGTCCCATAACCTTGTTCTCTCACGTAAGTTTCCATCGCCTCATTGTCCGGCACGAAACAAGTGTATGCTCCGTACGACTCCAACAAAGAGAAAGCATTGGCCGTTTTCAAGGCTTCCGTAAAATCGGAATACTCCGCATTATTCTCCAGAAAATCACTGATAGTCTCTCCGGTGAACGTCGTGTAATTCTCTCCCACGTCATCCGAATCCTGACAGGCGGTAAAACCAGTCAGCACCATAACCGCGATACATGACAAATACTTAAACCTCATAACTTTATTTTTTATTTTCTTCATTTATTCATTCCCTACGGAAAGGGCTGTTCTATCCCCTTCTATCCCCTACTACGATTGGGAATAAGAAAATACCTACGCCAAACAAAAAAATCATATTACCAAACCACAAGACACTTGCCATTCAAAAAATGTTTTGCTACCTTTGCTTTCTAGCACTTAGGAAGAAAACGAATACTATTATGGAAAAGAAAAACAGGAAACCATCCATGCGGACAAACAGCCAAGAGGCCATCGAACTGCTTACAAAAATAAAAAACAGCGGAGGTAAAAGGAAGTTCAACAAGTTGGGCGAATGGCTCTCACAAAACCCCGAACCTCTATTTACATGGGATGAGAAAGATTTGAAATACATATTGAAATGAGAGCATACCTCGATACAAATATCCTTGCCTTTATGGTCGGACAAGATAACGGGGCTTCTATAAGCGATGATGTCAAGGCTATCATCAAAGATTATGAAACATTGCTCTTCTCAAGTTCCGTATGCTTTGCTGAACTCGTGCATCTTATACAAATAGGAAAGGTGCGCATTCCTGAATGCAAAGACATACGCCGTGCAGCAAATGTAGCACTGCAAAGGTTAAGCGAATTAGGTATTAACATGGTCGCAACTTCAGGCACACACATAGACACATTGGTTGATTTGCCTTTATATGATGACCACCGAGACCCAAACGACCGGATGATAATTGCGCAAGCGATTTCTGACCGTATACCTCTTGTCAGCTCCGACAGGAAGTTCTCACGCTATGAACGTTACGGGCTTGATTTCATATACAACGAAAGATAACGATAACACTACCGGCATGACATGCGGATAAAAAATCATTTTGTCCGTTTTATCCAATAAATCCGCGCCTCTTGTCAAAAAGGCGCGGATTTATCTGTTTCCCGGCTCCGCCTCTTACCGGACAAGGACTAACCTAACCGGACTTGCATATCAACGTACGATGACTTTCTTCACTGCCGCTCCGGCACGTACGATATAGATACCCGGACGGACGGTTTCATGCACCGTGCCCTCGAACTCGGACACGCAAGTGCCGTCAACCGTATAAATTGCACCAGATTCCGAAGTGAAGACGTTGATGGTGCGCCCCGTCACGAAGACCTTCAAGTCACCGCCATCGGCCTGCATGTCGCGCACGCCTGTGGCAAAGCTCTCGGATGGAATATCGTCCACAGTCTCGTAGGTACGGATCCAGTCGATGTAAAGCGCATCGCCTTGTTGGAAGCCCTGTGTGCTCATATATTGGCTTACATAATTGGTCTTTCCCACGCTGACATAACGCAACAAGTCCCAATAATACACATCACCCTTCATTTCCGCATCTGACAAATTTAAAGCAAATTCCGAATTCAAACCGTTCACTTGCTGAAGGAAATTAAACTTATCCACCGTAATCTCCGGGTTCGTACCCTTGCACTTCATGGCAATATAACGGCGTACGCCCGGGTTGAGGCTAATCATACAGGACTCGTCACGCACTCCGCCTTCAGGGTCACGGTCATAGAAGTTCGTGAACACGCCACCTTCACGGCGCATGGACGGACTGGTCGGATAAGTAGTCACATTGCCCAAAGACGTTCCGTCGAACGAATCGTATGTATCAGCCGCCGTCAGTTTCAGACACTGCAAATCTTCACCCTCTGCATCCTTATAAGTATCCTTGTTCACACGCGACCACATGCGCCAACGTTGCATACGCCAACCGTCCAACATGAAGGTCTGGCCGTGTTCGCCCATCACAAGTTCCGCACCGTTGATAGTCCCCTTGGTGCCCGGGTCATCTTCTGCCTCTCCATTGAACTCCCAAGCCTCGAACAGCCCGGTCTTCTCGTCGTCCGAAGGAACATAGCTCGACAAGGCATCCTCTATCTGGAACAAATAAGGCTGCATACCTTCGTAATCCGTATCCGGGAATTCATCTACCGTCTTCAACTCATAACCGGACTTATAATAATAGTATGAACCACATTTCATATCGAACAGTCCGAAACCGTCACGGTCGGCAAAGGTAAAGGAGGCCGCATCGCTTGCACCGTTCACCAAAAGCAAAGTCCCGTCAGTGCATTGCACCACCACGCCATCCTTGCCTTTCAGGTTATATGTGACCAAACCGTTGTTTTCGCCAACGGGCACAAAAGTTAAAGGCATGGCACTCTCGTTAGCACCCAAAGCCAAAGGACGTCCGGTATAACTGTCTTTCGTCACTTCATCAGACAAGGCATACAAAGAAACGGAACCGTCAGAAGTACGGATATAATTATATACCAAATCCTCAGTCGGGTTTACGAATGAATAGAACTCGGCTACGGCGGCATTCACCTCTTCAATAGCGGCCAAATACTCTTCTGTCGTGGCATCCACCTTGTTGTACACCCCATCTGCCTTCGCATGTATTTCCTTCAAAGACGCATAGGCATTGTCAGCATCCCCCATGTAGTTCTGGAAACCTTTAATAACCTTTTCCGCTTCCCACAGCACAGTGTTCAGCACGTCCTTTTGAGGGTTTACCTTCTCACCATCGCCCCAATTATTTTCAGCCGTCAGGCTTTCTTTGAATTCGGCCATGGAACGGAACGTCTTGAGCCACTTGATGTCTACATACGGCATGTCCTCCTTGTTCTTCGGGTCTGCCGAAACGATGGAACTGGGATTTTCCGCATCATAAATGATATTCTTCAATGTATCTGCCCGACAGATATAGCACAAATAAATGCTTTGGAGCTTAAAGCTGCCCAAACGCTCCAACAAACGCATGCTTTCCAAGCGTTCTGCGGTGGCAGTGTCCTTGATGGCCGCAAAGTTCCATGCCATAACGACATCCGACTTGTCTTCATCGAACGACACGGGAATACGATGCGCCAAATATGTCGTGTCTTCCTTTTTGGCTTGTTTGTCGCCATTCGCCAATATAGCCCAAGTGGAATCGGGCGTTCCCGTGAGCCTGTTCCAGTCTCCATTATATTTGAGTTCCAAAGAATCGCGGCCAAGCGCGTCTTTTTCTCCCCAAGCAAACTGGCAAGCAAAGATGTCCATGGATTTCTGATTGAATCCCCACATTCCGCCATACGCGTCCCCGAAGTTCTCCTTGACGCTTGTACCTCCCTCATAAGGGCTGTACCATCTCATTTCAACCCAAAAAGAACCTTTGTCTTTTGTACCGCCTTCGGCCTTGCTTTCCGAGTTCTTGATGGTGGAAGCTTTTAAGGCAAGGACAGGGAAGGCCGGGGTTATCGTCATAAGTCCCTCACCGGCAATCTTTTCCTTGATATCGAAACGATTACGCATCAAGAACCCACCTTTTTCGGGTTCATAATTCGTATTATGCACTCCCAAATAAGACCTGATGTAATCACCGTCTACCACATAACTCCTCCGGTAATCTTCATTCTTCACCGCTGTACCTTCGTTACCGAACTCCATTTTCGCGCCAATTTCCAACTGGGCAGGTGTCCAATTGTAATAACCATTCACGCCATGGATTTGTCGTTGAGCCACTGCCGTTCCAACATAGCATAACAACGAGAACCCTAGTAAATGTCCTAAATTCATAAAAACAAAAATTTAAAGTTAAACCATAATTTTATAACCTCTCCTATTTCCTACTACGTTTGGGAACAAGAAAATACCTACGGCCTCATCACATTTACCCACAAACCAATGTGGAAAGGGAGAGGGGCGGCAGCTCGAATTCCAACCGTTGGCCGCCTATTTGCAGGTTACGCTTTTCTGGTTGCGGTCCGGAATTGTATGTCACAACCACCGTCTTGCCCTCATGGTTACGGAAAGCTAACATGTTCCCAGGGGCAGACACTTTCAACCGCCGACTCCCGGGCTGCACAAAATGCGATAGGTGTTTCATCAAATAAAACTCATCGGTATAGACCACCTCACGTGTCTGGCGGTTCACCCTCACCAAGGAGTTTTGAGCCCAATCCCAACCGCTTTTGCCCGTCTCATCCAACACCATGTTCCAATACATATAGGAACTCACGCCATGGTTGAAACAATGCACCACGGCTTTCCAACTTTGTTCAAGCGAAGTCCAGTCGTTTTCCCCGTCACCGCATTCGTTTTCCGTCTGCATGTAACGGTAACGGGGGTATTCGCGCTGAATAACCGGTAGCGCTTGCTTTCCCGTCCATTGTACTCCGATACCATCGATGGCCGCAGCTGCATCCTTATCTTTCAAGAACGCACGCACATAATCGGGATTCGGATAGTTCACCGTACCTAGCCAAATCTCAGTATCGATACTGTCTTTCTTAAATTGCGGGGCCAGGAACTTACCGACGAAAATGGCCAGATCCTCGGGACGCCATGTACAAGACGGCCAAGCCGGTTGCCAAGCGATTTCGTTCTGCGGCATCACCATGCTGATGTTCACCCCATTTTTCCGGTATTCCTGAATGTATTTGGAAAAATAAAGTGCGTATGCCTCCAAATAGCCGACCTGCATGTTGAAGCCGGTCGTATGGATGAATGTAGCCCGACGGGGATCAAGACGGTTATGTCCCGTCCCTAATTTATCTACTCCATGGCTTTTCAGAGAATAATGCTCATTGATTTTCATCCAGATGGGGGGAGTCCACGGACTGGCCCACAATTTCAAATCTGGCCTCAACTTCAAGGCTTCCTTAATATAGGGTATCAAAGTATAACGGTCACGCCCGACATTGAAATTACGCATCTCATAATCGTCTTTCACGTCGTCATAAGAGTAATAGGCAAAAGCATAATCGCTACAAGCTATCGGTGTACGCCCGTAAGCGAAGTTTATGCCTTCTTTAGCAAACAAGGCTTCCATGACTTTTCCACGTTCTTCTGCATCCAAACACTGCAAAGCATCCCAACCCAGTTCGTTGAAAGTCCCGCCAAACCCGTCTACCTCTTGCATCAGGCTGTCCGTATAGACATACACATCAGCCTTTCGCCCGTCATTTTTCAACACTTTGACCTTCTGCCCTTTCCAACGTTCCGTAGCTGTAGTCGTAACCATCTCAATCTGTTGAGCTGCCACCGAAAGATATGTGCATCCCAACCCAATCCATAATAATACGTTTCTTTTCATATTTGTTGGTTTACAAATAATTTAAAAAATCAACATTTCATTTCACCGTCATCGTGCGTACCACATCTGTTTCCGGACGGAACGGACGGCCGTTCACCGTCACATTCTCCAACGTGTACCCTCCTACGCCCCTCTGTTTGTCGTAGTCTATGATCAGGCAGGGATTGATATTCCCCTCCGGGGCCGTCACCGAAATATTGCGGAAACGGACATTTTCGACACGGTTGCCCGGCGCACGGTTATACTTTTCACTGTAATCCACGCGCATCTCGAACAAGCGGGCTTTCGGCACGTCTTCTATGCGGATGGAATCATACGTCACATCGCGTATGGTATTCTTGTCTCCGCAACCGATGGTAAGCATACCGTCGCCTGCATGGAAAAGGATGTCGCAATCGTGTATGCGCACGTTTTCCAATGTCTCGCCGGTCTCGCTACGGTCATCGCCATGCGTCCCGATATTGACCGGATGCGCCCAGTCGCACCACAAAGTGGCTCTCGAAATATCAAAGTCACTACTTCCTCCCCAATACCACCAACGGTGGTTGTAAAGGGCAATGCAGTCGTCCGAATTACGCAGGAACACGTTGTGGATTTTCACATGTCGGCAACACATCAGGTCTATGCCGTCGCTCCAAGGACGGGCAGAAAAAGACTTGAGGTTACGGATGGTGATGTTTTCCGACTGTCCGCCATATACCGTATAATGCTGTGGGTTCAATACGGTCACACCGTCCACCAATACGTCCTTGGAATAGGTGATTTCGATGCCGCGCAACGGATGGGCGATGATGCCCCGCCCGATGATGCGCACATCCTCGGCACGGTCTACAATAAGCCGTGCGCGGACCACCGCGCCCGGTGCCAGATAAACGGTCGTATGGCTTGGAATCTTGATTTCCCCGTTGGGCAAATCCTTGGGCTTATGCACGCCCGGTCCGAAATAAATCAGCCGTGCGTCCTGCATGAATATGTCCTGCGCGTTTGGAGCCGTCCAGTTGATAGTGCCCGGTTCATCGCCCGTATAGGTTTCCGTAAGCATGGCATTGGCAAAGACATGCAGGTTCTGTTTCCGCTCGCCGTTGAATTCCACACTCAGGAATTCCGGACGCTGCAAGGCGAACTCCACCGTACGTTCGTCCACCTGACGGGCCACAATGCCCCGTGAAGCCGGTTTCACCTTCACTGCCATCCGGCCGTTTGCGCCCAAGGCATCGGCACGGCAGTTCCTGACCTTCACCATCACCGGCCCGCCCATCTCGAATTCGGCAAAAGAAGCGTGGCGGACCTTCCGCACATCCACTTCGCAATCCAGATTCGGAACTTGCCTCCACTCACTGTCACTGCCTGCAAGAGGCTTTACGTACACCTCGTAATCCGGATTCCGTTTCAGCCCTTCTTTTCCTTCGGGCCATTCACTCACCCGTATTTGTGCCTGCACCGTCCAAGCCATCAGGCACAACAAGACGGCCATTTTACATTTTCCCATTTGTCTCTTTGTTTAATATGATTTTACGCACACCCGTATGTTCTCCGTCGGATACCTTCAACAGATATACACCGGAAGACATTTGACCGACCGGCATACCGCATTCCAAACCTCCGGAAACCCCGACCGTACCGACCAATGTACCGGACAGCGAATACAGGCCGACAACCGTATTACGGGCAGGAACTGACGAGAAGCGGACCGTAAGCCTGCCACCGGAAACTTCCGCACACCATTCCGCTCCGGCTTGTGCCATACTTTCCACACCGCTTCCCTCAATCACGACCTGCGTACGGACTACGGGAAGCGCGGAGGCATAAAGCAGATTGCCCGTTTGCAACGCCGTGATTTCGGAACGGCCCACCGACAAAGGTAAAAGACCGTGACCGTCCACCACTTCAACCACGGAAGGAGCTGAACTCTTTAAAGCCACGGAAAGACCGGAAGTGGAGGATACCGGAGGCGTGAAAGCCTCATCGCCCACCTTGCATTCTGCCAACTCCCCAAAAATGATGGCCTGCGTGGCGGTTCCATATAAAGCCGAAACCTGACCGGCATCTAAGGCACAATCGTACACGCGAACGTCGTCCACCCAACCGAAAAGAGAAGGGTCGGCAGCATAAGCCGAACGGCCGATGAAATTTTGCGCGGTCGCTCCCAAGGAAGACGGCGACAAGGTCAGGTTCTCATTCCGGCCCACCTCCACCCCATTGGCGTAGAGGATTCCCGTGCTCCCCTTTTGCGTCAGCACGATGTGCGTCCACGCTCCGGCTTTCATTTTAAAATTCGTGTTGATTTGCTGCTCATCCGAATTACCGCCCTGGGTGATGGCATAACGCAAGAAACCGGTCTGCGCGGCTTGGACCGTCAAAAAGAAATTATTGTCTGTGCCCCGGTTGCAGTCCACAATACGTGCCCAATTATCCACACGCTCGGGTCTCACCCAAAGCGACAGACTGAAGTCCTTCCAACCCGATGCCCAACCGGAAGGAAAGGACAGGTGGCCGCCATTCAGGCGCACACCGGAATAGAACTTGCCGCCTTCGTACCCAACATTACCCACCAACTGTGCTACACCACCGTTCCACACGTCCGTGGCCTCCGTTCCGGAACCTTCGTCCAACGGCCAATACTGGCAACGGCCCACCTGGGGATAGGCTTTTACCTCGTCGGAAGCTTTGCCCTCGCCTACGGCATTCACGGCCGACACCACATAATAATACATCTGGCCGTTGTCCACTTTGTGGTCCGTAAAACGGCAGTCCATCGCACGCCCCATCAAAGTATAGGGTCCTCCAAAGGAAGTACCGCGCCGCACTTGGTAATAGGCCGTACGCTCGCCAGTAGCCTCCCACGACAGTCCCACGAAACCGTTACCCGCAAAAGCCTCTACTCCTGAAGGAGCGGAAGGCAAAGACAAGGCGGATGTGGAAGCGGAACCTTCTGCACACCCATTACTCTCACCGGCAGCATTGGAAGACCATACCTTATAATAATAGGTGGTGGCAGGCTCCAGACTGTCGTCCACATACGAAGGTTCGGACAAATTGGTGGCCAACGTGACAAACGGCCCGTCAGGCGATGTGGCGCGGCACAGTTTATAAGCCGACACATGGCCTTGGGTGCTCCAAGACAGTTTCAAGGCCGTGCTGCCCGATGTTTCCACTTTCAAATTCTCCGGCATGGGCGGCAAGGCCGTACCGGCAGCCGTCAAGGACACATGGTCGAAACTTACGGTATAGCCCTCCGGGCGGCCGCCACCGCCGCAGACCCATATTCCGGCCAAACAATCCGTCGGGAACGGGATGTCCGCCGCCCCAATCTGGTGCCAGACCGTTCCGTAATCGGAAACGTATGCTTCAAACTTATCGCCCTTGCGCACCAGTTTGAACCAAAACGGCATCCATGTGTGGTCGCTTCCGTCTATCCATCCGCCACCGTCGGACGTACCTCGCCAAATGAAATGGGTTTGCCGCGTTCCGGCATCGCCTACCCACAACATGACTTTTTGGGAAGATGTCGTAGTGTTCTCCCGTACCACAAGCCCGAATTTCTCTTTATTTCCGAACTGTTCGCCCGAAAACATCCTGGCCACTAATTCAAAATCACCGCTAACCGCCGAGTATGTAAAATTGCCTTCCGGATGGTCCGGCCTGTATATATCCCGTCCGGAACCCGTTACCACGAAAGTGTTACCGTTTACCGGAGCATACTTTGTCACCCCGTCTATCATCCAGTCTTCCTTGTCAATATCCCTCTGCGTCCATCCGGTCGGAAATAATGTGGTAGATCCTTGTTCCGCCGTAGCACTCACGGGAGCCGTCCAACCGCTCTCACCAGACTGGTTCTTGGCCCGCACCCGGTAATAATAAGTCTTTCCCGGAACGATGGCTGTATCGGCATACTCCGAAGTGGCATTGCCCGACCAACTTCCTATGGTTTCAAAACCACCGTCCGGCGACATGGAACGTTGTATGTCGTAACCATTTGCCACATCTCCACCTGCCGGCTTCCAATCCAAAGCAATCCGGTGCAACCCTCCCTGCGCTTCCAGCCCTTCCGGCACGGGAGGTACGGGACAAGGCACATACGCCGTGGTCGTATCGGAACAAGTGTACATCAAACCGTACAGCACGTCCACGTTTTTCAGTTTCATCATCGTGCGCAACCAAGGGGCATCAAGCCCTTTCCGGTCTACATAATGGTGATATACCAGTTCATTTGCCAATATGCGGTTGTTCGGCATGGAACCGGGATTCCCGCTGGACGGCGCAGGATAGTAAAATTTATGCCCTTGGTATACGATAGGTTTCCAATCTACGGGATGTTCGAGATTGAACTTGGCATAATATTCAAAACCTTTCAGCAACAGGTTGTCCTGATAGGAAAACATATCCACTCCCTGATTCCACAATGTCTGGCAGAAGTCTGCATAAAAATCAAGTCCAATCACTGCATGGGGTTGGTCACGTCCCATTTCCGTAGGTTGGCCGTCAAAGACAATTCCTTGGTTGATACTGCCTCCGCTTGCCCCGTTTTTATAATAGTCGATGGCACTGTTCACCATTTCGGCATCATCAAGATACACTCCGATGTAAAGGCAGCACGTGTTGGCCGGGCCGTCCCATCCGGGCCAAGATCCCGGCGTGCCCAAGAAATCCCGGCAAGCCGGATAGAAATAATCACGGGCCATTTTTTCAAAACGCTCCCGATCTTCCTGCTCCCATCCGGGATACAACCGGACGAGGTCGGCAGCTTTCATAAAAGCCGCTACCGGCAACATGAACAATTCTCCCGTCACCACGCTTTTTATGCTGTTCGACCAATCGTTCAATATGTCCACGGCACAACGGGCATGCGACTCATCTCCGGTCACATACCAACGCAACATGTTGTAATAGGCCGCCTTCGCATCGCGTTCGGCCCTTTGCCGCGTACCGTCAGACCCTCCTAAAGTAGGTTTCGGACTGGCTTTGAAATCTGCACGGGAATCCCGGAAATTGCACAAGGAATCCCACCCCTCAATCCAAGGATGTTCCTTAGCCAGGACTTTCTCTTTCATCCGGTCCAAATCGGCACGGGAATGGTTCAACCCCGGATGTACGAAAGGAGCTTGCAAAGTCTGCGCCAACCCCGGAATACATGCCGCGACGCACACGGCCCATACTACCAACTTTTTCATTTCACGTTCTTTTTAAGGTTATGACAATCAAAAGAAAACCGCAGGAAACATCATCAATCCCCGGCATCCTCCAAGTAAATCACTCTGCTTGAATAAGCGTTCTTGCGGTTGCGTTCCACCTGATGCACGTATGGCAACTCCAAGCCGTTGGCCATCAGGAAAGCCCCGCTCACGACCTTACCCTCGTAAGGCAAGGGCTGGTTGTCGATACGGTTCAACTCGCGGATACGGTAGTTCTTCTCGGCATCCAGCCCGGACATCCTGACACGTGGCAAGTGCTGGTTCATGAAATGTTCCGTCTTCCACCAATAGAACACAGCCTCCGCCTTATCCTGCGAGACGTACATCAAGGAAGCGGCTCCCAATCCCTCATAAGGAGACAGCAGGCGGTAAAGGTCTCCTTTCTGCACGACCGGACGGATGGTCTTGTAATCCGCGATGGCCCTGCGGCACATCTCCTTCTCTTCTTCCGTCATGTCCTTCGGTTGTATCTCCATACCGAGACGGCCACTCATAGCCACGTCGATACGGAACTTCAAAGGTACCGTACGGAATGTCTGGTGGTTGGGTGCCGCACTGATATGGCTGGCCATGGCCGGAAAGAAATACGATGTCCCCCACTGCATATAGATGCGTTGCAAGGCATCGGTGTTGTCGCTCACCCAAAACTCGTCGAAGTAAGGCAACACACCGTAATTGGCCCGTCCTCCGCCTTGTGCGCAAGCTTGCAGGGTCAAGTCAGGGTATTTCTCCCTGATACGGCGGCACACCGCCTCAAATCCGCGATGGTAGGCTATATACAGATGGCTTTGCCGGTTACCTTCGAGATAATGCGAGCCGTGATTCAGTATGCCCATATTGGCATCCCACTTGATATAATCTATACCGGGATACTTCGTCATTAGGCTGTCCACCACGCCGAACACGTAATCCTGCACATCGGGATTGGACAAATCCAACACCAACTGTGTCCCGCCGCGACCGGTTACCGGCTCTCGTCCGGGAGCCTGTACAATCCAATCGGGATGCTTCTCATACAGTTCGCTCCGGGTATTCGTCATTTCAGGTTCTATCCAAATACCGAATTTGATGCCGCGCTTCTCTGCCTCACGGAGTAACTTGCCCACCCCTCCGGGCAGTTTCCGGCGGTCGGTCACCCAGTCGCCCAAAGAAGTCTTGTCGCTGTTGCGCGGATATTTTCCGCCAAACCACCCGTCGTCCATCACGAAAAGCTCTCCGCCCATGGCCGCGATGTCGGACATCATGGCTTCCATGCCTTCTTCGTTGATTTTAAAATATACCCCTTCCCAACTGTTCAACAGGATTTTGCGTTCACGGTCGCCATGCGCTAACTTGTACTTACGCCCCCAACGGTGGAAGTTCCGGCTGGCCTGCCCCAAACCTTCACTGCTGAACGTCAAGGCCAACGGCGGTGTGGTGAAATCTTCTCCCCGCCCCAGATGCCAGGACGAACGGTCTTCGTTGATGCCAGCAAAGAAATGGTGGTATTCGCTTTCATCGGTATTGACACGCAACTTGTAGTTACCGCCATAACACAAAGCCGCCCCGATGACCCTCCCGTTGTCTTCCTGCGGACGGCCATCCAAGGAAAACATCACTTCCGCATGGGCGGTGTGGGAATTGCGCACGCCATCCTTGTTTTGGATGACCTCCATACCGGGACGCAAAGGCTCTTGCACCAAACGCGCTTCATTGGCCCACGCCCCGTAAAGGCGGGACAACCATACGTCGCCGCGACGCACGGGCAAATAAGCTGAAGCAAACTGCCCGAGCACCACCTCGCCTTTCTCTTCGTTGCGGAAAGAGGACCATGCCTCGATAATGTCCACATCCCGATAAGCCTTGTAATACAACGTCACATAGAAATCATATACCTTGTCTTTCATTCGGATGGAAAGCGTACGGGCCTCACCGGTATCCTTTTCTTCCATCGCGCACACCTCCAACTGCGTGGACAAGTTCCCGTCACTATGCCGGACGGCAAATGCCGCCTCGTGCGGGCAGTCCAGTCCATAAGCCGGATAAGCCGGTTGGTCACAGTTCCTGACGTAGCCGATGTTTTCCACATCCAACGGTGAAAGGCTGCGCCCATAATATACATACTTCGGTTCTTCACCCTGTTCCACATCCAACACGAGCGAAGTGTTCGGCGTGGAAAGACAAACGTTACGTGCTTCACTTCCCACAGGCAAGCAAACGGCAAGGCACAATATTCCCCATGCCCGTGCCGCCTTCCTCTGCCACGGGTTCCTGTCATTCAACTCCATTCTTTTATTTTATTAGATTGATTATTCCACTATCAGTACCGTTGTCGAACGTGGCTGTACTGTCAAGACCTTATCCCTTACAACCTCTTTTCCGGGGAAGGTATGTACCCGTCCCTCCGTCGGGACCGCCACCTCGAATGTCTGGTCACGGGTACAGTTCATGGCTATCAGATATTTACCGTAACGCAAGGTATAGAAATCCCCCTTTCCGGCATAGACGCTTTCCTGTCCGGGCTTAAACTCCACGCCATCAGGTATCCTCGCTATCGGGAGTTGTTCACCGGTATGAGCCGACTTTACCTCAGGATAGAAATTCCGAGCGGGAGAGAAAAAGAGATTGTTCCGTTCGGGACGGGTGTAGGTATATCCGCTCGGGGTATACCGGATGTCTTCGAACACAGTGGCCACACGGTCGCATTCTGGAGTGATGTAGTGTACACGCGCCAAGAAGTTCACCGCGAAATTGGCCCGCCAATACAAAGACGCGTATAGGATTTCATCCCCGTTCTTCAACGCCACCACGCCTACTTCCTCGTCCGAAAACAGCACGTCCGGCATGCCTTCCGACATGGGCAGACGTCCTTCACGGCGCGGCTGTTTCATAATCAGCTCATATTCGCCCGGCAAACGCAAGAGCGTATAGGTGGAATTCAATCCTCGGTCTTTCATCTTCTCCTTGACCACGGCAAAGAACTGGTTGTCCTCCATCATTTGTTGGGCGTATGCCACCGCTTCAGGATCCAACGTGGCGGCCGCAGCCATGATGGGCGTACCCTCGCGATGGTAGCCGCGCTCACCGTAAGTGATGCCTGCCGGATAATAGCCATGATCACGCCAACCGATGACCGATTCGCCACGCATGACGGCATATCCCTCATTATCTGACGTGGGATAACGGAAATGACTCCGCGCATGCAGGATTTTCAACATCTGGGCACGAACCAAGGGGTCACGAGTGTCCGTCAGACCGCGTTCACCCGTAGCCTCATAAAGATGCACCATCCAGTTCAGTATTTCGCCATAGCCGCCCACGTAGCCCAATTCCTTGCTCAGTCCGTCCTGTGAAAACTGGTAATATGTCTTCCCCAACGGCCACGTAGGCAGCCCGTCGGCCGACAAACTACCCGACCACGGGGCTATGCCCATGGATTCATAAATGAACGCCAAGGCTTGCCAGACAGGCAGAGCCTTTTCCGGTGCAAAAACAGCCAACATACGGTTCACGTTATACAGATGTAAATCCACAATCATGCTTTGGTTGGTGTACGAACGGCGGTGTGTCTTGGCATAGTCCACACACGCGGCAAACATGTCCGTCCAGTTTTCCCTCCGCGTACGCCCGTTGGCCATTTTCCCGTCCCACACTTCACAAACCTCCGGCACGAATACATTCAAAGCCTCGCACAGGGGACCAACTGTCAGCCATGAACCGTCGTAAACCGATTTGGGTTCACGGGCAAAACGTTCATAATATTGGTCGGCCGTACGGATGACTTGCTCTGCCACAGCTTTATTTCGGTAAGCCACCGTCCAAGGTTCGTGGTAAGCGTACGCCAAAAGGGCTGCAGTTTCCTGATCGATTTCCGTTTTCTTCATATAGCCGGATATCTGGCGGTTCACAAATTGCCTGACTTTCTCCATGACTTCTTCACCCGGTGCCGTACGCACCCGGCGCTCTCCCTGCTCGAATTCCCGGATTTCTTTCTTGGAAGGCCGGAAACAGGCCTCTGTATGGGTATACCCTTTATAAATGGCCTTCGACGGCTTCTCCATTACTTTCTGGTACGCGTCGAAAGAATTTCCGTAACGCGCTATACGTCCGGTAGAACGTATGCTCAATTCTATTTTCTCCTTCCCTTTCGTCATGCTGAACGGCAAGGGCACGGTGGTATAAGTAAAATGTCCCGGACGCGGCAAATCCTCATTGGCGATATCCAACACGTCGTAGTCGCCCAAATGGCGGTAGCCCACCTGCTTTCCTTCACAAAACAATATCAACAGATTACTGTTTCCACTGTCGGATCCCCAAAAACGGGCGGTGAAGTAATTCTGCCGGTCGGGATCTATTTTCATTGTAAAGGTCATATTGCCACCTTCCACCCGTTCACCGGGCACAGGTAACAACACACGAGCCGGTTCTTCCATCCCTCCTCTGACAATCTCGGTTGCCTTGTCGGAAAAACCATGTCTCCGCTCGGAAGACGGCTGTCCGAAGACAATCTCGTCCCAAACTCCAGCCACACGTGCTCCCCATATATTCACTGTTCCTATTACCCACACGACACACCAACAAAACCTCAATACCTTCATGGTTATTTTCTTTTTTCAATTAAAAATACAAAAACGTATCAGGATTCAATATCCCCCGACAGCTTTAAGATAAGCCCTTACCAACACACGGCCTTTCTGTATCTGGGCATGTACCGTACGGCGGCTGACATGGAGCTGCTGTGCAATCTCCTCGGCCGACTTCTCCCTGAAACGGTTCAGGTAATATACGTTCCGGCAAGCCAAAGGTAATGCCTTCATCCGTACATGTTCGCTCTCCACCAGACTTTGGGCATGTATTTTCTGCTCCATCTCGTCCGAGGCTTCCGACCGGAAGTCATACATATACGAATAGACCTCAGCTTTTCTCACCCGTGCCCTCAGCCGGTCGACCAAAATGTTCTGGACGACCGTAAACGCAAGATTACGGATGGTAGCGGCACACACCATGTCCCCCATATTCAGGATTCGGATGAATGCGTCCTGCACGGCATCTTCGGCATCCTCCATGTCATGGATACGTTTATAAGCATAAGCCACTAGCTTTTCGCGATAAAGGGCATAAGCTTCTGCCACCAACTGTTTTTTAGGAATTTCGTTCAGCTCTTTCATGATATTATGTGTTTTAATATTTATTTGCCTTTTGGACATCGCAAAATTATGGATTGGAAAATCAAAAAACAACCTTCCGTCCTTTTCATGGCGTTTATTGAGATTTCATCAGACTAATAACCATATAATATACTGAAACACAAATATTTACCCCCCCCCAATCAGCAGTCTGTAAAAATTGGACAGACTTGCAGATATGAGCTTCCATGCGGGGAACACCACTTTTTCAAGCCTTTTCCGCCTAATTTGCAAGGCTAAAACTTGCAATCCTGCACCTAAAAATATAAATTTGCAGACGTTAACAAGATAAATCGATTCATGAAAGCTTTTCGAACCCATCTATTGATATTCATCTTTGCCACAGCTTTCCCGCACCATAAATGTATTCCATTAATGGCGAATATCCTGCCATCCATACATTATATAACGGATGTGAACGGGCTGCCTAATTATACGGTATACAAAATCTTCAAAGACAGCCGAGGTTTGATGTGGTTCGGCACATTCAACGGCATCTGCCGGTTTGACGGCCGCTCATTTACCCATTTCCACATCGACTGCTCCAAACCGCTCAATGCCGTGACTGACATTGTGGAAACAGAAAAGGGAGAAATCTTGTTCGGTACACGCAACGGGCTTTATATCGTCAACCAACCATTGCAAACCTGTGAGCATATCTGTCCTCAAATCGACTATGTCAACGGATTCGGAACTGTAGGGCACACACTTCTCATCGGGGCAAGAAACGGCTTGTGGCAATACGAAAGTCCAGAAAAAGCCGAAGCCATCAAAATCGGGAACAACATCATTTCCAAAGGGAACACCATCAACGACATCACAGACGACGGCAAAGGAGGAGCATGGCTCTGCAGCAACGAGCGCCTGATTCACCTGAACCTACGGCAAAAGACCCTGAAAACGTTTGAAGCCCCCCCTCAACTGTTTACCGGTTACTTGCGTAATATCTGCCGCGTGGGTGAACGCCTGTTCATAGGAACAAACAACAACGGTCTGTTTGCCTTCGACCCGGCCACAGCTTCATTCCGTCCCTATATCAATATGGACTGCCCGGTCATCTACGATCTCTATTCCGATGGAAAAAGCCAACTCTATGTCTCTACCGACGGCAACGGAGCCTATATCATAGACACCCATACAAACCAAATCGTACGGAGGTTCCGGACGGACACGCCAGACTTCCCTCTTCCGGCCAATGCCGTCTATACTTTCTGGCACGATGCGGAACTCGGTATCAACTGGTTCGGCTTTGCCCAAGACGGTGCATGCTACAACTATTACCGACAACCGGTTTTCCAGATTTACCGGTACAAGAACTTCGACACCGGAAAGCTTACTGTACGAAGTTTTTGCATACACGACGGAGACAAAGCCATAGGCACAAGAGAAGGACTGTGGTTTATCTCGGAATCGCGGGACATCGTCCACTATTTCACTCCCGAACAACTCGGCGGACGCATCGTGACCAATATCCAATACTTCGGCGGGTATTTCGTCATCGCCACCTATGAAAAAGGATTGTGTATCCTCAATCCGAAAACGTTGGAACTGCACCATCTGGATCAGGACGAAAAACTGAGGAATGGTAATTTCAGCCGTATCGAACCCTTACAAAACCGGTTGCTCTTCGCATGCAGCAATATGGGCATTTTTGTGCTCGACACAGCCTTCAACATCGTCAAGCATTTCCATAGCCGCAACTCGGAACTACCGGACGGGTACATCTGCGACATACAGTTCGACCTTACCGGAAAAGGTTGGATAGGCAGCATGGACAAACTAGCCATTTATGACCCGCTTATACAAACCATCCAATCCAGAGATTTTCCTGAAAACTACTTCAATAACGAAGCTAACCTGACTTTCAACCTTTGCCGCAACGGTGACATATTGGCCATGTCGGAGACTTCCGTTTTCCGTACCAAATCGGACCTGAGCGAATATACCACATTGGACCTTTACGACCGCATACAGGTCGGAAACATCTTCTTCGTCACGGAAAACCGGCAGGGAAAATATTGGATTGGTACCGACCGAGGCCTCTTCCTGTTTGAAAAGGATTTGAAACACTACCGCCAGTTCAACGAGACCGATAACCTCCCTTCACTGAAATTCAATCGGAATGAATTCCAAGAAACCCCAGACGGCACATTCTGGTTTGGCTGTACCGAAGGGCTTATCTACATTCCCCGAAAAGACCAGACATTGCTCACACGCCCGACCAGAGGAAAAGTGATACTAAACGAAGCCACGGTAGACGGCTTGCCGTTGTCGCCGTCAGATTTCCACCTACAGTACACACAGTATAAAATCAGATTAGACTGGAATTTCCACAGCCAAACATTGGCTATCGTCCCCCTCTTGCTCAACTACGGGCATCCGCAAGGCCGGTATTATGAATATTCGATAGACGGAAGCGATTTCCGTTCTTATGCGGAAGGGGAAAACATCTTGTTCAACAAACTATCCGTAGGCAACCACGACTTGAAAATCAGGTTAGCCGGACACGAGGAGACCGCTACGACGTGGCAAATCTCCGTGCGTCCCTCCATTCTGTTCTATCTGGAAACCTTGCTGTTCATCTTGCTGCTCCTCGCGACATGGCAGTTCCACGTCCTCAAAACCAAACGCATGAGGATCAAACAGGCCTTTTCCCGCAAACATCAAATGGACATGGCCATCGCAGCCTCCCGGGCAATCAGGATGCAAAAGGAACGGGACGAACAGAAGAAAAAGGAATACGAAGAAGCACGGGCACAGGCTTTGTACCAAAAATCCAAAATGAACCACAATGAACACAAAACCATCTATAAAAAAATCAAGGAATGCATGGAGTTGGAAAGGCCGTATACCAACCCCAACCTGCGCCTCACGGAACTGGCCTCTATGGCAGATACGACTCCGGCCAAACTGTCACAAATGCTCAACCAACATTTGAAACAGACTTTCTTCGACTTCATCAACCTTTACCGAGTGGAGGAATTCAAACGCCGCGTGACAGACGAGAAGAACAGCCAGTACACAGTGTCGGCCATCGCTGAAGCCTGTGGCTTCAAACGTTCCACTTTTTTTGCCACCTTCAAGAAGTTCGAACATTGCACGCCCACAGAGTGGTTGCAAAAGAAAGAAGCTGAACGCCCGTCTAAAAACAAAGCGAAAGCGTCAAAAGACAAGCAAACCGGAATGGACTGACAATATGTCAAAAAGTAAATCCTTGCCTCACGAGAATCCGTGATTTCCACTTTTCCGTAAGACGAACCGGAAATAACGGATTCTCGTGAAGATTGAAAAAGTCAAGAAGAAAGCAAAATTTGCCCTTTACGTTCCTTATGGACTTGTTTACCGGCCCATGCAATACGGTTCACAAGAAACTTCCGCAGACAAGATGCAACGGAAGTACATTTTGGCACTTCGTCTATCCATGTTTTTACGAACCAAATAGAGTTTTTCCACCTCAAAAAGCCATGCTTTCGGGCGTTTTCAGCCTCCCCAAACACCAAAAGGCAAAGGCACACCCGTCATTCTGCGTCGAATGATTTTCCACCTTGCTCCAAACGATTTTTCATTCGCCTGAAAGAAATTCGCATTTTTCCGGAATAAAAGGCGTTTTCCTGCATATATTTCGTATAATTATTCACGAAACACAATTTTCAGAGAAATTATTTCTATTTCCCGGCTTCCTGAAATCTTCATTTCACTTACATTTTGATTCAAAAACATACAATCGTATGACACATAGGCAAATACAACGAGTCCATAGCCCTTGCCCCCCTTAACCCGTCAACGGCGGAGGACATAAAAGCTGCGCTCCACAGGTTCGGCCGTCTGTACCTGCCCGGGCAAGCCGTATTGCCAGGCCACCACCGTCACCTTCACCGGGAACTTGGCACGGGGCGGGATACGGGTCAGGCGCAAAGCCGAACCTTCCACCTCGGCAGGTCCCTCCTTTACATAATAAGATACAGGAAGACCGCAATCCGAAACTGCCTTGAGCGACACCACATCCGTCCCCTCCCCGACATCTTCCAGACCGGGAAAGAGCAAACATTGCCGTTTACCCTCTTTAAGGGGATAAGGAATGCGGATGGTGAGTTCCTGTACCACACTCTTATAGCGGTCGTCCCCATCGTAACAAGCCACAAGACACATCTCTGCCGTACGCTTCACATTGCCTGTGCCCATGCGGTAGAAATCCACCTTGAATGTCGTATCGTCCACCGCTTTCACCGGGCCGCAAATACGTTCAACATAAGGATGCCCTTCCACATCCGGACACACCACCTTGCGACGGAGGCTATCGGTGAAAACAGGCCGCAAGTGGAATGTCACCCCGTCTGCCTCCGGTATGAAACGCGGATTGGCCTTGACATGCCGTTCTGCATCATATCCCACCAAACGCCCCTGCTGCTCCACACCCAAATATAACAGTTCCTTCCCACGTTCTTCGGCATAACGGGCTTCCGTAAGTTCTGCCATCTCACGGTCGAAATACCAGAACGCATCGTGCACGTCGCCCCTGTATTCCGCAAAAGGGGCAGCCTTGGCCCGACGCGGTTGCACGGGATGCCAACGTTCCGCCAGCCAACCGTCCTCGGGACGCACTTTCTTCAACTCCTGAACATGGCCTTCCGAAGCATCCTCCGGCAGACGCGCCTGCATGGCCTTCTTCACGAACAAGGCGATATATTCCGCCGTACGGTCCGACACATCGAAATGGCCGCGACCCGCATCGCACAAAAATGAAATGCAACTTTCGGGATACATCATACGGAATGCCAGGGCCGGATTGACACGGGCCTCCCACCACTCATACTCTCCCTCTACCATCAGGCCGGGGATGCCGTCGATATTCCTCGTACGTCCCCACTCTATATTTTCGCGTCCGTAGCCAGTCAGGTTCGTGCGTGGGGCATCGCCGTGGTAAGACACCACGGCCAACGTACGCTCCGGATGCCAGGCGGCAAAGTTCCAAGGGAAAGTAGCCATGGCGGAATGGCCGAACGGCACGACGGGCGCATACGCCAGTTCCGCATATCCGCTGACCTCAGCCAAATCTTCCAACATACGCCAATACGCTTCCGGTGTACCCTTATCCGCATTCCACACTTGGTCCCATCCGGGCGTGACCCAAACCAAAGCCAGTCCCATGCCCCGGATGGCGCGGCGGAAAGACACATTCTCAAACAACGTCTCTTCACACATGTTGTGGTTGCCCACCATGACGGCTTTCACCCGATGGCAATCGTCCGGGATGTAAAGGAATGCCCTCGGATGCCCACCGGTCTCATCAGAAACAATGCCGGGTATGGGCACCGACCATTGCCATTCGGCCGCCCACCCCCGGCATACCATCAAAACTAATCCTAATAATAAAATTTGTCTTTTCATTGTTCCCACGCATTTTTTCCTGAAGAAACAACCTTCTTACCCCACGCAAAACCAATCCTCAAACTAACTGTTAACCTAATTTCGATGAATAAGTGCATGAAAAAACCAACTCATCTTTATCTTAAATACGTTCGAGAACCACAAAAGACTTATTCCAACCAGTTAAATAATACTAAACAGACTGATAGGCTCCCACGCCCTGTCACCGTAAGCCGGTTGCTCAGCCCTGGGATGGCCTCCGGACAGATATTTCCAATCCGGATTGAGGTCCAACACTTCACAGGAGGCACGGGCCGCGCCCAATGACAGACACCAGCCCCAAAGAAACAGGGCACACAAATATTCCGGTAATACGTTCATGATATCGTTTGATTCGTTAATACCTTAAAATGTCACGCCGCGTCTCCCGCCCGTCGGTATAAAACACGACCGTCAATGTGGACAATTCTTTTGCCGTAGGAGCAAATGACGTTTTCATCCGCAGTTCCTGCACACCATAAGGCAACAGTTTCCCGACTTCGCCTTCAGCCAACGTACGTCCATCAGCCAACACCGCCACACGGGACGGACGGGAAGCCGACAAGCCATAGTTCTTCACTTCCAGAATCAAAGCCTGCCGTTCTTTGTCATACATGGGATAAGCCGCCGAAAGCATGGCCGGACGGTAATCCACGTAAGGCAAGGAAGCATAGCCGTAAAGCAAACCGCCCTTCTTGCCGCGTCCTAACAATTTGGGCGCGAACTCATCCGGGCCGATGCCGCTCCCCGCCCCATCGAACACCGCAATCAAATCCTTCCCTTCCTTACGGGTACGGACCACCTTGCTGCCCCGGCCGAAATTGACTTCAGTAAACGACCCGAAACGCAAGGACCTCACGTCTATGTCTTTTTGCGGGTTGAATCCCTGTTCCGCCCGTATCCTCACCTCTATGGCCTTCGTGCCTGCCGTAATAGGTTCCTTGTTAAGCACTTCCAAGCGCAATCCCGGATTCAACGGAATGCAAATATTCTTGGAACTATGGTTATCGTTCGGTTGGTCTTCCCATTTTATGGTGTCGATTACCGCAAAGTTCATCTGCACGGCACGCCCCGACTCGTCCTGAAACACCTTGGGACGCTCGTACTTGAACCAATGCTCCACCCGTCCGTCCGGATGCACGGACACGCCAGGCACGTAGGCTTCGCCTTGTTCCGTCACCCAATGCACCCCGTCCTTGGAACGTTGGTAATAGGCGATGCGTCCCAACCAATCGTTGACAATCAGATGATATTGCAGGGAATCGCGCCATACCACCGGGTCTTCAAACCGTCCCTCCACCGGAGGATATACGCTACGGTCTGACAACTGTTCGTAAGGAGCAAGGCCATCGCGGCTAATCCACACGCCACCGCCCCGGCACACCATCAGGTAAGAGCCGTCCTGCCTGCGCGCAAAAGTCAGGTTGGACAAGCCTTCCACGATGTTGCGGTTACGCGTATTGAAAGTGAATCTTCGGTACTGCCACGGCCCTTTCACGGAAGGGGCAATATAATACCCGTCAATGACATAGACCACCACGCGGCCATCCGCCAACCGGAACGCTTCGGGATTGTGTCCTTTGCCTATCGTGTCGCGCACGGTATACGGACCCTCCAAACGTTCGCCCACGGCATGGTATACCGTAGAGTTAGGCCAGAACATGTGGCCTTTAGGTGAGTTTTCCGGCCATCCGCAAACAAACAGATGGTATTTCCCGTCAGGCTCCCGCAAGATGTTTCCACCCCAAAAAGACGTTCCGGCCAATTCAATCCCATTATCCACCAGACGGGGACGGACACTGTCCGCTCCCCATACGTCGGCCGACAGGACTTCGCCTTTCATCGGTTGCAAACGGTCCATAAAACGGGCACCTTCCACTAAGTATTTCCAATCGGACGGACGCTCCCGTTCCGTCACTTGTGCACGGGCTCCCCAACCGAACGCAACGGCCAAAGAGAGCATAAAGAGTCTTTTCATTCGTACCTTAGTTTTTATTCTACGGCAAAGATACCGCATTTGCGTCTTATCATGATAGGACAATCCCCAACAAGAATAGGACAAAAAAGCATTTTTCCCCCCACACAACCGGCATCCCTATAATCATATATACGAAAATACGATACGAACGACCAACCTTTATCTTATTTTTCTAATATGATTAACACCGGATACAGGCTAAAAAGAGCGAGAAAATAAAATATCCTGAAAACAACCTTCCACCTCAGACAAACCTAATACCCTGAAACCACATTAACCTAATTTCAATATTAACCAACTGCTTTCATTATCTTATACGCTTGAGAACGGCAAACTACTTAACCGTCCTCCCATTTTTTTTCGAAATTTCTTCAGAAACCATGTTTGCTATCACCGGACTGCCGTAGAAAGAGGAAAAACCGTCGGGCTTGCTACTGCTGCCCGCCACATGGGCAATGAAGAAACCATAGACACCCTCGCGCAAGTTAATCCAAGGGTAAGCTCCGGCCCATCCCGGCGAACTGATACGATAGGCCTCTCCGGTCTCCTCGTCCACCATTTCACGCCATTCGCCCAGTCCGTAAATGCCCTGATGATGACGTCCAAGCGCACGCTCCACATATTCTCCAGAAGCGACTTTAGCTGTTCCCACTTGGTCTGCCTGCATTTCTTTCACGGTGGCTTCCCCAAGAATACGCTGTCCCTCGAAAACGCCACCATGTATAATCATGTCTAAAAAGTTCATATAATCATTCAACGTCGTACACAGCCCGCCGCCCAACATGGGTGCGTGTCCTCCGTCCGTATTGACAGGAGTGAAATGGGAACAAGTCATGCGTAAAGGCCCGGCTAAAAGCTCCTGAAACAAGGTTTCAAATTCCTTCCCCGCAGCCGCCTCGGCCATGCGCCCGGCCACCTGCATGGCCAGACCGCCATACTCGAACCGCGCTCCGGGCGTGAATACTGTATCTAAAGGCAAGATTTCCGCTACGGCCGAATCCAAATGGTTGTAATTATCGACCCGAGGTTCGGGCAAATAAGGCCGGATACCCGATGTATGAGACAACAACCGGCGTAAGGGAATCACGCCTTTCGGGTCTCCCTTGAACTCCGGCAGCCATTTCTCCACAGGGTCGTCCCATGACAGTTCCGTCCGGTCTACCACGGCGGCCACCACCGCAGCGGCCACCCACTTTCCGGCAGAGGCCACATAAACGGGAGTGTCCGGCGATACGGCACCGTATGACTTGCGGAACAAAACCGCCGTATCCTGTTTCACACAAATGGACGCACCGGGATAATATCCCTTGTCCACCCAACCTTGAATCAACGAGTCAAGCCCCGTAAAGTCCGGCTTCTCCCCGTGCGTTCCGTTCCCACCGCCGCAAGCGGCCACCATGCCCCCTAACAGGCATCCCCATATCCAAACTTCAATTTTCTTCATACGTTTGCCATTTTATCATCCACCATCTATTCCATAATACGTTTTTCCGGCCCATTTTACTTATTCTATTTTGTTTTTTTTTGCATTTTCCTTGTAAATGCGAAAAAAAATCATCCAAACCGAATGGTATCGACAAACGCCTTGACTATCTCACGACCGTCTCCATCTGTGGGATATAAAGACTCCGAATGCCACTACAGCCCCATTCTTCATTCCACAAGAGCATACAGCCCACAATAGGTCTTCTTTTCTACATACTCCATTATTTTAAGTCCTAAAAGCCGGACTGTCTCACGACACCCCGGCTACACCATCTAAATTCCAAAAAAATAAAGAATCTTGCCGTCAACGAATGAACAGCAATTCGCGATACTTAGGTAACGGCCACATCTGGTCGTCCACAATCAACTCCAACTTGTCGATATGGTAACGGATTTGTTCCAACATCGGTGCAATGGTGTCATGGTAGGCCACGGCCTTTGCCCGTTCGCCTTCAATCTTGTTGGCCACCTTGCGAGCCTCGACCATCACATCCACGTGATCCTTGATATAGGCCGTGCGTTCGGAAATCTCCCTGATGATGGCCAGGTTCTCGGCCGACAATTTGCCGGCTTCTTCCGCACTGAACAATCCCTTCATCTTGTACACATTGTCTATCAACTTGCTTTGGTACCCGATGGCCACAGGCACGATATGGTTCATGGCCAAATCGCCGAGCACACGTGCTTCTATCTGGATTTTCTTGGTATAGGTTTCCCATTTCACTTCATTGCGAGCTTCCAACTCCACTTGGGTCATCACTCCTGTAGACCCGAACATGGCAATGCTCTCTGCCGACAAGTAGTTGTCGAAAATAACGGGGCAGCTCGTCTCGCAATCCAGACCGCGCCGCTCTGCTTCGGCCTTCCACTCATCGCTGTAACCGTTCCCGTCGAAACGGATGGGCTTGCAGATTTTGATATATTTCCGTATCACCTGGATAAGGGCAGCCTCTTTGGTCTCGCCTTTATCCATCAAGGCATCCACTTCAGCCTTGAATTCCGCCAGCTGTTCGGCCACAGCGGTGTTGAGAGCTATCATCGCGCTCGCACAGTTGGCCTCTGAACCCACAGCCCGGAACTCGAAACGGTTTCCGGTAAAGGCGAAAGGCGACGTACGGTTACGGTCTGTGTTGTCTATCAACAACTCAGGAATCTGCGGAATGTCCAACTTCATCCCATGCTTGCCCTCCAAAAGGACCAGTTCCTCGTCAGTGCTCTCCTCCAGGTGGTCAAGCACACGGCTCAACTGCGTGCCGAGGAAAGAGGAAATGATAGCCGGGGGTGCCTCGTTGGCTCCCAAACGATGAGCGTTGGTGGCACTCATGATGGAGGCTTTCAGCAAACCGTTGTGCCGGTACACGGCCATCAGGGTGTTCACGATAAATGTGATGAAACGCAAGTTCTCCTCCGCCGTCTTGCCCGGAGCCATCAGCAGCACGCCGGTATCGGTACCCAACGACCAGTTGTTATGCTTACCGGAACCGTTCACGCCCTTGAAAGGCTTCTCATGCAGCAACACGCGGAATCCGTGCGTGCGGGCCACCTTGCGCATCAGCGACATGATCAGCATGTTGTGGTCTACCGCCAAGTTGCATTCCTCGAAGATCGGAGCAAGCTCGAACTGGTTTGGCGCTACCTCGTTATGGCGTGTCTTCACCGGAATGCCCAGTTCCAATGCCTGTATCTCCAAATCCTTCATGAAAGCGGCCACACGGGTCGGGATGGCCCCGAAATAATGGTCTTCCAACTGTTGGTTCTTCGAAGCTTCATGCCCCATCAGCGTACGCCCGGTCAGCAACAAGTCCGGACGGGCGGCATACAAGCCTTCGTCCACCAAAAAGTATTCCTGCTCCCATCCCAAATAAGAAACCACCTTCTTCACAGAGGGGTCGAAGTAATGGCACACCTCTACCGCCGCCTTGTCCACCGCACGCAAAGCCTTCAGCAAAGGAGCCTTGTAATCAAGCGACTCACCGGTATAAGCGATGAACACGGTGGGGATGCACAGCGTGTCGTCTACCACGAATACGGGCGAAGAGGAATCCCAAGCACTGTAGCCGCGCGCCTCGAACGTGTTCCGTATGCCCCCGTTGGGGAAGGACGAGGCATCGGGTTCCTGCTGCACGAGCAACTTTCCCGAAAATTCTTCCATCATCCCGCCTTTGCCGTCGTGCTCCACGAAAGCGTCATGCTTCTCTGCCGTGCCTTCCGTCAACGGTTGGAACCAGTGGGTGTAATGCGTCACCCCCAATTCCGTAGCCCAACGCTTCATGCCCGAAGCCACCTCGTCGGCAATGCTGCGGTCCAACACGGCACCGTGGTCCATGGCATCCACCAACTTCGCATACACGGTACTGGGCAAATACTTGAACATCTTCTCGCGGCTGAACACATACTTGCCGAAATATTCGCTGGGACGTTCTGCCGGAACGACCACCTCTTTCGCTCTCGCATGGAAAGCACTCTCTACTACTCTGAATCTTAATTCTGACATAATCACCTAAGTATTTTGATTCCTATATTATTCTTTCCTGTCACGGCTTGTTTTACAAATCATAGGCAGATTCGCCGTGTTCGTAAATGTCAAGCCCTTCTTCTTCCACTCTCTTGTCCACACGGATGCCGACCAACTTGTCCACCACCTTGAACAGCACGAAAGTCATTACCGCGCTGAACGCCATCGAAATGACCGTGGCCGCAACCTGAATCCACAACTGGTTCCAATCCCCGTAAAGCGCACCCTGCACGCCATCTTCACCAGTGACAAAACGGGTGGCAAACACGCCGGTAAGCACCGACCCGATGATGCCGCCCACCCCATGCACGCCAAAGGCATCGAGGGCATCGTCATAACCGAACTTGGGCTTCACCACAGCCACCATCCAGAAACAAACTGCCGACGTTATCAAACCGATACACAACGCACCGAACAAGTCTACCGAACCTGCCGCCGGAGTAATGGCCACCAAGCCCGCCACGGCACCCGTACAAGCCCCCACTGTAGTGCATTTCTTGTTGACGGCCCAATCAATGGCCGCCCAAGTGACGGCTGCCATGCACGTGGCGATATGCGTCACCAGAAACGCATTGGCCGCCAGACCGTCGGCTGCCAGGCCGCTTCCGGCATTGAATCCGAACCAACCCAACCAAAGCAATGCCGTGCCTAAAAAGACAAAAGGAATGTTGTGCGGAGTGATGGGACGGCCTGCCCTATAATCCTTACGCCGCCCCACCATAAGTGCCATCACCAATGCGGCCACACCTGCGTTGATATGTACCACCGTGCCTCCGGCAAAGTCCACGGCACCCATTTCCATCAGGAAACCGCCGCCCCATACCCAATGGGCCATAGGCATGTAGACCAGTATGCTCCACAACACCGTGAAGCACAAGAAGCCGGCAAACCTCACACGTTCGGCGAACGCACCGAGAATCAAAGCCGGTGTAATCAGGGCGAACATGCACTGGAACATTACGAACAGCATTTCGGGAATGCCGGTCGCTGTCAGCGTGTCCAAACCTATGCCGTTCAACATCACCTTGTCGAATCCCCCGATACCGTATTTAAAGAAACCGCTGCCTTCATATCCGGTGCCGAAGGCAAGGCTATAGCCGAAAGCCACCCACAAGATGCTGACCACCCCGGCTATGGCCAGGCTCTGCATCACCAGGCTCAGCATGTTTTTCTGACGCACAAGGCCACCGTAGAACAAGGCGATTCCGGGAATCGTCATCATAAACACCAAAAGGGTTGCCACTATCATCCAAGCCGTGTGGCCTGAATCCAATATCATTGATGTATCCATAATCTTACTTTTTTATCATTCAACTAAGTTTTTAACCTTGGCGGAAACCGTCCCGCCTCACTTTTCCTGTTCCGCGTTATAAAGCGCGATGTCACCGCGCTCCCCCGTACGGATCCGGACGGAATCCTCCACCGGGATGATGAAAATGCGCCCGTCGCCGATTTCGCCCGTATAGGCAGCCTTCATCACGGCTTGCACGGTCTTCTCCACGTTCTTGTCGCGCACGACGATGGACACCAACATGCGCTCGATAGAACTGGTGTCGTAGGCCACGCCACGGTAAATACGCGCCTCGCGCATCTTGCCCACGCCCCTCACTTCATAATACGAGAACCACTCGATGTCTGCCGCCAACAAGGCGTCCTTCACATCATCGAACTTGGTCCGCCGAATAATCGCTTCAATCTTTTTCATAATTAACCCATTTATATTACTGATCCTATTCTTTCTTTTTATGTTATCCCTTCAAACAACCTTACTTACCTTGTCCAAAACCAACCTTTAGGAATTATCACATTTTTATTATGCTTAGAAACTGAGTCCTGCCGTAAAATAGGCGTTCTCCGTAGCCGGGTTCCATGTCACCTTGGCAAACAAGGGCAAGGCAAACGATTGGGTTACCCGAATCTCCTTGGCCGCCCGCAAGGCTACCTCGGACACTTCAAAGCCCGAACAACCGCCATTATAGAAAGATGTCTCCCAAGGCACGGCCGCCACCGTGGCATTCCAATCCAAACCGCCTAAACGGAAAGGAGCGGAAAGTGCAAAATAAGAAGAGTAAGCCCGCTTGCCATCCTCTTTCAACCCGTCGTTGCCACCGATGTTCGTGTACCAGTCCACGGCCAGGAAGCCGAAGTCATACCCAACCTGCGCTTCGTAGACATGCAACGTGGAATTGCTGCCGAAATGGAAGTACTTCCCGTCAATATCCGCTCCCGTCTTGAAATTCGTCCCCTTGCTGAAACTGTAATCGGTAACCGACACGCTGAAACCTTTTATGGCATAGCCCAAAGTCAAATCGAACTCTTTGGCATATTCGCTGCCCCAAGAGGCTGAACCCCATGCCGTAAGCGAAAGGCCTTTCCACGAAAGCGAAACGGAAGGCTGTATGCTGACATCGCCTAATTCCTGGCCACGCCAAATATAACTGCTCACCAAGTCTGCCACGACTGAGGCTTCCACCTTGTCTTGCGCTCCTGCTGCCACCGGAACAAGCGTTGCCGCCATCCCTAAGGCCATTGCTTTCTGAATCTTCTCCATCATACTTCTTACCTTTTTATATGAAACATAACATACCAACTCCATTCTGCGCGTAGAAATTTTCTTTTTTGTATAACTATAACCACAAATATCAATCAATATGCTTTTGTTTAATGCAAAATTATGTCTTTTTGATAACCCAATAGACAAATTCGGTTTCCTTTTTACAAAGAATATTTGAATAGATTGCGATTTATTAGCACTTACACAACAAAACCTTTCTGATTATAACTATAAAGACCAAAATACTCGTGTTCTTTCACCAAAATAAAAACCGTTGAAAACTTATTTGCCAAAAACGCCCCATGCTCCCAAGCCCTGTACGTCCCCATATTATTGGAAGCGATTTCATAATTCTCCCTACACATTTTACAAATTGTCAAAATGCCAAGCCAACCACTGCGAGAATCATCCATATCCCTTCTGCCGCCGACAGTCACGAAAAAAACGAAATCTCGCACGCCGGACTTTTATCCCAATGACATCTTACACAGGCATTTCGTGTACACGCAGACAGACGAACAAGTCATTGAACCGCACGTCGGCCGACGGCACGTAAGCTTCATCCCCGTATCTGCCGACATCCTGATTTCCGTTTCTGCCCTGTAAACAGGCCACAATAAGAGAAAAAACGAAGAGAGAACCTCGTTTTTTCCACCGCAACAAGACCTTTCCACCTCCGTTTCAACACACCGCTGCACTGACAAGAGGAGAAAAAAAGTGTTTCTTCAAGAGACCGAAAAACCAATCTCTTGAGATTGAAATACATATATACAGAAAAAGGCCGCATATATGCAGCCTAAAACTTATATTTATTCAAAACTCGCGTTTTTCCACCCCATTATATCCGGTTTTCACTTCACAGAAAAAAGGAAAAAGCTATCATCCTGCAATAAAACAAGAAACAAACGCGACAATTTGCCAGGTCTTGTTTTCCTCGGAACAAACCGGACATCCCCGAAAGCCCAAACGGACTGTGCCGGAAAACCCATACAAGCCTTCCGGCACAGCCCTATCGGATATTTCTTATCAGAAATAAAAACCTAATCCTAACTTCAAGCCAACCTTGCTTCCGTCCGAGAAGTCATTCAGGCTCATGTGGTAATATACCGCCGGCTCTATCGTGATGAAACGGTTCACGAAAAAGGCATACCCCACCTCGGGGCATAGCTGCACGTTGTTCACGCTCTTGGTGGCATGCTCATACTGCAAACCAAGGCCCATATAAATGCCGTTTTGCGTGAAATAATAACGCCCGCCTACTCCCATCTGGAAATGGTCGGTCCAACGCGTATGGTCGTACCCCAACTTTCCATAAAGCATCCACGCCTTCTGTATAAAATAACCTCCATTCAGCTCCAAACCGAAATTCAACTTCTCGTTGGAACTATAGGATAACCCCAAACTGGTGGTGGAAGCCGACACATACGTAGTCCCTTTCTCAAATTGTGCCTTCGCACCCATTGCCGCCATCATCAGCAGCAAGGACAGCATTAACTTTCTCATATTATCTTTTTTCTTGATTAATATTCATATCATGTTCTTGTTTATCCGCCAATTTTTCACGCCGCCGGTAAAGATACCACAACGCCACCAGTATCACGGCATTTAAGGCCATCGTAGCCCAAATATGCCGGCTGCCCATATCCGTACGGGGGATGAAATAGGCATACACCGCTACGGAATATAAAGTAAATCCCAACAAGATAACGGTGGATTTCCGGAACCGTCTTCTTTTCATACCCTTGTCTTTTTAAATTGTAAATACCATTTCATGAACATTCCTAATAAGAGTGCGGCCACCCCTCCCCCGACTGCGCAACCCAACACGTAGGACAACCCGAATCCTTCGGGAGCCACCAGTATATAGGTCGTACAGACAGCCGTCATGAACAATGCCGGAAACAGGGTCACATAAAACGTCTTTCCTTTCCGCGCAAGCCATACGGTAACCGCCCATAACGTAAAGATAGACAAAGTTTGATTAAACCACGCAAAATAGCGCCACAATATATCAAAGTTGATATTCATTAACACTGCGGCGATGACAAACAAAGGCAATGAAATCATCAAGCGGCGCAAAATAGTGTCTTGCCTGTAATGCAGGAAATCGGAGGCTATCAGGCGTGCGCACCGGAAGGCCGTGTCGCCCGAAGTTATGGGAGCCGCCACCACACCGAGTATCGCCAGCACGGCACCGGCCGTCCCCATCCAATCCTGGCAAATGGCATTGACCACAATGGCGGGATTGGATTTTCCCGACGGTGACATCAGTTCGGCCAACGCCTCATAACTGCCTGCAAACTTAATGGCCGCAGCCGCCCATATCAAAGCCACCACACCCTCGGTTATCATAGCACCGTAGAACACGCGCCGCCCCAATTTCTCGTTCTTCATGCAACGCGCCATCATCGGGCTTTGGGTGGCATGAAAACCGCTGATAGCCCCGCAGGCTATCGTAATGAAAAGCATGGGAAATATGGAAAGGTTCTTATCGGGATGATGGCTCTCGAAAGCCGACGTAATCTCGGGCATCCAACCGTCGTGGGTGAAAATGCCGACCAACACACCGACAGCCATAAACAACAAGGCCACACCGAAAAGGGGGTAGATACGTCCGATAAGGGTATCGATGGGCAACAAAGTAGCCAACACGTAATACACGAAAATCACAACGCTCCAAAACAAAGCGGAACCCCATGCGCCCCAGTCCCCGGTCATGGAAGCCAACAACCCGGCGGGCGTGGTGACAAATACCGTGCCGACCAAGACCATCAGAATCAGGGAAAAGACTCGCATCACCAGGCGGATGCCCGCCCCCAGTTCGTCGCCCACCACTTCGGGCAGACTGGCTCCGTTCTTCCGCAGGGAAATCATGCCGGACAGGTAGTCGTGCACCGCCCCGCCGAATATGCATCCGAACACAATCCACAAATAAGCCGCCGGCCCGTAAAGGATACCCAGAATCGCACCGAATATAGGTCCCGTCCCGGCAATGTTCAGAAACTGGATGAGATAGACTTTCCACGTAGGCATCGGTGTGTAATCCACACCGTCGGCCATCGTATAACAAGGTGTCTTTCGGGAGGCATCCACCCCGAATACTCTTTCGACAAAGGCACCGTAGACGATATAGCCCAACACCAGTAGCACCAATGCCGTAGTGAATGTTATCATATCAGGTTATCAATTAAATCACGCAAAAATAATAAATTGTATCGTAAACCATGGCATTTGTCCCCGAAACTTTCATTTTATACCCCGAAAAGCTTAACTTTGCACCTGATAAAGCTGCATACACCTACATGAAAAGATATATCTTCTCCTTATATATATGTGTCACCGGCTGCCTGGCAGCAATGGCCACGCAACGTTTCGATTCACTCTCCTCCCCAAAACGGGAAACCCGAGCCGTGTGGTTGACCACGTTCAGCAGTTTGGACTGGCCGAAAAACAAAGCGGACTCCCCGGCCGGCATCAAGGCACAACAGGATGAACTGTGCCATATACTCGACCGGCTCAAAGAAGTGAACATCAACACCGTGCTGCTCCAGACCCGGGTGAGAGGAAGTGTCATCTACCCTTCGGCCATAGAGCCGTGGGATGGCTGCCTGACCGGCACCCCGGGACGTGCGCCGGGATACGACCCCTTGGCCTTTGCCATCCGGGAATGCCACAAACGAGGGATGGAGCTGCATGCGTGGCTTGTAGCCATACCTTGTTTCAAGGCATCCGCTGCCACACGCATGGGAAAACGTTCCGTACTGAAAACCCATCCCAAACTTTGCGTACGCCACGGAGACAGTTGGTATCTCGACCCAGGGCAACCGGGAACCGCCGACTACCTGGCTTCCCTCTGCCGTGAAATAGCAGCGAACTACGACGTGGACGGCATCCATTTCGACTATATCCGTTATCCGGAAAACGCGGTGAAATTCAACGACGCCGCCTCTTACCGCAAATACGGCAAGAGGCAAAACAAGGCAGACTGGCGCCGCAGCAACATGACCCGTTGTGTACGGGCGATGTACCGGGCCGTGAAAGCAGCCAAGCCCTGGGTCAAGGTCAGCTCCTCGCCCGTGGGCAAGTTCAGCGACCTGAGCCGCTATCCGTCCTATAACTGGAATGCCTACTCTGCCGTTTACCAAGACGCGCAGGGTTGGTTACGCGAAGGGATACAAGACATGCTGTTCCCGATGATGTACTTCCGGGGCAATCATTTCTACCCTTTCGCTATCGACTGGAAAGAAAACGACTACGGCCGACCGGTCGTCCCGGGATTGGGCATCTACTTCCTCAGTCCACAAGAAAAAGACTGGCCGTTGGAGGATATTACCCGTGAGTTGTATTTCACGCGATCTTTAGACCTCGGAGGACAGGCATTCTTCCGTTACGCGTATCTGAACGACAACCACAAAGGCTTGTTTGATTTCCTGAAAGACGTATATTACCCCTTCCCGGCACTGCCATCGGCTTGTAACAGCCAGGACAGTATCCCGCCGGAACGTCCGGGAAATTTGCACAAAAGCCGGGAAGCGCAAACGTATGTACTCCGATGGTCGCCATCTGTCGATAATCTATGTGGAAAAGACGTGAGATACAACGTGTACGCTTCACGGACCTCTCCCGTGGACATCGCTTCCGCACGGAACCTTATCGCCGTGAATGTGGATTCTTGCAGCCTTCCCGTCAACGGGGAATTCTGCACCCTCAACGGCATCAGTTTCGCAGTAACGGCCATAGACCGTTTCGGAAATGAAAGCGAACCGGCACAGCTCCCGTCCGGATGGTCCGGCAGACCGGACTTCCCAAGGCGATTCCTTCCCCACGACTCGCAGACCTTGGACATCCCTGAACAGGACAGCCCTTACGTAGCGGTTGTAGATGCGTACGGGCGCATCGTCAGTACGGCACCTTACAGCCGCCGTGTCCGTATCGGGCATTTAGCCAAAGGGCTGTACGAAATCAGGACCTTGGCCAAGAAAGGACGCTCAAAGCACATCGGATATTTTATCAAATAAATTCGACCGTCTTATGAAAACAGTCAGACTTATCACCTGTGACGGAGCCTTTCAAGCCCGTTTGATTCAGGGGGCGTTGGAAAACGAAGGCATCGCCTCCGTCCTGCACAACGAAAACACGTCCAACATCCTGCGCGGATTCATTCCCACGATTTCCGGAGTGGATATTTTCGTGTATGAAGACGACTATGAACGTGCCATGGCCCTGCTCGAACGCAACCAGATGATACCGGAACAATTAAAATACTGTCCCTGCTGCCATTCGCCCCACATCAAGTTCGTATTGAAAAAGTCTCATAGTTTCAGGGCGTTCATGGCCGCCATATTCAGTATCCTGGCCGGCGCACCTCCGGGCACGACGCATTGGGAATATGTATGCAAAGACTGTGGGGCGCATTTTGAAACGCCCACAGCACGACAAAGGAAAGAGACACAAGACACCACCACACCCGACACAAAATGAACATCAGACCTGCACAATCCTCCGATATGCCCGGCATCATGGGCATATTCGACCACGCCCGAAAATTTATGAGGGCTAACGGCAACCCTCACCAATGGACAGACGGTTATCCTTCGGAAGAGCTCATAGAAACGGAAATCCGCCACGGACACTGCTTCGTCTGCGAAAACGAAACGGACGGCATGGTAGCCACATTTTGCTTTTCGGTGGGAAACGACCCTACCTATTCCCATATCGAAGGGAAATGGCTGAACGAGGCGCCATACGGTGTGATTCACCGCCTGGCATCCAACGGAAAGGCCAAAGGCGTCGCCCGGCAATGCATCGCATGGTGTTTTGCCCAGCACCACAATTTACGCGCAGACACCCACGCAGACAACCTCATCATGCAAAAGCTACTGAAGGCCAACGGATTCCATGAATGCGGCATCATCTACACCCGCGAGTCGCCGCGCATCGCTTATCAAAAGGTCACGGATGCCGCTCCATCCGGACTCCAAGCATAACGCCGCATATCCACGTTTCCGTTTCTTCTGAAAGCCACACCTTCGGCTTCCAACAATGCCTTCTGTTCCGGCCAGGACGGGACAAGCCGTCCACAGCCATTCACCACCCGGTGGCAGGGAAGGCCGAGCGCATCCGGTACGTTACGCAAAGCCCTACCGACCCAACGGGCATGTTGGGGAAAGCCGACCAAAACGGCAATTTGCTTATAGGTTGCCACCCGACCGACCGGAATCTCTTTCACGATGCCATACACATCCTGATAAAAAAGGGAAGCATCTACCATGCCATCTGCAACTGTTATCTGATATTATCTGATGTTTCACTCTCACAATAAAGTGTACGATACAGCATCCACGTCCCTGCTGTTCGTTCCCACCATGAAGGTGAAGTCGCCTTTCTCCACCACAAAATTCATCCGATTGTCGTAAAAGCCTAATTGCTCATCGGTAATATCAAACACGACCTCCTTGCCCTCTCCCGGCTTCAAGGCTATTTTCTCAAAGCCCTTCAGTTCTTTGACCGGACGGGTTATAGAGGCAGACTCATCCCTCACATACAATTGTACGACCTCCTCTCCCTCATAACGTCCAGTGTTCTTCACTTCCACTCTCACACGGGCGTGCACCTTCCCGCCATCGCCCGGAAGCACCTTTAGGGCCGAATACTCAAAAGTGGTATAAGACAGGCCGAACGCAAAAGGGAAGGCCGGTTCGGAAGGTATGTCAATGTACTTGGCACACCACCCGCTGCTCGCATAAGGACGTCCCGTACTCTTATATTGGTAATACAAAGGAAGCTGTCCCTGATGCGTAGGAAAGGTCATCGGCAATTTACCGGAAGGATTATAATCTCCCCACAACACGTTGCAAATGGCCGGTCCGGCCTCGCTACCCAACCACCACGTACACAAAATAGCCGGAGCCTGCTGACGCACCTCGTTGAAAATCACGGGGCGACCGCACATCATCAATACAATCACCGGCTTACCCGCCTTTACCAATTCCGTCACCAACCGCTGCTGCTGTTCCGGAATGGATATGTTTCCTTTAGAAGTCATCTCTCCACTTTCCCAAGCACGCTCGCCCATGGCCACGACAACAACATCAGCACGTCGGGCAGCCTTTAGCGTTCCTTTTAAATCCTTAATTTCATTACTTTCCAAATCATAGCCCTCGTGAAAGTCTACTTCCACACCACGCTTTTGCATGGCTTCGTAAAGTGTTACCACCTTACTCTCGTCGGCACACGTCCATGAGCCGCACATGTCTTTCTGCGACTTTGACAAACCACCAATCAACGCCACGCGCCTCACCGATGAAGCCAAAGGCAACATTGCCCCCTCGTTCTTGAGCAACACCACAGAGCGCTCTGCCATATAGCGTGCCTCCCGGCGCGACCGCTCCGACCCGATGACGGTACGCTCCCGTTCTTCATTGCAATAACGGAAAGGGTCGTCAAACAAACCCAACTTATATTTCTGTTCCAAAATACGGCGGACAGCATCGTCCAGCAAAGCCTCCGGCACTTTCTCTTCTCGAACCAGATCCGCCAAGTTCCGGGCATAACATTCCGACACCATCTCCATATCCAAACCCGCCGTGATGGCCTTGTTGGCGGCTTCCTTCTGATCCTTGGCATAACGATGGTTCACCATCTCTCCCACAGAACCCCAATCGGACACAACAAATCCTTGGAAACCCCACTTTTCTTTCAAGAGACCACGCAGCAAATCTTCGTTACCGGTACACGGGCGATTCTCGAAATCATTGAACGCACTCATGACCGTGCCCGCTCCGGCTTCTACACCAGCCTTGTAGGGCGGCATATAGAAATTGGCAAAATGCCCCCAAGACATGTCCACACTGTTATAATCCTTTCCGGCCACCGCCGCACCGTAACCCACAAAATGCTTGATACAAGCCAAAATCGTACTGTCGGCCGACAAGTCGTCACCTTGCAAACCACGTACACGGGCAGCGGCCACTTTGGCACCATAATACGGATCTTCGCCCGCCCCCTCCATGACACGTCCCCAACGGGCATCCCAACTGATATCCACCATCGGGGCAAACGTCCAATGCAGCCCGGCTGCCGCAGCCTCCCGTGCGGAACACCGCGCCCCCATCTTGATAGCCTCCAAATCGAAACTTGCCGCCTCAGCCAATGGCAACGGGAAGCCGGTGCGAAAACCATGTATCACATCCAATCCGAAAAGCAAAGGAATCTTCAAACGGGATTTCATCGCCGCTTCCTGATATTTACGGGTCTCTGCCGCACCGGACACGTTCAGCATGGAACCCAACAAACCTCTACTGATATCCGTCGTACGGCTCAACTGTGTATTATCCGGCCCCGTGGCAAAACCTCCTGCACACTGGCTCAACTGTCCAATCTTCTCTTCCAACGTCATCTTCTTCAAAAGGGAAGATACAAAACGGTTCATACTCTCATCATCCTCTGCCGCACGCAGCCCTGAAGGCCATAAAAGCCCAACACAACATATTGCATAAAAAAGAGTTTTCATATCATTTTGTCATTATATACACACTATCTATAAAAATTATTGAAGAAAGAATGGTTCACCGTATTCCCACGAAAATAAAAATCTTTTTGTCCACGATAAATTCATGTTTTACCCCCGTCTCTCCCTCCTTTGGGGAAACACCCACAACGCCGCCCGGTAATGTACGGACGGGGACACCGGAGCCAACGGCAGATATCCCCTAAGCAACTTTCCTCCGGACAAGCGTAACGAGTGCGTTTCTTCACATCGGCAGTGCTCCGACCACAACCGCCCCGCTTCCTTCTCATAGTCTATCACAAAACGCGCTTCCGAAGAGGGAGCCAGGAAAGAAGCCAAATCGACAGAAACTTGTCCCATCGTGCGGCGCAAGTTGATTTCCACACAAGGATGCACACACAGGTATTCGGCCCCCGGTACACGGCACAACATCATATCCACACCCAGGTGGCCGCTGTAGCCGTTGCCCAACCAACCTGCCAAATATTGCGTAACGGCCCTTTTCAACGTCTGCCATAAAGGCAAAGGAACCCTATCGGTCAACCAACGCACCTTATCCTCTTCGGAAGCCACCCAATTCCCGGCATACGTGCCGCGTGCGGTGGTCAGGAAAACCGAAAGCCCCGTATACCTCACGATTCCGGTACCGTCGGCATAAAATTCCATGGCAAAATCCGACACCTTATCATATACAGGCTCTACGATTACCCCGCCTTGTTCACGAAGCTGACGCAGACACCAACCCGAAAGCGGCGGCGCATAACCTCCCCGTCCCAAACGCAAGCCCTTTCCGCTGCCCGACCACGGCGCCTTCAATAGGGTTTCGGGATATTGCCGCATCCTTCGGATGATGTCCTGTTCGCCGGTACAGTAATAAGAAACGCCACAAAGCCTATCCCTCCACTCCTGCCCCAAATCCGAATCGGGGCTGCATAAATAAGCCAACATGTCCACGGCATGACGACGGTTCGACAGCTCACGGTAACGCGCCAAACGCGCTTCATCGGGCAAACGGCTTCTGTCCGCACCGCCCGTCAACAGACGTTGCACCATCAATGGGCTCCATCCCCAAGGGGCGACGTCGGCATCCGAAGGCAAGCCGTCGCGCCCGACCCATCTCACTTCCGGACAAATCCCGCCGGTTCCTTCCGCCCAACACCGGGCAACCTCCACCGAGTCCACGCACACGGCATCCCCCGTCTGCGCCCACCATACGGGCAATGCCGAAAGGTCGTCGGCCATCTTCCGTGCCGAAGCCGGGGGGATGAAATACGGACTGGGGCAGGCCAACGCCAGGTCGTTCTCGGGATTGAATATATGCAAGGTCATGGAGGAGAATGAAGAACAAGACCCGGACTTTTACTTCCCGGCCGGCAAAACGCCCTCCGAGGTCATCAGCACGCGCCGCATCGTGCCGTCGGCATTATAATATAAATAATCGGCACATACGCTCCGGCTGCACGATGTCCCACCCTTCAAGGCACCGTTGTGATAAAAAAAGTACCACCTGCCTTTATATTCCTGAATAGCCTGATGGTTTGAGCTGCTATTCCCGGCCCATTCGTTCAGAATGCCCTGATAAACCCAAGGCCCCTCTATATCGTCGGCCATGGCGTAAGCGATACGCTCGGGAAAACCGCTGGCATAAGATAGGTAATACTTATCACCGCGCTTGTGAATCCAAGGAGCTTCTTCAAACACAAACCCGTCAAAATTCACCTGACGGATTTTCCCTTCGATTTCAACCATGTTTTCTTTCAGCCGTGCATAATAGCATTCCCCGTTGCCCCAGAATATCCAAGCCTGCCCGTCGTCGTCAATCAAAACTGTCGGGTCGATGCAAGCCCACTGTTTCTGAGACGCGAAACAATCGGCCACGGTCAACAAGGGTTTGCCCAACGCATCTTTATAAGGGCCTTCCGGACGGTCGGACACAGCCACCCCGATGCCCGTATGGTCGGTACTGACATACCAGTAAAACTTCCCGTTCCTTTCCACCACCTGCGAAGCGTATGCAATTCCCGAAGACCACTTGAACTCGTCCGCGCGCAACGGTACGGGATATTCCCGATAGTGTTCTAAATCCGTCGTAGCGAACACGCACCAATTCTCCATGTGCGTACGTTGCTGGTTGCCCTCAAAATCTTCGCCCGCAAAAATCCAAAGCGTATCCTTATAAACCAGGGTTGCCGGGTCGGCTGTATATTTATGCCGCACCACGGGATTTCCTTCCGCTTTCCATTCATATACTTGCGCCCGTACGGCTGAAAGCAGCCAAAAGGATGCCAAAAATACAGAAATAAGTCTCATTTTTCGAATTGTTTTTTAATTCCACATTTAAATTTATCCGACAAATATAACGCTTTACTTCCACTCCACCTATAATCTGCCCTACATTTCACCCCACAAACACTTCCCCGCCCCCATTATCGCAAAATCCGCCTTTTTGAAACCAATCTTCCATTACATGCAACAAGAGAAACAGTCCTTCCTGAAAAAAGAGCCTACTTTTGCCCTGTCAAATATCAAACATCAATCAAAGAAACATGAGAAAAAACGTTCTTATCTTAGCTTGCATCTCCATCTTGTCTTTCACAAGTTGCACTTCACAAAAAACGCAGGACTACACCGCCTATCTGTTTGCTTACTTTGAAGGTTCGGGCGAACTGATGGCACAAGAACAACTGAGATTTGCTGTGAGTGCGGATGCCGTACACTGGAAAGCCCTGAACGGGAACCGCCCCGTCATCCCATCGGACGAAATATCACAAACGAGGGGCATACGCGACCCGCACATCCTGCGCGGAGAAGACGGGCATACCTTTTATATCACGGCCACAGACATGTTCACCCGAAAGAACGGTTGGGAATACAATCCCGGCATCGTCTTGCTCAAATCCGGCAACCTGACCGATTGGACACACGGCATCGTCGACTTGGAAAAATCCTATCCCGAGAAGTTCGCCCACATCAAATGGGTGTGGGCACCCCAAACCATTTACGACCCCGAAGCACGGAAATACTTAGTCTACTTCACCGTACGCTTCGAATACGACACCGCCCTCAATTTCTATTGCGCATACGCCAACGAAGATTTCACGGCATTTGAAAACGAGCCCCAACTGATGTTCGCTCCCAAATACGGTGCCATAGACGGCGACATCATCCATAAAGACGGCACCTATCATTTCTTCTATAAAGGAAACACCAAAGACCGGAACGGCAAAGAACTGAAAAGCGGCATACAGCAAGCCACGGCCCCGTCATTGCGCGGCCCGTGGAAAGAACATTTCGCATATCTCGACGCGTATGCCGGAACCCGCACGCACGTGGAAGGCTCCAGCATATTCAAACTGAACGATTCGGACGAATACATCCTGATGTACGACCTTTACAGCAGCGGACGCTATGAATTCCAACGCAGCAAGGACCTCATCCATTTCAGTTCCAAACCGGAAACCTTCGTCAAAGACTTCCATCCGCGCCATGGTTCCGTCATCGGCATCACCCGCGAAGAGGCCACCCGTCTGGACCAAAGATGGGGAGGAGTTCCAGAAGAAGCCAAACAGTAAAAAACCAAATCCATTACCTAATCTCCATTTCAGATGCAGCAAACGGCAAAATCCTTTCCCTTTAGGACGTACCCGTTTGCCGCTTAAAAAGTCCTTCCGACAAGCGGAATAAGAAGCACAGGAAACTTTCCTAATAAACAAATGAAAGGACATACCCCCTTTTTACCGACAAAACGTAAGTCCCACGGATTTTCTCCGAATGAGACGCTCCATGTTCCGGCTACGTTCCATGTTGTTTTCACCCCTTTTTCAGATACATAAATTCACATTTCAACCTTGTTTTTAGACTTTTTTCAGCTTAAACGCATTTCAATCACAGCCGAATGATTTTTCGTTCGGCTGAGAAAACATTTTTTTTGTCCTCGTGATGGGGCATCCTTCTCCGCATGCGAGTGGAGAAAAGCCCTGAAAACAGAAAAAAAATATGCCCATACGGCTCGTTTTTCTCCTAAACGAGACGCGTCGGACTGCAAAAAACGAATGACAGGATGCCCTACGGAGTCCGTTTCATGCTTCCACGAATCCCGCCCCCGCACGCACGTCGTGCCTGCATGCCGTGCATCTTGAAAGCCCGACAGGCCGAAGGGAGTTCAAAATGTCATCCCCCCGGCGCGCGAGAATCGCGTATTTCCGCACTTCCCCGCCTTCAGCCCCAAATGACGCATTCCTACAAGGCCGAAATTGACAATTTGACAATCTGCATGCTTCGAATAAGAAAATGAAGAAAAAACAAAGATTTTGCCAACCCGACTTTGCACTTTTGCGGTTTTACACTATCTTTGCATATTGTATCAAGCACCAAAGGATGGAGTCTTTTTTCAGAACACATGCGTACCTTGTGGAGCACACCCACGCTCCTGTCCGTCGCGCCCTCATGGACGAGATAGACTGGAACGACCGTCTGATTGGCATTAAAGGTACACGCGGAGTAGGAAAGACCACTTTCCTCCTGCAATATGCCAAAGAACACTTCCACGTGGAAGACCGGAAATGCCTCTACATCAATCTGAACAATTTCTATTTTCAGGGCAAGGGCATTGCCGAATTCGCCACAGAGTTCTACGAAGGCGGGGGAAAAGTATTGCTGATCGACCAGGTGTTCAAACAACCGGACTGGAGCACGGACCTGCGCAAATGCTACGACACGCTGCCGGGGCTGAAAATCGTATTCACCGGTTCGTCCGTCATGCGGCTGAAGACGGAAAACCCGGAACTGAACGGCCTGGTGAAATCATACAACCTGAGAGGTTTCTCTTTCCGCGAGTTTCTCAACTTGCAGACGGGCAACGACTTCCCGTCTTATACGCTCGACGAAATCCTGAACCGTCATGAACAAATCGTACGCAGCATCCTGCCTAAAGCCAGTCCGCTGAAGTTCTTCCAAGACTATCTGCACCACGGTTTCTACCCGTTCTTCTTAGAAAAGCGGAATTTCTCCGAAAACCTGCTCAAGACCATGAACATGATGCTCGAAGTGGACATCTTGCTCATCAAACAAATAGAGCTGAAATATTTGGCGAAAATCAAAAAATTACTATATTTGCTCGCGATAGACAGCCCGGTGGCTCCCAACGTCAGCCAGTTGGCAGAGGACATCCACACGTCGCGGGCCACGGTAATGAACTACATCAAGTATCTGGCCGACGCGCGGCTCATCAACATGATTTATCCGAAAGGGGAAACCTTTCCCAAAAAACCGGCCCGAATCATGATGCACAACAGCAACTTGATGTACGTCATCTACCCGTGCCGCTTGGAAGAGCAGGACATCCTGGAGACTTTCTTCCAAAACACGATGTGGAAAGACCATAAACTGAACAAGGGAGAAAAGGGCACTTCGTTCCTGGTGGACGAAAACCTGAAATTCAAAATCTGCCCCAACGAAGAACGACGGCGGAACGCCGAAACGATATATGCCCGGCATAAGATAGAAATAGGGCACGGGAACGAAATACCGATATGGTTGTTCGGATTCCTATATTAAGTTGAATATAAAGAAATTGTAGTTTAATCTCGTAATATTAATCATTATTATGGCAAAAGAAAAAAAGTTTATCACTTGTGATGGTAACCAGGCCGCAGCGCATATCTCGTATATGTTCTCGGAAGTTGCAGCCATCTACCCCATCACCCCGTCGTCGACCATGGCAGAATACGTGGACGAATGGGCAGCACAGGGCCGTAAGAACATCTTCGGCGAAACAGTGTTGGTACAAGAAATGCAGTCGGAAGGCGGTGCCGCCGGAGCCGTCCACGGTTCGTTGCAGGCCGGTGCGCTGACCACGACTTACACGGCATCCCAAGGTTTGTTGCTGATGATTCCGAACATGTACAAGATTGCAGGCGAACTGCTGCCTTGCGTGTTCCACGTGTCGGCCCGTACCTTGGCTTCTCATTCACTGTGTATCTTCGGCGACCATCAGGACGTCATGTCTTGCCGTCAGACCGGTTTCGCCATGTTGTGCGAAGGTTCCGTACAGGAAGTGATGGATTTGGCCGGCGTGGCACACTTGTCTACCATCAAGAGCCGCGTGCCGTTCCTGAACTTCTTCGACGGTTTCCGTACGTCTCACGAAATCCAGAAGATTGAAATGCTGGAGAACGACGACCTCGCTCCCTTGGTAGACCAGGAGGCTTTGAAGGAATTCCGCAGCCGTGCCTTGTCGCCCGAACATCCGGTGGCACGCGGTATGGCCGAAAACCCCGACACATTCTTCACCCACCGTGAATCTTGCAATAATTACTACGACGCAGTTCCCGCCATCGTAGAGGACTACATGAACAAGGTGTCTGAAATCACCGGCCGCAAGTACGGCTTGTTCTCTTACTACGGTGCCGCAGACGCTGAACGCGTCATCATCGCCATGGGTTCCGTAACCGAAGCCATCCGCGAAACCATCGACTACCTGACCGCACAGGGCGAAAAGGTGGGCTTGGTAGCCGTTCACCTGTACCGTCCGTTCTCGGCCAAACATTTCTTGGCTGCCGTTCCGGCCACAGCCAAGACTATTGCCGTACTGGACCGCACGAAAGAACCGGGTGCCAACGGCGAACCGCTGTATCTGGATGTCAAGGAATGCTTCTACGGCAAGGAAAACGCCCCGGTTATCGTAGGCGGACGTTATGGTCTCGGGTCTAACGACACGACTCCGGCACAAATCTTGTCCGTGTACGAGAATCTGGCTCTTCCGGAACCGAAAAACCAGTTCACCCTCGGCATCGTGGACGACGTGACGTTCACTTCGCTTCCTCAGAAAGAAGAGGTGGCCATGGGCGGCGAAGGCATGTTCGAAGCCAAGTTCTACGGCTTGGGTGCCGACGGTACGGTGGGTGCCAACAAGAACTCCGTGAAGATTATCGGCGACAACACCAACAAGCACTGCCAGGCTTACTTCTCTTACGACTCTAAGAAGTCCGGTGGTTTCACGTGCTCTCACTTGCGTTTCGGAGATTCTCCCATCCGCTCCACTTACTTGGTGAACACGCCTAACTTCGTGGCTTGCCACGTTCAGGCTTATCTCCACATGTACGATGTGACCCGTGGATTGAAGAAGAACGGTACGTTCTTGCTCAACACCATCTGGGAAGGCGAGGAACTGGCCAAGAACCTGCCGAACAAGGTAAAGGCTTACTTTGCCAAGAACAATATTAAGGTATATTACATCAACGCCACCAAGATTGCACAGGAAATCGGGTTGGGCAACCGTACCAACACCATCCTCCAGTCTGCATTCTTCCGTATCACCGGCGTAATCCCGGTAGACCTCGCTGTTGAACAAATGAAGAAGTTCATCGTGAAGTCCTACGGCAAGAAGGGTGAAGACGTGGTGAACAAGAACTATGCTGCCGTAGACCGTGGCGGTGAATACAAGGAACTGGCCGTAGACCCGGCATGGGCCACACTCGAAGCCGATGCTGCTCCGGCCAACAACGACCCTGCATTCATCAATGAAGTGGTACGCCCCATCAACGCACAGGACGGCGACTTGCTGAAAGTTTCCGCATTCAAGGGCATCGAGGACGGTACTTGGCCGCAAGGTACGGCCGCATACGAGAAACGCGGTGTGGCAGCCTTCGTCCCGACATGGAACCCCGACAACTGTATCCAGTGCAACAAGTGCGCATACGTTTGTCCCCACGCTGCCATCCGTCCGTTCGTCCTTGATGCTGAGGAAATGAAGGGCTTCAACGCTCCGGTCATCGAAATGAAGGCTCCGGCAGCCATGAAAGGCATGAATTTCCGCATCCAGGTGAGCGTGATGGACTGCTTGGGTTGTGGCAACTGTGCCGACGTATGTCCGGGCAACCCGAAATTGGGCAAGGCGCTTACAATGGTTCCGTTGGAACAGGAACTCGATGAAGCTCCGAATTGGGAATACTGCGTGAAGAACGTGAAGAGCAAACAAGACTTGGTAGACATCAAGAGCAACGTGAAGAACTCGCAGTTCGCACAGCCGTTGTTCGAGTTCTCCGGTGCATGTTCTGGTTGCGGTGAAACTCCGTACGTGAAGTTGATTTCACAACTGTTCGGCGACCGTGAAATCGTAGCCAACGCCACCGGCTGTTCTTCCATCTACTCCGGTTCCATTCCTTCTACGCCTTATACGACCAACGCCAAAGGTCAAGGTCCGGCATGGGCCAACTCTTTGTTCGAGGACTTCTGCGAATTCGGCCTCGGTATGGCATTGGCCAACAAGAAGATGCGTGCACGTATCGAAGAGCTGCTCAAGGGTGCCATCGCTGCCGATGAGACTCCGGCCGACTTCAAGGCTGCCGCTCAGGAATGGCTCGAAGGCAAGGACGACGCAGATGCCAGCAAGGCCGCTGCCGGTAAACTCGTCCCGATGATCGAGGCAGGCAAGGCTGCCGGTTGCCCGGCTTGCGCCAAACTGTCCGAACTGGCACACTATTTGGTAAAACGCAGCCAGTGGATTATCGGTGGCGACGGTGCCTCTTACGATATCGGCTACGGTGGTCTGGACCACGTCATCGCT